>ERZ794946.87-NODE-87-length-54264-cov-100.199561_pt1 | contig 54264 bp, 29 predicted proteins | sample MGYA00433072_ERZ794946 | MGnify/ENA primary metagenome ERZ794946 (study PRJEB30137, sample SAMN04331413) | food metagenome | isolation source: Y3 must sample point D1 replicate A | place: Australia: South Australia | collected 2014 ...
AAGATTCCCTTTAATCACTCTCCTATCTAAATATTTCTGTTTTTCTTATTAACGCTGTTGTATCTCAAAATGAGATACGTCAGTATGACAATACGTCATCCTAAACGTTCATAAAACACATATGAAACAACCTTATAACAAAACGAACAACATGAGACAAAACCCGTCCTTCCCTAGCTGAACTACCCAAAAGTATAAATGCCTGAACAATTAGTTTAGATCCGAGATTCCGCGCTTCCACCACTTAGTATGATTCATATTTTATATAATATATAAGATAAGTAACATTCCGTGAATTAATCTGATAAACTGTTTTGACAACTGGTTACTTCCCTAAGACTGTTTATGTTAGGATTGTCAAGACACTCCGGTATTACTCGAGCCCGTAATACAACAAACGCAACAATAATTCGGGCGTGTGGTCTAGTGGTATGATTCTCGCTTTGGGCGACTTCCTGAATAAACAGGAAGACAAGGCATGCGAGAGGCCCTGGGTTCAATTCCCAGCTCGCCCCTTTTTTTGCATATCTGGTCAATAATATCTTATCTGATCCACTAGTAGTTTCCTCATATATTAATTCCTTGTGCAATTTTTTTTTACTTACTCAATACTAAGCGGTTCTTCATAAATATATATACTATACTGTTTATTATTTCCTGTTTTCAACAATGAATAGCTTTATCATAGGCAGCCATGTTAGCTTCCTTAAATGCTTCGGACAAAGTAGGATGAGCATGGCAGACCCTAGCAACATCTTCTGCGGAAGCGCCATATTCTAAGGCTAAGCCAGCTTCAGCAATCATTTCACCGGCATTTGGACCGATAATGTGAGCCCCCAAAATACGCTCGGTCTTGGAATCAATCAAAATCTTCACGAAACCTTCAGTGTCTTGATTGGTCTTGGCTCTTGAATTGGCCGCAAAGGGGAACTTACCAATTTTATAGTCGATGCCGGCTTCTTTCAATTGCTCTTCGGTTTTACCAACCCATGCTACTTCTGGGTGAGAATACATGACCGAAGGAATGTTGTTATAGTTGACATGACCGTGACCAGTTTTCAACATTTCGACAGCTGCAATACCTTCCTCTTCGGCTTTGTGAGCCAACATTGGACCAAATGTAACATCTCCTACCACTTTAATGTGTGGGAACTTGGAATTAAATTGGTCATCAATGACTAGGCGTCCCCTTTTGTCTACTTCTAGTCCAATCTTTTCAGCCCCTAAGCCAGCAATGTAAGGTCTTCTACCAACAGCAACCAGCAAAACTTCAGCTTCCAAATTTTCTTGCTTATTCGTTTTAGTATCTTCTACAACAATTTCGACGACGTTCTTGTCGTCGTTTCTCTTTGCAGAAATAACTTTGGTGCTTAATTTGAAATCCAAACCTTGCTTTTTCAAGAACTTTTGGGTGGCTTTGGCAACCTCGCCGTCCATAGATGCACCAATTTGAGGTTGAAATTCTACTACAGTAACCTTGGAGCCTAATCTAGAGTAAACTGAACCCATTTCCAATCCGATGATGCCTCCACCAATGATGGTTAATCTTTTGGGAATTTCCTTCAACGAAAGAGCACCTGTTGAAGAGACAATTTTTTCCTCATCTATTTCAATACCGGGGAAGGGTGTAACTTCAGAGCCCGTAGCGACTATGATGTTTTTAACATCTAATATGTGGTCTTCCTTGACAGTGCCTTCCAACCCATCAACGGGAGTTACTCTGATCTTCGTTTCGTCTTCGAATGAACCATTACCTTTATAATAGGTGACCTTATTTTTTTTGAACAGAAGCTCAATACCTCCAGTTAATTGCTTAACAGCGTCATCCTTAGCCTTTTGGAAGTTTGCTACATTAATTTTGATATCACCGTTGACGTCAATACCTCTCTTTTGCGCTTCCGTATGCATTTGGTGGTATAAGTGAGAATTATTTAAAAGTGCTTTGGAGGGGATACATCCAACGTTAAGACAGGTACCGCCTAATTTGCCTCTTTTCTCTACACATGCAGTGTTAAATCCCAATTGAGCAGCTTTGATGGCAGCCACGTAACCAGCAGGGCCACCACCGATGATGACTACATCATGTGACTTGTTAATGGTCAATGTCCTGACTGTGGACGAAAAGGCACGCTTATTATTTAGGAGTGATCTGATTCTTAACATTGTGAACTGTTAGTATGTTCTTTGATGGTACGACAGAGACAATCGAACAAAACCGTATATATATGAATATACGTTATATGTATATATATATATCTATATATATTCGAGGTGAGTCAAAGGGTACGAATTTATCATCAAATTGTTTATTAGCATTATAATACACTAAGTTTCCATTAAGTTGCTCCGCGGAGACTTCTCGCCAATGAGGGAACAGCCGTTCGAGATGATAAAGTATTCTAAAAACAAGTCGTCATTAAAAACGAAGCACGTGATATTCACGTGCATAAACCATTAGTAAGTATATATTTTTAGTGGGATATATGAGGGTACATTGCATCATGACTATTCGTGGTAGTCACGCATACGTTCGTCAGTGGCATTGTTTGAGTATTCCTCTGTTCTTCATTTCCCTTTTTTCCTATAACCTCACCTACGCTCTTTCACGTTTGTGCTGATAGAAACAATGTGGTAAGAAAAATTAAATCTCTAAAGGTGCAATGAATGTATAAGAAAGTACAACGCATATAGAGTATCCGGCATAGGACAGGATTACGCAAACACACGTACAGATACAATGGTTTCTACCCCTGAACTGAAGAAATATATGGACAAGAAGATATTGCTCAATATAAATGGATCTAGGAAAGTGGCAGGAATTTTGCGAGGCTACGATATTTTCTTAAACGTCGTTCTTGATGACGCAATGGAGATAAATGGTGAAGACCCTGCCAATAACCACCCGCTAGGCTTGCAGACCGTCATTAGGGGCAACTCCATAATATCCCTAGAGGCTCTAGATGCCATATAAGATTATATATATATATATGTCGACCTCTATGTACTATACAGCAATACTATTTTCTAATTTGCATTTCCACGCCTGCGTTGTTAAACCCACATTTTTCATAGAATTTGACATTTTTCTCATCGCAATCTAAAATAATCTTATAACAACCGTAGTCAAAGCCGATAGTTACCAATTGACCAATCAAGAGCTTGCCCAAACCTTGGCCCTGATACTTGGAGTTTACTGCAATGTCCTCGATGTGGCCACATAGCCCCAATTCATGAATGATCTTTCTTTCGATGATAATATTCCCCGTAGCGGCAATCGTCTCGGTGCGCTTGTCCACAATTACCATGGGGTTATATTGCATTATTTTTTTATCTTCGTTATCATTCCATACTGTGGCTTCATTCCAGTATTTTATGAGTTTGCTGAAGGATTCGGGGGTAATAGTGCCCACGGTGGTCAAAACTTTTAGCGTCTCAGTGACCTGTTCCAAATCCCCCTCTTCCATTCGCCTTATATAAAATCCATCGGGTAAGCTCATTATTTTATGTTGATATCCAGCTTCCGTTCGTCAACTATTCTCTCGAGCTCAGTTTTGGGTTTTGGCATGTAAACAATGCCTTCGCTTGTATTACGCAAAAAAAAAAATAAAAAAAAAAAAAAAAAAAAAAGGTATAAATCGTTGGTTCTTTTATGCACAATTATTTAACTATAGTTATCTATTTACGTAAAGGCTTCTATTTTTCCTTATCTACAAGAAATTGCATGAAGTTTAATTTTTTTTGTCACCTTTGATCTTCCTGAATGTGTTGGTAATGAAATTTTCTAGTCTCTTCAAAGTGTTGTCGTCATCCTTTTTTGCGTGTTTTTCCTCTTCTTGTTTTTGTTTCTTCAGTATCTCTTCATTAATGGCTGTACCCGCGGCTGTGCCCGGTTGCATGGTTTTCTTGGCCATATCATCGTTGGTGACATCTGCCAGTGCCTCCCACAAGCATTTTTCTGCCAGCGACTGCGGTTTCTTAACAACGATCTTGTACTGGACTTTCATATCACCGCGAATGGTTGATGTTTTAGGAACACCCATGTTAGGAATGGATATCACTTGATTGTATTGAGTCCCTGGAGCGACCTTTATCCTGATCTTTTGTCCCTCCACAGTGGGGATAGTGACAGTACCACCAAGTGCAGCTGTGGTTATAGGAATCTCCTTGTCGTACCAAATATCGTACTTGTTCTTTATCGAAAAGTTGGGATCCTTGTCGACACGAATTCTCACCAAAATATCACCTCTTGATAACTTGACTGAATCTTTCAAGTCCGCCTCTACAGCGATGTCAGGGTATGAGCCTTGGCCAGGGATCCTGACCACGTCGCCGTCCTGTAATCCATGTGGCAAGTCCACCGTAATTGTCTTTGCCCTGTTGACCTGAACACCCTCACCGTGGCACTTGGTACAATTGTCCTGAGGCCGTTTCATGGTACCTTCACCGTTGCAAGTGGGACAAGTCGACATCATCTGAAATCCGCCCCTAATGTGAACAGTGGTTCCTGTTCCGTGACAAGTGCTACAACTGACCTTATGCGTGTTTGGTTTCATTCCCGTCCCTGAACAGGTACTACAAGGGTCCAGCGCAGAGAATCTTAACTGAACGTTCTTGGACCCAAACACTGCGTCCTTGAAAGACACTTTATGGACAATCTCGATTGGGTCGCCCCTATATTGTCTGAACATAGATGACGACCTGCTTGCGCCACCGCTACCACGGCCACCACCACCAAATGCAGCACCAAACAGGTCTTCAAAATTGATACCGCCAAATGGCGAGCCGCCTGCACTGGTGAATCCTGAGAAATCATGAAATTGGGAACCAAAGGGAGAGCCACTACCACCACTGGCACCTCCAGCGGCACCGCCGCCGCCGAAGGCAGCGGGCCCAAATTGATCGTACTGCTGCCTCTTCGTTTCGTCTGACAGAATTTCATAAGCGTTCTGTAAATCGTGGAATTTTTTCTCAGCATCCGGTTCCTTGTTGATATCCGGGTGGTACTTCTTTGCCAGTTTGTAGTATGCTTTTTTGATTTCCGCACCTGTAGCAGATTTCTTCAAGCCTAAAGTATCGTACGGGTCCTTGAATGCTTCGTTGTTTCTGATTGCAGAAGTATGGAAACTAGATTTTGGTATTCGTGGAGCGATGGATGCAAACGCGATGGCATGTCTATAAAGAATATTATTGATATGGCGAGAATGTCCCACATGGTGTCTAAGGACACCGGAACACCTTGACAATACACCTTGTTGGAAAGCCATTGTTATGTTATGTTTAGAGTATGATATAGGACTTCTCTCTCTTTTTTTTTTTTTTGTCCAGGTGGAGTGCGATTTGTTCGTTATATGCCTCATTCCTTAATTTTTATCAGTCAGAACGTTATTTCGCGCTGCAAGTTCCTTACTTTTCCATAGAGTTCCACAGGATGTAAAGAAAAATAATGATAAAAAAAAGCAGAACATATTACCCTTCTTTTGGAGCGTACTCCCATCTGTTACCCGCTCATCCAAATGCACATTGTGTTACCCTCTTGTTAGGTATTTTTCGGAGTTCTCCTTTTCTCCTTCTTTTCCTCTTGATACACAGAAAAGTGGGAGAAGGTAGGGGGGGTCAGAGAATGAAGAAAAAAAGGGGACGCGCAAATCCAAGTGAAAATCTCCGGGAGCGGGCGGATCCCACTAACGGCCCAGCCGAAAATGGAAAAAAAGGGTCGGTGACGTGTGGGTGCCAGCTGGCGGTAGCAATGACGACGTGTTGACGGGCCCTTGGCTCTTGGGACAAGGACTAGAAGCCAAAAGCCAGAGGCGGTAAAAATAGCAAGACTAGAATATTGCTGGCATCGGTTAAGGGGATATGTTGCAATTTGCAGGGGGCGGCACAAAATAACATAGAAACGTAGTAAAGAGGGGAAAAGGAAAAGGAAAAGGAAGGAAAAAAACCCATTGACGTAGAAATTGAAAGAAGGAAAGGTATACGCAAGCATTAATACAACCCACAAACACAGACCAGACGCACTCTAGACGGAGAGTAACTAGATCTACAGCCCCTGGAAAATCGTTTGGTCAACTTTGAGGTTCCGGTCGTCCCCCTCTTGATCTGAAAGGCCTTTCTCTAAATCTAAATTAAAACGTATAAATAGGACGGTGAATTGCGTTCTACTTCCTCAATTGCGTTTGATCTTATTTAATCTCTCTCTAATATATAGAAAAAAAAACCATCTGATTATTCGATAATCTCAAACAAACAACTCAAAACAAAAAAAACTAAATACAACAATGTCTGACGCAGGTAGAAAAGGATTCGGTGAAAAAGCTTCTGAAGCTTTGAAGCCAGACTCTCAAAAGTCATACGCTGAACAAGGTAAGGAATACATCACTGACAAAGCCGACAAGGTCGCTGGTAAGGTTCAAACAGAAGACAACAAGGGTGTCTTCCAAGGTGTCCACGACTCCGCCGAAAAAGGCAAGGATAACGCTGAAGGTCAAGGTGAATCTTTGGCAGACCAAGCTAGAGATTACATGGGAGCCGCCAAGTCCAAGTTGAACGGTGCCGTCGAATATGTTTCCGGTCGTGTCCACGGTGAAGAAGACCCAACCAAGAAGTAAATCTTTCGGAACTCTTTGTAGTTACATGGTTTTTTCTTTATGATGTGTGATGTTCCTTAATATTATATTCAATGAATAGCAGAGTAATAAAAAAATTCTAAAAAAAAAACGCTTAAATCGAGGTGGAATATATAAACTTAAGTACGCATATATTCTAGTTCAGTTTAAAAATTAGCTGTTTTTTAAAAAAAAAAATTCTCTTTCTTTACAAAATGTTCTTAAATGTATGTATGTATGTATGTATGTGCGTGTGTGTGTGTGCGTATTATTCTATTTCACTCCAGCTTAAACATGGCGGTTGCTTCTTCGTCATCAATTTCCGCGCGTTCGATTTTATTTAAAAGTACTTTCTTTGAAGCGCCGAGATTTTTCATGAAATCCGTCTCAAATCCAAGCAAATTATCTTTGAATTTCTTTCTCTTTTTACCGCGAATACCAAGCACTGACGCTACGGGGATGTCTTCAAATTCATTGAATATCTTGATTAACCCAATATCGCGTCTTTTCAACCTGTTTGGCACCTGGGATTTTTTCAAATCGGCGAGAAACTCCTCTTGTGTCTTACCATTTTCTGACACATGCTTGTTCAGATCTAGCGATATTAGCTTGTCGACCTTGTTTACCGTAGCCGAACTATTGTATTTTTTCAATGGTGTTAGATTTAAATCGTTTTTGTCAATGATAGCAGCGGAGGTGATTTCTTCTTCTGTTTCTGTTGGTGCTGCTGGCGTTACTTTGGGCAGTTGTGGTGTGACTTTTTTCCTGTTCAATGTCATGGGTGAAGAAGATTCCAGTATGGGCGTAGGCGTCAAAAGTGATCTAGTCTCCTCTACAGTCTCCTCGCTCTTGTCATCTTCCCCTTCACCGTCCTCTTCACTCTTGTCACCACCGATACTGGGCTTTTTCACCTCTGTAACATTGGTACGCTCGCGCTTCCTACCCTCCTCCATCTTACTCATGAATTCTCTTCTCTTGATGCGTTGGTTGGCTCCGAACTCTAATTCATCTTCAGGATCCGTGTCGTAACTGCGTTCCGTACACCTTAAAATGAACTTTCCAGCAGGTGCACCATCTTCCAATCCATTGAAAAATCTTACTGATTCTTCGACCTCCTCCTGGCTTAAGTTTGTCTCCAAATGAATATATAGCAGCCAAATCAATATGTTTGATCTATCCTTTGGCTCGTATTTCGAATAGTCCAGTATATCAAATAATGTTGTTGCATAAGCTGCTTTTGATTCTTGTTTTTCATTTTCCGCTTCCGTTTCTTTTACTTCATTCTGTTCATCTACCATATCTTGCTCCTGAGCTTTCGATTCGACTTCCACATACTTGGAAAGAAACCTCTTGTCAATTAGGCCGGAATTATCACATATGCTAAACAACATATTAATAATGTTAAATTTGTTAACGGTGTCCACTTCACCATCATTTTGGTCGACCTTTTTGTAAGTCTCCATCAATGAGAGTTGCTCATTGCCCCACGGCAGATTTTTCAGAATAGATTTCAGTCTAGGTGTATCCTGCAAAAGTTTCGGATCATTGGCATGTAATTGTAAAACTGGCACGGAGTGAAAAGTTCTCAATTGCGATGTCATTTCTAAATAAAAATTTATAGTGGTGTTCAACCTACCAATGTTGACCAATAACGCTAAAACACAAGTAGAAAATGCTACTTGTTGGTCTAATAATAGTTTATCTCTGAGAATTTTGGAACATTTGATAGAAGTGGCTATTGTCAACACATACAATTGTGCGAACGTCAATTTATCGTTAAATACAAATGTCCTTGCATCGTACTCTTTGTCGGTCACGTTGATTGATAATTTATCGCCATCGATATTAATGGGTACAATAGAGTTCTTGTATAGGGGTTTTAGAACATTAGTGAAGATTTGCCTCTTGTCCATCAACAGTTCTTGCATGAAACTGAACTGAATGTCCTTTCTATTGAATGGCTCGCCGTCAGGTTTCTTCAAATGACGATTGTATTTACTGGCATTGCTTTCTTTGGGTTTCCTTCTAACAGTGTTAGTTGTCACTGGCCCCGTTGCCGTACTTGCTCCTGTTGCTTCAGGCACTGTAGAAGGTTCGAAGTTGAGCAAGATGTTGGTATTTTCTTCTTCACTTTGCGTGGAGTCATCATCATTTTTATCGTCGATTTCAATCTCGTGTATAACTGGAATGCTTTTTGTAGTCACAGTCTCGGTCTCTGATTGAATGGAGCTTGGGGATGCTTCTTCTTGTGATCCCGATTTTACAGATTGCATTGGAGAATCTGCTTTTGTTTCGTCAGAATTGTCTTCTCGTAGTTGGAAAGTATCATGAATTGGATCGTATACTCTCTTCCCCATCTTTAATTAGAGTGTCGCCTTTATTTAGCTTTCGATTTTACTTAGTTAATCATGAACTGTTTCCAATACCATATCAGCATTCATTGGGCGTTCTTTACTTACTTGTACCGTTACCGCATTCGAGGGTAACCTGTTTTTCGTTGTACACGATATGCTACAGAATTGTCTTAATATGGGCTAAGAAAAAAAAAAGTCTGATTATTTCTGATACTGCAAAATATATACTGGCTTGGTTAAGAAAAGTGTTGCTTTAGTTCCTTTACATCAAGAGTCGTTAAATTGTTTTGTGTCATAACAGTAGTGGTCTTTTGAGACATCAATCGACTCTCAGGTTTTCCTTCTGTTCATCTTCTTGTTTTCGGTAAAGGTCAGCCAGCATATTTCAATTCTCTCTTTTTTGAAATAACATTATGTAATCTTTCAATCCTTTCTATCCAACGTCTGCTAAATAATTTATTCAAATGACATGTAGACCAGAAAATCGAACGTTGGATAATTTTTCATCCTGAATCATGTTGGTCTCAACTAGAGCAATTTTTTCACGTCCTCTGACACAAAACTCGATAAACTGTCGCATCAGTTTAAAAAAATATGTACGTGTATAATAACTGAATTTAAAAGGATAGTAAATAATTTTTGCATTTTATGGAATGTCAAAATACTAATAAGTCGCAAATATAGCTATCAAATACCATAATTTAGCTACTTATAGAAAGATGCCCAAATCCCGACCAAAAAGGACCATTGCGTCTTCCTCGTCAGTTTTTTATGGAAGTTCACCTTTCCAAAATGATGGCTACATCAAAGTAATGGAACTCGTATCACACATTGTCATTGAAATAAATCATTCACCTACCGCAACAACGGATGAAACGAGAAAGCAGAATAATCCGGAGCTGAAAGTGAAAGAACCAGTTTGTAACCTCAAGAAGTGGGAAAATAACACTAACTTTATATTGGAAGATCATACGAAGAATAAAACAAAACTTTCTAGCACAGATAGGATACGTAAGTGGTTTAGAAGACATATATTAAAGGAAGAGATCGAAATCCTTTCCCATGGAAAACAATTGAGTAGTATTGATGAGGATTATTGCCCTTCAAATGTTCTTGTAGGATGTTCAAGAGATCTAAATAAACTCAGATCATTTCAAAATTTTTAGGAATATAAAATTTCTCAGTAAGAAAAAGAAGATGAATGCGTTTATAGTATTTTAAGTTGTTCAATAGAATATCTTCAATATGTTCATATGTGGACTAAAAGAAGATTTTGGTATATGTCTATAAATTTATTGTTGGTAAACGCCATTAAGCAGCTTTCCAAGAATATGTTATCATTGAGGAGAAGTACGAAAACTGATTATGCACGATTAGGAAAAATTCTGCAAGGAGTATTAAAAAATGGCCTTCGAGAAGAAATGAAATCTCTTTCGATGAGCAATGGTCTTATGGATAATTTGATAGACATATGAAAAAGTCAAAAGTTTTTTTGGCCATATGCAGTAAAAGCTTACCCTTCAAATTGCAAAACCATTAGTTTTATTATATTTTTTTTTTTTTCTTTCATTGAAGTATACACGAAATCCCATACGCAAATAAACAGTCGTTGTATCATCAATTTCGGCTGTCTGGATGGCGACTACGAGAGGAAGCTTGCTTGCCATGATAGGACCAATCTCAATTTTTAATTTTTCATTAACTAGCTAATTTTCTATAATGCTCTAAGTTTCCTTTTTCGTTTTGTTTCTTTATAGTGGTGATGCTGTTATTGTGACGCTATCAAATCATATACTGTCATCAATCCTCATCTCATCGGCTCCGGAACGCGTTGAATATGTTGTTAAACAAGCTCTTTATAGCTAGCTATAGTAGAAAAGGAAGGAAAGAAGTCTAATCGCTGTATTATCGACTGACAAGGGTTGTCAGTTGCCTTCTTTTATTTTTTGTACTCCCCTGAATCGAGCGGATGTATTTTTTAACAAAGTATTCAGAATTGTTTTTGTATAATCAAAATTTGTCGACGCTAAGAAAATGACGGACGTCGTAATTCCGCTACTAGGTTTTGTGTGCTCATCGATATTTGACACCTATTTTCGACACTTTTAAGGTTATATACTTTGTTTCGGATGTGGGGTACACTCAGTTGACTGATTATGAAAGATATGGCGTAGCCGTTGGGTTAGGGTTATTACACAGAAATGAATTATACCAGTGAAATTATTCTCTTTATGTTTGTTCCTACATGTTTTCCAATCAGAAGGAATTGTTATATAAGGACACAAGAAATGTGTTGGTACGCTCTGCGCCTCAATGACGGTTTATCTATCTAAAACTATTTCTTTCTCGTAATAAAAATACAATAAATAATTAATAATAATATAGTTGATCGATATAACAAAAAAATAACAGCGAGGATGGTTAGTTCAAGTGTTTCCATTTTGGGGACTAGCGCCAAGGCATCCACTTCTCTAAGTAGAAAGGATGAAATTAAACTAACCCCTGAAACAAGGGAAGCTAGCTTGGACATTCCATACAAACCCATTATTGCATACTGGACGGTGATGGGTCTCTGTCTGATGATTGCCTTTGGTGGATTCATTTTTGGTTGGGATACAGGAACCATTTCAGGGTTTATTAACCAAACAGATTTCAAGAGAAGGTTTGGTGAGTTACAAAGGGACGGCAGTTTTCAACTATCAGATGTCAGGACAGGGCTAATTGTCGGTATCTTCAACATAGGTTGTGCTTTAGGTGGCCTAACGCTGGGACGCCTGGGCGATATTTATGGGCGTAAAATCGGCTTAATGTGTGTTATACTGGTGTATGTTGTTGGTATCGTGATCCAGATTGCTTCCTCTGACAAATGGTATCAATATTTTATTGGTAGAATTGTTTCTGGAATGGGTGTTGGAGGTGTTGCTGTGCTGTCGCCAACTTTGATCTCAGAAATTTCCCCAAAGCACCTAAGAGGCACTTGTGTCTCTTTTTACCAGCTAATGATTACCCTTGGAATTTTCTTGGGCTACTGTACCAATTATGGTACAAAGAAATATTCAAATTCAATACAGTGGCGGGTTCCCTTGGGTTTGTGTTTTGCGTGGGCAATCTTTATGGTGATTGGAATGGTTATGGTTCCGGAATCGCCCAGATATTTAGTAGAAAAAGGTAAGTATGAAGAAGCTAGAAGGTCTTTGGCCAAATCAAACAAGGTCACAGTTACTGATCCAGGCGTTGTTTTTGAGTTTGATACTATAGTTGCAAATATGGAATTAGAAAGGGCTGTTGGAAATGCCAGTTGGCACGAACTCTTCTCAAATAAAGGAGCAATTCTACCAAGGGTAATAATGGGAATCGTTATCCAGTCACTGCAACAGCTTACTGGCTGTAATTATTTTTTCTACTACGGCACGACCATTTTCAATGCTGTTGGAATGCAAGACTCTTTCGAGACTTCCATTGTCCTTGGGGCTGTTAATTTTGCTTCTACATTTGTTGCACTATACATTGTGGATAAATTTGGGCGTCGAAAATGTTTATTGTGGGGGTCTGCCTCGATGGCAATTTGTTTCGTCATATTCGCCACCGTTGGCGTCACTAGATTATGGCCACAAGGGAAAGACCAACCTTCTTCGCAAAGTGCTGGTAATGTTATGATCGTTTTTACTTGTTTCTTCATTTTCTCTTTTGCCATTACTTGGGCTCCTATCGCCTATGTCATTGTGGCAGAAACTTATCCATTAAGAGTTAAAAATCGTGCCATGGCCATTGCGGTTGGTGCGAACTGGATGTGGGGTTTCTTGATTGGATTTTTCACACCCTTTATCACTAGATCCATAGGATTTTCTTATGGCTATGTTTTCATGGGTTGCTTAATCTTTTCGTACTTCTACGTTTTCTTCTTTGTTTGCGAAACAAAGGGATTAACTCTGGAGGAAGTTAATGAAATGTACGAAGAAAGAATAAAGCCATGGAAGTCCGGAGGTTGGATTCCCAGTTCTAGAAGAACACCACAACCAACAAGCAGTACACCATTAGTTATTGTTGATAGTAAATAATTTCTAAATATTCTTGTACTCTGGTAAACAGAAATAACAACAGATAATGGATTGATGCTTTACTTCTATTTCATGGAGATTGGTTTTATATAATAGCCTTTATTAATGGCGTCACAAATTGAAAAAAAAATTAAAAAAAATAAGACGGACACATTTGCGACGCCGGTGAATAAATGCATATAAGTAGTTTATAAGCTAGCTACTACTCAGAAATAATTTCAAAAAAAAAAAGAAGTGGGCACTTTAAAATGAAGATTAGCTATAGTAAATTACTGTAGTATAACAACTACCTGCTATCTTTCTGAAAAAATCAGGCAATGTAAGGTCAAACTTGTACCATCGACATATATAATGTTTTGAGATATAAGTAACTAGAGACCAGTTTATACAGGATCTTACCTCTTTTTACCGTTATGAAAGCTTTATTACTGCGTTGTTAGTAAACACACATATTATTTTCGGGTAGTCCTGTCGATGTTCCAAGGCTTTGCATTTATCATTGTTTCCGCTTCATCGGTGGTATTAGTTAGTGTATCTGTATGTGAAGTATGTGGATAGGTGCTTCTATTATTGGAACAAAACACCTTAAACGCGCACTAGGTTATAGGAAAGGGTCCATTATTCAAAGAACGGCTTATTGAAAAGTATGTTGTAAAGCTCGGTCATATCGCGCATAGCCACGATAAGGCGTGGTGCTGCTTCATAGGTTGAGAGGCGCAGTCAATACATAACCATACCGGTAGTTTGATAAATGATACTATCATTCCGGAAGCTCTCTAGTAAGCTGTAGGTGGCATATACGGTATCTATCATCTAGTAATAGCTATTGATTTTTTTCTCGACTATGCTATATGTGTTGTGATGGTTCACTTAGAAGTGAAAAAGTAGCAATAAATTAGACAGACAGAAGTAATTGAAGCTACATTCAACAATATGGCTAAGTAAAAAAGCGTAGAATATCATGATGGGTTTTTTTATCTTTTAATTGCTTTCTATGTAGTATAATGGACCGATCTTTGCAAGTATATATCTGTATGTATCCATATTTAGATGGCAGCAAGCAATATAGATTTGATGAGCTTATATCATTTTATCGTCCTTGCCCAAAAAGTCTTGATAACATTAAAAGTCACCACCGTCAAATCCATCATCAAATCCGCCGTCGAACCCACCAGCATCATCACCGTAGTAATTGTTCTCGACAACGACAGTGTCTGGTCCGTCATAGTTGTGGTCGTCAAATGCGTGTTCTAGCATAGCTCCACCTAACAAACCCGCACCAACACCAAGTAAACCACCCATCATGGCACCGCCGTGTCCACTACCTTTACTGGTGCTTGGCGCAGTTCCATAGTATGCTTGCTGTGGTGCTGCTGCTGGCATAGGGGCTTGTTGAGGATAGTAACGCTGCTGTTGAGGGTATTGAGGGTACTGAGGCTGTTGAGGCTGATAGTAACGAGGTTGCTGTGCTTGGGCCCGTGCTTGCACTTGCGGTGTTGATTGAGAAGAATAAGGTGGAGGAGCCTGGTCTGCCTGTTGACGAGAACTCTTCTCATTGTTAACACCTGGTGGAGGACCTTTGGGTCTTGGCCATGTTGTTCCCCTTGGTGGTTCCCACTGAGAGCTGTTCGTAGATAAATCTACATAATACCAAGTCTGGTATTCATCATCAAAAACAGCCTTCCAGCCAGAAGGCACTTGAGGAGGATTACTTTTACTTTGAGCCATTACTTTAAAATGTTTTGGGTTTTTTTATCGACTCTCTTGTAGTGAGTGATAAAAGCAATTCAGAAAGAGTCTTTTGATTATCATGACTAAAGTAAACTTTTTCTTCCAGCTGCCGGCTCGGTCAGGTGGACGAAACAAAAAAGCCTGTTGAAATAATACTGAATACGTTAAAACGTCACAGCGCTTGTATATCTTGTGAGAGAAAGGCTATTACCACTGTTATATGAATATAGATTGCTCAACAAAGCGTGTCTTTTTCTGTGTGCTTAAAATATAGTGTCTTTTTTGGGAAAAAAACGTTTATTTACAGTATTCTCTTCTTCTTCTCCTCATTCAACTTGTTGCGGTTCGAAGAAAATTACGCATAAAGAATCAAAGAAAGGCAAAAATTACGCTGTACGATGGGGTCGTTTCCCTTAGCTGAGTTTCCATTACGTGATATCCCTGTTCCTTATAGCTACCGTGTGTCTGGCGGTATAGCTTCCTCAGGTAGTGTTACTGCGCTTGTTACTGCCGCTGGCACTCATCGAAACTCGTCCACGGCTAAGACAGTTGAGACAGAAGACGGCGAAGAAGATATCGATGAGTATCAGAGGAAAAGAGCAGCTGGTTCTGGCGAATCCACTCCTGAACGCAGTGATTTCAAAAGGGTAAAACATGATAATCACAAAACCCTCCATCCAGTTAACTTACAGAACACCGGTGCAGCGTCTGTGGATAATGACGGTCTGCACAATTTAACAGATATATCCAACGATGCAGAAAAACTTTTGATGTCTGTGGATGATGGTTCTGCCGCACCTTCTACATTGAGTGTAAACATGGGAGTAGCATCTCATAATGTTGCTGCTCCCACTACCGTCAATGCGGCAACAATAACTGGCAGTGATGTTAGTAACAATGTTAATAGTGCTACTATTAACAATCCTATGGAGGAAGGAGCGCTGCCGTTATCACCCACTGCTTCCTCTCCAGGTACCACAACTCCTTTAGCTAAAACTACGAAAACTATCAACAACTATAATAATATCGCCGATTTGATAGAATCCAAAGATTCTATAATCTCCCCTGAATACCTTTCTGATGAGATTTTCACCGCAATAAACAATAATCTCCCTCACGCATACTTCAAAAATTTATTATTTAGATTAGTTGCCAACATGGATAGGAGTGAACTATCCGACTTGGGGACTTTAATCAAGGATAATTTAAAGAGGGACCTAATAACGTCTTTGCCTTTTGAAATAAGTTTGAAAATTTTCAATTATTTGCAATTCGAGGATATTATAAATTCCCTTGGGGTCTCCCAAAATTGGAACAAAATAATTAGAAAATCTACATCGTTGTGGAAAAAACTTCTGATATCGGAAAATTTTGTGAGCCCAAAGGGTTTTAATTCTCTCAATCTCAAACTCTCCCAAAAATACCCAAAACTCTCACAACAAGATCGCCTTAGATTATCTTTTCTGGAGAATATATTCATTTTAAAAAATTGGTACAATCCCAAGTTTGTACCACAAAGGACCACGTTAAGAGGCCATATGACGAGTGTTATTACGTGCTTGCAATTTGAAGATAATTATGTCATTACGGGGGCTGATGACAAAATGATCAGAGTTTATGATTCGATAAACAAGAAATTTCTTCTACAACTATCAGGTCATGATGGTGGGGTTTGGGCATTGAAGTATGCCCATGGCGGTATTTTAGTCAGCGGTTCTACAGACAGAACGGTGCGAGTTTGAGATATTAAGAAAGGTTGTTGTACCCATGTGTTTAAAGGTCATAACTCTACGGTGAGGTGCCTAGATATAGTAGAATATAAAAATATCAAGTACATTGTTACTGGTTCGAGAGATAACACTTTGCACGTTTGGAAATTGCCCAAGGAGTCCTCCGTTCCTGATCATGGGGAAGAACATGATTATCCATTAGTCTTTCATACCCCTGAGGAGAACCCATATTTTGTTGGTGTTTTAAGAGGACATATGGCATCTGTAAGAACTGTCTCAGGCCACGGTAATATTGTCGTTAGTGGCTCCTATGATAATACACTGATTGTGTGGGATGTTGCGCAAATGAAATGTTTGTATATTTTAAGTGGACATACGGATCGTATTTATTCGACAATCTACGATCATGAAAGAAAAAGGTGCATCTCTGCCAGTATGGATACCACTATTAGAATTTGGGATTTGGAAAATATAAGGAATAATGGAGAATGTTCCTACGCAACAAATTCAGCATCGCCATGCGCCAAAATACTTGGTGCTATGTACACTTTGCAGGGTCATACAGCTTTGGTCGGTTTATTAAGATTATCCGACAAATTTTTGGTCAGTGCCGCTGCAGATGGTTCAATAAGGGGTTGGGACGCAAACGACTACTCTAGAAAATTTTCCTACCATCATACCAATTTGAGTGCAATTACCACATTTTATGTATCGGATAATATTTTGGTGAGTGGATCGGAAAATCAGTTCAACATCTATAATCTACGGAGTGGGAAATTGGTCCACGCAAATATTCTAAAAGATGCTGATCAGATTTGGTCGGTTAATTTTAAGGGCAAAACACTTGTTGCAGCAGTTGAAAAAGATGGGCAGAGCTTTTTAGAAATTCTGGATTTCAGCAAAGCTTCAAAAATTAACTACGTTAGCAATCCCGTAAACTCCTCGTCGTCGTCTTTGGAATCCATTTCTACTTCTTTGGGTCTAACGAGGACAACTATAATACCATGACCTTCCCAGAGAACAAGCATTGACTCATACTTAGATAATATAGCTTAATAAGTAGTTATATAATCAGTAAAAAAGTAAAATAACAACTTCGTACATTTTATTGAATATAAACTGCAGCTAAACTGCTTGTATGTTCAATTTTAATTGTGTTTACAAAAAGGGTGCCGTTTATTAATTAATGTTTCTTCCCTGAAAATATGGAAAGTACAAGTTTTTAGTTGAGAAGGGTTTAAGAAAGTTTTGAAAATGATCTAAAAAAATATAAAAGCAATCAAAGAAATAAAAGCTGGAAAAATGCGTAATAACCGAAGTGACTAAAATTTCTTTACGCGCCAAATAAGAAATCGATGCTCTTGAAAGTAGCAACCATTTTTTAAATAATATATTCCTGATGGTTCTTGGCCCAAGAGTTTTCTTGAACTTTTAACGTTAAGAAGTTGATTCTGCTGATTTTTTTCAAGTTATCAAGCGTTATGTTTTGAAACATCTGTTCCGTTTTCAGTTTTTCAAAAAGATCGATATTCTCTTGAGAATTAGGAAGTTCTACGCTCAACCTCCCGTGGGCAGAAGAAATACAAAAGCTAATACAATTGTGTTAGAATAAAGTTCTAATATTATCTAATTAGTAGTATTCATGTTACTAGTATATTATCACATGATATTTCTCAAATTGGACAATGTAAATAATGAGTGTTTTTATGACACAATCTTTATCGTTAGATGTTTCAACGTTCCAAGCCTTGGTTCTATCGCTCTTCTCTTCAAATTGTAATCGTTTGTAATGATAAACGCGTACGGGAAAAAAAAAAAAGTATCAATAACGCGTAAAGTGAATAGAGTACTGGATTCTATAAGACCGAAGACGCTCATATCACATCTCATAAAATCACTTAAAGCAAGCATCCAGAGGCTATTGATAAAAACAGGCACAAGGAGACGCAATGGGACGTTTAGTTGGCTTAGAACTAAGTAATTTCAAGTCCTATAGAGGCGTTACCAAGGTAGGATTCGGCGAGTCGAATTTCACAAGTATTATCGGTCCTAACGGATCTGGTAAATCGAATATGATGGATGCTATCTCATTCGTACTCGGTGTGCGGAGTAATCATTTGAGGTCAAACATCTTGAAAGATTTAATCTATAGAGGTGTTCTAAACGATGAGAATAGTGATGATTATGATAACGAGGGCGCTGCCTCTTCGAACCCACAATCCGCATACGTGAAGGCATTTTATCAAAAAGGTAACAAACTGGTGGAGCTGATGAGGATAATTTCCAGAAACGGTGACACTAGTTATAAAATTGATGGAAAAACTGTCTCCTATAAGGACTATTCTATATTTCTTGAGAACGAAAATATTCTTATCAAAGCCAAAAATTTTCTAGTGTTCCAGGGTGATGTTGAGCAAATTGCAGCACAATCTCCCGTAGAATTATCAAGAATGTTTGAAGAAGTATCAGGTTCTATCCAATACAAAAAGGAGTATGAAGAGTTGAAGGAAAAGATTGAGAAATTAAGCAAATCTGCAACCGAATCTATAAAAAATAGGAGAAGGATCCATGGAGAATTGAAGACATATAAAGAAGGTATCAATAAGAACGAGGAGTATAGGAAACAATTGGACAAAAAAAATGAATTACAGAAGTTCCAGGCTCTATGGCAGTTATATCATTTAGAGCAACAAAAAGAGGAGCTAACGGACAAGCTGTCCGCATCAAACTCTGAAATATCGTCTTTAAAGGGAAAAATAAATAACGAGATGAAATCATTACAACGCTCAAAATCTTCCTTTGTTAAAGAAAGCGCAGTAATTTCTAAGCAAAAAAGTAAATTAGATTATATCTTCAAGGATAAGGAAAAATTAGTCTCGGATTTACTGCTCATAAAGGTTCCTCAACAGGCAGCAGGGAAGCGAATTTCCCATATAGAAAAAAGAATCGAAAGTTTACAGAAAGATCTTCAAAGACAGAAGACTTATGTGGAGAGATTTGAAACACAACTAAAAGTGGTGACCAGATCAAAGGAAGCTTTTGAAGAGGAAATCAAACAATCTGCTAGAAATTATGACAAATTCAAGCTAAATGAAAATGATTTAAAGACATATAATTGCTTACATGAAAAATATCTGACTGAAGGTGGGTCAATCCTAGAAGAAAAAATTGCCGTTTTGAACAACGATAAGCGAGAAATCCAAGAGGAATTGGAGAGATTCAACAAAAGGGCAGATATTTCTAAAAGAAGGATAACGGAGGAGCTTTCTATAACAGGAGAAAAATTGGACACCCAATTAAACGATTTAAGAGTTTCTTTGAATGAGAAAAACGCCCTTCATACTGAACGTTTGCACGAGCTGAAAAAATTACAATCTGATATTGAATCTGCTAATAATCAAGAATACGACTTAAATTTCAAGTTGAGGGAAACGTTGGTTAAGATCGATGACTTGAGTGCTAATCAAAGAGAAACAATGAAAGAAAGAAAACTAAGAGAAAATATAGCAATGTTGAAAAGATTCTTCCCCGGAGTAAAAGGTCTTGTTCATGATCTTTGTCACCCAAAAAAGGAGAAATATGGCTTGGCAGTGTCTACCATCTTAGGTAAGAACTTTGATTCCGTCATTGTAGAAAATTTAACCGTAGCTCAAGAATGCATTGCATTTTTGAAGAAGCAACGTGCGGGCACTGCATCTTTCATACCACTAGACACAATTGAGACAGAGTTACCTACATTATCATTGCCTGACTCACAAGACTATATTTTATCAATTAATGCTATTGACTACGAGCCGGAATATGAAAAAGCGATGCAATATGTGTGTGGCGATTCCATCATATGTAATACGTTGAATATTGCTAAAGATCTGAAATGGAAAAAGGGCATAAGAGGCAAATTGGTTACAATTGAAGGTGCTTTGATCCACAAGGCCGGTTTGATGACAGGTGGTATATCAGGAGATGCCAATAATAGGTGGGATAAAGAAGAATATCAAAGCTTAATGTCTTTAAAAGACAAATTACTAATCCAAATCGATGAACTTTCCAACGGTCAACGCTCTAATTCAATCAGAGCAAGAGAAGTTGAAAATAGTGTTTCACTATTGAACTCGGACATAGCAAATTTGAGAACTCAAGTAACACAACAAAAACGCTCCTTGGATGAAAATCGTTTAGAGATTAAGTACCATAATGACTTGATAGAGAAAGAAATTCAACCGAAGATAACTGAACTAAAGAAGAAGCTAGATGATTTAGAAAATACTAAAGATAATTTAGTGAAAGAGAAGGAGGCTTTACAAAATAATATTTTCAAAGAATTCACTAGTAAAATTGGCTTTACAATCAAAGAATATGAAAATCATTCCGGTGAATTGATGAGACAACAATCTAAAGAATTACAGCAGTTACAAAAACAAATTTTGACCGTTGAAAATAAGTTGCAGTTTGAGACAGACAGACTAAGTACTACTCAAAGAAGATATGAAAAGGCGCAAAAGGATTTAGAGAATGCTCAAGTTGAAATGAAGTCTTTGGAAGAACAGGAATATGCAATAGAAATGAAAATCGGATCAATAGAGTCTAAATTGGAAGAACACAAAAATCACTTAGATGAGTTACAGAAGAAATTTGTAACGAAGCAAAGTGAATTAAATTCCAGTGAAGATATTCTAGAGGACATGAACAGCAACTTACAAGTCTTAAAAAGGGAAAGTGACGGTATAAAGGAAGATATTGAAAAGTTTGATTTAGAGAGAGTAACAGCGTTAAAGAATTGTAAAATTTCTAATATAAATATACCTATATCATCTGAAACAACGATAGATGATTTACCAATATCTTCCACTGATAATGAAGCAATTACAATTTCCAACAGTATCGATATAAACTATAAAGGACTACCTAAAAAATACAAAGAAAACAATACCGATTCGGCAAGGAAGGAGCTGGAGCAGAAGATTCATGAAGTGGAGGAAATATTGAACGAGTTGCAGCCCAATGCAAGAGCTTTGGAGAGATACGACGAGGCGGAAGGAAGGTTTGAAGTGATTAATAACGAAACAGAACAACTAAAGGCCGAAGAAAAGAAAATATTAAACCAGTTCCTAAAAATTAAGAAAAAAAGAAAGGAACTGTTCGAAAAGACATTTGATTATGTGAGCGACCATTTAGACGCAATCTACAGGGAACTTACTAAAAATCCCAACTCCAATGTGGAATTGGCCGGTGGTAATGCTTCTTTAACCATAGAAGACGAAGATGAACCGTTCAATGCGGGAATCAAATATCATGCCACTCCGCCTCTTAAAAGATTCAAAGACATGGAATATCTTTCTGGTGGTGAAAAAACCGTAGCTGCATTAGCTCTATTATTTGCTATTAATTCCTACCAGCCTAGTCCCTTCTTCGTGCTGGACGAAGTGGACGCAGCCCTAGACATTACTAACGTCCAGAGAATTGCTGCCTATATAAGAAGGCACCGTAATCCAGATCTCCAATTCATTGTCATTTCATTGAAGAACACCATGTTTGAAAAATCTGACGCTCTCGTTGGGGTTTACAGACAGCAACAAGAAAACTCGTCTAAGATCATAACTTTGGACTTGAGCAATTACGCAGAATAATCTATGAAACCAACCTCTGCTATAACCCGTCAAATAACTAATAATATCTATATAGGTCAACTAGCTAGTGCAATATCATAGTAACAATAATACTAATAACGTCACTTTTTTCCAGGGTAACCCAATTGTGGTGGGTGGCGGCCGAGGTATCCCTTAGAAAAGAATTTTTTTAAGTTCTTTCTCATCTCTTACCAGTGGAGAAGTACACGATATTTGCAAAGTCTGTCATCAGGGCTTGATAATAAAGCTGCATTAGATCTTAGCAAAAACTACGAGAAGAACATTGAATATTGTAGCTGTATTTGCATACATACACTTTATCATTGTTCGTTAGCTAGCTTTGCACATTAATTTTTCGATTTGTTACCGCCAATGACCGCTAACAATGACGATGATATCAAATCACCCATTCCCATTACTAACAAGACCTTATCCCAATTGAAGCGCTTTGAGAGAAGTCCAGGAAGGCCCAGTTCTTCTCAGGGCGAGATAAAACGTAAAAAGTCTAGGCTATATGCCGCAGACGGAAGACCACATTCTCCGCTAAGAGCAAGGTCTGCTACCCCAACGCTACAGGACCAAAAACTGTTCAATGGCATGGATTCCACTTCCCTTTTGAATGAAAGGCTACAGCATTATACGCTGGATTATGTTAGTGACAGGGCCCGGCATATGAAGAATATATATGACCCATCATCTCGCTGGTTCAGCAGATCAGTGAGGCCTGAATTTCCTATTGAAGAGTTCTTACCATATAAGACTGAAAGTCATGAAGATCAAGCGAAATACTTGTGCCATGTCTTAGTTAATCTTTATATTGCGATCAGCTCATTAGATATACAAGGTTTGATTTCTATTTCCAGTAAAGATCTGGCTGATTTAAAGAAAGAAGTGGATGATTTAGCTCTTAAAACCGATCTTTTCAGGTTATCTAACAACACAGCGGAGAATGACTTACTTGGTAACGATATTGCTGATTATGACGATGCGGAAGGCCTGGAGGACGAATTGGATGAATACTTCGACTTAGCAGGCCCCGACTTTAATGCTACCGGAAAAATCACAGCTAAATCAGCTACTATTGTGAATGTAAACCATTGGACTAATGAGCTCAAAAATTGTCTACATTTTGATTTTCCAGTAGCTCTAAGAAAGTCGCTAGCGACAGTTTATTATTATTTGTCTCTTGTTCAGGGCCAAAAGGTGTATAGACAAATGCATGTCGATATGTTCGAAAGATTAGTAAGCCTTGACGATGATAGGACAAATTTCACTGAACTGTTGCAAAAACAAGGTCTTTTGCTAGATCATCAAATCATGCTCAATTTCCTGTGCGAATTTCTACCTTATCCAGATCCCGACTATGCTCGTTATGAATTATCATCAAAGGAAGATTTACAGTTATTTAGATTACTTTTGAAGCATGCACATAATGCAAAACCATTTTTCGATAAGTCAAAGGAAAGTTTGTTAGTTGATACGATGAATTTTCTGTTGTCTAGTCTTGCACCATCTACTATGATGGCTGTCATGCCTATCGTTACATCCGTTGTTCCCTATCATTATCATATCCATTCTAAGATCATCGATTATTTCCCGTTTTGCTATAGCATCTGGAGCTCAGTCAGCGCAAACGTGGCCATCGACACTCACATGTATGATTTTGTTGGGTCAATTTCCAAAGACGTTCATAATAAGATTTTGAGTAGCGAGCATGAAAAGGATGTAGTTGGAGTGGAGTTTGGAGAATTCGGGATTTTTACTGATGATCAAATGACTTTTATGTTCAATAGGTTACAAGGGCATCTTAGAACAGACGGTCAAATACATTCGTATTCCCGCACAGTGAAGCCTTTTGTTTATGCTATAAACGGATCAAAAAAAGATAGGTTTTTTGAAAAACTTGTAAGTTTAGCCAAAGCAATCGAAACATTTATCCATCCCTCTAATAATGGGTTTTGGACCAAGCCAAATGCTAAATTCGTTCATGCATTTATAAAGTCTTACCACGGAAGGGTCAAATATGAAGAAGATATTTGTGCTAGGGGCGTCACAAATGGGATATGTTTAACTTCTTTTTGTCACGAAGAGATAGTTGAAATATTCTTAAATATTATCAGTCTGGGTTCACAGAATAAAAATCCTGATATTGCGAACTATTACATCTCTTGTTTCGCATATCTGTTAGAGCTGGATCCTTCAAATGCATATTTAATTTATGACAAAATACTGATAGATTTGTACGATACGCTGGCTGACCAATTTATCAATTCGAGACACAGAATCATTTCCTCTTTGAAACAATTTACAAGAGTAATTCGGTTTATTGTGATGGATAAGCTATATCGCGTGCACATAACAAACGTCCTTTCGATGCTGGTCTCCAAACTTGATATGAACGATACTAATTTGACAAGCAACCTCATCAACGGTATTGTATCTATAGCCGCTTTCATTCCTATCCAAGACCTCACTGGGGAGGACGATTATATATCGTTTGAATCGGATACTCTTCCTTTAGTTCAACAACATTTTTATCATATTAAGTGTGGCGAAAATTCAAAGACCTTCCGAGTTGATGATGAACTGTTAAATAACGCTTTCAAAGCTTCCACTACAGTTTTTCAAAGTATGCTAAAAGTATACGTAGAAAAAATTTTCCAATTGGTTGATGTAGACTTAGAGGACTCTTTGGTTACTAAAATAAACCAAACAACTATGATTTTACAAGAGTCTATGGACGATAAAATATTTAATTATTTTGCTTCTTTATTACAGAGAAACTTCTGGAGTAATGACTCCTTCAAGGAAAAGGATCCAAACTATGAATTAGTTACTATCCCACTAGCGGCTTTAGTAAGAAGGAATAATGGTTTGAGTAAAGAGTTGGTCAGAACTCTTTTATTCCATATCAAAGAACAAATCAAAAGAGGCGCCGGGTCTGTAAGAAGTACTTCAGAGATTCAACAGAGGGATGTTAAGTTAGTTTTATACTTAACTGCACTAAATGATGTCTTAAGGCAATGTCATGAATCTCTATTGGAGTATAGCGATGAGTTGATAACATTCATGAAATATTTATACGACAACGTCACTAACCCGCCATTGGATGTTATCACATCTATTGTTATTCACAGTGCTTTAGCAACTCTATGTACAACCGAAATAACTGATTGTCGTCTATTCCCAGAGGACTCTAAGATTCCGGAAAAAGACAGATGGGGAGGACTACAGTTCGATCCTCGAAGATTTGATAAACAGCATTTGAGTTTTCAGTGGCACGTACCTTCTAGTGACGAGATAACTTTATCCATAAGCATTCTAGAAAGCCTTTCCGAATACTGTATTAACAACGTAGAAGAACTGATGAAAGCTCCAAGACATGATTCCGAATATGGCGATATGATACAAAAATATGTTTTAGTTATGACACATACGCTTTCCGGGTCAAGTTTACTTTTTGATCCAGATTTTAACAAATATAGGACGCAATCAAACTTATCATACAGAGAGAAACTGATTTTATTAAAGAATATACGCGAAAATAATTGTGACCCTCAAGAACTGGATATTGATATTGAACAAATTCGTTCTGGCAAGGATGATGAAGACTATATTGAGAGTAAGGACATTGAAGCAGGGCTGAATGCAGGAGTTTCCGATGTTGTGCAGTTAAAAGATGAGTTTCCGGATGAATTAATTGTTGATGAAGAAGTAGTGTCTGAGATGCCATCTGGTGTAAATACCCCTATCGCGGGGACGCATGGCACGGACAATTCAGCTATGAGTTCGGATCTAGCTTTCAGGGATTTAGATATTTACACCTGTAATTATTACTTCGGAAATACCACTGAGGAGAAGTTACAAAACCCACAATATTTACAAGTCCACAGAGTTAGAGCGCGCATTGGACATTTCTTTCACAAACTCTATGTTTTTTTATCTACAAACTTCGAAAACAACACCAACATGTTCCAAATTCTATTGCACGGATTAAAAGTTTGGTTCACAGATCTGGGACAAGAAACGGTCTTCAATGAAGACCCAAATGCCTTCATTGACGTTGATTTCCTAGAAAACGTTCAATCTCTCTCACACGTAAATGAGCCCTTCACGAGAACCAATTTTGCAATCAGAGCAAACAGTTTGCACCAGAGTAGAGTTCTATTACATTCAACAAATAGAAAAGCTTCCAAGCTGGAAAACCTATTGTTAGTTGACATCATACAGTTAGCGACATCCCTTTATCCTGATATTTATAAACCAGCACAGGGAACTTTGGTACACTGTATGAAACAATTAGTTGGGTCATATAGCGTAGTCATCAATAAAATTATTCCATCATTAGAGAAAGCGATTAAGGATCATGATTATATGAAAATCCAAGTTATTTTAAATGTTTTGTTAATTAAGAAAATCCATAGGAAGCTTATGACGGATTATAAAGACATCGGCAGATTGATATTTCTGCTTATTGAATGTTGTCGTGTGAATGAATTAGAGATTGGTATGTATGCAGATAAGATCTTAACTGACATAGTGATTGGGATCAAGATTCCTTCTAGTGTATGTGTCATTTCCGATCAAGCTTTCTTACCTTTAGCACCTCCTGATGGTACCATTAATTTGCAAGTTGAAGCGGTAAAGCTTGCCAAAAAGAAAAAGCGTGAGTACTACCTCTCTCTGTTAGTGGATTTGCAGAACAAACTTTTAGACAAATTAGATAATGAAAAAGATATGGGGTGGAAGATAAGAATGTTCATTTTACGTTTTGTTACACAAATCCAATCGAACCTCGAAAGCAAACCCGATAAAAGAGCAGTATTTTCAATAATCTCTCAAATCTCCACAAAACATCCCGAAATCATACATTTGGTTGTAAAGTCATTGTTGTCGACGTGCAACAAGATAATATCTCTCTCTGACTATGAATATGACATCACCAGGGCCTATAAGAATGAATTCAATCCATCATTTGTGGAAATACTGGACACTTCGACCACAAGCTTCCCTAAAACGTTTACTGAAGAAATGAATAACTTTGATAACCCCAAGTATTTTATCGATTCGAGGGCGTATGTAGGGTGGCTATGTTGGGGAAGGCTTATGTACGTCATGTCGCCGAAAGCTTTAAAGCTCAATTTATGTGAGAATGAACTGGAAGTCCTCAAGACAGCTGGTCATCTATTGACAAGAGAATTCCTGAGAGATGTTACAATGAATTTAGTCCAAGATAATGAAACAAGGGGTGTTTTTAGTAGTGGTAACGTGTCATTTTTCTCTTTAGTAATCCTTTTGATATCATCTGGTTTCTGCGAACTGAATATGTCGGATCTCTTTGAGCTATGTGAATCCTACTATAACAAAGACGATAAGGCTTCGATGATCATGTCTGTCGAGATAGTGGCTGGCTTAGTTTGCGGGAGTAAGTTTATGTCAGTCTCTGACTTGGACAAACGTGACGCTTTTATCGAAAACTTCCTAGCCAAATGTTTAGATTATGAGTTGAACCATGACGCATTTGAAATTTGGAGCACCTTGGCATGGTGGTTGCCTGCAGTCGTTGATTTAAGAAGGTCTAAAACTTTTTTTTGCCATTTTATCAACGCCGATGGCATGTTTGACCGTGAATCCGATGCAGCCACACATCAAACCTCCAAAATTTACATGCTAAGAAGTATCTTGATGAGCATGGAGTTTAGAGCCCCAGATGTTGATAAGCTATTTGATGAGTTGGTATTTGATCACCCATACGATCAGGTTCGCCAGGCTGTCGCTAAACTATTGACGACCTTAGTTCAAAATCAAAGTAATCCGTCAATTTCAGATCCAACCACATTATTAGAAGCAGAACGGAATGATCCAGATGGATTAGGGTTACCATTAAAAAGCGTCCCAGAAAAGGTGGATGCCTATATTAAGAAGCAGTTTGAGATCATTAAAAATCTGGAATATTCCGTTGTCGGCTTGAATCCTCAACAATTTATTAAGACAGACTATTTTTACAGGACATCCACAATATTTTACTGGATCAAAGAAATGGCGAGAGGGCCTAATAAAGTTTTGTTAGTTCCATATTTAGTCGATTATGTTTTACCATTTCTGATCGGATTAGTGAAACATAAAGATGTTTGTGCTCTTGCCAGTTTAGATCCTGTTCGATTGTATGCCGGCTTGGGCTATATGCCGATCAGAAAGAACCATGTTGCCGCCATTGTTGACTATGTTTGTTCGTCAAATGTAGCACTATCTTCAAACCAAACGAAACTACAGCTAGCTTTCATCCAACACTTTTTATCAGCGGAACTGCTTCAACTTACTGAGGAAGAAAAGAACAAAATTTTGGAATTTGTCGTCAGCAATTTGTATAACGAACAGTTTGTAGAGGTGAGAGTTCGTGCGGCATCCATTTTGTCTGATATCGTCCATAACTGGAAAGAAGAACAGCCGTTGTTGAGTTTAATCGAGAGATTTGCAAAGGGTCTCGACGTCAACAAATACACGTCGAAAGAAAGACAAAAGTTATCCAAAACGGATATCAAGATTCATGGTAACGTTTTGGGTTTGGGAGCTATTATATCAGCGTTCCCCTATGTTTTTCCCCTACCGCCATGGATACCCAAGCAACTAAGCAACTTATCCTCGTGGGCCAGGACTAGTGGTATGACTGGACAAGCTGCCAAAAATACTATTAGTGAATTCAAGAAGGTGAGGGCCGACACTTGGAAGTTCGATAGAGCATCTTTCAATACGGAGGAACTGGAAGACCTGGAGGGTGTCCTATGGAGAAGTTACTATGCCTGATTCATATTAGTATAGGATATTAAGCACATATCTAGACATATATGTACACCCTAAACAAATAGCTGGAGCTATCTGCTGATTAGTTTTACTCTAAAAGTAAGTTGTTAGTGTAACTATGATCACGGCTGCGTGCCGGGTAATAAATCAAATTTGAGGAAAACTGGAAGTTCACCACTGAGAATGATCAACGGCAGGGAAACGTTATACCAAACAAAGCATTCTACCTCTAGGGAAGCTGGAAACTTGAATTACCCACTATAGCTTGTCTTTTAGTGATCTATTATTCCAACCTATTGCAATTCCAAGAAAATAAACTAGGAACTTTTTTTTTTTGGAAGAATAAGAAAAGGAGAAAAAGTAGACATACTGTATATACACGAGGGCGTATCGTTCACCAGAAAGAATATAAACATAACAAGATAAACATGTCAGGCTTGAGAACTGTTTCTGCTTCATCCGGTAATGGAAAGAGCTATGACTCTATTATGAAAATTTTATTGATTGGTGATTCTGGTGTTGGGAAATCATGTTTATTGGTTCGTTTTGTTGAAGACAAATTTAACCCGTCATTTATCACCACCATTGGTATTGATTTCAAAATAAAGACTGTCGATATCAACGGTAAGAAGGTAAAGCTGCAACTTTGGGATACCGCTGGTCAAGAACGTTTCCGGACAATCACCACAGCGTATTATCGTGGTGCTATGGGTATCATTCTTGTATATGATGTGACAGACGAGAGAACATTTACTAATATCAAGCAATGGTTTAAAACCGTTAATGAGCATGCGAACGATGAAGCACAGCTACTGTTGGTTGGTAACAAGAGCGATATGGAGACGAGAGTGGTAACAGCTGATCAAGGTGAAGCCTTGGCTAAGGAGCTGGGTATACCATTCATCGAGTCCAGTGCTAAGAACGATGACAATGTCAACGAGATTTTTTTCACCTTGGCGAAGTTAATCCAAGAAAAAATCGACAGTAACAAGCTTGTTGGCGTCGGTAACGGTAAAGAGGGCAATATTAGCATCAATAGTGGGAGCGGAAACAGTTCTAAACCAAATTGCTGTTGAAGAAAAGAAGATTCTTGCTTCTTTGAGAATTAATCGTGAACTGGAATTAGAGCTATAAATCGCTTGATTCTTTTTTCCCTTTTTCTCAATATTCGCAGGTTATTTTTCCTTTATATATATACATTGTTTGTATCTTTTTTTGATTACCATACTTACTATTTTTATATTAGTCATATTAGATGTCACTTTTATATTATCTAAACAATTCAAACTTCTCATACTAACTTTTTCAGCATACTTCTACTGTTGTTCTCTGCTCTGGAAGGTATTTTCATCAGGCGATTGGTAAAAAATCAAGAAAGAATCTAAAAAAATAGTGCAACAGGAAAACGAGGTACCCAGTTTCCCTGGGAATTCTTATCCAAGTATATATTTTACTTTTAAGATTCAGCACTTTTATTTCGTTCTAATGTTTTTACCGGTAGTAAAGTTTTGCTTCTTGAATCCACTATTCAACTACTTGCGCTTATGTAAGGTTCCTGTATGGTTGCATAATCACTCAATTCGAAAAAAAAACCCACGTGCTGCTTGGAAATGAATCCGCACTGCGGTATAGCACTTCCAGAAAGATACTGACTGCGAAATTCGCTTTATGGAGTGTTTAAGCAATTGGTATCTTACCCATTAAGAGTCATTTCTTTCTTCTTGCCAACTTTTTTCCATCCCATTATGACCTCAAAAAAGGCAGGCTCTCTTCGTCTTATCTTTTCTATCGGAAGCGAATTACTGGGAAAGAGGCATAGGTATAAACAGATAAAATAGACGAAAAGAGTTTAGAAAAAAAAGTAGAAAGAACGACTACACCTCAACATAACGACACTTTTTTGACATGCTGTTTGGAGTGAAGTTGGCTAATGAGGTTTATCCTCCTTGGAAGGGTTCTTATATTAATTATGAGGGCTTGAAAAAATTCCTGAAGGAAGATAGCGTGAAGGATGGAAGTAACGATAAGAAAGCACGCTGGGACGATTCGGATGAATCCAAGTTTGTGGAAGAGTTGGATAAGGAACTTGAAAAAGTCTATGGTTTTCAACTAAAAAAGTACAATAACTTGATGGAGAGATTGTCCCATCTGGAGAAACAAACAGATACGGAAGCAGCCATAAAGGCCTTGGACGCTGATGCATTCCAACGTGTATTGGAGGAACTGTTAAGCGAGTCTACCGAATTAGACAATTTTAAGAGATTGAACTTTACTGGGTTTGCTAAGATTGTTAAGAAACATGACAAGCTATATCCAAAGTATCCATCTGTTAAATCTTTGTTGGAAGTTAGATTAAAGGAATTGCCTTCCCATTCGGAAGAATATTCCCCATTGTTGTATCGTATTTCATTTTTGTACAACATTTTGAGAAGTAATTTTAACACTGCATCTGAACCCTTAGCCAGCGCTTCTAAGTTTTCTAGCATTGTCAGCAATGACATAGACATGAATTTCAGAAGCTTTAAATTTTGGGTTCATAATGACAACTTAATGGAGGTCAAAACAAGAATCTTGAGACATCTTCCCGTGTTGGTCTACGCCAATGTTCCCTCCGAAAACGATGACCTGGTCAATAGATTCGAATCAGATATATCGAATAATGATGAAATTGTGGGTAGTTCGAGCTCCACTAGTAGCGTAGAACATGGCTTGGGAGCGCGCTCCTTCGATCCATTAATCAACACGCTATATTTTGACAATGAACATTTTGAATTATATAACGACAAGTTATTAAAGTTAAATTCAGCACCTACTTTAAGATTAAGGTGGACTGGCCAGTTATCTGATAAGCCGGATATTTTCTTGGAAAAGAAAACTCTTATTGAAGACGAAGCCACTGGGAAGTCTGAATTTGATCTAACTAAATTGCAATTGAAACAAAAATTCATTAACGGGTTTATTTTCGAAGGTGATAAGAAATTTAAAGAACAAACTTTGAAAAAGTTAAAAGAAAGTGGTACGGCAGGGAGAGACCTGGAAAGGTTAGGAGAAGATTTCTCTGAGATTCAAAACTTTATTATCAAGAATGAATTGCAACCAGTTTTTAGAACTGTTTACACCAGAACTGCTTTCCAGATTCCCGGCGATGACAAGATAAGAGTAACCATTGACTCTAATATTGTATTCATCAAGGAGGATTCATTCGACAGAGAGCGTCCAATTAGAGACCCTAATACCTGGCATAGAACTGATATTGATGCCAATGTTGCAAATCCCTTGAAATTCCTGAGAGGAGGCGAGTATGCTAAGTTTCCTTATTCAGTAATGGAAATTAAAGTGAAAAGTTCATTGGATTCTTCGATGTCTGCCAGTTCTATGATTTCTAATGTAAAACTGCCTAAAAAGCATGGTCAATGGCTGAACGATTTGACAAATTCTCATTTGGTCAAAGAAATTCCAAAGTTTTCTATCTTTGTGCAAGGTGTGGCATCATTGTATGGAGATGATGAAAAATTAGATATCTTACCATTTTGGTTACCAGATTTGGAAACAGATATTAGACAGGATCCTAAGCAAGCATATGAGGAGGAAAAGAAAAAACTGTTGAAACAAAAAGAGATACAAAAGAAAATTGATGGAATGAGAAGGCTTTCCAACTTAAAAGAGCCTCAACATCAAGCAGCAGTACCGGTATCTCAAGAGGAAAATGAGCGTATTACCTCTCAAGGTGATTTGGAGGCAGACGGTTCATCCGATGAGGAAACTGAGCAAGAACCTCATTCGAAAAGATCAAAGAAAGTTCGGAGAAGAAAACCCAAGGCCACTTTCTTGAGAATTTTGGCCGGTAGAGATCCAAAGTTAATGGGGGTGGATTCTGAAGAAGAAGAAATTGAATTGCCACCTGGTGTGAAAAAACCATTAAATTTGTTAAAAAATGCTGGTCCTGTAAACGTGGAGGCAAAGGTTTGGCTTGCCAACGAACGTACATTTAACAGATGGTTAAGTGTCACCAGTTTATTGAGTGTTTTGACCTTCTCAATTTATAATTCTGTGAAGAAAGCCGAATACCCCACTTTGGCTAACTACATGGCATACGTATATTTTGGTCTAACGATATTCTGTGCTTTATGGTCCTATTCCATTTATATGAAAAGAGTTGATATTATTCAACAAAGAAGCGGTCAACATCTAGATGCACCTCTTGGTCCAGTTTTGGTTGCTATAGTTTTATTTGTCACTTTAGTGGTTAATTTTGTTATGGCGTTTAGAAATGCAGCAAAGTCTCGTCAAGAGTTGCAAATACAGAATTTAGAAGTTCCTGAAAGAATACCAGAAGTATTAAGACCACTTCAAAATTATCTATTCAAGTTAATGGGGCCAAGCAGTGATTAGAATATGTACTCTATCTACTGAGACCATGTGTTTTTATGTTTGTAATGTGTAGCAAAAAATTATCATCTGCTAACAATTGCTTACTTTTAGAAATCACATTTAAGGGGAAGTTTTAAATCATTCATAAATATCAATGCATTTACATAAACATCATTTTCTCCGGTTTTTGATAACTCTGTACAGAAATAATGGATTATAGTTTTAAGCTAAGCGGAAAAGCCAAATTATTCTTCAAAATTTTCGATGAAGTCGGAGTTTATTTCTTTTAATTTCCCTAAAGTCAAGGGCTCTTTTTCATTTCCTGCACATTCTTTCAATATCGCTACAAGATTGTGTATTCTCTTCATTTGGTTTATGGTCTTTTGATCAACAATGCCATTTGAATCTTCGTTTTCAGTCCTTGCTTTTGCAATTTTCAAAAGCGAATGGATATTGTACGCTTCTGCAATAATATCCGGGTTGAATATTTTTTTTACCACCTTTATTCCACTATTCTCTATTGCGACAGATTTCTGGGTCAACTGATAATTCATTTTGACAGAATTGTCATTGAGAAGGACTGCATCCATATGAAGATGGGAAACTGCTGGCTTCTTAGACATTATTTTAGGAATGTCCTGGAAGTGTGTAGAAAGAAATACCGTTGCCTCCGTTCGAAGTAAATGTTCAGTTACTGCCAAAGACACACAAAAACCATCAGCGATGCTTGAACCACGACCAAGTTCATCTAAAATTAACAGTGTTTCTGTATTTATGTCATCTAAAAAGTAAGCCATTTCTTTCATTTCAAAACCAAAATTTGATGAGGTTAATTCCATACTGTCATTGCAGACTCTTGCATGTAGACGTTTAAAGACAGGAAAAGACCCATAAAGTGCCGGTATACCTGATCCCATTTGGGCCATTATGCAAATAAGGGCAACTTGTTTTAAATAAACAGATTTTCCACTCATGTTGCATCCGGTTATGATTTGTAAGCTGGAGCTATGTTTTGTACTTGATATGGTGTTAGGGACAAAATTTTTTAGTACCTTTTCAAGTAGTGGGTGTCTTGAATCTCGAATTAGTAGATTGTTTGTAAAAATCGGTATTGTGTAATTATTTTCTTTCAAATTATATGTGAATGAACAAACCAAATCCAGGATAGCCACTGCTTCTGCAATCATAAATAGTTCAGAAATATGAGTTGCAATTTTATCGAGCAGTTCATCAACTGTCTCTTCACTTAAAAGTAAAATCTCTTCCATAACTTCCTTCAACCTCGCATTTTTTTTTATTATATTTAGGGTTGTACATTCAATATAATTTTTTTTTATTGTTCTTGAAATGAATACGTCTGGAAGTGTAGCGACGTCATCGGTAAATTCCTGTCTTTTTATTCTGAGATAAAAGCCTCGTGCAGAATCGTAATTATGATCTAAATTGATTTTGTTTTTAGCGGTAAGATCTTCTACCTCACGAAAAAATTCCTCTTTTACCTCTTTGTAGATTTGTCTAGAAACATCCAAAAGCCCATTGGAATCACTTTTCACAGCATATGAACGTTGGTTAAGTAGTTGTATAGCTGAGGATGCCCAAACACAGTCTTCATTTATACAACTATTAATTAATTTTTCAATTTCCATAATTGCGTCATTATTGAATATTTTTTTGGTCTCGCTAATTAAACGGCTTTGAAAAAACTGATCATTAAGTGCGTCTTTCAATGACTTCACGCTTTGTAAAGTTTCCTTTAGCAACAAAACGTAATTAATTCTTTGGTCAGGTTTTATTGCAGAATGATTAATGCATAATAACCTTGAAAATAACTTATCTAGATCAGGCAATGATTTCATTTCTAGCCTTAATTTTTGTAGAAGGTCATCATTGGCTTTCAATTCTTCTAGGGCCTCTAGTCTCATTTCGATACTGCCCCTATCAGTTAATGGCTGCAGTATACTGTTCCGAAGTGATCTTTGTCCCATTTTAGTGGACGTGGTATCCAAGAACTTCCATAGTGATATGCCATTCTTATCCAATTTATTTTCTACAAGTTCTAAACCTCTGACGGTTTTAGAATCAATCAGCATTGTATTTTCTGTTCCTTCAAACTGTATACGTAGTTTTCGAAACGCATTCAAATTTCGGCTGCTTTTGGATATAATCTCTTCCATGTAGCTTATCGCAGCAGATGCAGCACAAAGAGCAAACGTTTTATCTATAATCTCCTCGATTTTCAAGTCCTTTTTTGTATCATCCATTAAATACTTTGTAATCGCCGCCAGTCCATCTTGGCTATTGAAGCACTTCCGTGAACCCTCTTCAATTTTAACTGTCTCGGCCACATTAAATTTTATCATTGTCGCTAATTTTGATACTGTTGGAGCTAGAGAACTGCTTGGAATCAGTATTTCCGTAGGTTGGTAAATTTGGAGTTTATGAACTACACGAATGTAAATTTGTGAATCCATGAAATCTGAAAGATACATCTGTCCCGTGTTACAGTTGATAATACATAACCCAATCCGCGTACTTATGTCTCTTGGCACTTCGTATATGCAACAAAGAACACAGTCAATACTAGGACCGAGGAGTGAAGCGTTGGTGCTGTATCGACTTAAGGAGGTTGCGGTCCTAGAGGCCATTGATCCAGTCATTAAGTAATGGCTATGTGTTGAATCTTTTTCATTGTTTTCCCATGTTGTCTCTGCTATTTGTAGCGTTTTCTTTTTGAGAGCCCAACCACTTATGTTAGTTGGCGATTTTTGGTTCCTGATACTCTTTTTCGTACTTGGCTTCGAAATAGAGTTTGAAGAATTAGCCGCCGACCTTAAATTGAAATAATTTGTACTGATAAAACTAGATAGATTAGATTCACTCATTGCATATAGTTTGCGTTGATCAGCTACAGATTTCAATGCTATAACTAGTTATTTTTATATGTTTCACTTTAAGTAAAATCCAAGTGCTCTTTTGCTATTCTTCGTTGATGCCTTATATGTATGAAAGCTGTACGTTCGGGATTTGAAAAGGAAATGAAGACGCGAATTAAAAAAAAATAATAAACTGGTTCCTAGCAGAAAAGAGGAGACTAAATAAGATTTTGCTCTCATACAGATGCAACACATAAAAACTTTAATCGATTTCAGTATGGAAAAAGATATGATACAATAAAATCTAAATCTTAGAAACTGATTTTGAATAAAAAAACGACCCCAGTGAGGGTTGAACTCACGATCTTGCGATTAACAGTCGCACGCCTTAACCAACTTGGCCATGGAGTCAGTCACTTTTGAGTTCTGCAACTCTTAAAACGGAATAGACCCCGTAAAACAATGTCATCCCATACCAAAACAATACTGATTTCTCAAAGGCATCGCAAACCTCTGGAATAAAAATCCACTATCATCTATCAACTAATAGTTATTCAATATATTATCATATACAGTGTTAGATGATGATGTTGGAATAAAAATCCACTATCGTCTATCAACTAATAGTTATATATTATCATATACGGTGTTAAGATGATGACATAAGTTATGAGAAGCTGTCATCGAAGTTAGAGGAAGCTGAAGTGCAAGGATTGATAATGTAATAGGATAATGAAACATATAAAACGGAATGAGGAATAATCGTAATATTGGTATATAGAAATATAGATTCCATTATGGGGATTCCTAGACCCTCGAGGAGAACTTCTAGTATATTCTGTATACCTAATATTATAGCCTTTATCAACAATGGAATCCCAACAATTATCTCAACATTCACCCATTTCTCAAGTTTGAAGTTATTCCTGTCGACTGCCTGATGTCAGTATTAAGGCTGTTTGATTATTTCTGAACATAATATCCTTTTCCTGTTACAAGTACATGCTGAACAAGAGATATATATTATACTTTAAGATGGAGTATAATGGTTTTAGAATATTTTAAATTAAGTATGCATACACAAATAATCTACTTACTCACTATGATGCTACAAGATCATCCATTGGTTAAGAATGTTGAGTGATTCCACGAACAAGGTAACTTTTTTTCCGTAATTATAAGTCGTCAAAATTGCCTTGGATAGCTTTGCTGGAAACTTTCTTCCGTTTATTCTGTAAAACGATTTCTTTCCAATCCTCTTTAATACGCTCTTCTTCAGCATTTTCATCGAGCTCTTCTGCTTTCAATTCTTCCTCTATAGCCTTCCTTTTTAAACTCATCTTTTCCTTTCTCTCGAGTTTCCGTTCTTTCGTCAATGTTTTATCTGACCACGCTAAATTCTTCTTCTTCAACTCACTTTTCAGCTTCTTTTTATCATTAATCAGGCTTATATTTTTTAATGTTTCTTGTCTCTCCTTTTCACGTTTTTTGTCCTTGTATTTATATTCATCCATATTAACTGGGGGATCGACCAACCAATTCCCTGGGAAAATCCCTTCTTGTTTTTCGGTGGCTAAGTACTTTGTTATCTCAGGCATTCTAGGTAGGCGGAAAAGACCATACAATTTCGCAATACCAACATAATCTAAAGATTGAAGCCTAAAAATTGAAGTTGCGGAATGATTTGAGTAGTATTTAATAAAGGCAACATATGCTTTAACACCTTTATCAAATCTATCCCTATCTTCTAGTATCCAATTTCTAAAGTCCTCGTAAAAGTTTGTTGTTATGCCCTTTACTTCCAAATCAAGTTCTTCAAGTTCCACATTTTTAACTTGCATGAAAGGAATAAAATCCTCTTCTCTGCCTTCATTAAGAAACGTAATTGCTTTACCCACTCTATTTGCTCTACCAGTTCTACCACATCTATGCATGAACATATCAGTATTGGTAGGAGGATCAAGCTGGATGACGAGATCAACGTCGGGTATGTCAATACCTCTAGCAGCCACATCTGTTGTGAATAAAACAGAATTACTTAGCGAATCAGTAAAAGCTGTTAGAGTTTTTGTCCTTGCCGATGTTTGAAGTTTTCCATGCAAGGAAAATACTTCTACTTCATTCACGAGAATATTTCTCTTTCCCAAATACTGGATAAATGAGTAGAAGTAGGAGACTGACACACATGTTGGAAAATATACAATACATTTCTTGAATTTGTAGTTATTCAAAATGCTAACCAAAAGTTGTAGTTTTTCGGCAGGATTTACGACACAGTAATTTAATTTCAAAGAGGAGGGCGCCTGGTTCTTAGAGTTAACGGTAATCCTGACAGGATTTCTAAGCCCTGTCTTAAAGATATCTGATCCGGCGCTACGCATAGTTGCAGAAAATAAACCCGTTCTTCTTTGTTTAGGCAATAGCCTCAGAATTTTTTCGGTATCCTTAATAAAACTCATATCCAACAATCTGTCTGCTTCATCCATAACTACCATACTGCATGCTGACGTCTTTACTGCTGGCATTTGTAGAAAGTCCAAAACTCTACCAGGTGTTCCAATCAGAATCTGCGGTCTATTCCGCAGAAAACTACTTACATCATCTCTGACTGTGGCTTCATTAGTACCAACCAGGAGCTGACATTTAATAGGGAACAAGTCGGAAGGATAATGTTCCAGAAATGATAGAACGACAGACTCAATTTGGCGTGACAATTCTCTTGTTGGAGCAATAATTAACGAGTGGAAGTGTGCTTTCTTGAATTTTGATGTATTCGCTTCTTCCTTTACAACTTTTTCTAGTACAGGTATAACAAACGCAGCGGTCTTACCTGAGCCTGTTACAGAATCAACTACTACATCCTTGTTGCCAGCAAGCATGGGAATTGTCGATGCTTGGACTGGAGTCATGGTCTCAAAACCCATAACATCCAGTCCTGTCCTTATCCAAGGAAGTAAAGAAAACCCGAGATTATCCCATTCCAATGACTTTGACATTGTTTTTATTGCTGCTGAGCTTTTAATATTATCTTACTACACCTCAAATCAATGGGCTCAGCTCATCTTGAAAAGCTCACTTTGTTTTTCAGTGAAAAATTTTTGAAGCGAAAAGCCGGCTCAAAATAATGTATAATATAGTATTGTCTCGAGGTGCCCACATGCAATCTTTACTACCCTACTATAATCTCCCTTGAATGAGTAATTTCATTAGAAGGCTAGTTGGGAAAATGAAAGCGATTTCAACAGGTACCAATGCTATTGTTAGTAAGAAGGACTCCATTTACGCAAACTGGTCCAAAGAGCAGCTAATACGAAGGATCACTGAACTAGAAAACGCAAATAAGCCACATTCTGAAAAATTCCAGCACATCGAGGATAACAAAAAGCGCAAAATTTCGCAAGAAGAGGTTACGAGAAGCAAGGCTAAAAAGGCTCCGAAAAAGTTTGACTTTTCTAAACATAATACCAGGTTCATCGCCTTGAGATTTGCCTATTTGGGATGGAATTACAATGGCTTAGCTGTTCAGAAAGAATTCACACCGTTACCTACAGTAGAGGGTACCATTTTGGAGGCCATGAATAAGTGTAAACTTGTTCCCTCGATGGTTTTACAAGACTATAAATTTAGCAGATGTGGCAGAACAGACAAGGGAGTTAGCGCCATGAACCAAGTTATATCGTTAGAAGTCCGTTCCAATTTAACAGATGAGGAACAGCGGGATCCGACCAACGACAGCAGGGAAATACCCTATGTTCACGTTTTAAATCAATTACTACCCGACGATATTCGTATATCAGCTGTCTGCCTCAGACCGCCACCTAACTTTGACGCAAGATTCAGCTGTGTTCACCGGCACTATAAGTACATCTTTAATGGAAAAAACCTTAATATTGAAAAAATGTCTAAAGCCGCATCATATTTTGTTGGAGAGAGAGACTTCAGGAATTTTTGTAAGCTTGATGGCTCAAAACAAATTACCAATTTTAAACGAACAATAATAAGCTCAAAAATTCTTCCCCTTTCTGAAACTTTCTATTGTTTTGATCTCATTGGTTCAGCATTCCTATGGCACCAAGTTCGTTGCATGATGGCCATTCTTTTCTTAGTTGGTCAATCACTTGAAGTGCCGGAAATTGTCTTGCGTCTGACTGATATTGAGAAAACCCCTCAAAGGCCTGTTTACGAAATGGCAAATGATATACCATTATTGTTATATGATTGTAAATTTCCTGAAATGGATTGGCAAGAACCTACTGTAGATGACTATAAGGCAATAAAATTCACGACAGCTACTGAAGCATTGACGTTACACTACGAACTTAAGGCCGCAGTATGCAATATTTTTAAAGATGTTTTGCCCACAGCAAATACAAACAACTTCTCAAAGACAATTATTAATTTGGGCGATGGAAGAGGTAAAGTAGTCGGTAGCTATGTGAAACTAGAGGATAGAAGCGTTATGGAACCTGTCGAAGTTGTTAATGCTAAATACTCCAAGAAAAAGAACAACAAAAATAAGTAAAATAATATATAAACCTGTATAATATAACCTTAGGAGATTATATTTCTTTTTATCACGTGCTATAAAAATAATTATAATTTTAATTTTTTAATATATATTTATACACTAATAATAAAAAGTAAAAAAAGAAATTAAAGAAAAATGAGGTTTTGTTTTCCGAAGATATAAAATAGGTTGAAAGTTAGAAATTAGTATTATAATAACAAAAAAAAATCTAAGGTTAGAAATTGGAATTCAAGGCTTTACACACGTTTACGATGATATTGGACGAGCGACACGAAAAGACAGTTTTAAGCTTCCTTTTGTCTTGCTCTTGCGTTGAAAGTACGTAATTTCCATTCGATTACTTACTCAACACTTGATATAGAGATCAACTATAAAATAAACTGTTTGGGAAGGAAAGCAGAACTCTTGTAACTACCTCATCTCATTATCAAGAAGCAAAATTTTAACTATGTATTTTGACCTTATTTTTGTACTCCACTTTTTTTTTTTAGTTTTTTTTAGTTATTTTTTAATCCTGAAGTAACGGCGATGAGGTGAAGTTTTTTTTAAACTGAAAAAGAAGATCGAATGCAAACCATAAATTAGAGATCTAATTGAGGTAAAATTATAAGGTTAGATATTTGTAAATCTATACAATTAAGGAAAGATGGCACCAAAGAAACCTTCTAAGAGACAAAATCTGAGAAGAGAAGTCGCACCAGAGGTGTTTCAAGATTCACAAGCTAGGAATCAACTAGCGAATGTTCCTCATCTTACCGAAAAATCTGCCCAGCGTAAGCCTTCTAAAACCAAGGTTAAAAAAGAACAGTCTTTGGCTAGACTTTATGGTGCGAAGAAGGACAAGAAGGGGAAATATTCTGAGAAAGACTTGAATATTCCAACACTCAATAGAGCTATCGTTCCGGGTGTTAAAATAAGGAGGGGAAAGAAAGGTAAGAAATTCATTGCTGATAACGACACTCTGACTTTAAACCGTTTAATAACAACTATTGGTGACAAGTACGACGATATAGCTGAGAGTAAGCTTGAGAAGGCTAGAAGATTAGAAGAAATACGAGAATTGAAAAGAAAGGAAATTGAAAGAAAGGAAGCGCTTAAACAAGATAAACTAGAAGAAAAAAAAGACGAGATTAAAAAGAAGTCGTCTGTCGCAAGGACTATACGTAGAAAGAATAAACGTGATATGTTGAAAAGTGAAGCAAAAGCTAGTGAAAGTAAAACTGAAGGAAGGAAGGTAAAAAAAGTCTCATTTGCTCAATAGTTTGATTGACTAAACTAAATACGGATAAGTCTGTTGTATAATATATAACATCCTGAAGGCAAAGTCTTTGTAAAGATTGTGCTTTATAGAACGGTCAATATCGTCATGGCTGATGCTACACGTTCATCACTTCTCTTCTATATCGAAGACCGGGTAATAATAAATATCCGAATTTTTTTCAAATTTTGAAAACTCACTCACGTCTTCCTAGAAGATTTCAAATGCATTAATTCATCAAAATTCAAAACTTAACAACACTTGTGAAGAAAAGTCACAAAGAAGTAAACGATATGCTGGAGACGTTGCGCGGAAATAAGCTGCATTCTGGCACCTCAAAAGGCGCCAACAAAAAGTTGAATGAACTCTTGGAATCGTCCGACAATCTACCATCAGCATCCTCTGAATTAGGTTCAATTCAAGTAAGCATTAATGAATTGAGAAGACGTGTTTTTCAATTGAGAAGCAAGAACAAAGCTAGCAAGGACTATACTAAAGCCCACTATTTATTGGCTAACAGTGGCCTAAGCTTTGAAGATGTTGATGCTTTCATCAAAGACTTGCAGACGAATCAATTTTTGGAACCAAATCCACCAAAAATAATTGAAAGTGAGGAATTAGAATTCTATATAAGAACTAAAAAGGAAGAAAACATTTTGATGTCTATCGAACAGCTTTTAAATGGCGCTACAAAAGATTTTGATAATTTTATTAATCATAACTTAAATCTCGATTGGGCTCAGCATAAAAATGAAGTCATGAAAAATTTTGGCATCCTTATACAAGATAAGAAAACTGTAGATCACAAAAAATCCATCAGTTCTCTAGACCCTAAGCTTCCAAGCTGGGGTAATAAGGGCAATAACATTTTAAATAGCAACGAATCCAGATTGAATGTCAACGAAAATAATATCCTTAGGGAAAAGTTTGAAAATTATGCCAGAATTGTGTTTCAATTTAACAATAGTAGACAAGCAAATGGAAATTTTGATATAGCCAAAGAATTCATCTCAATATTATCTTCTGCGAACGGAACAAGAAACGCTCAATTGCTAGAGAGCTGGAAGATTCTCGAATCGATGAAAAGTAAGGATATTAATATTGTTGAAGTCGGGAAACAGTACCTGGAGCAACAGTTTTTACAATATACCGACAATTTATATAAGAAAAACATGAATGAAGGATTGGCCACAAATGTCAATAAAATCAAGTCATTCATTGATACGAAGTTGAAGAAAGCAGACAAATCATGGAAGATTTCTAATTTAACTGTTATCAATGGTGTTCCAATATGGGCCTTAATATTTTATCTTTTAAGAGCAGGTCTAATCAAGGAAGCATTGCAAGTTCTAGTGGAGAATAAGGCGAATATCAAAAAAGTAGAACAATCATTCCTTACTTATTTCAAAGCATATGCTTCTTCAAAGGACCACGGCCTACCAGTGGAATATTCCACCAAGCTTCATACAGAATACAACCAACACATAAAAAGTTCACTAGATGGTGATCCTTATCGTCTAGCTGTCTACAAGTTGATCGGAAGATGCGACTTGAGTAGAAAGAACATTCCTGCAGTTACTTTAAGCATTGAAGATTGGTTGTGGATGCATCTCATGTTGATCAAAGAAAAGGACGCGGAGAATGATCCTGTTTATGAAAGATATTCCTTAGAAGACTTCCAGAATATAATAATATCGTATGGACCATCTCGCTTCTCAAACTATTACTTACAGACCCTTTTGTTAAGTGGGCTCTATGGATTGGCTATTGACTATACTTATACATTTAGTGAAATGGATGCGGTGCATTTGGCAATAGGGCTAGCAAGCTTGAAGCTATTTAAGATTGATAGCTCAACGCGCTTGACCAAAAAACCCAAAAGGGATATCAGGTTCGCAAACATACTAGCTAATTATACCAAGTCCTTTAGGTATTCAGATCCTAGAGTTGCTGTCGAATATTTGGTTTTAATAACTCTAAATGAAGGACCTACCGATGTCGAGTTATGCCATGAGGCGTTGAGGGAGCTAGTATTGGAAACTAAGGAATTTACTGTTCTTTTGGGTAAAATTGGACGCGATGGAGCTAGAATTCCGGGGGTGATCGAAGAAAGACAACCTTTATTACACGTTCGTGATGAAAAGGAGTTTTTGCATACAATTACAGAACAAGCAGCGAGAAGGGCAGACGAAGACGGCAGAATATATGATAGTATATTACTGTACCAGCTTGCTGAAGAATATGACATAGTTATTACCCTCGTCAATAGTTTATTAAGTGATACACTTAGTACGTCAGATTTAGATCAACCATTGGTTGGACCTGATGACAATAGCGAGACGAATCCTGTCTTGTTGGCTAGGAGGATGGCGTCCATATATTTTGATAATGCTGGTATATCGAGACAGATTCATGTTAAAAACAAAGAAATTTGTATGCTACTCTTAAATATCTCCTCTATCAGGGAGCTATATTTCAATAAACAATGGCAAGAAACACTATCCCAAATGGAGTTATTGGATTTACTTCCTTTCTCAGACGAGCTATCTGCTAGAAAGAAAGCACAAGATTTCTCTAATTTAGATGACAACATTGTGAAAAATATTCCAAATTTGTTGATTATCACTCTAAGCTGTATATCGAACATGATTCATATCTTGAACGAAAGTAAGTATCAATCGTCCACAAAAGGTCAACAAATTGATTCCTTAAAAAATGTTGCGAGACAATGTATGATTTATGCTGGTATGATTCAATACAGAATGCCAAGGGAAACGTACAGCACTTTAATTAATATAGACGTCTCTCTATGATTTTTTTAAATATTGTATATTTTTGTTTATATCTATATATCAGTATGCGCGCATACTTAGTAAAAGTATAAAAAGCCATTTGCTGCTTCATCGAATATTTTGGCTTTCGTTGTACAAAGCCTCAATCCTTCTTTTCCTGCTGTTTTCGCCTGTATTCAGAATAATCTGGTTGGATTTCGTAAGCATTGGGGCTATATGACCTTTTTTTCTCAAGTTTACGATGGCGCCTTTCCAATCTTCTTTGTCTACGTTCGTTAAAGTCAAGATCCTTCTCATTCTCAGATTCTGAAGAAGAGGATCCAGAAGAAGAGGATCCATCATCATCTGAATGATGGTTGCACTCTTCTTCATCCTCATTTTGTGGATGAAAAATGCAGCATATCTTGGTCTTTTTTTTATTCATGTTTTCATTGTCAATCACATTTTCTTCCCATCTTACATTGTGCCTTGTAGGCATTGCCTCCTGGCTTCTTGGAGGATCTTGAGTTGCTCGAAGCTGCAAAACTGCGGGAACCTCTTCCACACTCACCGTTCGGGACCCTACGGTCTGTTGTTGTTCTGATCCCATAGCCATTTGATTTCCACTCATCCTTATAGACTTAATTGAAGACTTAGCTCGCAACTCCTGGCAGTTATAAGCTCTTGGGACCCTTGACTCGAATTGTTTCTAAATGATAAATACGGCCCCTTGTTTATACTGAAACGCACGTCGCTGATGATTTCGGACCTCCAAGGTGGCAAATTCACAAGAAAAGCCTTTAAGCTAAGAAACGGTTTATGACCAGTAATAATATTGAGAAAGAAAAGTAGCAGGTGATAACACAGTTAAGAGGACTTAACAAGAAAGACGAGACATAATGGAACGACTACAGAGATTGATGATGAATAGTAAGGTGGGGTCCGCGGACACCGGCCGTGACGATACGAAAGAAACTGTTTATATTTCTTCGATTGCGCTTTTAAAGATGCTAAAGCATGGTAGAGCTGGTGTTCCCATGGAAGTCATGGGGTTGATGTTAGGTGAGTTTGTCGATGATTATACGGTTAACGTTGTGGACGTGTTTGCGATGCCTCAATCGGGTACCGGAGTTTCTGTTGAGGCTGTCGATGATGTTTTCCAAGCGAAGATGATGGACATGTTAAAACAAACGGGCAGAGACCAAATGGTCGTTGGCTGGTACCACTCTCATCCAGGGTTTGGCTGTTGGCTATCTTCTGTTGATGTTAATACTCAAAAATCTTTTGAACAACTAAACAGCAGAGCTGTTGCTGTCGTTGTTGACCCTATTCAATCCGTTAAGGGAAAAGTTGTCATCGATGCTTTTAGATTGATTGACACGGGCGCATTGATAAATAACTTAGAGCCTAGACAAACAACCTCCAACACAGGCTTATTGAACAAGGCCAACATTCAAGCCTTAATTCACGGTCTGAATAGACACTACTATTCTTTAAATATTGATTATCATAAAACCGCGAAGGAAACCAAGATGTTAATGAACTTACATAAAGAACAGTGGCAATCAGGTCTTAAGATGTACGATTATGAAGAAAAAGAAGAATCAAATTTGGCTGCTACAAAGAGTATGGTTAAGATAGCCGAACAGTACTCTAAGAGAATAGAAGAGGAAAAGGAATTAACCGAAGAAGAACTTAAGACAAGATACGTTGGTAGGCAAGATCCAAAGAAGCACCTTTCCGAAACAGCAGATGAGACACTAGAGAACAATATTGTTTCTGTGCTGACGGCGGGTGTTAATTCAGTGGCAATTAAATAAACAAATTTTATAAAGTCATTATGCATTAAATAACTAGAAAGCCCACTACATATATATTATATTGTATTTTTCTAAAAATTCTAATGAAGTAGTTAATGGAATGAATGGGAAAGAGAAAACGCGTTAGGAGGGAAAAGGCTCCTTAAATAACAGTAAAAATGAAATGGCTACTGGTAGTCCCAGTGCCAATTTTTTTTTTTACTTTCTTTTCTTTCACTCTTGCTTTTCCCATACTTGTATAAACGTTTCCTTCAGAAATAAAAGCTCGGCTTCTCTCTCTGTCGTATTTATGCCATCTATTTCTATCCATTTTTCACTTTTGTTATCATACAGCTGAGTAATCCAATGGCTTTTTTCATCACCATTAAATGCGTTTCCATCTGTGGATGGTTGTTTAATGACCACATGGACCACATTTGCTTTTAAGCGATACTTGACGTGCAAAATTTCAAGTTCACTGGAAAATTCCACCAACGTTTGGTTTCTATTTTTGACAGGATGATCACTGTTACGGTCAAACCTATTGAAATGGAATATTAAAAACTGCGGTAATCGCGTTAGTTCAAAAACGGTGCTAGTAGAGGAGCTTCTTGACTTAGTAAATTTAGTCAATAATTTAGTGATATTTATTTGTGGGAGATCATCAACGCTGTTGCCATCTTCAAAGGGTGAAAATTCCGGCAAATCGAGAGTCAGAACCCAAAATGGTTTGACAATGACTTTGCCTGTAACAGACTCACTGGCCTCAGGCTTACTTTCAACTTTTGCTATCTTTACTTTGCCTTTACAAGAATGGTTTAAAATTGACTTTAATTCGTTCGAGGACAAGCAAATTTTATTGAATAGCCACAAAAGGAAGAGACGTGGGTCTATAGGATTTAAATTTAAACCTTCTCTAACTTTCAAATAGGATAAAAAATCGTCAACGGAAAGATGATGTTTGAATAGTTTAGGGGACCAAATTTTCTTTACACATATGGATAACCTTTTGATAAATTCCCCTTGATTATCAAAATGATTCAATAGGAAGTGGTCCCGCACTGGAACCATGTGCGATATCAAAAGCAATACACTATGCGCATAGTCATAAGTTGCCGCATTGGTGAACCCTATAAATCCATTCAGATATGTGCGATTGCTCAAATCAAAACACTGTCTCGGAAAATCTTCTAGATCTTTTGGACAATAAGTCGGATAAGCTGCAAATTTTATGCTGTTCAACAATTGAACCTCACCGTCATGTAAAATTTGGACATTTTGCGGCAACATGTAAAACTTCAAACTTGTCAAATTCAAGAAGACGTGATGGTTTTCATCAATTGAATGTATGAAAGCAGGACTCTTTTCATGTCTCCCCTGATAATAATTTCCACACACGAGGCAACAATATACATTCAAAGGGGACAGAGTAATGCAGCAAATTTTCTCAGAATCGAAATCTAGTTTTTCTCTTACTACAGTCTCAAGATAGGCATAGTTTGGTTCCTGAGACTTTATCTTTTTTACTGCCTCCTGTTTTAACTCATCTTCTGAATGTCTCCTTTTGTTATCAACCTCCATTATAAACAGCGCTTTAGGTTAACGCCCACTAAATGATGAACCATGAAGAGCATGGTTAGATTGCTGCCAATTTTTTTTCCTATTTCGTCATTTTTTTATCAAGATTTTCCAGTTTTTTTTTTTTTGGCATTGCTTACTATACGCGAGGGAGGTTCAATTGACACTTTCCGCTACGGCGATTCTTCAGAAACTGTGTCATCTTTTTTCCAGGTCGAGCTGTAGGAAAACCTGGGAAATATAGGTGTATACCTGATCTGTTGTTGGAGTGATGTGCCTTGAACCAATCTCTCTTGTTGTTTTCGGATCCCTGGTGTTTTTCTTTGGCTTGGTGAAGTATTTCAAACGTGGAGAACGGCAAAGAACAAGAGGAATTTTACAGCCAGAGTACAAAGATAAGTATTATTACAGTAAAGAAAAAGGGGAAGAAATGGGCGAGGTAGCAAACGTAAATGAAATTCCGGTCAAGATAAGAAATCATAAGTATCCTGCGAAAGAACACAACTTGAGGGTTAAAGATTTGTTGTTAAATCGCAATCCGAAGCTATCAAAGATATCCACAGCATTTTTTATTGCTGGTGAAGAATTAGAGGGAAACAAGTATTGTGACACCAACAAAGATTTTAGACAGAATAGATATTTTTATCATTTGTCAGGTGTTGATATACCTGCTTCGGCGATATTGTTTAACTGTAGCACAGATAAGCTGACATTGTTTTTGCCAAACATCGATGAAGAAGATGTCATATGGAGCGGTATGCCTTTGAGTTTGGATGAAGCAATGAGAGTGTTTGACATTGATGAGGCCTTGTACATATCTGATTTGGGGAAAAAATTTAAAGAATTGCAAGACTTCGCTATCTTTACAACCGATTTGGACAATGTTCATGATGAGAGTATTGCAAGATCACTGATTCCTTCAGACCCTAACTTCTTTTATGCTATGGATGAAACTAGAGCAATTAAGGATTGGTATGAAATTGAAAGCATCAGAAAAGCTTGTCAGATTTCAGACAAGAGCCATTTGGCCGTTATGTCCGCGTTGCCCATCGAATTGAACGAGTTACAAATACAAGCTGAATTTGAATACCATGCAACCCGTCAAGGTGGTCGTTCTTTGGGCTATGACCCCATTTGTTGTTCTGGACCGGCATGTGGCACTTTACATTACGTCAAGAATTCAGAAGATATCAAAGGTAAACATTCCATCTTAATTGATGCAGGTGCAGAATGGAGACAATATACAAGTGATATCACCAGATGTTTCCCAACTTCAGGCAAGTTTACTACGGAACATCGTGAAGTTTACGAAACCGTTCTTGACATGCAAAACCAAGCAATGGAAAGGATTAAACCTGGTGCTAAATGGGACGATTTACATGCACTGACACACAAGGTTCTTATTAAACATTTCTTAAGTATGGGTATTTTCAAGAAAGAGTTTTCTGAGGACGAAATCTTTAAAAGAAGAGCTTCTTGCGCTTTTTATCCCCATGGACTAGGGCATATGTTGGGGCTTGATGTACACGACGTTGGTGGTAACCCAAACTATGACGACCCAGATCCAATGTTTAGATATTTAAGAATCCGCCGTCCTTTGAAAGAAAATATGGTTATCACTAATGAACCAGGTTGCTACTTTAATCAATTTTTGATCAAAGAATTTTTGGAAAAGCACCCCGAAAGATTGGAAGTTGTCGATATGAGCGTATTGAAAAGATACATGTATGTCGGTGGTGTTAGAATTGAAGATGATATCCTTGTTACCAAAGATGGTTACGAGAACTTAACTGGTATTACTTCTGACCCTGATGAAATTGAAAAAATCGTTCAAAAAGGTTTGAAGAAACCCCGTTCAGGTTTCCACGTAATCGTTTAGGTATTAACTTTTTTTACTCGCTTCTAGAAGTTTAGTATATTCTTTTGTACACAGAATTGTATATTTTTTTATAATCTTCTTGGATTCACCATTTAACTAGATTTGGAAATATAAGAAATGACACTGAAAAAAATAAGGACCAACCTACGAAGAGCAAAAAATAAATGCGAATTCTGTGGATCGAACACAGGACCTCCAGATAACTTGACCGAAGTTTTTTCTTCAGTCTGGCGCTCTCCCAACTGAGCTAAATCCGCTTCTATTTATGAAAAAATCATTGTTACAGAAACTATAGCACTATAATAACTAGCTGCTAACACCTTTAAATGCGACTTCTCTCATAAGGAAATCTAGCGATTCAGAATTCGAGAATTTTGCAGATTGCAAAGTTTTCTTTTTACCATAATATTTGAGAATATTGTAAAACTTGAGATAATTATTCGGATGTCATTGTTGATTGAAGATAGCATTCCTATGAGTCGCCCTCGAGGACTTGGATCGAAAATTCTACATAATATTAGTAATTACTATTGTTGTTAAAATTGGATAAACCGTCGTCCACCTATTTGAGAAATAGGTAATTATTGTATGAGTTATGTGGTTCCTTTTTGTTAAAGTAATAATCTGAAATGCCATCCATTTGGTAATATTCATGTTATTGGCATATTATCATATGCGGTTCAGGAAGATGACATAAAAGTTGAGAAACAGTTATCAACCCTAATGGAAGCTGAAATGCAAGATTGATAATGTAGTAGCATAATGAAACATATAAAACGGAATGAGGAATAATCGTAATATTATTATGTAGAACTACCGATTCCATTTTGAGGATTCCTACATCCTCGAGGAGACTTCTAGCATATTCTGTGTACATAATATTATGGTCTTGATCAACAATGCAATCCCAACAGTTATCAAATTATTCAGAAAATTGATCACATTTTCGATAAATCTATTATGAGGGTAAAATTTTGACTCATACCTAAGTTCACGTTATTCGTTAATCTTATGAACTCATTAACCTTGGCGTTTCAGCATCCGCTATGATTACTAGTGCTTAAACCTTGTTATTCATGCCTCATAATTTATGCCATCTTCTAACCTCGAGCGTGATAAAATTTTTGTAATATGAACACCAATCGGCGGAAGATCATCCCAAAGCCACATATGATGGTGCCTTATAACATTAATAACAACTTCAACTGCTGCATACCGATAATATCTTGACGATTATGCATTCGTGTCCTGATAGCTAATGCCATGAAACAATTCTTTTCAATCGCACTTGCACCTTCGTGAAATAGAAGGGTTATCTGGGCTTATCAGACTTGTCCACAGTTTACATATAATTTTTTTTCTGTATAAAATTTTGTGAGCTTTCTTTTTACTCAAACGAACTGTGTTATTTTTCATTCATTAAATGCGTACCTTTAAGCATCATCAAGTATTGCTCTTCGGGAAAAAATGAAGTAACCTTGTTAGCTTAATTTCACTAGTACTATACATATTTTATCCTGTATCATACCAGAGGATCATTCTAGCCACAATGGTCGATACGCATAAACTAGCAGACGACGTTCTTCAGCTATTGGATAACCGTATCGAAGATAATTATAGGGTTTGTGTTATCCTAGTCGGTTCTCCAGGCTCCGGTAAGTCTACTATTGCGGAAGAACTTTGTCAAATTATAAATGAAAAATATCACACATTTTTGTCAGAGCATCCAAATGTTATTGAGGTTAATGATAGGTTGAAACCTATGGTTAACCTAGTAGACTCTTTAAAGACGCTCCAGCCCAATGAAGTAGCTGAAATGATTGAAAATCAGGGGCTGTTTAAAGATCATGTTGAGGATGTTAATTTTCAACCAATCAAGTACTCAGCCCTTACATCAAATAATGAAGAATGTACCGCAGTAGTTGCCAGAGGTGGTACTGCGAATGCCATAAGAATCGCAACAGTTGATAATCCAGTCAATGTTAACAAGTTGGCCCAGGATAGTATCAATATAGCGCAAATAGTCCCAATGGATGGTTTTCACTTATCTCGCAGATGTCTAGACCTATTCAAAGACCCACAAACTGCCCATAAAAGAAGAGGTTCGCCCTCAACGTTTGACAGTAACAATTTCTTACAATTGTGTAAAATTCTAGCCAAGACGTCCCTATGTAAGGTCTCCTCACATCATAAATTTTACTCCACGTCAAGCGTTTTTGAGAAGTTATCCAAAACTTTTAGCCAAACAATTCCTGATATCTTTGTTCCAGGATTTAACCATGCACTAAAAGACCCAACTCCAGATCAGTACTGTATTTCCAAATTTACAAGGATAGTTATACTTGAAGGGTTATACCTACTGTATGACCAAGAAAACTGGAAGAAAATATACAAAACATTAGCTGATACGGGAGCACTTCTTGTTTATAAGATTGACATAGACTATGAGGCCACCGAAGAAAGGGTGGCCAAAAGGCATTTGCAATCAGGGTTAGTCACGACTATTGCAGAAGGACGAGAGAAGTTTCGCAGCAATGATTTGTTGAATGGCAGGGATATAGATAATCATTTAATTAAGGTAGATAATATCGTCCATATCCGCAACGACTAGAAGGTTAGGCGGAACCTTGTATATATTTTTGTAAAATCGAACTGAATACAGATAATTAAGGCGCGCAAGCAAAAACGGCATTCTTTATGAACTCTGCAGAGGTGCCCTTTATTATTTACGACATATATGGGAAGTAATACATATTGATTCTACAAGAAATTCAAGCCAAGGTTTAGATATGAGTGACCAAATCAACGTTTTGTCAATGCAACAACAACAACAGCAGCAGCAGCAGCAGCAAGTCTATATGTCTCCTCAAGCAGAAAACTTGAATCATATGTACTTGTTAGTTAACAAGCTAGTGAAACAGTTGAGGGAAAATCAAGCAGAAAAGGCAAAAATACTAAGGAACATAGACATATTATCCGGAAGCTTAAACAAGTATGAGACATCTGAAGAACCTCACGATACCACGGAAAATATTGCATTATTTAATAGATTTCTAGAACAAAGAGGGAAAGCTCCTATTACTGAGAAAGAGCAACTAAGCAACAATCTGGATGAAAATGCGAAAGATGACGTTATGCTAGGAGTGTTGAAGCGCCAAAATTCAATGCTCCGGAAAAGTTTACAGGAATCCAAGCAGGTAACCCTTGAATCCATGGATTTATTGTCTTACTCCGAAGACTCTTTAAATTACATTGTCGCCCAATTAAGAGGAAACATTCTAATGCATCATAAAGACACTATCAAATTGATTAGGCAGAAATTTCAGACGGAGACAATTCCCCTCGAAGATGAAGAGTTCAAAATGTATTTGGAAAATGTTAATGGTCTGCAAAAATTGACAGACATATCTCACACTTACAGATTACTACTGAGGTTACATGCACAAGATTGAAACTTTGCCCTTTTGCTTCCAATGAAAGCAAGATGACAAATATACATGCTTCTTATATTCGAGATTGCGCAAAAATTCGAAGCTCATTTATGAAGGCTTTTTCCATTCTGATATATGTTTATGAAATTGAAAAAGTAACGACGGTGGAACATTTTGCGGGAAAACAACTCACAGAATGTCTTGACGTTCTTTTCCTGCAGTTGCGTGCGTAAGATATCCTAAGCTACTGTATTATCTGCCAAAAATAATAAAATGTTGGAAGGAAAGCCTCTATAAATACACAGGATATATATGTTTAATAAACATGTATAATTTCCTCAATATTTGCAAAGCATTTTGTTGTGATGAGAGTCGATTATCGTTTGCCGATTAGTATCTATACTATTAATATATTTTCATATAATTAGTATAATCTCATATACGCTGCCAGAAGATGACATGAAAATTAAGAAACAATCATCAGCTTCAATGGAAGTTGAAGTGCAAGGATAAATAATACTATTTAGAAATATGGATTTTTCCCTCGTTGACTAGAAGATCTGTGAAGATTGGGTGAATAGTTTAATAATTATTGGATCCCATTATTGATCAAGGCTATAATACTTGACTATTTGGCGAATTTTGAGATAATTGTTGGGATTCCATTGTTGATAAAGGCTATAATATTATGTATACAGAATATACTTTAGAAGTTCTCCTCGATGATATAGGAATCCTCGAAATGGAATCTATATTTCTACATACTAATATTACGATTATTCCTCATTCCCTTTTATATGTTTCATTATCCTATTGCATTATCAATCCTTGCACTTCAGCTTCCTCTAACTTCGATGACAGCTTCTCATA
>ERZ794946.88-NODE-88-length-53532-cov-4.935131_pt1 | contig 53532 bp, 49 predicted proteins | sample MGYA00433072_ERZ794946 | MGnify/ENA primary metagenome ERZ794946 (study PRJEB30137, sample SAMN04331413) | food metagenome | isolation source: Y3 must sample point D1 replicate A | place: Australia: South Australia | collected 2014 ...
AATATCACCGGCTTCCAAGGATCTTCGTTCTTTCTATTCATGTTCCTGTCCTTCGAGTTGTATTTGTTTCGACAGACCTTTTCCTATCGACATGGACACCAAGCAGCCGTCGGAGCACAAGTTGACTCCTTACCGGTCTGAGCAACCGGAAGTCGAGGAAGGCACGATCACGGTCAATACCTCCGGCCATACGCAAGAACTCGAACGCAACTTCAGCATCGTCTCGATCTGTGCTGTAGGCATTGTTACCGGCAACACATGGTAAAGTCTGCTTCGGCCACCTTGCTTATCTTAGCATGTCGGCTCTGCTGTCAAGCAAACAGAGACTGACTGGGTTGTTCCTTAGGTGCGCACTTGGCGGCAGCATTGTCGTTGCTCTGTACAATGGTGGACCGACTGGTGTGATCTTCGAGTTCCTAGCAGTCAGCGTATTCTACTGGATGATCGGTGCTTGTATAGCAGAACTTGCGAGTGCTATTCCCTCCTCCTCAGGCGTATATCATTGGGCCGCCGCAACGTCAGCACCAAGATACTCGAAGTTCATTGGCTTCCTTGCAGGGTAAGAAAGAAGACACAATCGATATGCGTACTTGCAACACCGCTCATGACGAAATACTGTCATGGGTAGAGTTACAGCTCGGGTGGCGATCAAGCCAATATTCACAACACCTCGGCCTTCTTCTTTACAAGGATCATGCTGACCGTGGCTTGAAGGTACTGGAATTTTTTTGCGTGGGTGTTTGGATCTGCCTCAATGTCATCGATCCTGGCGAACGAGGTCCTGGCCATGTGGGGCTTATTCCATCCAGATTACGTCGCTGAACGTTGGCACGTCTTCATCTGCTACATCATCATTTCCTGGTCATGCTGCGCGGTCGTACTGTTTGCAAACAGAGCCTTACCAATGGTCAACAACATTGGTCTCTTCCTCACACTCGGAGGATGCTTCCTAACAATCCTGGTCTGCGCTATCATGCCCACCACAACAGGCGCAGGCCATGCCACCACAGCAGCCGTCTGGTCTTCCTGGTCCAACGACACTGGCTACAAGTCAAATGGCCTCGTATTCGTTACGGGAATGCTCAACGGTGCATTCAGCGTGGGCACGCCCGACTGCGTCTCGCATTTGGCCGAGGAGATTCCAAGAAGCAGAGTCAACGTTCCCAAAGCTATTGCTGCACAATTGGGCGTGGGGTTCGTGACTGGCCTTTTCTACCTGATCGCCATATTTTACAGCATCAACGACATCGACGCCTTGATGAACAACCCCTACACTAATCCTCTGGCGGAGCTGTACAGACAAGCTACTGGATCAAAGGCCGGATCTTGTGGCCTACTCATTGTGGTCTTTCTGGTACGTTGTTTGTGAGCTCCAGGATCCGGGGACTGTCTTGCATTTTCCCTGTCTTTGCCAAAGTCGGCATTCTTTTCGGTGTCTTGTATGTTGAAGCACCGAATGAGCGTCGTCTTGTCGGGAGGTAGCGAAACCGAAAGACAGCCTATGACTTTCTGGGGATTTTTATTCGTCTCTTGAGCTTTATGCTGACTGTCCTTCAAATTAAAGCCTACAGTCGCCAACTGCATTGGCACTTACATTACTTGCGGACGCATGTTGTGGACTTTATCGCGTGGTGCGTTCGACCGACGAGATGAATTGCTGGATGAAACAGACTCTGACTCACATCTTCTAGATCGGGCAACACCCTTCTCAAGCACACTTGGAGTCATCTCTCCTCGATGGGGCAACCCTTTCGCAGCTACCGTAGCGTGCCTCATAATCACCACAATTCTAGGGTTGATCTATATCGGCAGCGCCGTGGTAAGCCTGACTGCTATACCAAAAGTTTGAATTAGCAGTGAACTGACTTTTTATAGGCCTTCAACGCCTTCGTCGGGTCCTTCATCATCCTCTCTTCGGCTTCATACCTTTTGGCTATCCTGCCTCACTTACTCAGCGGACGTAAGAACATTGAATTTGGACCTTTTAAGCTGCCGGACAAGCTTGCTGCCGTCATCATGCCAATTGCATGTGCATATATTGTGGCATTCATCGTCATCTTCTGCTTCCCATATTCGTAGGTTACCGTGCTCAGATGATCTTGACATGGGCTAACCAAGACCAGAATGCCCGTTTCCGCTGAGACGATGAACTACTCGTCTGCCATTACTGGTGGACTCACCGTGATTATTGCACTGCTCTACCCATGGCAGTGCAGAAACGGATTCGTAAGCCCAGTAGAAGTTGCCAGGAGTATTGCAGCGGCGGATGTCGTCAAGGATGACCACGAGTGATATATCAGACTTAGCTACATCTCCAAAGTAATTGAGGCAACTCAACGTTTATTTGATCTGCTCATTCGTCGATTCATTTACTATGAAGGTGTCGCTAGATCCGAGGTTGCTTTGTGTTTGAGAGATTCCATGACTTGATCCCACATGTAGAGATGCCGGATATACAGAATACTAGAGCTCCAGTAAAGTGATACATTGAAGCTGCAATGGCGGATGCAGGCTGTAGGCATGTCTTTCCCTTCATGTTGCGTCCCTCAGGTGGTTGTTTAGGCAGATCTGGCTGGAATGAGAAACGCAATGACCGATTAATGCGGGAAAGCATCCAGGGGGATCTCGAGCTCGGCATCAGGCTGTTTGCATGTACAGTGTTTCACACAGAAAGAGACAGCTCGGTGATTTGCCGAAGCCTACAGAAGTTGGACATGGTGTCGAGCTCGGATGCCTCCGTCGGGTAAATTCATCGGTTCCGACGGGAGCAGAGCAAGTTTGGTGGGGAAGGTGGACATGCGGCGGCTAATGATGACAGCATGTGTGGTGGGCAGCTTGGTGCTTGCACTCGACTCACATGATGGATGGCTTCTATTTTCTGCAATTCGCAGGCTGCGGTACCACTGACCTGGAAAAAGGCAACCGCTATCACCCTTCCGAAACTCTGCACACGCTGACCCGATCCTCTGGCGTGCCTTCTGTATCATCCGTGGCTGCTCGATATCATCCTTAATTGAGCCTGCATTTCTTGTACGTTCTCGCTCTTGCCTGTTCTAACTTCTTTACCGTCCTGCTCTTTCTCCTTGTCCCTGATCACCACGCTCGAAATCTTTCAAGAGTGTGCTGCCTCTCATCATCTTCTTCTACCAACCCAATTGCAATCGTCACATTACAACTGCTTACACCATGTCTCAAGTCTTCAAGTCGGGACTTCAGAGAAGCCTTAGAGCCTCGACCCTTCGCGTTCCTTCCCAGACCACATACAAACTCCAATCGTCGAGAAGCTGCGGTAGTTGCGCTGCTGCCGCTTACCACCTCAACTCCAAGAAGGTCGCAAGAAAGTTTTCTGCTACAGCAGCCCCCAAAATGGCCTCCGTGCAAGAAGTGAACCCTGCGGACGCAAAGGTGAGTGAGCTTTGATAACCCTTCTCTCGCAAGATTGAGAGCTAACATCACTATTGCCATAGAACCTGTCCTTTGTTCTTCAGAAGCCCTACAGCGTTAAATTCGAGGATCGTCCCATCCCCCAGCTCAGAGACCCCTACGATGTCATCGTCAATGTCAAGCACACCGGTATCTGCGGTTCTGATGTGCACTACTGGACTGACGGCGCCATCGGTGACTTTGTCGTCAAGGCACCCATGGTTTTGGGTCACGAGTCGGCTGGTATCGTCGAGGAGGTGGGAGACAAGGTGACGACACTCAAGAAGGGCGACCGCGTCACACTGGAGCCCGGTGTTCCTTGCCGTAGATGCCCACGTTGCAGAGAGGGCAAGTACAACCTCTGTGTCGACATGGCCTTCGCAGCCACCCCTCCTTACGACGGAACTCTCGCCAAGTACTACCGTCTTCCCGAGGACTTTTGCTACAAGATTGCGGACCATGTTCCCCTTGAGGAGGCTGCACTGGTTGAGCCATTGAGTGTCGGCGTGCACATCACCAAACAGGCCGACATCAAGCCCGGCCAGAGCGTTGTTGTCTTTGGTGCTGGCCCTGTAGGTCTGCTCTGCATGGCCGTCGCAAAGTCTTTCGGTGCCACCAAGATCGTCGCCGTCGATATCAACGAGGAGCGTCTCGCATTCGCACAGAAGTATGCTGCCACTCATGCCTTCCGCTCGCAAAGAGTCAGCCCTCAAGAGAACGCCAGGATTCTCACAGAAGAGTGCGACCTCGGCCTAGGTGCCGATGCCATCATCGACGCTACTGGAGCCGAGCCTTGCATCCAGACTGCTATCCACGCAGTGAGAACTGGCGGAACCTACGTTCAGGGTGGTATGGGCAAGCCTGACATCAACTTCCCAATCATGGCTGTTTGTGCCAAGGAAATAAATTTTAGGGGTTCGTTCAGATATGGGCCCGGAGACTATCAATTGGCTGTTGACCTCATCACTTCCGGTAGCCTGAGCGTCAAGGAGCTCATCACCGGTCGTGTCAAGTTCGAGGACGCTGAACAGGCATTCAAAGACGTACATGCGGCTAAGGGGATCAAGGTCATAATCAACGGGCCGGAGTGAACGCACGGTCGAGTTGAGAAAATACTAGCATTTTAATTGGGATCAAGTACTTTTGGTAGCGTCTTGCTGAACGACATCTGGGGGGTATTACAGAACAAGACCCCTCCTTTCCAGAGCTGCACTTCTCATATCGACTCTCTTGCCGCAACGACACGTCGTGATAAGACTATAAAAAGCACCAAGATTTTTGAGATAACCGGTGCTGTCTCCGGAGAGCAGCTACTTGGCTTGCTCTCTCTGGACTCAGTCGAGAGTTCGAGCATCATGGTGCATCTCTACAGTTGTACGAGTGGCAAGTCTAGCACATGGGAGGCTTCATACCAGATCATATTGAGACCATGACGTTCGTGACCCCAGCGATATATCCGGCGGCTTCCACGTATGCCTAACTGACGGCAATCCTGGCATCCATGTGCATGTTGTTGTCTCGTATCCTTTGATTCTTTGGCAACAGGAGCGTGTAAGTGGGTATCTCATAAGTCTAAAGTTTTATCGTTGAACAGGGCAAGGTCATGTCGAGAGACTTCCCAGCATCAGGTTGCGATCGGTAGAGGCGGAGAGCACTAGGGTTTGGTCAGTGTGCGTCGAACACAAATGATCGTAGAGTAGAAGGGACTTACTCAATGGCTCGTCATTGGGCGCAAATCGGACATCGTTGACAGAGCCCTTGTGGCCAGGTAGCTTTTGCAGCAATTTTCCTGTGCCGGCATCCCAAACAACGACAGAGCGATCACCACTGCCGGCAGCGATGCGCTTTCCTTTTGTATCCCAGGTAGCTCTGATCAGGAACTTGTCCATTCCCGTGGGCGCACCGTCAAATGTTCTAATGTGGCGCTCGGCGGGAGCGAATGGACGGATGTCCCAGGTGCGGACGGTGCTGTCGTGCGAGTTTGAGAGAAGGGTTTGCGAGTCGGGCGAAACGGCGAGCGAGGTAATGGTGTCGGTATGGCCAATCAGCGAGTAAGAGACTTGCTTCTTCCGCAAATCCCAGACTTTGATGTCGTTGTCGATGCTGCCCGAGTACAGTTCGTTGCCGGCCTCGGCGAGGGCTATGGCAGTGACGGGGAAGTTTGTCTCGATGAAGTCGACGGCGGCTTTCTGACGAGGGTCCCAGATGCCTATGTAGCCGTCGTCCGAGGCACTGAACAAAATGTCCTCACCACGACGGCTAATGTCCAGGGCGTTGATAACTTCGTCATGGCCCTGATGTCTTCGTATGCGCTGAGCAGTCTCGAGGTCCCAGCTGGCGATGTGCATGTCGGCCGAGGCAGAAAAGATGTTGCGCGAGTCGCGCGACCACTGCAAGTCAAGAATTGCGCCCTTGTGTCCAGACAGAATGCCATAGTTTTCGCAATCGCCAGAAGTGCGCCAGAGGAGGATGTTGCGGTCCGTTCCTGCCGAAGCAATGTAGTTTCCCTCGGGGTTGAATCTTGCAGCCAGCACCTCTCCTGTATGGCCAGACAGTTCCATGACGGGAGCAGACAGAGCCGGACCTCTGTGGGTGCTGTGGATGATGGTGCCATTCTGCGAGGCCGACGTCAAGGCCATTGAGTTGTCCGACTTTTGACGCTTGACCATCTGGCCTGAGCCCATGGAGCTGGAGGCCGGGCGCTTCTCTGACGACATGGTGGGCGGCGACTATGGCAGGTTGCGAAGGGTTGGAGTGCAGATGGTGATAGAATGGACCGAGGACTTGTGGCCTCGTGAAGATTGAAGGCGAGCTTTGACCCCACGCTCGATGCTCGATGCTCGATGTACGGAGTATCGTGAGCCTCTGGCCTCTCCTCCGCATCCACCCCCGTCGCAGCAGGCACATCGTTCCGTACATCCTTGTCGACCCATCGCACACCATGGCTACCAAAGCCGCCCGTCTCGGCGAAGAGTGAGTCCCCGTCTGCCTGTGCTAGACGCGACACACTTGCTGATATGCGACAGAGTATGGAAGTAAGTTGGCTGCCTGCTGCCTGCTGCCTGCTGCCCGCCGCCTGACCGCCCAGCGCATCCATAGCTAACACGCTCGACAAGGACCCGCGTTGACAAGGTCAACGCCGAACTCGTCACCCTTACCTACGGCACCATCGTCGCCCAGCTCTGCAAAGACTACAACGGTGATTATGCACAGGTCAACAAGCAGCTGGACAAGATGGGCTACAACATGGGCATGCGCCTGATCGAGGACTTTCTGGCCAAGTCAAATTCCGGCTCCTGTTCAAACCTGCGCGAGACGGCCGAGATCATCTCAAAAGTCGGCTTCAAAATGTTCCTCAACATCACTCCCGTAGTCACAAACTGGTCATCCGACAACAAGTCTTTCACACTGCTCTTCGACGAGAACCCCCTAGCCGACTTTGTCGAGCTGCCCGATGATGGAAAGGCCCAGGACGAGCTGTGGTACTCCAACATCTTCTGTGGCGTCTTGAGAGGAGCTTTGGAAATGGTGAGTAACAAGCATCCATCCTCGACCCATCTTGTCTGACCCATGCCAGGTCCAAATGCAGGTAGAAACTCAGTTCATGACCGATGTCCTTCGTGGCAACGACACAACAGAGATGCGTGTCACCTTGATCAGATACATCGAGGATGAGATGCCTCCGGACGACGAGTAGAACGACCGTTCTGGCTCTGGGCATTTCTAGACTGTCCTCTACTTTTACATGTTACGACGTTACGAACAACCTCTGTCCCTGGAACATCGACTGGACACTGTCCAGATCAAGCCTCGCTGCAACCCACTCAGCAGAGGGTGCAGTATAGGCTCAGGGACTAAAACAGCACATTAATCAAGCCCCAAGGCCGAGCACTTGCTTTCCGAACATATTCCCAGCATCTCCCACGATCGTTTCATGAGACTTTCGCCTCGTGAAAATGCACGATGCTCTCAAAATCAATGCGACCAGAGATGAGCTACTTGACACGCTCTCAATGGATACCTCCTGGAATGAGAAATCCTCCTGCATTCTGCTAGCTGAATTGTTAGTGATGTCGGTTCATGGAGAGAGCTGGTCGATAAGTAGGTGAATCCGGTACGCCCAAAGGCAGAATAGGGGCTCATAGAGCGGGAAGAGCAAGCACCATAAGCACGATAAATTGAAATAGCACGTGACTCCTGACTCGATGAAACCGGAGAGCACGACAAGCCGTCAAGCAGGGCGGCGCTTCGCATGTTTGGCAGACAGTCGCAAACAGGGCCTGACCATTGTATTGAGAGTCGCAGGCATTCGAAGTTGCAATCTCGTGGCTCCTAATGTGGTGTGTTGAACCAATTAAGCGTTTCTATGCTCTTGGCGTTTCGCTGTCAACGCCCTCCTCTTGGGCTGTCCATCCTCCCCCAGCCTAACCTCATCACCTCACCCACATTCTTCCTTTGTTGATCCACTTCGCCCCGTCCGCCGTGCCGCTAGGCTATTGCGACTCTCCTTGCGCCTTAATTGTGTTGCGCATCTCCAGCGACGACAGCTGCCCTTCACGCGCCGCTCTCCGTGTCCCGTGTCCCCGATCGGCGACACTCACGCCTCGGCTTGCTGCTTGCTTGCTCGCTCCAACTGCCAACTGCCAACTGCCAACTCCATCGCGACTCGCACCCCGTGCCTGACATCGCCATTGTCGCGCCCGCCTCTGCCGCGTCGACGTCCCTTCTGTGTCAGCACCTGTCAATCTCACCCACCCGCTCGAATCCCCATTGCATCGACGTCGTCGCCTTCCCTGTCCGCGAGCGCGCCCGAGTCCGAGACATTTCCATCCTCCACCATCCCATTCCGACTTCCGCACAACTGGCTGAACTCACCCGTCACCTTTTGGCATGAGCCAACAAATGAACATGATGGGCGGGCCCACCCCCAATTCCGACACGCCAAACAACGCGTCCAGTGTAGACATATCTCGCCAGAAGCTCAACACATATATTTACGACTATTTTCTCAAGCACGGCAACCACGAAGTCGCCCGCGTCATCTTGAAGACTGTCGACCTCGATCTTGATCACAATGCCACCCCTGATCGTAAAGACGTCAATGGTGTTAACGACTCGATGGACACTGACTCCAAAGACATCAAGAAGCCCGACGATCTCCCCTCGCCAAACGTCCCCTCGGCCTCAAAAGGCAGCTTCCTGTACGATTGGTGGCACCAATTCTGGGAGTGTTTCAATGCTCAACACGGCCGAGCCACCAACACACAAACTGCCAAATATCTGAGCAACGTCCAGGTATGTCGCTGCTTTTCTCTTGTCTCGCCCATGTCCTCCCCACCGCCGGCCCACTAACCCGCAGCCCTAGGCCCGAATGGCCAACGACCGACAGAGGCTGATGCGCGTCGATCCCCAGATGCAAGCCAACATGGCCATGCGCCCCGGCATGGTCGGCCCCGGTATGCCAGTGCCCCCCGACATGGCCAAGAAGCTCGGTCTTCAACCTGGCCGCCAACCGTGAGTTCCGCCCCCTCTCTTACAACTTGCGGCTGAGGTGCTGACAAGACGGTGCAGTACGCAACAGCAAATGGTGCAGATGCAACAACAACTGCGCATGCAACAAATGGCGCAGCTCCAACAGACGACCATGCAGAGAGAAGGTTCAACTATGGAACAAAGACCCACCTCTCCGGGTGGAGGTGACGCCGCTCCCTCCCCCAAGCGTCAACGACTAGATGGCAACTTCAACGGTGCCATGGGTCCGATGGGCCGCGGTCAGCCCCAGGGCATGCCCGGACAACAGGTCAGTGTCACTCTCCGCTTCGCACACGCTTCTCGATGCTGACAAGACGCAGATGGCCAATCCTCAGGCGAAAGCGATGCAACAGGTATATGCCAACTCCATGCGCCAGCACATGCAATCCGCCATGGATTCTAACGTGGACAAGGGGTTGATGCCTAACGGAGCACCTCAGATGCCGCAGGATCCCAACGCCGCCGAATTCTTCAATCCCCAAATGCGGCCCATGCCCGGTCAGGGCCCTCCCAACGCGAACAGCAACCACGCCTTGCAGGACTACCAGATGCAACTTATGCTGCTAGAACAACAGAACAAGAAGCGCCTCTTGATGGCCCGCCAAGAACAAGACAACATGACCAATGGTCCCAATGGCCCTGTGCCCGCATCCGGCCAGCCCCAGAACTTCGCCCCCGCCATGTCGCCCTCCAACAGCAGGGCTGGTCCCTCGCCAGGTCCTAACGAGCAGATGCGACGCGGCACTCCCAAGATGGCCCCCGGCGTCGTTCCATCCCCGACCGCAGACGGCGGCATGCCCGGTCGCGCTTCTCCAGCTCCAGGCCAGTTCGATCCTAACAATCCCATGAACCCATCAATGTTCCCCATGGCCATGATGAAGGGCACCAATGGACAGATGATGCAGCCTCCCAGCTCGCATCCTGGGTTTGGTCAATTGAGCCAACAACAGCAGATGGAAATGTTCCGCCAGGCCCAAAGCCGCAACGGCCAGGCGCAGATGGCCAATGGCTTCATGCCTCAGCCAGGGCCTAATATGATGGCAGGCCAGCCTCCCCCGCAACCACCTAATATGACTCCCCAACAGCGCAACGCTGCCATGCCTCCTCCGCCTGCTCCCGGCAATGATGGCCCAAGAACTGGTACAGGCCCTTCGTCGCCTTCGCAAAACCAGCCACCCACTCCTTCACAAGCGAACAAGCCTAAGAAAAAGGACACCAAGGCCTCGGCAACCAAGGTAAACCCTGTCGAGCACAATCAGTATACACAGGAGCTAACCACTGTCGGCAGGGTAACAAGAAGGGGACAACTGGGGCTACTCCTCAAGAGTCGGCTGAACAGCCTCCAACTCCAACTCCAGCACCGCCAATCACACCTCAGCCAACTTCAGCATTTCCCCCGAAGCCTGGCCAGCCCCAAAACCAACAGCAGCCGCCGAATGCTCAATCCGGCATGCCTGGTCAGCAAAATCCAGGCGGCGATATGTCCAACGTCGGAGCTCCTTTCGGCAATATGGACAGCGATGTAAGGCATCTAGATCTTCTGCAAATGAACTACGCTAACACACAGAAAGTTTGGCAGTATGGGTCTCGATTTCGAGATGGGCGGCCCGGATGTGCTCGACAATTTCGATTTCGACTCCTTCCTCACCACCGACGGCGGTGCCGACGGCTTCGGTTTCGACCCCAGTGGCATGAACTTTGGCACTGATGGCGGTCTTGAGGCAGGCGGTGATGTTTGAATTCATTCTTGACTCCATCTCCAAAGCCTTCGCCGTGCCTGATAATCGTTACGAACCTTTGGCTTCCACAGTACATGTCGATCATATCTTAGGGCTCCCTTTCTCTTGTCAGCAGGGTTATCCAACTATTCGAGGCCGATTCGAGAACCCACTCCCCGATTCATCCGACTAAAAGCGTTCACGCGGTCGCGTCATTTCCTTTTTCCATCTTACCTCCTTACGACGAACGGTTGAACTTCTCCTTCGATTGCTACTGCATAGGAATTCTGTTATTTCAACACATTTTATCTTCGAGACCAAACGACTCTCATTCTTATATTTGTCTTCTGTCTATCTGGGGGAAGGTCGAAACGAATGAAAGAAAGGAACTCGACATTATACACACACACACACACACATTCAAGTCTCACACACTTCACACAAAACAAATTTCCTATTTTTTCATCTCATTTTTTCATACAACAGCTCAATGCGGAGGGGTTGGCGTCTGGTGTGGAAGGAGCAAAGGCCTTTGTCAAAGTCTCGATCCGCAAGGGGCCAGGAAGGAAAGGAAAGGGGAAATGTCGAGCGGTTGTTGTCCGTCATCATCAAGATCTATACCCCAGTCTGCACTACTTATGTTTCTTCTTGACCTTTCTGTCCCCTTGACGGTGTCGTCATAAAGTCCCCATTGTAATACTTTGACCTTGATTTGGATGCCACTTTACTTTTATGCCAAAGTCCTAAATGCCTCCTGTGTCGATAGCAGCAATTAGGCCTGACTGCAATTGGCGTCAACGTAGAGATCGACCCGAGGTAGGTGCAACTAAAACATATCTAAGCCTCACGTGCGCGTTGACAGACTATTCATAAGACTGCAGGACATTTTGCATGATTAGGGTGATACTCAGAGATCTACCCATCACTGTAGCTGTTCCTCCCTTCTAGCATCTTGTTCCCTCGTCATGATTCGATTGAAGGTGGTCACTTATGCTTTGTCGGACCGGTGACCCTGTCTGCTTTTTTCTGGTCGTATATTCAGATGTGTGTGCGCGAATCGGTCACTGTCCATTCAATATATGGTCGCTAATCTATTATGTTCCTGCGGAAGTCTTCCATGTCTCTAAACAGACAGAGATGTGTTTGAGTCACGCATGTCGAGGAATTGGAGGTGGGCCATCTGCTTCGAGATTATCCAGACAACACGCCTCCAACCCAATGGTCTCCACTCAGAATCCTTTCTTCAGAACATGGTTGTCCACTGTCGCCGTATGGTCACAACTGCCGAAACAGAAGCATTTTTTTCTATTCAAATACTGCATGTTCTTACAGTTTTCCCAAGATTGGTTCTTGACAAATGCCTGGCAGGAAGAAGCGAGTGCTGGGTGAGACAGAGATCCGGTTCTTGTATGGAGGGAGCTCGCCTACAGTGAGCTTAAATGTCCCCCCATGACAGAATGAGAAGCACAACAGTTCCACAAAGGTATACGAATCGTCCGCACTTGCTCACGATTGCATCCACGATTCAAGGTCTTGAGGCGAACCGGCTATTGTGAGACCTTGTGGCCTCAACAGGTACTATCTCGCGGTACTAAGTTGTCACCACATGTATTTCATGGCCTAGAGCTGTCGTGACTGCCGAAATACCTTACCAGCTATAAGGATTGGTCCGCCGTGGCCGAAAATCTCCACTTGCCGCGACTCGAGACCAAAGCGAAGAGATTGTAGCTGTCTGAGATGGATACATATCTAGACCTCACAACGGTCTCGAGAAAGTGTGCAAAGAGGTGGAGAAATCGCCGGGGAGCTGTAGAAATTCTCAACGGTCACTGCGAAGAGGATTCCGAAATTAGGTGACCGGGTTTCCCTTGCTATTGTGTCCGTATTGGTGTGTTTGATGGCCCGGAATAGGTATTCGAGGTGACCGGTGAGAAACGGTTTTTGGGCCCTGCATGGTGTCTCACGCCAATGGGGCTCAAAAGCGAAACTGTTTCCCTACAGCCCTGTAAGGAGCCTGGGTCTAACTAGCAGATGGGTGGGCCAGTTTCCAGAAATCTTTACAATGTCGATCAGGATTGTGACTGTTGATCCGAGTGAGATTCCAGTAGTAGAAGAGCAGCTTCAGAACTATATTGGGATCACCCTCGACATCACAAGGTGCAGCAAAGTACCCCCCCTACTCGAGAGTACACATCTATGACGAGGAATCCCTCGCTCCGGATAAATGCTTTGAGAGAAAAGACGATGTTGTATTGTGGGGGAAGCAACACTGACGAGATGGCTTGACGGATAAGGGCTTGAAAGTGGTAAAGCCAATGTGCGAATCGACGCCATGAAAACGGTTGCAGCTTTGAAGAGGCCCCTCTTCTGACTTCGATGGATGTATGAAGATGGCATAATAGCCAGGATGCACTCTGAAAGATCAAGAGTTGCGACAGGGATTCGAACAATACTTTGATGGTTTCATCAATGTGCAAGCAGCGTTCCAAGGCCGGCACCAGGGTCCGACATGAGGTCAACGAGACATGACAAAGAAGATAAAACATGTGGGGAGCGGGAATGCTGTCGATCGGTGTCGCATCAGAGATCGAGGCTCGCGGGCCGAGCGGGTCATGACGGACGGTCCACGGATGTGTTGGAGAGACGCCAAGAACTCGTGGCAGTTGAATGGCAGAGATGAAGACTCCAGAGGCCCAGGCCTGCGAGTGGAAACCTTACAAATGACAAGTCGAGGAGAGCGAGATCAAGGGTTCGCAGGTTGGCAGTTGGACAACAATCGATACAAACGGGGGGTGCTATTGACGACACGGACGCGGTTGCGACGGTAAACGGCGTTCGCATGGCTGGCATGAATACTCGAGCGGGGCGACGGGTTGGCAGAGCAGAAGCGTCGAGGCATGTGGTCGGCAGAATATATACAAAGGCGGCAGGCACTCGATAGAGAGATAGTTGCTGTGAGAGTTGTTGATTTGGCTGGTCCCAAGTCTTCCCATCTCCCTTGACAACACAATCTATCAGCAAGTGCAACATCCGAGTTGCCGAGAGCGGTCAGCGAGCACTCGGTCAATCAGGCTTGGCCCTAAGAACACACAGACACATCGGCAGCAGCTTTTGAAGTGTGGTGAGCCGCTCTTTCACCATCTTGCCCTCTTGCATTCTCCTTGGCTGCTTGCGGGTTGAACAGGACCTTGAAGTCGGAGGTGGAGCATTTGCAGGACGGAAAAGAAAACAAAAAAGAAAAGCATGAACGGCTGAGAGGACTACGGGTATTATTGTTCAACAGATCGGAATTGAGTTCACGTTACGATGGCCCTCGTCGCAGCACGGCAAAGAAGGCCTAGTGACTTGGCTGGCATTGCCATTCCGCCCGTCAGCACCCAAGCCACGACAACAACGACCAGGTCTAAGCCTACGACGACGACTCCTCCTCCCACTTCGCCTCCCTGGTCCGCTGTATCCCACCCGCTCAACCCCTTTGGCGACTCCAATGGCCGTCGCGACAGCTTCACCACTCCATACCGCCGTATCTCGAACTCGACATCGCTCTCGCTCCAGGTCGCGCCTTCCCGCCCGCCGCTGGCTCGCAGCATGACTTCGGCCTCGCACCTGCCTCGCCATGCCAAACTGCACAAGCGCTCCGACTCGACCTCGTCGGCCGCTCCGACCGTCTTCACCATGCCCAGCCCCATCCAAAACGAGTTCACTCTAGCCAACTCGGCCACCACCACCAGCACACAACATGCCCGGCACTCTTCCGCCAACAAGATCAAGCCCTACCTCCGCAAGATGTCGCTACGTGACGACGACCTGGACCAGGGCCGCCTTGACCTGTCGCGTCCGTCTGCCGAGAACGACTCTCTGACCGGCCTTGGTATCTGCGAGGACGCTCCCTCGTTCTCGAGGTCTGTCTCGGACGTGTCGTTCATCCCCTCGACACGCCGAAAGGCCTCACACTCGCGTGCCACCAGTGGCCCTGCATCTCTGGCTGTTGCTGCTTCTGGTCCGCTGCGCCCGACCCAGCCGTTTGCCCCGCTACGGGAGGCCCCTCGCTCATTCACCCCGCCTGCAACTGTCTCGCAGGGCGACACGTCCGACGACGAGGCAGAGGAAAGTGTTGGTGTCCTCACCAACGACATCCGTCAGCCTGATTACGAACCCTGGAAGCCCCGTAGATCTGTTTCCATCTCTTCAAACCCCGCAATCACCCCCCTCTCTCAGACATACACGGCTGGCTCCCTCACAAAGCTGACCAGTGCATCCCAATCCAACCTCTCCATCCGCTCACAACCCTCGTACGACCACCTCAAATCCGGTCGCACCCATAGAAATACTGGTAGAACCAGTGATTACCCCACAAGCCCTTCTGCTCGTACCTCCATCGACAAGGCCTTCAGCTTCATCACACGCACCTCTGAACCAGAGGATGCTGCCTCGCGAGCGGCTGCCATCCGCGCCGCTCGCAGAGCCTTTGAAGAGAAGGAAGCCGCAAAGGATAGGAAGTACGAGAAAGAAGAGGTCAAGCGCAGAGCATCGGTAATCAAAAAGGAAGAGCGAAAATGGCGCAAGTCAGACCCGCGTGCAAGCATGACCAGCAACGGCAGCAACAGTATCGTCGTCGACGAAGAGAAAGCCGTTGCTGGCATGGATTATGCGACGCAGACTCCTGCTCATGATCTCAGTCTTCCAATCCAGGGAGACCACAGCGGTGCTGCTCCCACAGTGCCTCTTTCACCGCCACCACCGAGCAAGACCAAGCAGGCAAAAGGCGGATGGAATCATTTCCTTGCTTGGACTCGGACCAGACTTCTCAACTGTGGAGGGAAAGCATCACTCGATGCGTGAGAGCATGACGAATGACGTTTTTGCGAATCACGACAGTCGAAACACGGATGTTTATATGTTTTCTTGATTGTTATTAGCGTGGGATGGAATGCCTCCTGGATTTCTTTTCTGCATTTGCATTCGTTTATGAGCGCGGAGTTTATGGATATACCCTCATTGGACAAGATGTTAGGGATGGATTTGACGATTTCGCATATATGGGTGGATAGCATATGATTTACCGCCAGTACATTAGCACTCAATGTAAGCCTAGATGGCATTTGCAAATTACTCGAGACTTTCCGTGTTTGATTGCGAATGTTGAATGCCATCACCATGTAATCGGCTCGAGACAGAAACTGGCAATGTGTAGATTGATGATGCCAAGCGGCCGAGTTTGGTTGGTGAGCGGAGGTCGGAGTGGGACGATTGATGGCTCATGGAAAATCAACTTGAAGCGCAACACATTAACAGCACCGACCATCAAAACCGCCATTGACCTCTGGATTCGGATACTTCAGCTACTTCAAGACGTGATAGCCAATCCAACCGCAACAGCCCCAACTTTCTCCGTATTCGCAATGGCGACGGTCTCACAACCGCCGCAGACACCACCGTCGCAACCGCCTCCTCCGCCCGGAACCACTGTACCTCAGACCAGCCCTCAACTCGTACCATCGCGTCAGCCTCTGCCACTATCTGCCTCGCAGGAAGGTCAGGTGCGGGAAATCTATCACAAGCGAGTGCGGAATAAGTGTGCCGAAGAAGTCCGACGTATGTCACTTGTTCCTCATATCTGATGAGCAGAGGTATGAGCTCGAGCTAATCTTCTGGCTTTCTAGAATTCGCAGCATGTGCGACCAATCGTACTTTTACCGCGCCTTTCTATTGCCGCCCCGAACGTCGCCAGATGAACGCTTGCATGCTTCAGTACGCCAACCAAGCCGAGCAGGACGCTGCAAGAGAAGAGTGGTTTGCTACCCGTGATCTGCGCCGCAAGGAGCGAGAGGCCAAGGAAGAGAAGAGGAAAGAGCAAGAGAAGTTCCACCGCGAGTGGTGGGGCCTTGATGAGAATGGCAAGCGCATCGAGAAGAAGGACCCGAAGTGATGCAGCCACAGCATCTGTTTCATAAGGATATGTTTGCATCAACACGGGCATTGGAGGGCGTTCATTCGGTCTTCAGCATGGCGTCTTGTACAGAAAAGTTACGACCTCCTTGGTATGTATCTTCAATTCTACTCTTTTAACGAACCAGGTCTTCTGTGAATCAGCATGATCAGCTACGTTGCTTCGTTCAATGTCATACGCCGCGACTGCCCACCGATGAAGAGACCCGTTCCAGGCACCTCTTCTCTGCATTCTTCTCATGGCACCTTACCATCTCCAAGCATCAGATGGGCATGTGGAAAACGGTCCGCTAGATCAACGCGGGTCGTTCGAAAACATCGTGCAGCCTGCCGATGGCTCGGCATGACGGTAGGACATCACAGGGCTCCAAAGCCATGGCAAGCGGTATGATTAATAACAATCCATGAGCATTCGGTGCGATATCATTTCTCCCCAATCTCTTTGGACAACTATGTTGAGATCAACATCGGTCTGCCTTTTAGCGGCTGTTTTGTAGAGTGCCTCGCTAGGCTGAGGGCCCGGTTCCCTGTGTATTTCATTTCTCTACGATATCCGTACGTTAGAGAACTTTGGAGCGATCAGCTTGTCACGGCTCGCCAAGATCTGGGGAGCACAAAACTGCCGAGGCATGTGATGCCGAGGGACATCGACTCTAGTAATAGGCCTACAGCTGCTGATGCAGCAGTTCCCTTTCTCTTATTAACGAACTAGACATCACGAATCAGAGAACATGCATATCAAAGATAGAACCTTTGTCATCTCTGGTGGATCATCAGGACTGGGCCTTGCGACAGCCAGAAGCTTACACGAGAAAGGAGGTTACATCGCTATCCTCGATCTTAACGCCGATTCTGGGGCTGCGGCCGTCAAGGAGCTTGGTTCTGACAGATCCCAATTCTTCGAGGCCGACGTTAGTGACACGGAGAGTATTGAGAAGGCGGTAGATGGAGTTTCGCAATGGATCGCGAAAACTTCCAAGCCCATAGGTGCTGTCATCAGTGCCGCTGGTGTAGGCAACCCTGGCAAGGTATGTCAAACGCTGTCCAATTCCAAATTCGTCGTGCTGAGTATCCACAGATGATTGATCGCAACAACGAGCCGCTTTCCTTGTCGTCTATTGACTTTGTGCTGAATATCAATCTCCGGGGTACTCTGGACTTCGTTCGACAATTGCTGCCTCTCATGACCAAGAACCAGCCCACAGAGCCGGACAAAGAGCGAGGTTGTGTCATCCTGGTCAGCTCTTCAGCTGCATACGATGGACAACCCGGACAGGTGAGTCTCACAATCCAGCCAAACCTACCCCACCCGCATACTTACACAAGAGAAGGTCTCTTACGCTGCATCCAAGGGGGCAGTGCGATCAATGACACTTCCTATGGCTCGTGATCTCGCACAATTCGGGATTCGTGTCGTGACAATTGCACCTTCGTTATTCGAGTCCAATATGACGGCCATGATGAGCGACAAGGTGCGCAAATCGCTCGAACGTGTGATGGAGTTCCCGAAGAGAGCGGGCAAGGGTGAGGAATTTGCCGAGCTGACGAGACATGCGATTGAAAATGTCATGTTGAACGGAGTCGCTCTACGACTGGACGGTGCCATGCGGATGCCTTCGAGGCTGTGACGAATTTTTCAATCCTGGATCAACATAGAATCTATCACAATGCACAGTCCTGACACCAAAAAGTGGAGGAGATCTGAGACGTCTTTCGCAATTGCAATTTGAGAGTCTCTGCTTCCAGTCCCAAGCCTAGCTGTGTGCAGAACTCTGTCACCTTCGTCATCCTCTTGCAGTCGCTCTTTAAGGACTCGAAGCTTGCGGTGATGCACGATTTGTTTCAAACAAAAGTGGTTTCCAGTCAGAGCGTACTGAATAGCCCATCTCTGTGGACGAATCTAATAAATTAAAAACATTATGCATTCTGACGGCTATACTCCGTACGCGTGATAGGTTGAGTAGTGTGACACGGAGGGCTTGCGGTACCTAAGGTGGTCTGTGCTTCTGAAAAGGCAACCCTGTCCGCGTGCGACCTTATCTTTCTATAGTGGCCTTCTATGTTCTACTTGTAATAATGTTAGTATTGCATAACATGATCTAAGTAGTATAAGTATTAATATAGCTATATAACCTAAAAAGTTGATAACTTGATGTTTGTTAGGTATCTAGCTAGTTAATAGCTTACTAAGGCTAGAAGCCCTAAGTTTAATATCTTATCTTAAGCCTTACTACTTCGTACTAACTCCTACTACCTTTACTCTTACCGTCTAACTCTAACAAATGGTTCTGATTGTTTGCAAGTAAGTCCTAATTGCTTTCACTACTTTGTAGCCGTTTGCGCCAATCTAGCAAGCATTTAACTCCTCCTGCTGCCACTCTTAGCGCTTTACCTAACCAACCTCACCTTCCAGCAATGACAACAACGACAGAGCCAGGTTCTGTTAGTGCGACAGCAAAAGCCTCCCACTTCTCTTCACGTTTAGACACCAAGCCATCCGATAGCGCAGCCAAGATTGTCTCCAGGTCATCGCCATCGAGAGGCCTAGTCACCTACACTCTCCAAATCGGATCCGTTCCTGTGCCTGATGTTTCAGCGAGTGAGGTCACGGATTACGTGTCAGCCCATGATTTGGAAGTCTTTGAAAACCAAGCCTTTGAGAGAGAAGCTGCAGAGGAAGAGGCTCGACAGAAGGCACGACTGGCCGATAAAGCCCGAACCCGCCGGCTGAAGGGCGTAACTCACTCTGATTCAGGCTCCGATTCATCATCGGGGCGTGACGAGTCCGTAGGCGTATCTATCCTTGGCGGTGAAAGCGCTAGAGCAACAGCCAGAGGCAGGCAGAGACCAACATATACCCATTTCTACCCGAAACAACGAGCGCCACGGGGTTCTTCAAAACCCACGGTATCAAACAAATCAATCTCATTGCAAGACAACGGCTGTCAGTAAAACAACGCTTTGAACATGGTGTTTTCCAGCTGACATTGATCGCAGCACACAATAGAGACAACAAGAGACGCAGGCTGGAAGAGCACCGAGATGGCAGTGTCTCGTCTGCACAGGACGTAGAGAGTATCTACAGCATAGCTTCTCCCGAACAACCCACTCAACCGCCGTCGGCTATGGAACAGGCAGCAGGCATGATCACGGACACACAGGAGGAGTCTGACCCAATGGACCTGGACGACGAATCTGACGACGACATCGAAATGCCGGTCCGACAACCCACAAGGAGCGTCTTAGCCGCGGCCGACGAGACAGTCAAGGGTGACGGCAAGGCTGCGGCGAGCAGCTTCTTCACTTTCAGAGACCGTGCTCTCCCTTCTGCCTCGAGGGTCACTGTGTCCGATCCCTCGCAGCCCGCATCTACCAAGGCCAAAACGTCCTCAACACCCGAAGTGCGAGTTACTGCACCTCTGGCGAAAGCGAGAGCAAGCACATCGGTATCTACACCTGCATCAGCTTCTACAGTAATGACATCCCGACAACCCTCTGCTCCCGACCAACGACCCATCACGACGGGATCGAACGGCACTACATCATCCCGGGAAGCAGTCATGAACCTCGACGACTCCGCATCCGATTCCGAAGACTCAGAAATCTACTCTGTCGAGAGAATCCTTGCACACAACCTTTCGGATCCAAAATCTCATGACAGGGACATCCATGGGGATAAGCCAGTCATGCTTTATCAGGTCAAGTGGGAGGGCTACGACGAGACGACTTGGGAGCCAGCAACGAGTTTCGAGGACAAGGATGTGCTGCAGGAGTATTGGACTCAGTACAAACAAAAGCAGAAGCAGAAACAGTTAGCTTCGTCATGATGGCAGACACGCGCACAGAGCCCAAGGAGGAGTTTGTGAGACAGGTCCGAGGAACTCAGACAAGGAAGGATCATTATTGCTCTGAAACAAGCCAAATTTGTAGCGAAACCATGGCAGAACACGAGAAGAAAGCATGCACACAAGGGAATGGATGAGCAAAATGAATGGCTGAACGACGAACCTCAAGGATTTCATTGATAAGCAGGCGAACAAAACCACAGGTATCACACTATCGAAAGATCACCGAGACCAGACCACCATCTTCAAATCATGCTATAGTGTTTTGACCTTAATGCACGGCGACATACAACGTCAAGAGAAAGTCCCACAAAGGCATGCATACTCATCCTTTACGGGAAAGCATCAATCCTCTCCGTGTGCCAAAATCTGTCACTTCTTGCCATCTCCCGCGACCACGCCAAGAGTCTTCCGGCCTGTAAAAATGCACAGTGTTTTGTAGATCATCGATATAGTCGTCCGCAGAGAGGCGCTGAGTACTACTCGTGTGCTCTTCACAGGGGCTACCCCTAACATTGCTAAGACTGTGTATTTCTACAGTTAAAGTGCGACAAATTTCAGCACATCGGGAGGGTGGGCGGTTAAAGTATGTAACTTTGACTCTCAAGCCACAGCGATGCGCATCGTTCCAGCCATCAAGATGCACAATGATTTTGAGTAAGAGGATATCATCCACAGAGAGCGGCTATCTGAGGGCCTCTCCTTGGACCTGGCTCTAATTTCGAAAATCATCGTGCATTTTGACAGCAGTGTCAGTGACAAACTTTAGCACACGGGGAGGTACAAGAATCAGGAGAAAGTCGATCGTTATTTTGGTTGTGGGAAAAATCTGCATACTTTTTCTAACCGAGAGGTTCGGGGAAGAGGGGGAGGCTGGCTGGAAAGAAGGCATAAGTGTGAGCTACGTAAACATCGGCTATGGCTCCTTGTACTGATGCGTGATGGGTGGGCAAATGGATGAATGATGTCATGATTCGTGAGAAGAAGAGCAAGGCTGAGGAAATGCAAACAAATGGAGTGTGTTGTTGGGTATCTTGTGGCAAAAAAGCAGAGATGGAAAGCACGCGACGAGGGGTGTAATCCAAGACGTCAAGGAACGACTTCGAATGACTAATCGTCATCAATAAGAATGACCTCGACGGGCTTTTTGGGGGCCGGGGTAGCCTCGTCCTCAGTTTCCTCGTCATCCTGAGCTTCACGTACGGGTGACCAGGAGCCGTCGCTTTCGATGTTGATGGAGCGTGTCTTGAGTAGGTTCTTGCTTGCAAGCTCCTGACGTACCGTGACTAAGAAACCATCGACTATCAAACTCTGCGGCCTAGAGTCGGCCTTGCAGATAGGGCATCTCCATACGTCGACTTTGCTGATGCGATCCTTGGGCGGCTGGGTTGGGCGCTCAAGTCGAGTGTCCAAAAAGACACCGAGGTCGAAAGCTTCTCTGTGAAGGCAGTCTTGGCCACGAACCGGGATGTCGAAGATTTTAGCGTTAGAGAACGGCTCAAAGAGGTGTATAGAGAAACATTGTGGTTGCATGATTAGATCGTCATCATCGCTAGTCATAGCCTTCTTAATCGTGCTCAGAATCCGTTCAGATGGCACAAGACGTTTCATGCATGCTTGTGTGATACTCTCACGTGTCGCAAAGCCGACAACCTCGATTGCGACAGCGTAGTTGAACGGCGACTTGTCGTGTCTGGAGCGGTTGATCCTGACAACGAGTTTGTTGGCATCGGCACGAACGCAATGCGTGACGTCGATGGGGAGGCACTTTCCATGGTGCAGCTTGCGTCTTGGTTCAAGCGGAGTCTGATTGACTGTGAAGTAGGCCTGAACCGGCCAGCTACCATCGAGAGTGACCCACCCATTCTCAGTGGGTAGAGGTCGAGTTGGTATCACCTCGCAACATCTGAGTCGCAGCATAATCGAGGTGGTGTCAGGCTCTCCGTATGGAGGATCACCATCAACTCCGGCCTTTACACTCAGTAGTTTCTCGACTGCTTGTGGAGGCAGCTGGAAAGGGATCTCTTGCACTGGACTGGTGGTCAACTTCACAGGCTCGAGGGCAAAGCCCACGACGCGACGGAAGTGATCATTTGATGCGGCACAAACTGAGGTATCCGGCAGCTTCGGGGCAAGGACAGGACTACGCATGTGAGCTTGATGCAGCGCCGATCTGCGATAATCGGGCTGGGCAGGCTGAGGAACAGAGACGTTTGGTCCAGGAAAGAATAGACGAGGCGGAGGCCGAGATTGTGCTGGCTGGGGTCGACTTCTTTGGGTCGCACTCGAAGGGGAGTTAGATGATAGGACTGGTCGCATCTGTTGCTGATATAGCATCAACGATTGCATCTGTGCAATATCCTGAGGTGTTGCAGGGTTGTTGTGGTGTCCGGGCTGTCCGGGGTGTCGTGCGAATGCACTTGCGCCTTGCTGGAACCCAGGCTGGAACTGGAAAGAACCTCCGGGATTCTGAAAGTAGGTCGAAGGCGGAAGTGAGGCACCTTGATTTTGGTTTTGAGCTTGGTTCGAGTTTTGGAACAACGCAGGAAGAGGAGACTGAGCTGCTTGTGGCTGTAGCTGTGCTTGAGCGGCGTGAGCGTGAGCGTGAGCGTGAGCCTGGGCCTGGGCCTGAGCCTGAGCCTGCACTTGAGCCTGTATCTGCATCTGTATGCGCATTTGCGCTTGTAGTTGTGCGGCGGTTTGCGTTTGAGGCTGATTGGGTGCTTGGCCCAGATGAGGCGATTGCGACTGTGCCATGTTGTAAAGTGGCGGCATGATGGGAGCCATGGCGGATCGCTGTACAGGTGACGTCGCCGTGGCGGGATTGCTGTTCACAGAAGTGATTGGATTTGAGTGAAGGTGCTGGGCAGCACAGACGTGTTGGTGATAAATGTTGCGATAGATGTTCTGTTGAAAACCGCGCACTTCTGGAGATTGACCGCCTTCCAGCCCAAATCTTTGTTGCTCAATCATGAATTCGCGCATTGCAAGCTCCGCCGATGGACCACTGTCCGAGCCCCAGGTATTCCGTAGAAGAAATCGAAACGTCGCTCTTTGGAACAACAAGGAGCGGATTCCAAGGCTCTCAATCAGATCATGTACAGTCGGAAGAGTCTCTGCTTGACGGCACTTCGAAAGCACACGGTCCAGATTCAATGTGATCGAATAGAGACAGTCGGCAATGTGGCGGATGGCCGTCATGAAGGACTGCTCAGTCAAAGACACTCTTAGCTCATTTAGAGGCCTAGGGTAGGTACTGATAAAGAGCAGGACGTCGCGACTCAGCGGACATCCGTTCTCCCATTGTTCTCCCAGAAGCCTAGCAAACAACGGAAGAGCGTGTTGTGGAAGCTGAGTTAGTAGAGGTTGAAGTGCCTGCGATTTTATCGAGTGGCAAGCTAAGAGCATGAGCAGGATGATAAAGTACCAATCATTCTGGATTGTAGCATCGTAAAGGATGCCCAGTCTCTCCAGATCTGCCTCGTTTAAGTGCTCGTGAGCAGCAGCAAAGTCGGAAAGGCGCTTGGCACACTCATCACTTTGGAAGACGGCAGACCATTGAGGACCAAAGGGAAGAGCTGTATTAGGCAAAGGAGAATTGGACGTGGCAGATTGGGCGGTTATAGTAGGACTATTTGCGGCCGATGATTGCGGCAGAGCCGGTGTGGATATGCTCGCCTGTCTTGACGAGGTGGCAGAGGCATGTCTATTCTCCCTCAAGCGGGCAACAGGCTGGGCCGGGGACTGTCGAACAGCAGGGAGGCTCGGTGACTTGTCGTAGTGGTCGCTGGGAGCGGGCGAAGGGAGGAAATTTCGTCGATTTGACGCGTCTAGCACTGCAGCTTCATGGACATGTCCAAGTTCCTGGAGCGGAGAAGACTGTAGCGGTACAGTGGACGGAGATTCGTACGGAACCGTCTCGCAGTCAATGGCAACAGGAGCAGCAGCTTGTCGCTGGGCGTGTTTCCCGGAAGCACGAAGGGGTGGCTGAGAGAGGACAGTCGAAGGTTGCATCCACGAATACTGAGCCGGGCGGCCGAAGATGTTCCTCTGGGTTGCACTTGCAGCAGGGTCGGACAGAGCAGAGGGAGACTGGGCCATGTTGTCAGACATGTCACGGGCGCGTGAGAGTGTTTCCCATTGGCGCGTGGTGGGCGAGGCAGTTGGCGACGAGACGAGTATAAGTAATGCGCCGGATGAGGAAAGAGGGCACGCAAAGTTCACTCCGCAAAGGAACGCAATCTTGCTGTAAAGGCGTTTGCACAGGCTAGAGGGCAGGCAAGACAGGCAGCCGCAAAGCTAAAGGTGGCTCGTATGACCTTTGCGGGCTCGCCTGAGCAGTCCAGGGCGGAGGGCAGGCAGTCGAAGACAGCAATGCAGAGTCCCCGGTCGCTCCTTCCTGCTCCGTACTCGTACTGTACTCGTAGTCTGTTCGGCACGCCAGCAATCGACGGCGTCGCGCAAACCTTCCCTTCGGCCTCCAGACTCCTGCCTCCAGAGTCCAGTCACTTCCTTCTGCAGCCAGCACGGACCTCGCGCATCGGAGGAGCCGCCCGTCCATTCTCCATTCCTACGACCCGTAGTCCTTGGTCCTTGGTCTTTGGTCCGGACGCTGCGACGGCGACACACCCCGAATCCATCACTCGATCGCGACAGGTTTCAGCTCGACACTTGACGGGCCCCATCTCGGCACCACGTCGAACAGCCGACTCGCAGCGACTCCGCGACACGCCAGCGCAGCGACAGGACAACAACAAGGCCCGCCTCGCCCACCTCGACTTCGATGATCCCGCACCAGTAACAAGCGTGTGCACCCTTCCGACAGCACGCCGTCATGGCCACTCGTCAACCCTCGGACCCCCTACAGGTCCCGCCCGGCTCGATTCTGCTCGTCGTCCATGACTTTATCGCCCGCAGCCCAGATGAGCTGAGTCTCGCCAAGGGCGACCGCATCGAACTCATCGAGCGCGACGACGACTTTGGCGATGGTTGGTTTCTCGGTCGCCATATGACCACCGGTGCTACCGGCCTGTTTCCCGAAGGTGAGATCCCTCAATCCTCCGCCCTCCATGCTCAACCCTCGTGAAACGCTTCCGCTCACGCCAACTCGTCGACCGCAGTCTACACGACTCCTGCTCCCAGAGGTACTCTCTTATCTACTCAGCAGATGCCCGTCCGCCGCAGTGACGCCCCCCAGCCCAACAGGCCCCAGACTGCAACTTCGACCACCTCGACACAATCCGCCAGTTCTTTACCAGCCCAGCGATCGTCGCAACACAACTCAGTCATGCACGAAACTCTCAGCGTCATCGACGAGCACATCACCGACATGCGCACTCCGCGCGAGAATGCCCTGACAAACATACACAGCCATGACACAGAAAGTATCTACAGTTCACACCCCGCCCATCGCCTGTCATACATCAACGGCCGCGAGACGGACGATGAGGAAAATCAGCTGCACACAGAAGCTGAAGTCATGCTGTGGTCTCCTGATCGTGTGGCCGAGTATCTCGAGGATCATGGTGTCGAACGGACCCATTGCGATACGTTTCGCGAACAGGAGATTTCTGGAGAAGTGCTTTTGACCATGGAGCAGTCGGCCATCTTTATCAAAGAGTTCGAACTTGGTTCCGTGGGAAGGCGACTGAAAACGTGGCAGAAGGTCAAGGCTCTTCAGGACGAGATACGCCAAAGCTCGACCAATGTGCCCCGAAGTGTGTCGGAGTACTCTGCTGCCGGCGACGATCTTCAGAGCGAAGCTGGAAGAAGACGGAGCCAGAGCGTGACAGCCTCGCCTTACAGACCCATCAGCAGCATAGCGACCCCATCCATGACCTTCCCCCGGCCAGAAAACGTACAGCGGCCCTCGGCTGCGTCGATTCGCAACCTCAACCATTCCCGCAGGCATTCGTCAATGGGCTCAATCGACAGTATGAACCGCTATTCTCACCACAGACAATCCTCGATCGGTACCACTTCTGGTGCACCTGCCACTACTCGCCGTCTATCCATTGCCCACGAGCCACCGTCTGACCCCGCCATCACTGTCCCGCAGAATGACGGCGGCCTCGGTGAGTACGGCTTCGGTTCAATCTCCTCTCCCCTTGATCTGGATCGCGGATACTTCTCTGGAAACGAAGTTGACGCTCGCAACAAGCGCAACGTTCTGCAGAAGAAGTCGATTTCGGGGCATGCCAGGAATGCTAGCGCTGCGACCGACTCTGCCCGTCACAGTGCCACGTACAAGAATTTCCCTAGAATGTCCAGTGTTGAGTCGATGCGCGATCCTGCCTCGCCCATCATGTCTCCTGCGTCCAGTCAATTCTCCTTCAATAAACCTGCAGCCAACCGCGCTGTCAGCAGCCCACACTCCGCTGTCAAGCCTTTGACCACCATGCAACCACCTGTGTCGCCTATCGTCACCCGCCTCGATCAGCCTTTCGCTGACAGCGATGCCTCCTCACTCAATCCTTCGCCTTCTCCAGCCTCCAACGCTCGATCCTTCTTCTCCAAGCCTCGCATTGCAGGCGGCCTTCGCATAGCTTCCGATGCCGTGACTCAAAACGAGAAGAAGCAGAGCGCTTTGAAGCATGAGCCTCTAGCTTCTCCTGCCCGCACCGGTTCTACCACTCCTTCGACTGAGACTCGTTCCTTCGATCTGCAAAAGTCCGACAACCAATCTCGAGTATCGACTGGCTCTTCAGGCGCTCTTGCTCCCCCACCCACTTCTGCGCGTTCGAGGCCGAAAGTGAAGAGCAAGAAGTCCACTTCTGCGTACACTCGTGGCCTCGAGAAGAAGTCTCCAGCTGAACAAATCGCCGACTGTGATTACAGTGGCTGGATGAAGAAGAAGTCTTCAAGCTTAGTAGGCTCATGGAAACCTCGTCTGTTTGTGCTCCGCGGTCGTAGATTGTCATACTACTACTCCGAAAACGACACTGAAGAGAAGGGCTTGATTGACATCTCGTCACATCGTGTCTTGCCCGCCGAGAATGAAAAAATGACAGGTCTACACGCTGCGCTAACAGGAGCCGGCTCTTCGCCAATGGTTCCACAAGGAACTATAGCGCCGTCGGCGGACGGACAAGGCCTCTTCATTTTCAAGTTGGTCCCGCCACGCCAAGGACTAAGCAAAGCCGTCAACTTTACAAAACCGACCGTACATTATTTTGCCGTCAACAGTAGGCAAGAAGGTCGATTGTGGATGGCTGCGCTCATGAAAGCCACGATCGATTACGATGCTTCGAATGCTAAGGTCACCACAAGCTATAGTCAGAACACGATAAGTCTTTCAAAAGCGCGCGCGCGTAATGAACGCCCGCCTGCTTTACAAGACACGATCGTCACACCGAAAGTCGTCCATGAGTTGGAAGATTCGTCCAGGCCGAAATCGAGCGGACTGGGCATTGGTGGACTTGACGAAACACAACCAGGAGCAGAACGAAACGGCAGTTTGAATGAATCGATGCAGAGCACCGGTGCGACATGATTTAGCTCCGAGAGTTGTAACATGCCTCTCCTCGCCATCTCAAAAACCGTCTGACTGATTGACTACGACACGACTTATGAAAGGAGGGATGGGCCGCTGCAGCTACCAATCTGTGGTAATTCTGTATTCCTTGTAATTATAATCCGCCACTTTCTTGTTTCTTTTACTCTTCCTTTTTATACTCATCCAAGCGGATTCAACCTTTTATCGCAGCATGCATCTTAAAATACTTGACTTTGTGTCCGTAGTCCGGACTTCTCCTATTCACAGAGGCTTCCTTTTTTTACATCACATCCTCCCCATGAGCTGAAAATTTTCACGCGCATGCTGTAGAAATGCAGAATGGTTTTGAGATTGGTTGCAGCCTTCCACTGAGAGGCGCTAACTTTCGCACCCTCAGTGGAGGGCTGCACTGGTCTTAAAAGCATTGTGCATTTTTTCAGCCCGGATGACCTTAGTCACAATCGCGAGAGGTGGCTAACTTATGAGAGTGACAAAATTTAGCACACGGGGAGGGCAGTTTGGATGTTATGCAACTTTAATGCAGCATTTCCGCCGTGCCCCGCCTTCGGGGGTCTCGGTGCAATGACATCCCGCCATCTCCACGACATCTCCACAACGATTAGGGTAGAGATGCGAACCTAGACGAGCAAGATTTACTAGAAAAGACAAGCCCTTCTCCTTCTTCTAGCACGTTTTCTTGGTCGCGTAACTTCGATCGTGACACCAAAGCCTCATCTAAGACACCATCACACCCAGCTGCCACGATGACTACATTGCTTGCTGGAAAGGTCGCCGCTATCACGGGTGCAGTGACGGGCATTGGACGAGCCATCGCACTCGAATACTTGCGTCAGGGAGCAGCTGTGGCGGTGAATCACTTCCCGGACTCGAAATCAGACGATCAATTCAAGAGCATGAAAGAGGAGGCGGGTGCTGGTGCAAAGCTCATTGCTGTGCCTGGCGATATTGCGAAACCAGAGACTGGAACCGACTTTGTTTCCAAGACCGTGTCCGAGTTTGGCAGATTAGACGTGTTTGTGAGCAACGCTGGAGTTTGCCAATTTGCCGAGTTTTTAAGGTGGGTGTGTACGCTTCAGGCAAAAGCAGTAATGTTATCTGACCAACTGTCTGTAGTTTGAGTCCTGATCTCCTCAAGTCGACAGTATCCATCAATCTCGAAGGAGCCTTCTTCGCCGTCCAAGCAGCGGCTCGCCAGATGAAAGAGCAGTCCCCTCAAGGTGGCAGCATCATCGGCGTGTCGTCCATCAGCGCTCTTGTTGGTGGTGCTGGCCAAACACATTACACGCCGACCAAGGCAGGTATCTTGTCTCTTATGCAAAGCTGTGCTTGTGCTCTGGGACCATATCGTATCAGATGTAATGCCCTGCTACCGGGTACGATTCGAACTCAGCTCAACGACGAGGACCTAGCAGATCCGCAGAAGAAGGAGTACATGGAAGGTCGCATCCCGTTGCGCCGATTGGGCCAGCCTCATGTATGTTCTCTGGCCATGATGAGATGGATTGCGCTGACAACATACTCAGGATCTTGCTGGTCCAGCTGTTTTCCTTGCTTCAAGCCTTTCGTCATATGTGGTAGGTTTCACTTCAACAAGGAGTTCTTTGCCAAAAGCTGACACGTAGCCTCAGTCTGGCGCACAGATATTGGTGGACGGTGGCGCTTTTGTAAACTTCCAATAGACACTCTACGAACAAGCACCATTTGGATGTCGTCTTCCTCCTCAGCCAATCAATTGTGCCTCATCGATACTGATCTCACCTTTGTAAAAAGTCACAGCACGTGGGCAAGGAAGCATAGCCTATGCTCAGCGGAACGATACAAGGGTGGTCAGGACAACCTGAAATATGTGTGAGGGTATATCTACGCACTTCGTCTATTCTTCGAATCCATCGAAGCTCTCGCCCGAGTCGGATGCATCGCCTGACTCTTGAGGATTCCTACTCGCTGCAACAGCACCTTTCCTGTTGTTCTCAAGCTTTCGAATGTAGCCGCTCTTTGTGCTGATACGTGCTTTGGGCTTGCCGGTCTTGGTGTCCTTGCCCGAGGCAGATCTTCTAGTCTCGATACCACGCTTCTTGAGCTGCTGCTTGTCACGTTTACTGGGTGTCGGCAGGGCGTCAAGCAACCATTGTTGGATGTTTGTTGTGCCACCGGCCGCGCCTCTTTGCTTTTGGCTCGCGACGATGATATTGGCGACTGTCTTGATGGATGCCACGTCGTCGTCTGTGTAATAGGTCAAAGCAACACCGCCTTCTCTACCAGCACGGCCTGTACGGCCAACACGATGTACGTATGCAGCGGCAGACGATGGTGCATCGTAGTTTACTACGGCATTGATACCACGGAAATCAACACCGCGCGACAATAAGTCGGTGGTGATGAGAATCCAGACCTCACCCTTGCGGAAGCGTGTCATGACATGATCACGAGCGGTGTCGGAGAGATCTGAATGCAGAACGGCGATACGCGAGATACCACCTGCTTCAGCTGGGATGTCGTAGAGAAGCTCGGAATGCAAAGCCACAGCTCGCTCGATGGTTTGAGTGAAGATGAGGAAGGGAGCGCGTACGACGGGCTGTTTGTCGACACCCGTTGATGTGGGATGCAGCAGCTGACGGAGAGCCATAAGCTTACCTTGCTCGGTCGCGGCATAAATTAGACGATGATCGACGTTGGGTACAGCTGAGTCTTTCAGACCAACAACTAGACGCACGAATGGAGCGATCGGAACAGGGCTGGTGCTGGCACCAGAGAGAGTCTCCGCACGGGATTTGATGGTGGCCTTGACGAGCTCCTCAATATTAGAGCCCATAGTGGCAGACCAAAAACCAAGACGGAGATTGGGATTCGATAAGGCGTTCCATACACCCAGAGTTTGATCTCGGAAGAGGGGGTCCAAGAGGACATCGGCCTCGTCGAGAATTAGGAAACGAATTTGAGAAAGAGCATGTGAGGAAGTTTGCGCGTCTCCGATGGCATTTTTCAGGGCGGCAGGGGTTGAAACGAGAATGTCGGCCTTGACAGGGGGAATGTCCTTCTCGGAAACGTCTGTGGAGGTCGGCTGGTCCGAGCCAAGATGCATGCCCTTGCGCACATTGGTAATACGGATGGCGGTATTCAGAGCCAGCTTCCTGCCCTCGTTGGCGATCTGGCTGGCGAGCTCTTTGGTCGGGGCGAGTATGATGGCTTGGGGACCGGCTTGCGGTTGAGAACGACGTGAGAGGACCAGGGCGTGGATCAGAGGAATCATGAAGGCCAGGGTCTTTCCGCTGCCTGTCGGCGCAATGCTCAGGAGGTCGACATCCAGCACACTGGCCTCTTCTTGACCTTCTGAAGGCGTTTGGTCGGGCGAGAGCAGATCTGCGCGAGAGCCAAGCAGCAGCGGCAATGCGGCGAGTTGGACTTCGGTCGTTGTGCTGTAGCCGTTGTCCTTGATGTTCCGTAGCAGCGCCTTTGAGATGCGGTATCTGGGGCCAAGAGTGTTGAAATCTTCGACAGGAGCAGGGTACAGAGGCGTCGCCTGTTCGGCCGACTTCTTTGACTGCTTCTTGTCCTTGTCGCCCTTTTCCTTCTTTTTCTTCTTTGCGGGCGCCTCACTGCTTTGGTGGAACAGGGTGAGCTTGACTTTGTGGCGGCCGAGCAGTTGCTTGCGTTCTTCAGCGCTCAAGGCAGAAGGTACTAGGGCTTGTTCTTGCTGCAGTCTTGGTTGGTCGTCGCCAGAGTCGTGCTCTCTCTCCTTGGCCGAAGCACCACCGCCAAAGAAGTCCAGACTAGCCGACACTGGCTCGCTTCCTCTCTTGCGCTTCCGGTTCGAAGGTTGCGAGTCATCGTCATGGTCAAAGAGTTGCGGATTCGACGCGGGTCCAGAGGATGGGGTCTGTATCCGCGTGGCAGCCGATGATGGCTTCTTCGCGAACTTGGTCGACCTTGTTAGCAGTCGTAAGGGATCCATATGGCCGGTGCCTCGCGTTGTGTGTGACAAGTTCCTTCGTGAGCAGAGAAGAAGAACAAGGGACAAAAAAATATCCAAATTCTGTCTGGCGTCGGCCAAGCTTCCTGCTCCGTCCCATCACCTTGTCCCGGGTCCGTCATTATCTCCGGACCCAGTCTAGCAGCTGTCACATACTAATATCTCATCAATGTTTTCGCACTCATACGTGATGGCAACACACAATCTCTAATCAGGGACAGTCCTGAAGGGCAGGAGAAAACATAAGAAGATTGATAAACAGACTTTTGAAGAGTCCAGGCAAGAAAGAAAAAATGGCGATCTAGGCTGTTGTACACGGCTAAGAGACTGGCTCATGTGTCACTTCCATATATGTGCATTTGCGATGCTTTTGCAGCGTCCGCCCCCCCGGCGCCCAAGCATAGCCGACTTCCATCCACTATGCCTCTCCCTCCAGCTTCCTTCGCCTCTCGTATCGTATAGTCGGGCGCTTCTTGTCCGAAGGCTTAGTGGTGCTCGCCGTGAGAGCTTGATCGGTAACCGATGAGCTTCATGCGTCCAACCATCTCGCCGACGGTGAAGAAGCCAATCATCTCAGCAGCCACAACACCAGCCGTGATGAGTTGAGATGTGCCAATGTTGCGCATGGCCTGGAAGGGGTTTGACGGGCTGTTGGCGCCGGGGTTCTTGACGGCGCTCAAAAGGTTCTGGCCGTAGGTCTGGAAAGTCTGGACGTTACTGCGATACAAGGTGAGCGTGGGCGTACATGCATCGTCCAATGACGGGGACATACGGTGGGCTCATCTTCTGGCCGCGGGCGACGATTTTGGCCAGCTCGAGACCGACTTTGCCGTAGTAGACGGTAGGGGGGATCATGGCTATAAGAGAGGACGGCAGGGTCAGCGACTGTGCATTGGGCGAGACGACCGACACCATCCACGTCGGCGTGCCAAAGCAGGTAGCAGGTAGCACGTACACTGGACAAAGCTAATGACCTGGCCGGTGCGGCCGCCAATGCTGTTCAGGGCGCTGCCGGCAGCTCCGGCAGCCTTTGAGATGCCCGACTCGGCCGACGACTGGACTTTTGAGAGACCTTGCGAGGCCTGGCTTGTGGCCTTGGAGGCAGCGTTGGAGGCAGCGTTGGCAGCTTCCGATGTGGTCGAGGCGTGGCGCACAGCGATGCGGCCGATCTGAGGGGTGCGCAGAAGCATACGGGACGCCGAGAAAGACATGATGAAAAGCTGGCGCTGCGACAAAGGGCGGAAGATGGGAACGTGACGGTGCGTGGGTTGGACTCGCTCAGCTGTTGAAGACGCGCAGCCGTAGAAATCTACCTACTCTTGCCAAGGCACGAGCCCGACAAGCCCCGGACGCTGAACTTTGTCCACTCCAACCTCATCTTCTCCTCCCCTCGTCCCGTCATCGCCATCTCTATCGCAAGTACACTTCTCCGTTGCTCACATCCGACGTCTCTCCCGATCCGTACCAGCTCAACCATGCTCAAGTGCCGTCCTCTTTCGCTCTGAGTCTGAGTCTGAGCCTGAGTCTGTTGTCCTCTCTCGGCCTGAGTCCGCTCTTCGTCGTTCACATCAACTGAAAGCCTACAAAACGCTCAGCTCATATGGCAGCTCCCGATGCCTTGGTTGTTCGATGTCGCTGTTTTCTTGATGCTTTGAATAGCTTTCGCAAAATGTCATTTATATTACTGCTTGGCTGCTTCTTTTATTGGAATTTGCGAGTGCTGTAGTATAGTATTTGTCGATTTTTCTGATCGTCCAGGAAAAATGATCAGTCACGTCGTTACTGATTGGAGGCACCACACTCTGTACTTCGCTCATCCGTCTGACTCCTGGATCTCAACACTTTCAAGCCCGGCTGTCAGAAGCAACGCGGCAAAATGAGAAATTCAATATTCAGCCGCAAATGGCTGCTGCAAGTATCTTGTATAACGCCTGTTCTGTCGTCATCTATAGATATAGAAAAGGACGTGTCTGTCTCAGCACCTCCTTTGGTTGGTTGGCGTAAGTTTCGTGTATATACCCGACCTCTTCATCAATGCGAAACATAAACTTGTACAGGTGTCGTCGATCCAAAGCCTTTGGAAGGAGTTCAGTGTGGCTGCCATCAAGTCCAGTCGCCAAAACGGCTCGGAAATGATTGTAGCTATCGCATGTGATTCGTCTCTTTTCTCTTGAGCATGGAGACGTCGGAGCCGACGGCATGCTGTCTTGGCTTCACGTGCAGTAATATGTATTTCACTCTAAGAGTAAGCGAATACTGTAGTTCGTGGGGTCTGATTGATCTCAATCCTCAAACGATGATCCCATGTCGTCAAACCTTCCCGCTCCCAGAAACCTTGCCATACTGCCAGTTTCCATCGAAAAGCGAGCATATCGCTTCGGAACGGGAAACGTACATCCCCCCAGCGATCATCGTCAGTTACAAGGAAGCCACAGTTCCAACCCCAGATATCATCGACTTACTCCGGCTCACATGTCTGAATTTTAAAACGGCCTGAGAATCAGCTGTGCTGCCCACGAGCACAAACATGGAACAGTAGCTTCCGTCTCGTGATGTAGAACGAGTAGCCTAGCTTCGAGTCCGCTCGAGCGACCGACCACCTGCCGGTCCTGCCCCACTAAGCAAGTAAACCAGCTCTAAAATGGACCCTCACTGAAGACGACCGAGGGTCCAGTTCAGTCCGAGGTCAGATAATCCGTGCGCCAGTCGGCGGAAATTGATATCAAGCACACGAAGTTTGCTTATCCAGCACATGTGGCCACTCCCATAGCAAATGCTAACGTTTACGGAGTACATAGTTTCAAAAATGCACAAACTTGTTGAGATCCAGACGACTGTCCAGAAAGAGACCGAGTAACCCGCACTTATAGTAGATTCTCTCCAAGTCCCTAATGTTATTGAGCACTTTAAAATCTAGAGATGCTGGCCTTACAAGTATTGATAGGACATGATTAGAGTTGACATGCGCTCGTTAAGAAAGCTCCTCCGCTTGGTATCAGCTCCCGCGTCTGTCGGCATGCACTTCTCGTTTGACGGTCGACCTGCATATACATGGTACATCTTACAAGTACTATGCGCCTGAGCGCGCGAATGATTGCCTATCGGTCCACGCTAAAGACTTACATGCAAAATCGAGGGCTCACGGCAACAGAGTGACTACTACATTGTGCGATGAAATGGTATGCTGTCCTCGGTACTAGTATCAACCGACGCTGCTAGACATGGTGCTCGATATGTACCAGTCGATCGGACATGTTTTCCCGGTCGCCGTTTGTGCTTCTTTCTCTCGAATGCTCGCATGTTCGTTACCGGAGATTTTTCGAAATGTTGACCTGTGGATTGCTGATAATGCTTGGACCATCCACACTAAAAGTGGCTGGCGTTAGGGCCGCCGTAAAATAGCGATTGCCGTGACCTTTGAGTGATCAGTTATCGCCGATTGTATGCTCGTGCGGACAGTGCTGCTCATGGACCAACTCTTCTTTACACTGCCGACCCAAGCATCGAGATACCAGAAGATGCGAGCTGCAAGTCATTGCAGGAGGTGCTGTAGAGCACCTTGGCCTGCAGTCGTGTTTGCTCGCTCGGCTGTGGAGGCCCATGCACGACCTCAATTGTGGACAAGAGGATTGTGGTGGCTCGCTCCTCTGCCCTGTGCCAGACAAGTGCTCTAATAAGTAAACTACCACATTCAATCGAGCGCCGATCAGGCCTTGCGCCGAGCGGCTTGCGGTAGACGGAGAGACCCCTCATTCGCCATTGAGCGACTAAGTTAGCCTATTGTGGGCACGAGCGTGCGCATGTCCAATGCTTCCCCACCTTCAAAGCGGGCTGGCCGGTTGCTGCTCTGAAGAATCAAGGTGGATAGTGGGTGGTATCGGCGGGTGATAGCTCGATGCAGGCGCCTCAGCGAGAAGACCGGCGACTCTCCGACGCCTCTCATTACCTTCTGATCTCATCATGCCATGCCACTATTACCCACTACGCGAACTCTTGCTAGACCAAAATTTCAGTAAATCCACCAAGACTGCACTGCAACGCAGCCGAGCTCACCATGTTCATATACCTCGTCCCCCCGGCGGACCTGCAAGCCTCCTTTTCCTATCCTTGAACGACAAGAGCCTCTGCTTCCACTTTCGTTTTCCGTCATGCTATTGTCTTCTTGGGCGGGGTCTGCAATTTTGCTTTTGTAAGCATTTGTTTTCGTTCCTCTCACTATTGCAATGTGCTTACCAACATCCCCAGCATCTTCCGTTATCTTCGATTGGTTGTTAACCTCATCTCCAATTGGACATACAAACCGACCCCAATCCCAGACAGACCTAATTACTCCAACAAAGATGTCACCGTCATCATTCCGACCATCGAAGGTGAAGGAGAAAACCTCTGCCGCACGATAAAGACATGTTTGGCAACCCAGCCTTTCGAGATTCTCATTGTCACAATCGATGCAAACATAAAAAGAGCCGAGAGGACCGCTGCTGCGCTGAACAGCAGCAAGATCCGCGTATTGAGTGTTGCGAAAGCCAACAAGCGTAGCCAGATGTGTGCTGCTATCCCCCATGTCATGACCAAAATCACCGTCTTCGCAGATGACGACGTGATCTGGCCCACAACGCTTCTTGCATGGATCCTTGCACCATTTGAAGACGATGAGATGGGTGGAGTGGGAACATCTCAGAGATTGATGCGTCCAAAAAAGATGACTATCTGGAGTTTTCTTGGATCACTCTACCTAGAAAGACGCAACTTTGATTGCTCTGCATGTCTTCACATTGACGGAGGGCTACCTTGTCTTTCGGGCAGGACCGTCGCGTATCGTACATGTATCTTGCAAGACGATGCTTTTACCCATGGCTTCACACACGAGACATGGAGAACTTTCCAACTCAATGCTGACGACGACAACTTTATCACTCGTTGGATGTATACGCATGGCTGGAAGATCACCATGCAATATCACAAAGCGTGTGAAGTACAAACCACTCTCGAAGACAGCCCGAAGTATCTGAAACAGTGCCTTCGCTGGGTTCGCAGCAATTGGAGAAGTAACTTGACAAGCATGTTTGTTGAAAGACATTACTGGAGGTATGCCTGAGCTCTGTTCAATTGTGCGGTTCTGGAGATGAGCTGACAACTGAGAATTCGTAGATTAACGCCCTGGACAACATACGCAGTTTTCCAAACTACACTGACAGCATGGGCTTTCACGGATCTGCTGCTCTTTTTTCTCTGCTACAAAGCAACCGAGGAGCTGCCTGCAGACACCCAGCAGACCGTTCTGACTGCGGTCGGTATTTGGATTTTCGTATTTGCAAAGTCGATCAAGCTATATGGCCACTGGATTCGCTATCCCGCTGATCTGCTATTTTTGCCCATCTCGATCCTGTTCGGTCATGTGCATGGTTTCATCAAGCTTGCAGGGTTGATGACGCTTTCTGCTGTATGTTGCTTGTTCTTGCGAAACGGCGATGACATTACTGACCACCTTGCCTTGCAGACCTCCTGGGGAAGTCGCGATGGCGCAGACGAAGACAACCAATACAGAATGATCAAACTCCCGCCGTACCACACCGATGATCTCGAAGCATCTCCTCAAATGGCTTCCAGTTCCGCCACATCGTTGTCCGGCGCACAGTACCCTCCACCTTACAAAAAGCACGAGCCCAATGAGACTTGCCCATTGCAAGGCCACTATATCCACGACTTATGACGATCCGATACCCCCGAAGAGCAACACATTTAATATTAGACAAAAGGAGGAAACAACATGTTTTGGGAAAAAGAAGGCTCATGCCTGGATTGAAAAGTCAGGATTCAAAAGATACTGTCGATTCTGGATTTTGAAAAGGGGCTTTATTGCACTGTTGCAGTCCAGAGGGAGGGAAAACGTCTCTTCAGCAATTGATTTCCAGCGTTGGTGTTCCAGAGGCGCGGCGTTATCATTCCATTCAATACATCTGGTGAGATTTTCGAAGAGCGACAGCAGATGCGTATAGCAGGCAAGAACAGTTTGAACAATGGTTCTCATCATGAGAACATTGATGTATTATATGCATAAGCTTTGCAATCACAACAAGTCGGAATTCGCCAATCGATACTGCCTCTTTCCAACCGCTGTTCCTGCATCAAGCCATCGGCCGCAAGCGCAGCCGTCTCGTGCCGACACATGAAGTTCTGCCTAACATGCCTGCGACGATCAATTCGTGATTCCAAAGCCACGGCGGACCGTCTCCGTCACCCGAGCGAGCTCGCTTCGACTTTGCTGAATGGTGGGCCCCTTCTGGCGGGTTGTTTGATGAACTGATACCTGGGTGAATTTGCTCTGATTCGAGTCAGAACTCGCCAGGTCAACACTAGTCCGCTATTGCTCACAAGGTACGACGTCAGGACACTATGGTTCGCGATCGAGTATTGTCAGACAGGTCTGAGAGGCTAGGCAATGGTATGATGGAGCTGCAGGTCGCAAAACGAGCAACTTGCCGGCGTTTACATGCATGTTAGCGCTCGCTTGCTGCATGGATTTCGAAGCCTCGGAAAGGAAGGACCGTCTTTGAAGCGCATGTGCTCAACCGTTTCTTCTCTAGATTGAGTGTTGAACGCTTGACTCGGAAGACGGTGATCCAGTTTTGGTTGAGCTACTTACAAGCTGTTAGTACTCACGTGTAGCAGATCTGCTGACCTGACTACGATTTTTTCCTCGCAGTCTCCGACTCTATCAAACAAAGAGCCCGAGCTCGATGCACGTTGAACCCTGATTTGTATGCAGATGCGTGCGAGCGCGCAGCTGGCATGTGCGCGATGCCGCAACTTACGCACGTACCCCGACAAACTTTGTGCTCGTCCGCATTATCTCCATTCCAACCTCAGTGCTTGGCTGGCTGAAGCATCTCCCAAGAACTTGCTGACTGCAGGCCTCGCTCTAAGTTTCTTCGTGTCGGCAATGCCGTGTTGATGCAATGCGTGATCAATAAAACCATTGCCGCCATGCTGGGATGGGCGGCTCTCTTTCAAATATGACACGTCTGAACCCGCAGCGATGGCCGAGTTATATGCCAGCACAAGACACATAAAAGAGAAGTTGCGCAACCAGGCCTCATGTCACGCACGTGCTTGATCAACAACCTTGCAGCTTTTCTTTGATGAGAGACCAAGCCGACTCATGCACTCCACTTGTCGGTGCCAAAACTAAGACACGGACTCTCGAGAAGAATACGCGTTCGGCTGCCACCTCAATGCACGCGTGAACTCCAATATAGTGTAGATGGGGCGGAGGCTCGTGCTAACTGTCAGACTCAACCTTAATTGTTGCTCTGATAGTAGGTCACCCCGTACCAGCCGCACAACCATTACGTATGCTTCCTCCCCTTGTGCCAAAGTCTGTCACGCTTATGGCTGTAGAACTGCACAGTGATTTGTGAATCGAAGTCGCGTCCAACGAGAGCACGTGGGCGACTGGAGAAGTTGCAGGTATAGCGTTTATCATCTTGACACAAGAATCCGTATTGTAAGTATGGCGTTGTTTGAAACAATAATCACACGCCAGATTCTTTGCAAATACTCAGCACCGGTGCAATTTTCAGCACCAGGCATGAGAAACCCCGTCATTGGAATACCAAGCGCGTGAGATCCCAGAATCTCACGTACCTATGGTCACTACGACTAGGTAGCTTTCAAAAGACACCGAGGTTCTGATGACTCTGATATGCCTGTGTAGCTAGCTCGCTCGCCCTCTCAATACAGATCTCAAAACTACCACGTTTCTATGCTCTTGGTGATTTGGTAGAGCATTTAGTGCCTGTGGTTTGTGGCAACCCTGATGCGCATGATTAGGTTTCTCAGTTCACCCAAAACGAGACTTCGTAACTTGGTGTTCAGTCTGCTTATGCGTGTGATACAAATAGCTAGAGCTAACAGACTGGAATCGGATTTCATGGGCCGAACTGTCACAGGTTCGTGTAAAATTTCGCCCGTTCCTCTGACACACGCTGGCGGCCAAAACTCTCGGTAAAATCGCCTAACTTTTCTGTTTGTCGACACCATCCATCGCGCTACCCAAGATCGAATCAAACGTCAAGTTCGGATCATATACGCTGACTGGTCTTGTCGTATGAGGCTTGCCACCAGTAGCCGGTCCAGGGGATGAGAGCTCCAAGCCAAGGCCTACAGTCTTTCGACTTTGGACCTTGATGGCAGGACTTGCGCTTCTGTTGGCTGGTAGCTGGGCTCTGACGACGGATGGAGAATCTAACACTACTTCGAGTTGATGTTGCGAACGAAGTGCCGAAGATAGTGCTGGATTTCTAGTACTCCATTTCTCCGCTACCTCCCAGCAATGGCTCCGAAAGTAGATACCTTCGACGCCATGATGGAAGACATCAGCAGGAAGGTGAGCAATACCTCCTGTCTTGGCTGCCCCAGTAGAACTGATGTTTCTAAGCGCATCTTCTCGGGCCCATGGAACACCGAACTTGGGGGATTCGCATAGGAAATACTCGACACCTTTGGTATGGTGGAGCTGTGGGCCGTCGACACAAACCATTGGCAAAGCTTGCAGTACAGCGTACATGAAAAGCCATTGACCCATGCGGATTTCTGTCAACTGCTTAATGGTGCAGTGTCGTGCCGTCTTTCGCTCGACCTCTCTGAAGGAGTTCAGAAACGGAGAAGGAGGTACGTCGGTGTTGTGTGAAGCTGTCATGATCTCTGCAATGTCATCGTCCTTGAGCTTTTTCGACATCGCCTTTGCCTCTTTCTTCGCGTCTCCCCATCCGGTACCTGAGCGAGTCTGTCTCAGGGATGGAAATATCGGAAGATCAAATGGGATCGGTGGTTTCACTAGACGAAAGTGGTCAGTGTTATGATTGCGTGCAGATTGGTATGAGACCATAAAGCCTTCTGACACCACGTGTCTGTTGTCTTGCACTATCTCCTCCCCATGTGCTAACATTTGTCACATTGACTCTCAAGCCGCAGCGATGCGCATTGATCGACGCATCAAAATGCACGATGATATTGAGCAATATCACGTCGTCCACAGAGAGCGATACTTGGAGGTCTTCTCTTTGGACCTAGCTCCACTCCTGAAAACTATCGTGCATTTCTACAGCAGCGACAGTTTCAAACTTAAGCACACGGGGAGGCTGTACTTCCAATACGTACCTGGTGGTGATGAACGATCGTACTCGCTAAGCACTGCCCGGAGCGCACGAACGTGTGGTGCAGCTGTGTCTCTGTCGTCGATCAAGATGCCGTCTGCGGTACGATTCGTTAGGCTCGAACGGTCTGCCAGCAGATCGTACATTGCGCATAGATCGCGGTACAAATCTTGACAAACGATACGATTGAGGCCATTGGTTTCGAGCTCGTTTCTCTTCGACGCCTTCGGCGGCCATGAACCATAGCGAGTTTTGTAAAACGACATAACAAACTTCCGGGTGGCAAAGAACGAATCTCGCAAGCCATTGAAATCGACTTCCTTGCGCTCATCGGCAGTCTTGCTGTTCAAAGTCCCGCTGAATAGCGCAGGGAAATCGAAGTTCTCCAAAGTCTGACGAACACTCGCCGTTCGCTTATCCAGATCCATTGCGGCGCGGCCGAGTCTGTTTGACGAGATGGGGCTGATAAGTCTGAGCTTTGGATCTTGCAACCTCAATAGCTCGTCATACTTTCCAACAGCGTGTGTAAAAGCTTCGTTGTATAGCTTGATACTCTTCATGCGCTCTCCCAGGACAATCCCTTCAATGGTCTTCTCGCGACTTGACCCAAGGTCTGCCAGGCCAAGCTCGTCCACGTAGCTGTCAAAACTGGACGTTACAATGTCGCCGAACGTAGAGCCGTCAAAATTCGAGAACCCAAATTCTCTAATAGTTTCTGCAAGTCTCATGAAGACGGAGAAAACGGTCGGATTGCTTCGAGTAGCGACCAGGGACTGACCAGTAAGGAAGGCGAAAAGGTTACGGATCGCAACAAGTGTCTCCTCATCTTCTGAAAGGCCTTGAGAGTTAGATGTTGGTAATAATACCGAATCAGACTTCAGCGCAATTGGCATGAAAAGCAGATAATTTGTAGATCCACTCTTAGGCGTTGTCGGAGGTGTGCTAGGATCATCTAGCCTCAGGTTGGCTACTACTGAAAGAGCTACAATCAGTGTCTGCTCGTACAGAGGCGCTAGGGGCCTAGTCAATCGGGCATTACGCTGTTCACGAACCTGTTTCGAGTGGCAGAACCATCTCGGACAGCAGCTTAGACGAATCTAACAGCGCCGACTGTATGCGGAACGAGGGGCCTTTGCCAGAGGTTCTTGGAAACAGATAGACTTGACAATCTGCAGAATCGTCCCATAGTCTAAACATTCAGTGCCAAATTAGCATGTTTCTCGGATGTTAAGCGATCACAAAGCCGACGTGGACACCAGCATCTACCCCCCATCGCAGTAAAGAGTTACACGAAGCGCTGAATGTATCCATCCAAGTGTAGAATGCCTCAAGAGAGGACATGGGTACAACAGAGACGTTCAGTGGTCCGAGTAATACTTTAGGATACGATCGAAGTTATGTGTGGTCGTTGCGCAGCCCAAGAGATCAAGATCACACAAGGTGGTCATCCTCTCAAAACGTTTCTATCGTTTCATACGTACTCCGGTAAATGCTCCGAGCGAGTAAGACCAGCTATGTCGTAAGAGTGCAATTCTGGGTGGCCAAGGATCCATGCTGTAGGTTTCTGGTCTACTCGTTCGGTACTTTGACTTCGCCCAAACCACGACTTTCGCTGGCTCTTTTTATCATCCCTCTCGGTGGTAGATGGGTCTAACGTGCTTGTGGTAGACGTGCTGGAGACTCTGGCAGACGTAGATGAAGGTGGACTTCCGTTCCGAAGACGGGATGACGGTCTGGATCGAGTGTTAGGCGACAGAGGACGTCTATACTCGGCCTCCGGCTCTGGCGTAGGCAGGAACCCAGTCTTCTCGACAGTAGGAGAAGCTGTGGGTGAGCTCTGAGCACTGCGAGCAGAGTGCCCAGAGAAGCTTCGAGATTGGAAGAAGGACGATGCCGTCTTCTGTAGTCTCATGCCCATTATGGTGGTTGCCGAAATTCCGGGGTATGTATATACACGAAGGCAACCTTGGATGAGTATCACGAAGGGACCGAAACAACTAGATGCTTCGGATGGGTTGTAATGTAGAGAGGACGAAGAAGGGATAACACGAATTGCCGAGTTCCAGCGTGCTTTTGGCACTTTGTTACACTGATGGAGGTCGTGCATGCATGACGCAACCCCGTGGACAATTTCCGCCGGGAGAGAGGCGAAGTCTGCACGACGACCAACGAGCACAGAGGGGGCTATGTCCTTGAAACAGTCCGTGACACATTCGACATCAGAAATAGCAAGGTTCCCGATACCCTGACTGACATGTCCTCATCTCAGAAGCCAATCGAGTCGCTGTTGCGGGCACTCTGCGTTCATGCGCATGGCGAAAAGCTGTCAGGCGTCTATTTGTTGTGGGCGTTTCTTAGACCTGATCACCTGGGCCTCCCCCAAAGCCGTGTGCTAAAGTTTGTTACTGCTGTTAAAATGCACGATGATTTTCGAAAGTAGAGCTAGGCCCAAGGAGAGGGCGTTAGATAGCCGCTCTCTGTGGACGACGTCCTCTTACTCAATATTATTGTGCATTTTGATGGCTAGAACGATGCGCATCGCCGGCGGCTTGAGAGTCAAGTTGAAGTCATATACTTTAGCATATAGGGAGGCAGCACTTGCTTGTTGACTTGCGAAAAGGCAAGGCTTTTCGGACTTATTTCTTGCATTGGTGATCCATCTCGGTGACAATTTCTGGGAACTCGGCAGATGACCATGATCAATTTTATGAAACTGCTCTTTTCGACTGCATCACCGTTGCTTCGCCGCCAAGAACATCGGAATGCTGTCGGACGCGCGTATACAGCTTGCCGACCAAGCACCTTCATTGGTTTCTCACAACCTTTACGTGTATCGGAATCTGTCTCATCAACTCTCCCACCACAGCGATGCGCATTCTTCTGTCCATCCAACTCTACAATACTATCGAGTATGATATCGGAGTTACTCCTCGCAAGACGCTGCCGCCAAGCCTCTCGCAAATGATTATGTGATACAGCACTATCCAATATTGGCCTGAGGCTAGCTTACGAGAGGCTGTCAATGTCAGCGAGCATAATAAATTTCTTATTCGTTTTCTACCAAGATGGCCTCGAGCCCTTCTACCCTTATTCGCAGCTCTCTTTCAGCGAGAACGTTGTATAGTCGCCTCAGATCTCGTTCCTCCCAGCTTAGTTTATCGTTTCTGTCAAAAGTATCCAACCCTATTAGTACCCAATCCTTCGACCAAGGAAGAGTATGTAGACCAGAGAGGAAAACCTGTTTTAGCTTCCTCAAAGGCTGCTGTTCAACCGCGTTCTTGCGCTTTGCAAATGTTGATGTCACTACTGCTTCCTTCAAGGCCGCCTGTTTCTCGAACTGGAACCACTTCATCCAAAGTAGCTGAGAGAACCGAACCGGACTACCAGCGGCCAACAATGCACGATTGAATGTCGATCTCACGGATTCTGCCGTAGCTCCGGAAGACTGGTTCGTATATCGAAGCAATTCTTGGCTGATTGCGAATGTCCATCCTACAAGAGGCGACTGGCTATTGGTCAAGACTTGGGTCTTGAGTATTGATCTTACTCTGTCATCAAGCCGGAAGCGCACTTCATTGTCTCGATACATCTCGAGGAAAATGGTATTGGTTGGGAAAAGCTTGATGCTTGCCTCTAGCTCACATCGTAGGAATGCAGGCCGGTATGCTCTTTTCTGCCGGACGTGATAAGAAAGGATGCTCGCTTTGATCTGATGCAGCAGTTCAAGAAGAATATGGTTTTCCGAGGACCTTTGTGTCGATGCGTGATATTGCGTTTGTATCGTGTTGATAGATGCACATAGTCCATCGGATTCGGTCAGATATGCCACGAGCGCTAGCATTTCTGCATTTAGAGCAGCTAGATGGGGTTGAGATTGACTACTTGCGTGTTCGAACCCGTCCTTGAAGGCCTTGCGTAATCTCAATAATGTCGCAGTTGACATTGACGTAGACTCACTGTCAATCGAGGCGTCACCGCATCCGAAAGAGGCGAGATGAGATACAGCCGTTTCTGCGTTGTTGGTCTCGAGATCACACCAGATCAATCCTCGCCAGAGCAACACGAATTCCTGCTGTGCTGCAGCTGAAAAGCTAGCCTTCATCTTGATTGCGCCGGTCCAGATTTGAATCGCTTTGTCAGTCTTTCCCAACTTTGCTTCGATTGTAGCACACGCATTGTACAGTCGGAGACTTGACGGTCGTTGCTTCAAGATTTTCTTAGCAACCCGGGATGCCTCGCTAGGGAAACAAGAAAGCTGGAACGCCAGATAATACTCGGCCAAGCCGTCGTCGGATGGGTACAGCTGTACTAGACTTGATAGTATTCTTTGTGCAAACCGAGCCACGTCCGGCTTGGTTTGTTGGTCATGAGAACTCCCATCTGATGGTGTGCTTGACCTGGAAAGACCTTGAAATGCACGTGAAAACAACAAATCAGTTGATGTTTGGTAGCACGGCATGAGGTTTTCGTCTAGATTGCTGTGATCGCTGATCGCGAGGTCAGAGTGCAATAGTCCATGATCAAGGAAGACATCATTTCGCCACCTGCGCCGTGATGCAGGAAGACGTTGAGTGATGGTCGTATCGTTCATCTCAGGGAGACCTAGATAACAAAACAAGGCGTCAAGAAAACCATCGCGGCTCAAAGCACTTGTCGTCGCCGCCAGTACTTCTTGAAGGTCGGAAAAGAAAACGACATGGAATGGATCTTCGTTGCCAGGTTGATCCATTGTTCTTCCAGGAAATCGCAGCAGTTCATTCATCGTATTTTCGAGAGTGGAGAAGGACTTGAAAGGTAGACTCGAAGCTAACTTACCATCTGGCAAGATGCTTCGAAGTTCTGGATCAATACCGTCATCTTGATCATGTATGCACCACCCTCGTGCACCTTCTTCACCAAACCGTGGTCTTTCGCTCTCCCAGAACTTTTCGAAATCGGCAAGGATGAAATCTCTTCCAAGATGAGCAAGGTGCTCGGGTCTGAATAAGTGATATTCGCAAAGAGCTTGCCATGTGGCTATGGACAGTTCAACGTAACCCGTGTCTCGTAGGAAGAAGGTATAACGCAAAGTCAGGTAGAGTATCATGTGCTGTGCCTCAAGGTTATGATTAGCATTATTATTGGAACCGAGTGTGCGGAGGCTGCGAATGAAGAAAGCCTTGACATCCTCGAAGCGGAACTCGACTGGATTCGCCTGGCAAGCGTTCAAGTAGAGGGTCCAGATCGGAAAGCTCGTCAGATGCTGTTGAAGGGTATCCTGTAGCTTTTGCTTGTATTTCTGCGCTTCCAAAGTGATAGAAGCTTCACTTAACAATCTGAGGAGCAGCTCCTCACGCAAGGGGGCTTCATTTTCAGGAAACTGCTTTAGTGCCTTTTCGTACACAGCGATGCGCAGATCTGCCAAGGTCTTCCTCTCGCTGTTGATCATAGACGAAGCATCGACAGCAGGACTGACGAGGTGTTCCTGATGACTTGCCAGGTCAAGCCAGGCCTGAAGGTCGGAGGGATTGATTTTTGTCGCTCTGATGAGCTGAATGTTACGCTGACGAGCTTGGAGATCAGCAGTCGGAACCAAGTCTGAGGATTTCTGCACTTGAGGCGCATGTGATTCCGGATACACTAGATCCCTGAACGAACCAGGATCATTGGGAGAAGACACCGGATCAGCGTCGATGTCAGTAGAAGGTGAAAACACAACAAAGTCTTGGGCCAGATCTAGCTCATTTTTGTCATGAGCAAGCAAAGCGGGAAGTTCTTGGTTTTTTGAACGCTTGAGCAGGAGTCGTTGAGGAACTTGCTTCGACGCGGCAGACTTGTCAATGATGAAAACCTTGTCGATGGTACTTTCAGCTCGGTCGATTTTGAACCTAAGATCCAGGCCCAATATATTTCCGTAACCCACCCGCTGATAAGGTGGTATGCTATACTTATGCAAGCTTTGGTAAGCAACGTTCTGGCGGTCGCCCTTCCCATCAAATATAAAGAGATCAGAATCCTTATCATGGCGGACCAGAAGTGGTTGTTTGGTAGCAGAAGGAACGCAAGAGTGCCGCCGTTGATGGTGTCCATTACGGGAATGCGGCTCCGATGTTGCCGATTTGATTCGAGATGGTCCATGATCGTGAGGTGGACTGTTTGAAACACGAGGAGTCTTATGACGCTTCACGGAGTGATGGGGGCTCTCCGAACTGCGTTGTCGCTTGAGAGTTGTAGGTATTGACGGTTGTTCTTGGACAGGAAGCGTTTTCGCGCGAAAACTCGAGAACTTTGGGACATCTCTAGATGGTTGCGACATGTAGGAGTGCCCCTGTTTAGGAATCTCGATAATAAGTGGATTGTTCTTTATCGGCTGTCTGCACCATGTGGTCGCAAGGCGTGAGGGAAAGCGGATGGCGGATGGCGGATGGCGGAGGGCTGACTGAGCGATTCACCGCCTTCGGCGTACCTGCCGTTCTACATGCCAAGAGCAGCGAGTTTTTGGCAGAAGCTGGAACTTTTTGTGGGCGTTAGCAGAGTGATGGAAGGCGCATTGCAAGAAATCAACTTTGTCGCCGCTACCTTCAGTCAAGCCGATTGTTTTCAACAGTGCAAGTGTTCGGTCTGAGACAGTTGGGCCACAAGGCGACACCGAACGGCACCATGGCCACAGCTTTGCAACAGCAGTTGGCGCAAATCGCTAAAAAGTCGACCGACCAACTCGATCTCAAGGCGCAGCGGGCACAGCACAGCAAGTCACTGCTGTTCGACCCACGAGTCGCCGCCAACCAGACGTTCGAAACCATCTATCAGATATGCGCCGAGGCCTTCCAGGAACTATGCATGCTGGACGCCCGCTTTGCGCCCTTTGCCGCCAACCTGTTCAGCGAGCAGTCAAAGTCCGAGGAGCGCATCAACCTGACCAAGAAGGAGAATGAGGATTTGGACCAGATCATCGAGAGCTTCTTGGGTCTTGTTGGCTCCAGACTACTGCTGCGACCGGGTCTCAAGGCGGTAGAGTGGCTCGTCCGTCGTTTCCGGTATGTGTCGCCCGTGGGTCCCCGTGCAGCCTCGGTGCATGCTAACATGGCCACAGTGTGCACGAATACAACACCGAATCTCTCGTGTTGACCTTCCTGCCCTACCACGCGAACCCGCTCTTCCCGACCATGCTGTCCATCCTGCCCAAGACTCTGCCTCCGACTTTGAAGTTCTTGCAACCATACATCCCTAGCCTCTCGAGCCCGCCCAGTCAAGCTCTGATCTACGCCGCTATAAACAACCCTTCGTTCTTCACAGCCTTCAACACTTATGTCATCCGTGCCTCTAACCTGGCCCATCATTCTACCATGCTCTTGCAATTCTGGGCCGGCATCATGACTCCCACCATCAACGGCATGCTCGACGCTGCCATGTCGGGTCGTGCTGATGTCCGCAGCCAACGCCAGGAGGACCTGTTGTTGCGCGTCGTCCCCGTGCTTCAGCAGACACTGCGCATCAAGAATGTGCCTGAGCTCTACCTGGGCTCGTGCATGATCATTTGCATCCTTGTCTCCAAGACGCAGCTCGATGACAGAGTGTTGGACAGCCTCATGGACGCCGTTTCTCGTAGCTGGACCCCACAGACCCTAGAACAGGGCATAGCTTCCCTAGCAATCATTGCCGAAGAACGTCAATCCCTGAAACTGACGCGTTCCGTCACAAAAGCCCTTCTCAACCTCTCCGGCCTGCAAGAGCGTATCTTGGACCTTCAGACACGACAACACACTGGAAGACTTCTCACTGGCCTTGCAGTTACTTCGCTCGATGAAGCTCCGGCTGCTGTGGCCTTCGATTTGATCGAGAACGCCGTTACTTCGCACATCCTCACTCTGCCGCAGAAAGCTGCCATCGTTCGAGTCTTGTTCTCTGCAGTTTCCGAACTGCAAGTCTTGTCAGAGTCCGCCGCTTCTCAAGAGCATCTTGCTCGCATCTTCTCTGCCCTGTGTCAATCGCCGTCTACCTTGCCACTGGTGCAAGCAGAAGCTGCTCGCCTTGACTTAAGCCTTGAGTCCATTGAGGTTCAATTACAGATCGCCCTTGCCCCGAGCCAAACCTTGGCTCTTCCTTCGGCCGATGCTGATACCGAAATGACGGATGGCTTCGTTGCTACTCAGGCTGACCAGCTAGAACAGGCATTCTCTGCCTTGCCCGAGACTTTGCCTAAGGATTATTCTTTCGTTGCAAACGCTGATGTTTCTCCTTTCGATGCCTTTGCCCGTACATTCTTGATCCTGCTCCAGCAGAACAAGGGTTTGGACCTTCTTCTCAGCAAGCCAGCCCTTAATGGTGCAGCTGCATTATCTTCGCCAACATACTTGTCGTTCTTGGCAAGACTCTGGACCGGAGTCTATCCCATTGTTGCACGTGTCTCTGCCCTTCGCTCCGCTACTGCATTTCTCAACTCGCACTCCTCCGAAACTATCGATATGCAGGCATTGATGCCCTTTGCCATGGTCGCCCTGGCCGATGCATCAGAGGCTGTGCGCAAGGCAGCTGCTGACCTCCTCATTATTGTCGCCGCTCTATATCATCCTGATCCATCAAAGTCAAAGGTGACCGAGTCCATCAAGTTGTGGACCGCTCAAAGCATCTACGGAGCAGCCTCCAAGAAGTCGTCTTTGACTGGGCCCAATGCTTACAAGGTTCTGTCCGATGCAATTGTACCTAACCTGGAGGAGTGCGTTCTTGACCCCAGCCAGATCGCGCGAGTACTTGTCAGCAGCCTCAATGGTCCGACTCAAACTCAGCCTGGTCATCCATCTAGCACGTCTGTTGAATTGAAGTCGGCCTTGAGAATCTCTTTCGCTTCTTGGCTTTGCGAGCACGCTGCTTCGGTTTCCTTGATCACCGTCAAGGCCCAGCTCCTGTCCTTCTTGAGTCCTGTTGGCAAGGCTGCTTCTTCTGGCAGAGTGCAGACACTCATTCCCTCCCTCCAGGCTTGGGTTCAGTCTGACTTGCAGACTCGGTCCACTCTATGCATTTCTGCTCATACAGATGTAGCGAGCATTGACAAGGCTTATATCGATTGCTTGACCAGTCGAACTTCTGAGGAGCTGACTTGCCTGAGAACTCTTGCAAACGGAGAACTCGGTCAAAGTGCAAACCTGTCAACACTGGCGATTCAGCGATTCAGAGCTTTGTGGTCATCCATGAAGCCAATCGCGCAGAGTTCTGCTTCCACCTTCCTTCTCGATCTTGCACTCGACGACAAGCCTGACGACCTGTCTGAAGCCAGACAATCGGATGCTACCGACCTCCTTCGTCAGGTTCCCATGTCCACTGAGGTCTTGTCATCGATGTTAGAATCTGTTCCCAGCATTGCTCAGATGGAAGACAAGCCTCCGGCCACCAAGCGCAGGAGAACAAGCAGATCCGAATTGGCAAAGTCTCAAAGCATCAATGTCTCGGACTTGCACAGTGTCATTCGTAGGCTGACTCTCGTGCTTGAGCTGATCGAAGGATCTCACCCTGAAAGACACCCAGAACTGCTCAAGAGTCTCTTCCACGTACTGAGCGAGCTTCAGCATTACAGGACTCAACTCGGCTCGAATCTGGTCTATCTGCAGCAGTTGGTAATTGGTTGCCTGTTTTCAATCGTCGACTCGCTCAAGCAGAACCCCAATCTTAAGGTCGACCGTTCCGTTTTGAGGGCAGACCTCATCGTCGAGTGTGTTAGGACTAGTACTAATGCTCAGATCCACAACGCTGCTCTGCTCCTCATCTCAAGTCTAGCAAGCTGGGCTCCTGACTTGGTGTTGCACAGTGTGATGCCGATTTTCACATTCATGAGTAACACTCTGCTCCGACAAAGCGACGACTACTCGGCTCATGTGATTGATCAGACTGTCTCTCGAGTAGTTCCTCCTCTTGTCGCCTCCCTTCGCAAGAAGAATCAGGACCTTGTAACAGGTGCCGCTGAGCTCTTGCTCAGCTTTACTGCTGCGTTTGAGCACATTCCCCTCCACCGCCGTCTGCGTCTGTTCAGCCATCTTGTTAATGCTCTTGGTCCTCAGGACTTCTTACCTGCCATCACCGCCATGCTCTTCGACAAGTACCCAACGGACAAACGTGTTCCGACCTTCTCCGCAGAGCTTATGGGTTCCTTCTCTCCTGAAGTTCAACTCATTGCTGCATCCCAATATATTGATTTAGTCACCAATGCTCTTCAGCCCAAGTCTAACGTATCCGAAGCAATTTTTGGATTCAACGATAAGACGTCGGACCAGGTTGAGCAATCTGTGGCACACCTTTTGCGTTCTCTTGGACTACTCCTACAGCAGCGTTCTCTCCATGTTCAGATTCTCAAGGCTCTCGACAAGGATAGCAGCGCTCATGGTGGTCTCCAATCGGCCGCTGCTGACATTCTCCAGAAGATCATGCAGTTCTCTTCTTCGAGCTTCATTCAAGACAAGTCAGAGCTACAGTCTGCCTCGAACGAAGTATTGACAGCAGCCCTGAGCCTTCTGCCGACACCTTATTTCATCCGCACGGCCGAGGAACTCTTGCAACGACCCGAACAAGATCTTCGACTTATGGTCCTGCGCTCACTTGAGCAGCGTGGTCGCGAAGCTAAGCTCGCAGATACCTCGGCGGCGAGCGCAATGCTCTCTGTCTTGCCAAGTGTGACAAGAGTCATCAGCCAGAAGGGCCATATGGAGCTGGTGCACAGTGCTATCTCATGTATCGATGTTATCTCAGAGAAGTTCGGCAAGAAGGACACCGACAGGATCATGTCTGCCGCTCGCGTGGTGGCCTCTGAGCACGCATTTGGCAGCAACAATGATGAACTTCGCATCATCTCCCTGCTTTGCCTTGCCACTATGGTCGAAGTCCTAAGGGACGACCTTGTGGACATTCTGCCTCAGATTCTCAGCACCTCGTATGATTACTTCGAGTATGCCACCAAGGTTGATTCCAGCAATGCTCGCTTGCACAACGCCGTCTACTCGTTCTTGACAAACGTAATTGAGTACATTTCCTGGATGTTCTCCGCCGAAACTCTGGACAAAGCTTTGTTGCTTACACAGCAATCTGCCTGCAGCGGAGCCGAGGAGATCAGAAAGTCAGACAGCCGTGTACAGTTCACTAGTCTGCTTTCTAAGCAACTCGATGCCAGAACCATTTTGACAGCATTAGAGCGCACCTTCGACAACGCTGTCGTCCTTGGTTACCAGGCTTGCCAGGAGGTTCTTATTACCGTCCACACAGTCATCAAGACACACCCTAAATCGGCATTGATCAAGAATGCCTCGGTTTTGTTCGCAATACTCAACAAGTCATTTGATCTTCGTCGTCTGCTCTCACAACAACCTGCATCGCCTGACAGTGAGCAGCTTGCCGCAATGGAAGCACAAAGGGACAGCTTGTCTTTGGACGCTATCATGAGATTGAATGATACAGTCTTCAGACCTTTCTTCACTCGCCTCGTGTCTTGGGCAGGCGAGGGCTTGCCCAAGAAGGATCAATCTGGCCGTATTCTTCGTCTTATTAGTGTGTATGGGTTCTTGGGCAAATTCTTTGGAACACTAAAGGTGAGTGTCTTTTGCAAATCCTTGATTTGCCAGTGCTAACGCAATGTTTAGTCTATCGTGACAGGTTACTCCGGTTATCTGCTTGAGCAGGCTGCTTCTATTCTCCAGAGTGTAAAGCCGGTGGGAGAGAACGAGCAGCTTCTGTTGAAGGTTTTGCTCCAGACACTCGGTGCAAGTTTCAGCAACGATCAAGACGACTTCTGGCAAGCTCCAGCGCATTTCGAGGCCATCATGCAGCCTCTGTTGGATCAAGTGACCTTCGCTAATGAGCCTGAGGTCAGAGACTCGCTCGATATCATATCTGCCGTTACGGGGCTGGCAGGCGCCGCAGCATCTCCGGAGCATCACAAGACACTCAACTCGGCTATCCTCAAGCTCATGAGAGACGATAACGAATTGACCAGGTTGGCAGCCGTCAAGTGTGAACAATCATTGACCGAAAAGCTCGGTGAAGACTGGCTCGCTCTCCTGCCCGAGATGCTACCATTCATCAGCGAGCTGCAAGAGGATGACGACGAGGATGTTGAAAGAGAAACGACTGCCTGGATTCGCCAGATCGAAGGCATTCTTGGCGAGAGTCTAGAGGGAATGTTACAGTAGAGGGTGATAAGAGGGTGGTTAAAAGTCTCAAAAGGCATGGCGATGGCGTTTCATTGTGACAGGATCTATAGGTGTTTTGTATATTTCAGCTCGCATTCAAGATTACGTTTTGAACTCTATGCAATCAGAAGGTGACGACCGGCAGGGTTACGTAGAAGCTAGAATTTGTTTCTAATCCACTGCCCTCCCCGTGTGCTAAATTCTGTCACTTCTAGCTATCTCCCACGGCCATGCCCGGGGTTATTTAGTCTGTAGAAATGCACAATGTTTTC
>ERZ794946.89-NODE-89-length-53471-cov-94.461191_pt1 | contig 53471 bp, 28 predicted proteins | sample MGYA00433072_ERZ794946 | MGnify/ENA primary metagenome ERZ794946 (study PRJEB30137, sample SAMN04331413) | food metagenome | isolation source: Y3 must sample point D1 replicate A | place: Australia: South Australia | collected 2014 ...
AAGATGGAGCAGTGATGACAACCTTCTTGGCACCAGCGTCAATGTGCTTTTGAGCAGTGTCCAATTCCTTGAAAACACCAGTGGAGTCAATGGCGATGTCAATGTTTAGAGAAGCCCATGGCAAGTTAGCTGGGTCTCTTTCTTGGAAAGTGGCGATCTTGTGACCATCAACGATGATGTGCTTGTCATCGTGGGAAACTTCACCAGCGTATCTACCGTGAGTAGAGTCGTACTTGAACATGTAAGCGGAGTAGTCGTTAGAGATGAAAGGATCGTTCAAAGCAACAACTTCGACGTTCTTTCTTTGCAAAGCAATTCTCATAACCAATCTACCGATTCTACCGAAACCGTTAATAGCAACTCTAACCATTTTGTTTTGTTTGTTTGTGTGATGAATTTAATTTGAAACTAAGTTCTTGGTTTTTTTAACATTTAAACAAACAATAATAAAATGAATAGACACACAAGAAAAAAACTATCTTGAATGAGTGCAACCTTTATATATTCTTCCAAACCTACAAAAAAATTGCAGGTCTGCGATCACTGGGTACTATCAAAACACATATTAGCATACGTATGTGTTCGTACGTGCGGTCCGCAAGGTCTTTGTGACAGCCATGACATGATTGGATTGAATAGTTCACTTCAGCTGTCACCACCAGTTTTAGGCCCTAACACATCAGTCGAGTTCCACTAGGCTTTGTTAGCCGTAGCTGCGTTGCAACAACTGCGCAAAACGAGCGACTTCCTGTAAATGCCGCAGATCACGTGGTAAAGAAAAGAAACAACAGGCCGACCCAGTTTCGTTGTTTCTTTTCATTATTTCTGGATGCTCTTCACAACGTATTTCATGACACACTTATTGAATTAGTGGAAGCCCAAAACATCATTACCCTGGAAAACTTAATTGACGTAAATTAACTTCAGTTGTCTTACGTTTTTTGCATCTTTAACTTTAGCCGCGCAGGGATAATCATATATGTCGAAAGAGCAACTAAACAATACTTAAAAACGTGTTAGAACTTTTACGAAAGGGTAACGACAAATAATCATTCACTGGAAAAACCAATAAACCATATGTAAATGAAAAACTGTTTCAACCGATGTTGGTACTTTCCATGTCTTAAAAGAGTACAATTTATAAATTAATGAAAACACAGAAGTATTTAGATCGGCTCAAATGTTTTTGGACATTAAAAGATCTTGAAACTGAGTAAGATGCTCAGAATACCCGTCAAGATAAGAGTATAAAGTAGAGTAATATACCAAGTATTCAGCATATTCTCCTCTTCTTTTGTATAAATCACGGAAGGGATGATTTATAAGAAAAATGAATACTATTACACTTCATTTACCACCCTCTGATCTAGATTTTCCAACGATATGTACGTAGTGGTATAAGGTGAGGGGGTCCACAGATATAACATCGTTTAATTTAGTACTAACAGAGACTTTTGTCACAACTACATATAAGTGTACAAATATAGTACAGATATGACACACTTGTAGCGCCAACGCGCATCCTACGGATTGCTGACAGAAAAAAAAGTCACGTGACCAGAAAAGTCACGTGTAATTTTGTAACTCACCGCATTCTAGCGGTCCCTGTCGTGCACACTGCACTCAACACCATAAACCTTAGCAACCTCCAAAGGAAATCACCGTATAACAAAGCCACAGTTTTACAACTTAGTCTCTTATGAAGTTACTTACCAATGAGAAATAGAGGCTCTTTCTCGAGAAATATGAATATGGATATTTATATATATATATATATGTAAATTTGGTTCTTTTTTAGCTTGTGATCTCTAGCTTGGGTCTCTCTCTGTCGTAACAGTTGTGATATCGTTTCTTAACAATTGAAAAGGAACTAAGAAAGTATAATAATAACAAGAATAAAGTATAATTAACATGCCTGCTCCTCACGGTGGTATTCTACAAGACTTGATTGCTAGAGATGCGTTAAAGAAGAATGAATTGTTATCTGAAGCGCAATCTTCGGACATTTTAGTATGGAACTTGACTCCTAGACAACTATGTGATATTGAATTGATTCTAAATGGTGGGTTTTCTCCTCTGACTGGGTTTTTGAACGAAAACGATTACTCCTCTGTTGTTACAGATTCGAGATTAGCAGACGGCACATTGTGGACCATCCCTATTACATTAGATGTTGATGAAGCATTTGCTAACCAAATTAAACCAGACACAAGAATTGCCCTTTTCCAAGATGATGAAATTCCTATTGCTATACTTACTGTCCAGGATGTTTACAAGCCAAACAAAACTATCGAAGCCGAAAAAGTCTTCAGAGGTGACCCAGAACATCCAGCCATTAGCTATTTATTTAACGTTGCCGGTGATTATTACGTCGGCGGTTCTTTAGAAGCGATTCAATTACCTCAACATTATGACTATCCAGGTTTGCGTAAGACACCTGCCCAACTAAGACTCGAATTCCAATCAAGACAATGGGACCGTGTCGTAGCTTTCCAAACTCGTAATCCAATGCATAGAGCCCACAGGGAGTTGACTGTGAGAGCCGCCAGAGAAGCTAATGCTAAGGTGCTGATCCATCCAGTTGTTGGACTAACCAAACCAGGTGATATAGACCATCACACTCGTGTTCGTGTCTACCAGGAAATTATTAAGCGTTATCCTAATGGTATAGCTTTCTTATCCCTGTTGCCATTAGCAATGAGAATGAGTGGTGATAGAGAAGCCGTATGGCATGCTATTATTAGAAAGAATTATGGTGCCTCCCACTTCATTGTTGGTAGAGACCATGCGGGCCCAGGTAAGAACTCCAAGGGTGTTGATTTCTACGGTCCATACGATGCTCAAGAATTGGTCGAATCCTACAAGCATGAACTGGACATTGAAGTTGTTCCATTCAGAATGGTCACTTATTTGCCAGACGAAGACCGTTATGCTCCAATTGATCAAATTGACACCACAAAGACGAGAACCTTGAACATTTCAGGTACAGAGTTGAGACGCCGTTTAAGAGTTGGTGGTGAGATTCCTGAATGGTTCTCATATCCTGAAGTGGTTAAAATCCTAAGAGAATCCAACCCACCAAGACCAAAACAAGGTTTTTCAATTGTTTTAGGTAATTCATTAACCGTTTCTCGTGAGCAATTATCCATTGCTTTGTTGTCAACATTCTTGCAATTCGGTGGTGGCAGGTATTACAAGATCTTTGAACACAATAATAAGACAGAGTTACTATCTTTGATTCAAGATTTCATTGGTTCTGGTAGTGGACTAATTATTCCAAATCAATGGGAAGATGACAAGGACTCTGTTGTTGGCAAGCAAAACGTTTACTTATTAGATACCTCAAGCTCAGCCGATATTCAGCTAGAGTCAGCGGATGAACCTATTTCACATATTGTACAAAAAGTTGTCCTATTTTTGGAAGACAATGGCTTTTTTGTATTTTAATCGTCATAAAATGCTCCCATCTCAAAAGTAGGGCAAAATTCATGATCGACCGCGCAAAATAAATAGATTTGCAAATAAGTTTTGTATGTACATTTATTAATATATATAATATATCAAAAGAAAAAAATCAAAAAAAAAAAATTGCACTCTTATTCAGTCATCAATTACAAAACCTAGAGATAGCGATGGTGCATATTCAATAAAAAACTCCTTATACTGTCGAGAAAGCTTATTATTGGTACTTCTCGAAGATACTAAAAAAGGTTAATTTTTGGAGACGGAGGCAATAGCGACTAGTCATACTGGTCGACATTAATTTCAATTTTTGGCTGTGCCCACCTCAATTTTTGTTTATTATACCATGGGTAAGCTGGCAAAACACATATTAAAGTAATCACACAACTAATGCCATACGCAGTCAGTAAAACTTTCAGGGACTGTTGTGCAAATCCCAATATACACGCTACCAAAGCTCCGATCATGAGGGATAGCTGTTGAAATTTTTCTGTTTTCCGTTGGCTGGGAAAATCTATTGGAAAAACCAGTTTCCTTTGTACATCTTGTAATATCTCAGACATTGAAGTTGACTATGACGTGACGTTGATCTTGTTTGAGTATTGCTTGACCAATCCTGGAGTAACTTCGTTTAATCTGCCTCGTTTTTTTTCTCTAAATAGTTTCTATTATCCCTCCTCCACGCGAGATGTATTTAAAATGTGAAAAGTGTACACATGGCGTTCATCTTACGTAGATGAGAGAAACGCTAAGAAGCCAACCAAACCAGTATAATCTATACATTTATAGATGTTTGTGTAGAACCTTATTTTTATACTCTTGTATTATATTACATTACTTGCATTAAACCGTCATTTCACCAATAATTTGGTCCTTTAGCCAATTAACATATCTGATGAATGGTTCACCCTTGCTAACATCAATAACACTATCGTTCGTAGCTTTTCTATATATATTAATCAGGCCCTTATCCTTAGAGAGCTCGTTAAATAGTTTACAATTCAAAAGATCTAACTGAAACTTCCAAATGGGTAACAATTCATTCTGTAACACATTAACTAAGATCTTCATCTGTAAATCGTTCATCTGTGACTGTTGTTTACTCATAGGGATCTTGTTCAAAAATTTGTAGAGATTAACGAATCCTGATAAACAATTTTGCATTTGTAATATAAATTCATCCTTAAAATCGACATTTAATCTGTTTAATTCCTGGAAAATATACCTGTTCACTCCATAAATGGAGGTGACTAGAACCTTCTCGATCAAATGCCGGCATTTTCCAGGAGTTTCAAAGTGATCTAACTCACAACTATCCAATAATAAGCGGAATCCTGTCCTTAAATCGTAAATTAGTTCACAAATATCACTCTTTAGTGCAAGGAGTTCTTTTTTGTGTGAAATAAATGTGCCAGAATCGTTTAATACTTCGTCTTCCTGCTTTTGAGCCAGATAATACAAGACATACATTAGATCCGTCATATAATGTGAAGTATTCAGAATAAACGGCACTATTTGATTCAGCAGTATAACATTTTTCTTGTTGTTTTCGGATATTCCGTCATTGAGCAAAAGTTTGGTTTGTAAAGACGAAACTGTACTTTCATTAGATTCTCGTGTTTCACTCATACGCCTGTATATGCTATCACAGTTACCTTATTTGTCCTTTTTCTTGTAGAGCTATTCTCTATTCTGCTTTGACTTAACTAGCGTGAAATTAAAACCAACGCCGCTTATCTAATCACAATAAAAGATCAGACTGTGAAATTAATAAAAAGGAAAGGATAAAACGACAGATATCGCACTAACTTTGTTAGAAACATTATGCAGACAAAAGAAGGAGATGCATGTGCCTTTGTATTCTTTTAAACGCAAAAAGGGCAGGTCTATGATTAAGTATGAATGAGCGATATAAAATTTAAGTAGAAAAGGGAAGATAATAGTACTATATATAAATATATAAATGCATATTTTTTACACACCTGTTGGGTGAATAATTTACCTAGCCGTTGGATTTGCTGTTACTGTATTATTGTCGTCATCATTGCCATCGCCTTTATTGTTATCATTGTTATTGTCATCATTATCGTTGTCACTGTCATTAATCTGTAACTTAGACTGTATATCGTAACATTCAGACAGCCTTGTTAATGAGGTCATGCCTTCTAGGCTTTCTTGATCAATGTCCAGAGATATATTGGGTTTGTCTAATGATCCTTGATGAGATTGATGCTGCAGCTGACCTTCCCAGGGCCTAGGTCTTGGCCTCAATGAAGGAGTACTAGCTAAACCCTCATCCAGCGTAACATTGGGCACCTCCACAATATTAGGTATAGGCTTGTTATTCAGAATGTGATCCAGCAACTCTTCATAACTAAGTTCACCACCTGCTGCCATGCTTGACTCGTTATGTTCGCAATCAATTTTCAAGAGGTAAACCGAAACATGTGGAGCTCTTTTACAGGCTCCGATAATAATAAAAGAAACTTTAATAGTTGGTAAGAACTTGACAAAAAAAAACACAATATATATACATAAAAAAGTCAACAACTGACAAGCAAGGTAAAAGGTGATAAAGTTGAAAGATGACTGGCGAAGAATGGGGCTTGACTGTACTGTCATTCTTGGTAAGAGTCGGATTTTTTCTTTTTGGCATTTACCAGGACGCTAATTTCAAAGTGAGGTACACTGATATCGACTATTTTGTGTTTCATGATGCTGCTAAATATGTATACGAAGGCAAATCACCTTATGCAAGGGATACATATCGTTACACACCGCTACTAAGTTGGCTGCTAGTGCCTAATCATTATTTTGGATGGTTTCATTTGGGGAAGGTCATATTTGTTATTTTCGATTTGGTTACTGGGCTCATTATAATGAAGCTTTTGAACCAGGCCATCTCCAGAAAAAGAGCTTTAATATTAGAAAGCATTTGGCTATTGAATCCGATGGTTATCACCATCAGTACAAGGGGAAACGCCGAAAGCGTGCTTTGCTGTTTAATCATGTTCACGCTTTTTTTTCTACAAAAGAGTAGATACACCCTAGCTGGAATCTTATATGGTCTTTCTATCCATTTCAAAATATATCCAATCATATATTGTATCCCAATAGCAATTTTTATATACTACAATAAAAGAAACCAGGGTCCACGAACACAACTTACATCGCTACTCAATATCGGTTTGGGTACTCTAACAACTTTGCTTGGATGTGGTTGGGCAATGTACAAGATATACGGATACGAGTTTCTGGATCAGGCATACTTGTACCACTTATACAGAACGGATCACAGACACAATTTTTCAGTGTGGAACATGCTATTGTATTTAGATTCTGCAAATAAGGAAAATGGTGAGTCCAATCTCTCAAGGTACGCATTTGTGCCTCAATTGCTGCTTGTTTTAGTAACTGGATGTCTTGAATGGTGGAATCCCACATTCGATAACCTATTGAGGGTTTTATTTGTGCAGACGTTCGCATTTGTGACATATAATAAAGTGTGCACATCGCAATATTTTGTTTGGTACCTGATCTTTCTACCATTTTACCTCTCAAGAACGCACATTGGTTGGAAGAAGGGGCTTTTAATGGCCACGCTTTGGGTAGGAACGCAGGGAATTTGGTTAAGCCAAGGTTACTATTTGGAATTCGAAGGCAAGAATGTATTCTATCCTGGACTATTTATTGCAAGCGTATTATTTTTCCTCACCAATGTGTGGCTACTGGGTCAATTTATTACTGATATTAAGATACCGACGCAACCCACAGTTTCCAACAAAAAGAACAACTGACTGACGTGAACTTGCACCATGTACATCAATTCTATAAATCTACTCATATAATGAATGTGTAAATATGAAAAAAAAAAATGCAAAAGCGCACCACCAAAAGAGGAAAAAGCTGAAAAAAAAAAGGAAAAAGATACTTGATGTGATGTGTGAGTGAAAAAATTATTAATTCCTACTGGATAAAATCACCCCAAGGAAACAGTTCAAGAGCTAAACTAAAGAAAAGCATATTGCATAAAATGTTAAGAGAAGTCATCTATTGTGGAATTTGCTCCTACCCACCAGAGTACTGCGAGTTTTCAGGAAAATTAAAGCGTTGTAAAGTTTGGTTATCTGAAAACCACGCAGACCTTTATGCAAAGCTATACGGTACTGACGATAATACGCAAGAGGTGGAAGCCGTGACCAACAAACTGGCTGAATCCAGTATTGGCGAAGCTAGAGAGGAAAAGTTGGAAAAGGACTTGCTGAAAATTCAAAAAAAACAGGAAAACAGGGAACAAAGAGAATTAGCTAAGAAGCTGTCATCGAAAGTGATCATTAAAAGAGAAGCTAGGACCAAGAGAAAGTTTATCGTCGCTATCTCTGGGCTGGAAGTTTTCGACATCGACATGAAAAAGCTAGCCAAGACATTTGCGTCTAGGTTCGCCACAGGGTGCTCAGTCTCGAAAAATGCAGAGAAAAAAGAAGAAGTTGTCATTCAAGGTGACGTGATGGATGAAGTGGAAACTTACATACATTCCTTGCTGGAAGAAAAAGGCCTAAAGGACGTCAAAGTGGAAACCATCGATGCTAAGAAGAAGAAAAAGCCTGCTGCAGAAGGAGCTGCCAAGTAAGCAATCCATAAATATGTAATAGCACCGTTCTGGGAGAAAAGGACTTTTTACTTGGTAACCAGGCATGTAGGTTAGATAGTCAAACCCTATATCGTTCTTGAGATCGTCGCTCATATATACTGTGCAGCCGGCCCTCGTGCGCCTGCGCCGTTCCTTCCCTCAAACCTTCGTAGTAGGACGATAAATATAGTCCCATTGCCTATTCAAGTTATTTGCAACCGAAAAACTGCAAAATTTGTTGTTGACCATAGGCGTACAAAGCGCAACTCAATCCAGCCGTAAGTAAATATAGTTATGACTTCATCTCTAGATGATATAGAACCAACAGCATATAATAATATGGAAGCGGACGAGGAATATTGCAGACGCAACGATATACATGACCTTTCCAGCGTGGTCGGTGATGCTTTTCTCACAAGGTGTGCCAGACATGGATGGTCAAACAACGGATTCTTCGAAGGACCCTGAGCCAAATTCCGAGGATAAGAAAGCGTTTCCTCCTTCAAGTGGCTCATTTTTTTCTCCTAATCTACAGGGTCAAAGGAAGAAAGTTCTTTTAAAGTTTGTTTTCACAAATTGTTTACTGGCCATAATTTGCTTTACAATGTTTGTGTTGTTCTGGGGGGCTCTTTACGACACCAGCAAGTATCTACACAAAGTTAAGCTTCTGGTTGTTATCCAGGAACCCCCTGTGGTAATTTTGGATAATAACAGTTCCATGGTAGTGCCCTCCATATCGTATGCTTTGCCTACTTTTATCAATAAAATACCATGTGATTGGGATATTTATAACAGTTCTACCTTCCAGGCCAAGTTCGACGTAAATACGCCACAGCAAGTCAATGACAAGGTTGTCGATTTGGTTTACGACGAAAAATACTGGTTTGCCATTAATATCAAGCCAAACGCCACGGAGACTCTATTTGAATCACTAATCAACGATACCGCACCACTATTCAATTCTACGCTGTTTAATCAGGTGGTATATGAAACTGGTAGAGACCCGACAAACCTAAAATCAACGATTTTACCGGTTGCTCAGACCATTGAAGAGTACTACCATACATTCTACACACTAAATTATCTGCCGCCGTTATTGACAAACATAACCCAGGTATATCGTTATGCACTAACTAACAATGCAAGGTATATCGCTGCAGCAGGTAAATATAACTACGAATACTATGACCACAGACCATTCACAGACCGTATTCTACTGGCACCCACACAAATCGGTGTTGTTTACTGTTTACTGCTAACTTTTTTCCAATTTCTATTGTACGGCCCATTACACGTAGAAATGGCAAAAGTGCTAAGACCAGCCAACGGTTTAATTTACCGTATCGCTATGTCATGGTTCACCTTTTTCTTTGCGTCTTTGTTCTTCTGCACAACAACCGCCATCTTTCAAGTCGATTTTACCAAGTCCTTTGGTAGAGGTGGCTTCGTCGTATATTGGATGTCTACGTGGCTCTTCATGCTTGCTGCGGGAGGAGCTAACGAAAATGCGGTTATGCTTGTTATTACGTTAGGACCCCAGTATCTCGGGTTCTGGATCCTATCATTTGTCATTCTCAATATTGCACCTTCTTTCTTCCCATTAGCGCTAAACAATAATGTTTATAGATATGGGTACATGATGCCCGTTCACAACGTCATCGATATCTACAGGGTTATTTTTTTTGACGTGACAAGACGCAAGATGGGTCGGAATTATGGTATTTTAGTCGCACTCATTGCCTTGAATACGGCACTGTTACCATTTGTTGGCAAGTATGCTAGTAGAAAACTAAAACAGAAGGCTTTAGTGGCAGCAAAGCAGAGTTGATTTCGTAGATTATAATTAAGGCGACTTTTCAAATAAAAAAATACTGATCGTTGTTTTTTTTTAAATAAATGTTTATCCATTCAATGGACTATAATAAATATTTATATATATATATGAAAAGATTGCGAACAAAAAAAATGATGGAAAAGGAGAATCTCTATATATATATTCATCGATTGGGGCCTATAATGCATCAAGCATCTAAAACACAACCGTTGGAAGCGTTGGAAACCAACTTAGCATACTTGGATAGAGTACCTCTTGTGTAACGAGGTGGAGGTGCAACCCAACTTTGTTTACGTTGAGCAATTTCCTTATCAGAGACTAATAGGTCAATCTTGTTATTATCAGCATCAATGATAATCTCATCGCCGTCTCTGACCAACCCGATAGGACCACCTTCAGCGGCTTCGGGAACAATGTGGCCGATTAAGAACCCGTGAGAACCACCAGAGAATCTACCATCAGTCAACAATGCAACATCTTTACCCAAACCGTAACCCATCAGAGCAGAGGAAGGCTTTAGCATTTCAGGCATACCTGGTGCACCTCTTGGACCTTCATATCTGATAACAACAACGGTTTTTTCACCCTTCTTGATTTCACCTCTTTCCAAGGCTTCAATAAAGGCACCTTCCTCTTCGAACACACGTGCTCTACCCTTGAAGTAAGTACCTTCCTTACCGGTAATTTTACCCACAGCTCCACCTGGTGCCAATGAACCGTACAGAATTTGCAAGTGACCGTTGGCCTTGATTGGGTGAGAGAGTGGCTTAATAATCTCTTGTCCTTCAGGTAGGCTTGGTGCTTTCTTTGCACGTTCTGCCAAAGTGTCACCGGTAACAGTCATTGTGTTACCGTGCAACATGTTGTTTTCATATAGATACTTAATCACAGATTGGGTACCACCAACGTTAATCAAATCGGCCATGACGTATTTACCAGAAGGTTTGAAGTCACCGATCAATGGTGTAGTATCACTGATTCTTTGGAAATCATCTGGTGACAACTTGACACCCGCAGAGTGAGCAACAGCCACCAAATGCAAAACAGCATTAGTGGACCCACCGGTTGCAACGACATAAGTAATGGCGTTTTCAAAAGCCTCTTTTGTGAGGATATCACGAGGTAAAATACCCAATTCCATTGTCTTCTTGATGTATTCACCAATGTTGTCACACTCAGCTAACTTCTCCTTGGAAACGGCTGGGAAGGAAGAGGAGTTTGGAATGGTCAAACCTAGCACTTCAGCGGCAGAAGCCATTGTGTTGGCAGTATACATACCACCACAAGAACCAGGACCTGGGCATGCATGTTCCACAACATCTTCTCTTTCTTCTTCAGTGAATTGCTTGGAAATATATTCACCGTAGGATTGGAATGCAGAGACGATATCGATGTTTTTAGAGATCTTCGAAGAACCACATGTTGGATGACCGGGCAAGATAGTACCACCATATACCATGATGGAAGGTCTGTTATGTCTACCCATGGCCATCATGACACCGGGCATGTTTTTGTCACATGATGGGATGGCGATGTTAGCATCGTAGTGTTGTGCCATCATGATGGTTTCAAAGGAGTCTGCAATGATTTCTCTACTTTGTAACGAGTATCTCATACCTTTAGTACCCATAGAGATACCGTCTGAAACACCGATGGTGTTGAACTGCATAGCTTTCAAACCCGCTTTTTCAATGGATTGAGAACATCTGTTATTCAAGTCCAATAGATGCATGTTACATGGGTTACCGGACCACCAACAGGAACCAACCCCGACTTGAGGCTTCTTGAAATCTTCCTTCTTGAAACCGGTGGCATAAAGCATGGCCTGGGACGCACCTTGGCCCTTAGGTTCAGTGATGATATACGAGTACTTGTTGAGCTTCTTTGCAACGCATCTCGTTGTAGAGAATTGTCTAGATGTAGCAACTTTCGTTAACAAGCCCATCTCTACTTTTTTCTTGGCTGTTTACAAAAAAATACAAGAATCCGTTACTAAAGATTACAGGCGCTACAATGCATAATAAAACTTCAGTCTCTTCTTTTGTTACATTATATAATATACTACTATATTACTGAGTCATCTGGAGAGGAAAAGAGAAAATTTTTTTTCAGGCCCGGTTCCGCTCGCAGCGAAGAACAGCGCCATTTAACTATGTGACTAGTTAATTTTTTTTCTTTTCATGGGTTCAGTGTGGACGGAATGGATACAAGAGGGAATAAGAACATAAAAAGGTGAGGTGGAGAAGCAAATGCCAACCTAACCTACCCGCTTGATCACATGAACACCGCTTCCTGATTCAACGATATCGCTTACCTCGCCGACCTTGAGCTGGAAGGCAGCGTCTTCAAAGCTAGGCTGCATCTCGCCTCTCCCGAACCAGCCGAGGTCGCCGCCTCGCTTGTATGAAGAGCAATCTGATCTCTCTTTAGCCAGGGCCTCGAAGGAGTTCGTCTTAGAGTCGTCATCCAACCTCGTGATTAAGGTTTTCAGTTCGTCCGTAGCGTCTTGCTTGGATATCGTAATGTTCTCGGATCTATGCGATGCGGGTCTTCTTGAATCCTTGTGCTTGATGAGAATGTGCAGGCATCTTACACGCACTGGATGGTCTCTTAAGTGCTTGTGTAGCTGGTCCTTGTTGGTGCCCTCAGGCTCCTCCCATTGCGAGTGCTTCGTCTCTGGATTGAAAAAATACTCTCTTTTCTTGGACTTACTATACCTGACGGTCCACGGGGTTGGCAGCCCGGTGCTCGATGCTACGTCAGATGGCATTGGTGCGTCGTTGTGGTGCCGTAGTCGGTTATGCGTGGGAATAAGTACCACAATGATCATTCAGGTCCTTTTTCTACTTAGATCGAAGGGAAAAAGGTATGATACCCGCTCGTGAAAGGTGATGTAATAATAAATAGGATATTATTATATAATATAAGAATATATATGTATGTGTTTATACGTGGGAGGGAATTGTCCTCAGAACTTGGCTCGAATGTCTCGTTCTGACCCGTAGACAACGTAGCCCTCCTGAGAGACGCTTGCCATGATGCGTCCCGACTGTGTGTCGAAATACTTGCCCTGTACGAGGTGCTTGTCCCAGTGGGACCTGGGATTCGAAATCTTAAGATAGATCCAATTGTTCACATGAGGCAACTGGTGAAAGTAAATCGTGTGGTCGAGCGAGACACTGAAACTGTGGCAGTACAAAGGCAGGTTGTGGAAGTACGGGATCGTGAGTAGGAGGTAGGAATCGGACAGATACGCAAAGGCCACGTAGTTGTAGCGAGCGTCGTTCTCAGGAGTAATGCTCTTCGGGATCCTGTACGGATGATGCTTGTGTAAAGAAGACTCGTCGCCCGCGTGCTCCACGGTAGTGATGGGAGGTCTCACTTTGACGAAATAATCCAGCTCGTCGGTGTGTCTTGCCGAGTAGAACATGTCCTTGGGGAATTGGTACTCCATGACTCCGTATTGAAACGCATCCACATACTTGCTCATCGAGGTTGCGTCTTGGAACCTGTCGGACAATGAGGCATACCTGCTCAATTTCTGTGGGTCCAGAACTTCTTTCTGGAAAAGCGAAGTGGCCTCTTCATAACGATGAGGGTCTGGCTGCTTACCTTGCAGGCCTGGAATCGTCTCCCAGTGCTGCAAGGAGTCGTGCTCCTTGGACCGTTGCACGGCAAATAAGATCATCGACGTAAATATCAACTTGTCGTGCTGATAAGCACTAACCTGCTTATGGATGAAATTTCTACCGTTTCTCAGATTCTGCACATGGTACGTGATCTTGGTCCGCGGATCACCACCCTTGATGAAATACGAATGTAGTGATGTGGGGAAGAAGTTCAATGGCACAGTATGCAGTGACGCCAGCAGCGATTGTGATACCAGCGTTCCACCAAAAGTGCCCTTAGACCCTACGGGCGCGGCAGGCAGATACTTTGTGACAAAACTGGTAGGCGAAAGAGGAACCAGTTCCAATATTTTCTCTAGGTTGGACATGGCCATTTTGGAAGCACTCATTTTTATGCAATCTTGTCTTATCTTGTCTTGCTCATGGTGGATACTGAATTGAAACCCTTTTCTGGTTTATATCCAACTGGCGTGGTTTTTTATTGTAGGATGAGGCTCGGTGTTTATGCCGTCTCTTCCGAGGATGCAATCAAAGGCTCTCTCCTTTGTTGGGGTAGTAGCAAGTCCAATAAGCAACGCTTGTTTGTTGATTGGGCCGATTTACATAGCCTATACACTGCTGTTACATATGCCTGTGTAGAATGAAAAAGCAGGACGCCCGTTTCACAGCTCAGATTCCAGAGTGTCGGGTCTTAGTTCCTCCCAGGGAATAATGGTCCTGGCCGCACGCTTCAGCCGATGGCTAGCGTCATCATTGTCTTCGCTATTGTGGTTTTGGCTGGTGGATAAGGTTGGGGAGCTGGATCTTCTGCGTTTCATGGACCTTGTGACCATCATTCTTGGTGGCGGCACGGACTTCTTACGCTGCTTATCGTGGGCTTCGTCCATATCGTGCAGGAGTGTGGTGCCATTCAGAGACACATCCGGGCGATCGTAGGCGTGATCTGCCTTTTCTCGAAACGCCATCTCTAGAGCAGTCTGGCGGGTTTGTAGACTGTGCATGTCTTTGGATACAGACAGGAGCACTTTATGCACGTCCTCCAGTTGGCTGCCGACGTTGAAGAGCATCTCCTGGGTGCACCTCATCGACTTTTCCGTCTCATGCTGCTTGTTAGTTACGTGTCGCGTTATCTTGGAATTATACCTGCTTATTTCTTCGACTAATATCTGCCTGTAGCTGGAATCCGACTTTGTCTTCTTCTCGTCGCCTTTCGATAACATCGTTGTTGACACTTTGTCCAGTTGGTTTTCAATCTGGGAAGCCAAATCCTTTATTAAGGTTTTCACGTTTCCTATACTACAGTTGTTAGTAAATGTGTTTTGGAAGAAAATGAATAAAAAACTTGAGGGTATGCACTGTGTTGGTACGAACCGTTCGTAGCAGCATCTTGTTCCAGTAGCTGGTTAAACTTGTTTAGCGATTTACATAATGTCTTAGAATTTTCATTTAAAACTTTTATTAGCTTGTCAGAGTTTTCCCTCAGCTCCATACTCTCCAATTCCAGTTTACCTGCCCATTCCAGTATCTGCTTGTCCGATTCCTCTAAAGCGCCTGCATTCGTTACTTTCCCACTGTGGGAGAATATAGATCTGAACGGTGATGATGTTTCTGTAATCATCAACGAGTGCTCAGAATTAGCCTCTGAAACATCTGTAGATATCTCGTCTGTTCTACCTCTAGCGACCATTTTACTAAATGTTTCTACACGTCTGCAGTATCCTTGCTTTGCTTGTTTTCCTTCTTTCTGTTCTTGTTGATTTTCCCTTTAAGTCCTGAAAATACTATCATGGCGTAAAGGGAAAAAAAAAAGCTAATCTTACGTGGTTCTTATAAGATGGACCAGCAAGCTGCATACAGTACACCATACAAGAAGAACACACTATCGTGCACCATGTCAGCCACCTTGAAAGACTACTTAAATAAAAGAGTTGTTATAATCAAAGTTGACGGCGAATGCCTCATAGCAAGCCTAAACGGCTTCGACAAAAATACTAATCTATTCATAACCAATGTTTTCAACCGCATAAGCAAGGAATTCATCTGCAAGGCACAGTTACTTCGAGGCAGCGAGATTGCTCTTGTTGGCCTCATAGATGCAGAAAATGATGACAGTCTAGCTCCTATAGACGAAAAGAAGGTCCCAATGCTAAAGGACACCAAGAATAAAATCGAAAATGAGCATGTAATATGGGAAAAAGTGTACGAATCAAAGACAAAATAATATAGTTGCAATAATGATAATAGTAATAGTAATAATAATAATAATAATAATAATAATAATAATACCATGTATAGAAGTATATAAATCATACAATAAATTTAAGCATTAACCCGTCACGGACTGGCCATCTTCAGATGCTTCTTCTCTTCGCCAATGCCACAGTCGGGAGGAATCCCCATTTGGTACATCTTTATGGCCAGCTCCATCAAATAATCGATGGCTTCGTTGAAAATTTTGGCCTTATCGATTGTCGGACCCCAAACAAAAATGCCATGTCTCCTCACAATTACGGCGCATGTGTCTGGATAATCTTTAAAAGTCTTGTGCAAGTCATCGATCAACTCGTCCTCATGCGCCATGTTTTCAATGATGGGAATCTTCAGCGTATCAAAAAACGATAGCGCCATGGGTTTCTTAGTCACAGGGTCCACCTTTCCGCTTGGAATTGCTTTGATTTGTTCGATGTTAGCAATCCTGAACTCATCGCCAAATACCAAGGAGCATATCACAGCATTTTGGGAGTGTGTATGTATTATCGCACCTGCATCTTTCTTTTGGTAGCACGCTAAGAACAATGGAGTACATGCGCTTGGCTTGTAAAGCTTGGGAGAGCGCAAATACTCTAATGTCTGAGCGTCCATGACAAACAAATCCTCAGGTGTCATCTTCTCCTTCTGCACCCCAGATGGGGCGAGATAATAATAATTCGTGTTAGGATCTTTTATTGAAATCCCACCTCCAGTTCCGGTGCACCAATTATTATGAAAAAACTGCTTGCATAGCGTGCAAATGAGATTTGCTGGATGGCACGGATCATCTGAATGTATCAGAACATCTTGTGAAGACATAGTCGTTCACTGGCTCCCCTTGTTAGTTCAGTGCTTAAAAACGTTACATATCTTGATGAACAGCTAGCTGCTTTGATCAAGAGAAAAAAAAAAAAAATTGGCACCGCATCTTAGTGCCGCAATCTTACGTAACAAGAGAGCTATAAAAGTACAACTAACAACTCTTCTAATACTTAATTAGATTGAGGGCGTGCGTAGTTTAACGTCTTGCAATGGAAACATGTCCTCTTCTCGACATCATTTTCAAAATCTAAAATGGCTTCTTTCACTTGGGTACCTAAGTCTAACATTTGCAGTTCACTCTCGTGGACCACTTGGCGACAATGAGAACAGTACCACCTTATCTTATCGTTTTCTCCCCCAGGCCTATCTTGTTCCACAACAATACCCACAGTATCAGCAAACCGAACAGGACTGTGAGGAACATTTCCTGGCAATAAATATGAATCGCCTTCATTGATGATGATATCAATGAACTTTGGTTCAGCGTCTGTCTCATCCACAACCTTTAAAAGCATAGATCCTTTTTTTTGATAGAACCATTCGGGAGTTGGATTGATGTGATAATCGGTTCTTTCATTAGGCCCACCGACAATCATCACAGTGAATCCCCCTTTATGTAAGCAATAATTATTCACCGGTGGTTTCAAAAGGCCTTCGTTCTCCTTCAACCATTTGTCGATATTAATTGGTGTAGTATTAAACATTTTTTTCGATTTTTTTGGTAAATGTATGCTATTTCAGTTACTTGTAGACTGTCGTGAAAAGAATAAAGAAAGAATCTTTTACGTCCGTTTTTTTACTTTGCCGAATATGTTTCAGTGACTCACAATTTATCCTGACGCCGTCGCAAAGGCAGCCATTCCATTGCAATAACGACACTCTGAATATTCACGAACGTTCATCAGACATTTGGAGGCAGCGTTCTAAATGCCGATACCCGTTCAGGAGTACAGGTGTCAGTGACAGAAAAATAATGGCACCGTTGACGTCGAAAATACATCCGCGCAAATTTTGACAGGCTATTTTGGCAGCGCAATCAAAGAGTAAACTTGGTATAGTAAGGAAGCCAGTTACTGTACGCATGAATTACGGTAGCTTTTTTTATTTTATTTATTTTTCTTTTTTTTGGACAAATAGAAAAATTTTTATTATTATGTAAGATTATTGAAGTAAAAATACAATTGGACGAATCTAGCTAGATTGCCAAGATGTGTTAAAAGGCAAGATTAACTTATGAACATGATCTACAACGTCCTGGTTTTTAAATTCGAGTAAATACGCCTCCTTTTTATCTGTGAATGACAGTCCTGTTCTCCCAAGTCTTTTTATATCATGGAGACGGGAGTTATACTCTCTCGGGTACAAGGTTCCTTCAGCATCAGAACAGATCACAAACTTTATCGCAACAACAATTCCTTTATATTCCTGGGAAAATATGTCGGTATAGCCTACTCGAGACGGCTTCCAAACATCAGCTTTCGTTTTAACATGTTGCCTTACTTTAACAGAAGATAACAGAAGTGAAGAACTTATATATTCTGATGAGTCTTTCATATTAGCCAATTCTGAATTTTCAGTAGATGATCTAGTTACATTACGACTGAAGCATGAAGACGAAGATACCGTTGATAAAGTTCCTGTGGTGGTTGAGGGTGAAAGGGATGATGTCTGGCTACTTTGTAACTGATATTGTAACACATTCACCAACTTAGCAGCTTGCGCACAGCGTATAGACAGCGTGAGATCGTGGAGTGTTCCAAATACACTAGCTTTGAAATCAGAGGAAGGAATCCGAAGTTGAACATCTTGTGCCGTTGATCTATTGTACTTCCAGGTGGGTTCCAATTTCACAACCAATTTACACTTCTCCCTTTCGAAGTCTTTATATATAATTAGTAAGGTCTCGTTGTCTCCGGATAAAATTAAAGACAAACACAGCATGTCCTTACTCAAAGGCACCCATGACTTGCCGTTCCAAAGGGAAACTTTTACCGAATCGTTTTCGAAATATACTGCTCCTCCAGATGTGTTTATGCTTAACGGAAACGATACATACGTTTCATCAACGTTATCGTCATGGGGGCTTGCTGATATCGGGGTAACTGATTGTTGATTGCCTGGCAAACTAAACAATGATCTTGAATGATTTTTGGGAATATCGATAGTTAGATTCTTTTTGTTTTTTGAGAAGATGCTTAGTAAAGATGAAGATTTACGCCGATAAAGCGTTGGCTTATAGAAATCGATATCTGGATCGAATAAATCTTTATCACGTTTATCCTTTCCATCTTCAGAAATTATACTCTCAGAATCGTCAATTTCAGACGCAACACTCTCTATTAGTTCGGGAGAGACACTCTCCAGGCTGAAAGTTTGAGAAGCTGTTCTAATGTTTTTTAAGGTAGGTGTGTCCATATATTTAGGCGAGAGAGGTACTTGAATGCTCTTATCCAATTCAATTAGCTTTTCACAACTTAGGGATTCAATATCTTTCAGAGAGGTGTCAAGATCTGAGTCTTCGCTAACTGTTGCCCTCTCACTCATGATTGACAGTGACTCCTCGTCAGGGTATTCATTAGAGGTCTCTATTAAGGAAGACAGACTTCCCGGCAAAGGAATTGATCTATGCAGTGTGCGACCATTGTGTATTGTATCTGATATCTTTACAGAGCTAATAGGCATATCGTCATTTCTTTTAGGAGAAGTATAATCAGGTTTGTTACTCCTAACATAAACCTGTTGAGAAATTTTACTTCCAGATCGCTTGTATTCTTTTGTAGCTGTTGAGTCGAAAAGCTTTCTAATAACATGTTTCCAATACTCTTGCCATTGAATAGGATCTTTGCAAGTTAACCTCAATACAATGCTATTATTTATCGGTACCTTTAGTTTTGCTCCACTATCATCAAGTCTGATGAGATCAAGATCGCCGGACCTAAATGGTCGAAATAGCAGCGACCTCCCAACATTCATTAAGTCATGGTTTCCTAACGCAAGGGATTGGAACAAGTTATCAATGGTTTGTAATGTGTATGGCATTTTTTCAGAAAGAACCTCAAATATAGCTATCTCCCCATTATCTAATTCAAGGATTTCAACTAGTTTATTATTGATCGCCAACTTCTTTACATCTAGTCTGTAATATGCTCTATTTATAACCTTATTGGAATCGATTGGCGGAAGATTAATCAGGGAAACTTCGCCTGATATAACGTCACGAACGCTTCCGTATTTCAGTGAGTTACAGCTTATAAAGTCATAGCAACTTTTAAATTTGTATACAAACGCACTGATTAGGGAGCCTAGTCGTACTTCATTTGTGACATAGAAAATGTCCCTCAACTTATAATAAACCTTGAATAGTAATACCGCAAAAAGCTTTTGTGAATCCATCCTAAAGTATGACATGTTCGCATCGAGAAGCAAATGCATACATCCAAATAAAAGATTATGATACAAATCGAGTATTTGCGCATCTTTGAATAAACTCTTGTAAGAATTCACTATGGATTGTGTTAGAGACATGCCATCATGATTTGCAGCATGCTTTCTCAAAATGCATCTCAAGTAACCGCTAATTTTTCTCATTTCATGACCAACTTTAACCATTGGGTCCAAGCTCGAACCATGGTACCTGCTATGGGACTCACAGACAACGAGTAATCGTTTTAACAGAGTCTCGAAGCTCGCTTCTTCCTTGTTAAATAATTTCATCCCGTCTCCCACACAATACTAATTTGCTTGCTCGTTCGTAATTAGAGGAACTTTTACTTGGTTCATGAATGAATTTTAATTGAACTGAGGGTAAAAAAGTAATCTCGATAAGGGTACATTTTTATTTTTCCCATTAAGTGAAATTTCCTTCAAAGTTATTCTCGAAGCTTTCATGCCATTGGTGACACGAAAAAAAAATCTTGTTGTATTTTCTCTAACGCGTCGCGACGCGTTAGAGAAATATAACAGTAAATGATGGTATAAATGCCACCGTCGATATTTAAATGAGATTGCTTATATATCGCACTATTACCTGCGAAAATCTAATTTACGACTCCTTGAAAAAAAATTCCATCATACTAAGTTTCTTGGTATAGTTACATTATCGTTGGTCTACTCCTTCTCGATTTCCCTCTTAGAAATAATCAACTCTTGCAACTGCCTTTCCACCGTAGGATCATCTACATACTTGTTAAATACGTTAAGCACTCTCAAAAAAGTTTCGTTACTTGTTACGCCTTCCACAAGTTGGCCCAAGAAGATTTTAGAAAGAACGGATAAAATGCTAGTAATTCGTTTCATCTTGACATCTTGGATTTCATCCAACTCAAAAATCGGTAATAATCCTGTCTCTAGTAGGTTATCCACCGCAACTTTTTCCGTACGTAGTTGACTTGCTCGAGATAACAGAATGTTCTCTAATGCTTGCAATGCTTGCATACCTAGTTCGTCACAGGGATTGAGGCATTGATGGGCGAGACCTTGAATAGCAGCTATAATCTCATTCTTGTTGAGTGCTGAATTACTCCTCCCAACAGTCGAAAGTAGGTCTGCAGTTATATTAATGGAACGACTAGAAAGATCAATAATAGAACGGTATGGATTGGATTCAGGTGCTTCACACCCATCCTCGACTGAATTTTCATAATTTTGTTCCCATTTTGTGCCAACGGCACCTGCACATGACATTTCATCAAGCAGACTTAATATGTTCATAAAGTTCCCATCATCTACAAAGATATCACCATTTTGAATGTATTTTTCCAAAAATGTGTAGACGGCAAATTGGCGGTCTTTGGCTGATATCAATATCCTTAAAAAATTCCAAAATTTTACATTTTTGAGAGCCCGCTCATTGTATTTTACATCATTGAGATGTGTAAACAGATCATTTATTACTTGCTTCCCCCATTCACTTTCATAATATTTAGTATTGAAGATTTCATTTTTTACCAAAAAGTCGTGTTCTATTAAATCACTTAAAATGTCCCGTGGATTATCAAATCTCGAAACCAAAAACATTTTATACGAGGCAAGTCTTGCAATAGCCTCCTTGGAAAGGCCATCTAAATTCGAAATATTAATCATATGATCAGCAATTAATGCTCCAAATTCTTGTCCATAAGAAGCCTCTGATATTAATATAATGGATATTTCCAACAAAAAGAGAAGTTCTTGTTCGAAATAGGGCGAATTTTCACTCGTTTTTTCAATCACAAGTGAAGAGAGAAGAGTTTCAATCAGCTTAGGACTGACGAGTTGATTGTTCTCAAAGACTGAACTGAGAGGATGGCTAGCCTTAACGCACTCAAATGCTTTAATGGAAAAATCGATGTCTTCTTCCGAAGGTTCTTCATCGCCTTTCAAGTAAGAGGCGAAAGTAGACAGAAGGCTTCTGCTCATCTTTGCCTTGCGGATCGATATATCTGGATCTGGCAATGGTAGTTCAGGAAGTTTCAAGAGTGAATGAAAGTTTGTAAAAAATGGTAAATTAGGTTCCATCAATAAATTCTCGAATAGTTTCAAAATGAGTTGCACAATCTGGTTCCATAGTCTGGTAGAAACAATGCTAGGATCACTTATTTCTTTAATGATTTGAAAGTACAATACGGTACATAACTGAGCCTTAAAGTTTTGTCCCAGTCTTATACTCTGGTTACTAACGGATATCTTCGACCCGGTGTCTTCGACGAATATCTCGACCAAAGGAATACTGTCAACATCTAGCTCCACCGCTTTTGCGCTACTTTGTGCCAACGTTGTCATTTCTCCCAGATGAAGTACAGTATCATTATATGACTGGTCAAAAGAAAAGTAATAGTTGATAAATGTACACTTACTAATGGCGTCCAAGATACGTAATGATATTTGATCACTGGAAGCAACTGTGAATATTTTGAATAAAGTCTTCAGGATAATATCTCTAACATTTGAGAAAATTGCTTTCTCATACTGAAGTATGTCTATTTGCGCTAACTTAGAAATAGGGTTTGTGAAATCTCTTTGCATCTCTGTCATCACAGATGTTGAGGATATTAAGTTATTCCAGGCATCTTCAAACCACCTTTCATTTCCATGATGTTCTTCAGGCATTACTATTTCCTTAACTTTGATGGACGTGTAAATTTTATGCAAATACCAACGAGGAAAATCTTTTCCATTGTAGCATCCTCGTAAATTGTTAGAGTAGTCATCAAAAGTCATATGGTCTTTAACCTGCGGGTTATGTGAATCGGTATTTAACATGATTATCGAATAACTTAACACAAACACAGAGTCTGCATCAGGCTGTACATGAATGATGTCATCCTCTGTCATTGACTCTGAGCCATTTTTTCCTGCTTTTTTATCCTCTAACTCCACTTTATCATTGCTTTGATCAGCAGAATATTTTGATGAAAATGCTTCAACGATTCTTTCAATCTGTTGAGATTCCCCTGGTAATCTGAATTTCGTCAGCAAAATTCTGATCGCTTCATCAACCCTTAACCCTTTAAAATCGAATAGATCTATAAATTCTTTTAACAATGAAGTTTTTTTTGGATCACAAAGTAATAGACCGATGGTTTTCTTATTTAAACGTCCGTTATTGAGAAACAAAAATGAAGCAATGTCTCTATTAGAATCCGAATCAATGAATCCTTTTTCAATTAACATTTGAATGCCTTTCTTTGCCTTTTCATTAAATGTTTCAACGCATAATATGAATTCAGTCTTTCTGTCTCTCTGTTTCAAAATATCAATTTCTTTCTGATTTTTTACGAATTCTGCCCTATCAAATCTCTGCACGTCATTGTATATATTTTCAATGAGCGAAAGTACACCTTCTAGGCAAATTGGAGGAATGTTGTTAGAGGTATTAACGGCCGCCGCTGGTAAAGAAAATTTAGTTAGCTCTTTTATAAAGTCAATCGAAAGATCCGACCTATCCAAATTACAATCGAAATTTACAAAAAGTTGCAAAAAGAAAGCGGGAGAGTGAATCCACAGTATTGAAAGTTGTTCAATAATTAATTCCCTGATTGCAGGTGGTTTTTGCTTACTAACGTCACCACTGATTGTGGTATCCTCTAGAATTTCGAATATTCTCCTTAAAGTCAGTTCAATCTGCATAGGCAAATAATCACCCAATATCACAACCAAACTCGTGAATAATTGTAAAGTTGCTTGCAAAAGAGAATACTGGGTAGAACTTTGTATAATGAATAAAACACTTTTAAATATTGGATCAGAAATTAAGCTGAATAACCGGGGATATAGAGGAAATTTGTCACCGGATATTTCAATGGCTGCATTGATTAACTGTAGAGATAATTTCATGGCCGAAGTTGTGTGCTTCATTCTATTCTCTGGCATAACCAGTGATAACAATAATCCAAGATAATCCTTTATAACTGTTATTCCGTAATTTGGCTCGACATTTTCGGCTTTCTCAGCCGTTTCCTCATCATTTTCCTGTTCCCTTATGACCTGTTGGACTGGCTTCTCATTTTTATTATCGTCTGGAACAGCACAGTCATCATCAGTGCTACTCAAATCGTTATCAGAGGTAGTCGTACCTATAATGTCATCCTTCAAATTATTGTCGGTGTAACTTTCATCATTGATATATTTTTCTGTTTTTGTAGGTGGATCTAGTAACTTCAACTTTGTAAATAGTTTAACGGTTATCCCTGCAATTGTAACTTCAGCCGTTTTCCTCAAAACCTCGCTTCTCTGCGTATTACATGCCAAGGAAAGTGTCGTTTGTAAAACATCGTAGATTATAGTATCGGAGAGATAGTCTCCAAAGGAAGAGGTTATAATATCGCGTAGTAATGTTACAACTTTTAATAAAACAGAGTCGTCCGAAATTTGCTTTGAAGCTTCAAATCTACAATGTGTTAGCGCAACAACGGTTTCCCTAACGGCAATTTGAATATCATTAAATGTTTTGTTTATGATTTTTAGTGTAAAAACTTTCTGCAACGAGTCCAGAGCCAGAGAAGTAGTATAACCCGATACTGAACTAGCGCTGACTATTTCTAAAAATGGTTTCAAAAGTTCCAAGGCGTTTAATGAATCTAAACCCTTCAAGTCGTTAATTTTTAGCCGCAGCTGTACTAAACCAGATATCAGAGGATCATGATAGCTAGAAGTAGGCAAATTGTGGAAGCTGTCAACAAACGAATCACTTTGACTCAAGAATATATCACTACCTCCGCCCAGCAACGCGGCCACACTTGTTTGTGATTTATCTCTGGACTGCTTGTTCATGGCAGAACAAAGATTGATGCACTCTTTGACAATCATCGTAGCTGGGTTCACGGCCAAAACAGTTTCCATTGGCACGTCGTGCATTTTGTATATGAAGCCGTATTAGTTAAACCTGGGCGCTTCTTACCAAAGTTGCGAATTAACTTAACTAAGATGGTTCAATTCTCTGTGTAAAGTATCCATATTAAAAGGTCTCAGTTCCAACATGTAAACAAAGAGATCTATATATTGTTTTTTTTCCAATGCGCTGAGTGATGAAGTGATTAGAAAATCATAAAAATGAGAAACTGCAAAGAAAAAAAAAAGTCGTTATTCTGAAAGGTGTTCGGCAGCAACAACCTACATCCAACGCGATGATTCAAGATCCCCTTGTATATTTAGACATCTCCATTGATAAAAAACCAATTGGTCGTATTGTCTGCAAACTTTTTCGTGAGAAGGCTCCTAAAACAACAGAGAATTTTTATAAGTTATGCGCTGGTGATGTTAAGAGTCCTTTGAAGGATCAACAGTACCTGAGCTATAAGGGAAATGGTTTTCATAGAGTCGTTAAGAATTTTATGATCCAGGCAGGTGACATTGTCTTTGGGACACAAAAGGATTCCTCTTCATTGTCTGTTGGAAAAGGTGGATGTTCAATTTACGCTGATAAAGAGGAAGTGAAAACTGATGATGAATCTTTCTGTTACGGGAATTTTGAAGACGAAAACTTGGGAGAGTTTGTAGAACCCTTTACCTTAGGTATGGCCAATTTAGGTTCTCCAAATACGAACAATTCCCAGTTTTTCATAACTACATACGCCGCACCTCATTTGAACGGCAAGCATTCTATTTTTGGGCAGGTGGTTCATGGAAAATCAGTGGTTCGCACTATAGAAAACTGCAGGGTAGATTCTGATGGAGTCCCTGAATCAGACGTTAGAATCAGCGACTGTGGAATGTGGGAAAAAACTATGGGTGTCCCGCTTTACAACGCTTCTAATGACCAAATTGGCGGTGACGTATACGAAGAATATCCAGACGATGATACACATTTCGGTGACGATGATTTTGGTAAGGCTTTTGAGGCTGCTAATATAATCAAAGAATCTGGGACGCTCTTATTTAAGAAAAAGGATTACTCTAATGCCTTTTTCAAATACAGAAAATCTTTAAATTATATCAATGAATACATGCCTGAACCCGACGTAGACAAAGAAAGAAACATCCAATTTATTAACCTAAAGATGAAAATTTACCTAAATTTATCTTTGGTGCTCTTTAATCTGGAAAGATACGATGATGCTATCATGTATGCTACGTATTTATTGGAGATGGATAACGTTCCTAACAGAGATCAAGCAAAGGCTTATTATAGAAGAGGTAACAGTTACTTAAAAAAAAAGAGACTAGACGAAGCTTTACAAGATTATATTTTTTGTAAAGAGAAAAATCCCGATGACGAAGTTATAGAACAAAGAATAGAATATGTCAATAGGCTCATAGAAGAGAATAAGGAAAAGACAAGAAAGAATATATCAAAGTTTTTCTCCTAATTAGTTACTTGTAAGGCTGAAATTTGAGATTATATAACCCAATATGAAAACACTACATTAATAAGATGTAATTATTTTTATTTATAAATCCATTTATTTGATAAAAAATATGATATCATACAAAGTCATCTAGTAAGTTCTTGGTAATAGCAGATTTTTTTGGCTTCTGTGGCTTTTGTGATGAAAGATCATCTAATATGTCCTTAGAGAGTTTATCTTTCCTCTTTTCTGAGTTGTCTGTTTCACCCACAGAGTCGTTTGGCGCTTTTGGAGTTAAATTCTCTTTATGCTGAGAATATGAAGAAGAGACGAACTCATCCAGTATACTTCTAGGTGCAGAAGAAGAACTTTGAGCGAGGGAATTTGAAGAAGTGCTATTTGGTGGTGGTTGCAAGAAGTCGTCTAATAAGCTATTCGGTAACTTTGGATTAGGTGACTCTATATCTGAAGCACTTGGCGAGCCAAACTTATCAAAAAGACTGGGCCTCATCCTAGCAGTAGAAATTGGTTCAGACGCCATGGCGCCAATAGCAGAATATGCTCTATCCTTGGTGGGGCTCTTTAATAGCTTCTGAATTGGTATGGAATTTCTTTCGATGAACTTCCAATTCTTCACAAGTGAAACCGCCAGGTAATTGCAACCCATTCGGCAAAGAATATCAGTAACTCTTAAGATCAGAGTACACTCGATTTTTGCTTCAACATTTAGAGATCCAATGAAATACTTCAAGTTTCTGTTTCTCAGGTGATTGTATAGATAGAGCAAAGCAGGGTCTTCAACAAGGAATGATCTGTTAACACAGACTTCCTTATCAACAATGCTTGAGTTGTTTTCTAAATCAATCGGAGCAGTCAGTAAAGCTTTAATAGCCACTTCCTGCTTTCTCAATTTCCAGTAAATGAAACTTGCTTTCCATCTATCATTCTCCTTTATTGTTTCAGGTAGCATTTGCGCTGTCAATAGCTCTCCCAACACGGGTCCATTATCACCTTCATAAACACGACATACACCGATTGCCAAATCCATATCATGCACTTGCTTGCAAAGAACGTTGACACAATCTTTTAGAGAGTCAGTTAAGAGAAAGAAAACTGCTGCATCCATATATCTATGCTTACTTAGCAGAACAAAAGCATTTTTGAGTGCTGCCGTTCTCCACCTCGGTACAGTGAAATCATTACTGATAAATCTAACCATCTTTTGCTGCTCAGGATGACCAATAGCCATCTTCCACAAGCTCAACAGTATCTGTTTTTTCTTCAACGCAAGATAAAAAATAGCACAACGGCTTGGATCCCTCTTATCATCTTTGGAAAATTCATATTTTGCAATATCCTCGAATTTCTTCACCAAGTCCTGCTCCTTAATCCAATAGGTTATTCTATATTCTCGAGCGCGATTCCATGAGGTTATGTGGCGGTCAATAGAAGATAATAATATTTCTTTATTGTCTGAGTGCAATGCCCAAGACACATCCCTCATCAATATGCTTTTTTGAATATTTTTATGTGATAAAAATAACTTCACGCCCAACAAGAACCTAACACCGTTGTAATCTACTATATTCTCATTTTTGGTGACTTCATCCACTGCTTCAATGACTGTGATAAGCGTGATCTGCTGGTGGCGGGTTAGATAAGGCAAAGTTGTTTTCGTTAGTTGCTCAGTAAGTGCTAGAGACACTGTCTTATTGAAACAGGGGTATGGATCAGGGAAAGATTCGACCGGATAGTCTCTATCTTTAGCAATAAAGTACTTTAATGGATCCATTCCTAGATTGGAATCCAAATTAGATACATCTTGCGATTCAAAGTCTAATTTTCTTAACGCTAAAAACAATCTTAATAACAGCTCCTTGACAAGTTGTAACTTATTCGCATAAATGGCTTGAATCAAAAATTGTGGATGATAAACTGGAAGTGGACCATTTAAAACACTACTTAAATGGAGAATATCATTTGATAAAATTTTTCTTGAACCAATTGATTGGTACGTAAATGGGTCAGTCAAATCCAGAGATTTATCCTTGATGTAAAATTGATTTCCGGAAGCAACAACAAACGTGCCATTTTTCATCCATACGGAGTCGCCTATATTATGAGCTGTATGTGCTGTGATATCAATTTTTTCAATAGGTAGGTAACTAGGTGTGTTGTTCGTGTAATCATACCTTAATTGAGTATAAAGTAAAGCGTATCCTGTAAATCCGATAGAGACAATGCTTTGGCCATATTCCGTGCTTGTCCAATCTATATCCTCGATAGGATTATGAAATGTTTCTTCGTATTCAAGAACTCCCCTGTTTAGGTCCCATAGTGACATTACTTTACCAGTAGAATCAACAATACATAACTTACCTGTAGATGATCCTCTAATACATGTACAATTCATTATTCCGGTGTTAATTTCACATGCCTTGATCCATTGGACATGCCTATCATTATAATTAACGATGGCTTTATACGTTCTGGTAAGACCTTTTTTAGTAATCAAAGAAATCAAAGGCCTGTTACTCACAAAAGTTTGATGTACAGGGTCAATAATGGAGATCTTGTATATGTCGTCACCATCGATATCTAATGAATCAGACTTTACTTCAAAAATACCACGTGTTAAAGAGACTTCAAAAGCTTTGATTGAACCATCAGAGAATATTAACGCGGTGAAATGACGCTCGTGACTATGATTTGGCTCAGGTGTATTTAACATAACTATTGGATGGATTTTTTTGTCCTCTTTCAGTCTCGTTTCCACACGTAAATATGATTGCTTCTGTTCACTGTCCTCCTTACGATTCGTTGGACATTCCCAGGCTTGTAAAGCCCCATTTTCGAGAAGACAGATGACCAGTTTACCCAACTCATGTACAACTGCAAATTTTATGGGAGATTCTGTTTGTATTGTATTTTGTAACCGCAGTGAAACCCCATGGTTTAACTTTTGTGGGTACCAAACGCCATTTTCTGAGAATCTCGAAGTGGTTAATAAAGCTTCGCCGTCGCTGCTTCTTACCAACTTCTGCACAGATTTGTTATGTCCCGTAAATTTGTGCTCTAAAGCGGCACTCAGATCTTCGGTTTTATTGTTTATAAGCTGCAGAATGTCGATTAGTAAATGTCTGATTACACCTTGTAAATCGTGGACGAGAAAAGAAAGTTTGCCCTTCACATTGTCATAGGGTTGTATTTCGGGGAAGTACAAATATCTTGTATCGTTTAGCATAGTTGCTTTCTTGACTTTTTTATGGGAAATGGTCTTTTTAGTCATTGGTTTTGGAGGATCTTGGGAAAGATTATTCAAAGCCAAAACTTCCATTTCCCCAGTCATTGAACCCAGAATAACAATGTCTGAGTCAGATATATCAAAGATTTCCGAGTCTTTCACACTGAGAGTTTGCCTAATGATCCAATTGTCTATTATCACGCAGAACTTCTGCGTGGGGGAAAGAGGCACTTCACCCCATATTTGCACAGTATGGTTTTTCTCCATTTCAAAACAAGACCATATTCTCAGAACTTTATCTTCACACAGCGTATAAAGAGCATGAGAGGCAGTGTTGTTTTTACTCACCTGGTCTGGCTCTTTTTTCCACCGCATTGCAGTTATAGGTTTCGGATGAGGCAACATAGTAAGGTTAAAGATGGCTTGTTCTCCGACTATTGAAACACGCTTCCATAGTTTAGCATTACAGTCGTACTTCCCAATACTGACTATCAGCTGCGAATCTTGTGATATAATCACATTATAAACAGGTTTAGGCTGTTTCTGGTTCCACTGCAAAATAGGTTGATACACACCAAAATTATCCTTAATTTTCCAAAAAGAAAGAAAATCAGATCCAATGGCTAACTCATTATCAGAAGACCATCTTAGGCAGTTTACTGGCGTGTCATCATGGAACAACTGGCAACATTGGGTCCACTTGGGATTCTGCATAATTTGATGAATGGGCTTGTAGATGAGCACCCTATTGTGGAAGGAAAGGGCAATGAATCCATTCTGGCTGTTAATATCGACCGCAGTACAGTCTGATTGTGTATATATGGTCTGTAACCTAGTGAATTTGTTGGTAAGTATGATTAAATTATTCCCTGAACAATATGCAAAGATGGTATGATTTTGCCATGTTGCTTGACAAGCTGTCTGAGGGGTAGCATTGGGGCGTCCTGGAAGAAAGTTCAATGACATGAGAACTACCTTTGCGTGTGCACGTTTGTTTACTTTCTCAATTGTTTGCGGTGTTCTTAGATCCCTTTAATTATTAAAAAAACTGAAGTGCTTGAAACAATAACATAACGAGGTTTCGCTATGCGGGCAGCTTTAAAGAAAGAGGGATAGTATATTAAAAGGCTGCCATAACAATTAATCGGAACAGAATAGACACAAATAAATTTGCAGTGCGTTTGTAGATATCAAAGAATGGTAGCTAGTTGTAAAGATCAGAAGAAGGCTGTCGCTATATGTTTGCAGAGATCGCCCTGTGTCATGATAGAGAGACATAACCCTCAAGAATGTCTTGACAATCCAGAGCTGAATAAGGATCTGCCCGAACTTTGTATTGCTCAGATGAAAGCATTTTTGGATTGTAAGCGAGGAATCGTCGACATGACTAAGCGGTTCACAGGTAACGCACCTCTGTCGACTGGCAAGTACGATCAACAGTACGAAAACTTGTGCAAAGGAAAGTTTGATCCGAGGGAGGAGATGGAAAAGCTAAAACTTCTGAACAGCCAGCAGAAGGACTGATTATTTATGAAAATTGGCCTGTAAATATATACATAAATAAATATATGCGTCAAGCTCTTTTATTCGGTTTGTCCAGCAATCCTCTTACAATATATATATATATATATATATATATATACGCATGTAGCGTATTCAAGAACATTACATTTAAAAAATAGAGGGTAGAACAATAAAAATGCACTTAACAAGTTCCGTAAGTAGAAATTATAATCAGTCTAAGTACAAATTTATACCTTAGCTTCATTTCAGTTAAGGGCGATGCAATAAAAGTGGAAGAAAAAAAAAGAAGGGAAGAGGTTTGATAATATATATATATATATATATATATATATATATATACATATAACATTGCTCAGAGAAACATACATCAGTGATGGAAGATAAAGAGCAGCAAGACAATGCGAAACTTGAAAACAATGAGTCACTAAAAGATCTGGGAGTTAACGTGCTTTCCCAAAGCAGTTTGGAGGAAAAAATAGCTAATGATGTAACTAACTTTAGCAACCTACAATCGCTGCAGCAAGAAGAGACTCGTCTAGAACGGAGTAAGACCGCTCTGCAACGTTATGTCAATAAGAAGAATCATCTCACAAGGAAGTTGAACAATGCCACTAGGATATCTGTTAAGCAGAACCTCCGAGACCAGATCAAGAACTTACAATCAGACGATATTGAACGAGTTCTGAAGGACATAGACGATATCCAATCAAGGATTAAAGAGTTGAAAGAGCAGGTAGATCAAGGTGCTGAAAATAAAGGTTCCAAAGAGGGGCTGCAGAGACCTGGTGAAACTGAGAAGGAGTTTTTAATCAGGACTGGTAAGATCACTGCATTTGGACACAAGGCTGGTTTCAGCTTGGACACTGCAAACAGAGAGTATGCCAAGAATGACGAACAGAAAGATGAGGATTTTGAAATGGCAACAGAACAAATGGTAGAAAATTTAACGGATGAGGATGACAATCTCAGCGATCAAGACTATCAAATGAGTGGTAAAGAGAGTCAAGATGACGAAGAAGAAGAAAATGACGATAAAATTCTCAAAGAACTGGAAGACCTGCGGTTCAGAGGCCAACCTGGTGAGGCGAAGGATGATGGGGACGAGTTGTATTATCAAGAAAGGTTAAAAAAATGGGTGAAACAACGTTCTTGCGGTAGTCAAAGGTCGTCGGACTTGCCAGAATGGCGAAGACCTCATCCGAATATTCCCGACGCAAAACTTAATAGCCAGTTCAAAATACCCGGTGAAATATACTCGCTGTTATTTAATTACCAAAAGACGTGCGTTCAGTGGCTCTATGAGCTTTACCAGCAGAACTGTGGCGGTATTATTGGTGACGAAATGGGTCTGGGAAAAACGATTCAAGTTATCGCATTTATTGCAGCGTTGCATCATTCAGGTCTATTAACAGGCCCTGTATTAATTGTCTGTCCTGCAACTGTGATGAAGCAATGGTGTAATGAGTTCCATCATTGGTGGCCTCCATTGAGGACGGTCATATTGCACTCAATGGGTTCAGGAATGGCTTCTGACCAAAAATTTAAGATGGATGAAAACGATCTAGAGAATTTGATAATGAATTCAAAGCCAAGTGATTTTTCTTACGAGGATTGGAAGAACTCAACAAGGACAAAGAAGGCATTGGAATCAAGCTATCATTTAGATAAGTTGATAGATAAAGTCGTTACTGATGGGCACATTTTAATTACCACGTACGTTGGGTTAAGAATACATTCAGATAAGCTACTAAAAGTTAAATGGCAGTATGCTGTTTTAGATGAGGGACATAAGATTAGAAACCCAGATTCAGAGATTTCATTGACTTGCAAAAAACTGAAGACACATAATAGGATCATTCTTTCAGGAACACCGATACAGAATAATTTAACCGAGCTTTGGTCGCTTTTTGATTTCATTTTCCCTGGTAAATTAGGAACTCTACCTGTGTTTCAACAACAGTTTGTCATACCTATAAATATTGGTGGTTATGCAAACGCAACAAACATACAAGTTCAGACCGGCTACAAATGTGCTGTTGCATTGCGTGACTTGATTTCACCATACCTGTTACGTCGTGTGAAAGCTGATGTTGCAAAAGATCTGCCACAAAAGAAAGAAATGGTTCTCTTTTGTAAACTTACGAAATATCAAAGAAGCAAATATTTGGAGTTTCTGCATTCTTCAGATTTAAACCAAATACAAAACGGTAAGAGAAATGTTCTATTTGGTATCGACATTCTAAGGAAAATATGTAATCACCCCGATTTACTTGACAGAGATACAAAGAGACATAATCCAGATTACGGTGATCCTAAAAGATCCGGAAAAATGCAGGTTGTCAAGCAATTATTATTACTGTGGCATAAGCAGGGCTATAAAGCCCTACTCTTCACTCAATCAAGACAAATGCTCGATATTCTAGAGGAGTTTATATCAACGAAAGATCCCGATTTATCACATTTGAACTACCTACGAATGGATGGGACAACTAATATCAAAGGGAGACAGTCGTTAGTTGACCGGTTTAACAATGAATCTTTCGATGTATTCTTACTAACCACAAGAGTTGGGGGGCTAGGTGTTAATTTAACCGGTGCTAATAGAATTATCATTTTTGATCCAGACTGGAACCCATCTACTGACATGCAAGCTCGAGAAAGGGCATGGAGGATTGGGCAGAAAAGAGAGGTATCAATATATAGGTTGATGGTAGGAGGTTCAATAGAGGAGAAGATTTATCATAGACAAATATTCAAACAATTCTTAACCAACAGGATTTTGACTGATCCTAAGCAGAAACGATTTTTCAAAATTCACGAACTCCATGATCTGTTTTCACTGGGGGGTGAAAACGGTTATTCTACAGAAGAATTGAACGAAGAAGTTCAAAAACATACCGAAAATTTAAAAAATTCCAAATCAGAGGAAAGTGACGATTTTGAACAACTGGTCAACCTATCTGGCGTATCTAAACTAGAAAGCTTTTATAACGGTAAGGAAAAAAAAGAGAATAGTAAAACAGAGGATGATAGATTAATCGAAGGGTTGCTAGGAGGAGAGAGCAATTTAGAAACCGTTATGAGTCATGATTCGGTTGTCAATTCGCACGCGGGCAGTTCTTCTTCGAATATAATTACAAAAGAGGCTTCCAGAGTAGCGATTGAGGCGGTTAATGCACTAAGGAAATCGAGAAAAAAGATCACTAAGCAGTATGAAATTGGGACACCTACTTGGACAGGTAGGTTTGGTAAAGCAGGTAAAATTAGAAAGAGAGATCCGTTGAAAAATAAATTAACTGGATCAGCTGCCATTTTAGGCAATATTACAAAATCACAAAAAGAGGCATCCAAGGAAGCTCGCCAAGAAAATTACGACGATGATATAACCTTCGCAAGATCCAAGGAAATCAATTCCAATACCAAAACGCTAGAGAATATTCGGGCATATTTACAGAAACAGAATAACTTTTTCTCATCTAGTGTTAGCATACTTAACAGCATTGGCGTCAGTCTTTCTGATAAAGAAGACGTTATTAAGGTTAGAGCATTATTAAAAACCATAGCACAGTTTGATAAAGAGCGTAAAGGGTGGGTGCTTGAGGAAGAATTTAGGAATAACAATGCTTCATGAAAACTTAGAATGGACAGAGTACCCTTGACGTAACTTTACCCATAGAAATATCTATAAAAAATATGTATGTGTTATGTGTATATGTATATTCTGAAGACTCTTAGCGGAACCCGTAACCTTCAGATTCATTAATTGCCCAAAGTAATTTCAGTTCTAGTTTTTTTTTCGAGGAATAATTCCATAAACATATTTCATTAAAACATGTATGAGCCAATGGCAAATCGTCACTATCATGCGACCCTAGCAAGCTAATTTTGAATGGGATAGTAGAGATACCCGTTGCAGGTATACGATCAGATGCCGTTACGAATTGTAATAATTTCTTCTGCAATGGATAGTCCCAACTTTCAATAATTTCCCAAAACCAGCAAACCGCTCTGGAATCATCGGAGAAGCCACCTACATACTTTGTCACGGATCTTAACGATTTGAAATCAAATTTAGTTTGTTCCTCATCACCACACACTAATCTCTCCAGCTCTTCAGAATTAAATAATTTTATAGAATTGCATTCTGCGAAGACCCTTTTAAAACCTGAAACAAATTTATTGTATTGCGGCTCAATGGACTTTTCCAGATAAAATTCTACCCATTTCATGACAAACTCATGCTTGTTACTTTGGGTTATTGGCACATTTCTGCCATTTTCACATAATTCTACCGTTACATATTCTTTGCTCGATTTACTGTCATTTAAAATCCAGTTGTTATTTCGATACGTAGTCTCAAATGTTAAAGAAAAGACGTCTTCGAAATTATCCTCTGTGTAATTGAGCATTTTTATTAAGTTCCTACTTGTCTCCGGAAACAATTCTGAGTAATCTTCAAAACTCAGCGGCTCTGAGCATAGTTTTTTATAAAGCGCCTTTGGAAATTGTAAATCTAATATGGTACTGTTGAAAATCGCCAACCCCATGACAACTCCAAACAAGTAATATAATTCCAGTTGTGAATTTTTTCCTTTTGATTTGTCAAAATTTGGAGGGTCAATGGCAAACCATGAACGTGAGCTTTCTTTTATGTAAATAAATAAGCCATTCATCGGATTAAACAGCGATTTTGTTAATAAGAAAAACCATTCTTTTCTCAACCCACCCGCATCAATTCCAGGTTCATTAACAAACTCTATTCTCAGCGATTTTAATAAATCGCCTTGATGTTCCTTGATACATCTCAATGAATCATGAGAAATAACGTCACGCCGTACTTTGATTTTGAAATAAACGTCTACGGATTTGCCTTTATCCAGTGAAATTAAAAAAGCCTGTTCAGCTTCATGTTCCATGATTCTGCGAATTTCATACTCCATAATAGAGATTTTGATGCCGAGTGACAATATAAATGGATATTTACAGAATGAAAAACATTTTTTTGTCGTCGAATTTCCCCACTCTTCAATCAGTTGATTCATTTTTGTCTTTTGAGCTACTCCTCTCCAATGATCGAAATCTTGTTTATAATCTATGAAGTCTAGCGTTATATTGTAAAAGCTTTGAATTGACAACGCTCCACGGCCATTTCTTCTACTATTGGCTACATAATAGATGAACATCAATTTTGCTGCAGAGTGAATATGCCAATCTTCCTCATATTGAAAAAATTTAAATTTCATCTTATTATTGACGGGATGCGTGAAACCACTTCCCTTTTTATCATTTGATTGTGCACTTATTGGTCTAGTGCTCAGGAATTCATGGCCAGTAGTGTGATGCCGACGAAGACGAGATCGCATCTCATCTTCAGGCTTCACGTTATTTTTTGCGGTTCTATTTGATAATTCGTTCGACAGTAATCTGGAAAATTGGAAATTGATGTATAAATTTAAAATCTCTACCTGGTATGAAAAATTATCTGTAGGTGTTCGCCGTAATGATTGAATCAATTGTTGAGATGTTTTTGTTGATAGGTTAGACAAGTAGCCAATACATCGTTTGGCCAACTCATAAGACACCGCCCTTATTTGTTGGGTCTCAAACACATTTTTGCTCTTCCGATCTCTAATAAGGCAGGTTCGTATTGTAGGTATATTTAATATAATCAGCAACCAACGATACTGTAATATTTGCAAATTTTCTCCTTTATTAATTGTTATTCTCTTCAGTAGATCGTTACAGCAACACAGCATACTATAATACGGTTTCCTTGTAGGAAGATTTGATAATATACTGTAAAATCTTTGTAAAACCTCATAATTCAGCATCTTTATATTCTTTCCACCATCATGTACCAAGAACGACCTGTTTAAAATGCTAACATCATGAAATCTGTCCAGTAAATACGTTATTACCGGTTGGAAAATCAACCCCTTTCTTTCTTTATCCAGAATCCCAGTTTTCTTAAGCCGCTGCAAATCATCATGGCACCGCCTTACTACCATCTGCAAACCCTCTAATGTGCACGAAATATGCGTACTAGATTCCAAATTACTGTTAATTTCCGGCTCCTTTACAATAACTGTTACTTGGCATGCGCTGCATCGAAATTTCGTTATGGAGGCTGGAAACCGTAGTGGGACACCACAACATAGGCAATTAAGTGAAATTAGACAGGATTTATCTTCTTCCCCTGACACGGATGCCGAAGAGTTCCGCTTATTGCTTTTGCTATTTGAGCAACTTCCGTCCTTTACACTAGCGGCTAAGGACCGTTCCGACGTGCGCCTTCCTGATTTGGGTAACCTGTTCTTAGTATGGGCTACAGAATGTGATAGCAACTCCTTGGACACAGATCCATCTCTACCGTCTTTTTTTGCATTAAGCTTATCAAATAAAGAAACCATTTCCTATTTTACTTTACCTATCAGCCGCAGTATTCGAGAGATATACCTGGTAAATTTCACCAATGCCCTTAAAAATATGTACTTTTCTGCTTAAAGTCGAGAAATGCATGCAAAAACTTGCCCCTATCTAGCAATCCTTCGAATATATTTATCTATCTACCTGTTCCACATGGGCGGTTATACCTGACTCTTCAAAAAATCCTGTAACCTCCATTTTTTTCCTTTATTTGGGCAATCACAAAAAAAGGGTCCCAGAAAGATATGACCCTACTCCCTTTTTGCCTTATTTAAAAGTGCTAGGAGATACAAGGTTAAAGCTAGACCTCGGTTAACGATGGGTCTTGACACGTAGGCGTTGCTCTCCTCTCCATAATCATAGTAAGTTGGGACAATCGTATACCTCCAAAGGAAGCACTTGTTGGCTTGACAAGAGACTCATGATAGACAGGAACGAGAGTCAGGGTAATTGGATAGTGGAAAGATGAAACCAAGAGAAACGATGCAAAGAGGAGGCTGCCCAGGGCTTGGCGTATCCAATTTCTCATGCTAGCAGGGAGGATTCGTATAGCGATGACTGACAACATTATAGTAAGTGAGGTTGATGGTCCCCCGGATGTAGTTAAATGTTTTATTAGGGAAGAAGATGGACTCGAAGGACAGAGCCGAGAATTGGTGGTCATAAGACTAGAATATATAGATGTGTTTGAAGGGGTAGAACAAGATGAAGCGCGCAAGAAGTTAAGACTTAGGACTGTCGGATATACAGTGGCAGCCTTTTATTTCAAAGATCATACTGCACCTAACCGAAGATTTTATATTCTGTTGAAAGCCACGGGACGGTTGGACTTCGTCAACCTTGATTACAAAATAGTGAAATCTCTGGAAACAGGAATTGATCAGGTAAGATCAGAGCCAAAGTTCATGTTCCAAGATCCACTACGAACAGCTCTGGTTTTTAATTTGTCATGCACTGAAATTTACGAGATTTCTACTGAGGACATTTTTTGTTTGGAAGAAACAGACGTTAAGCTGAGTTATGTGACATCCTCACCGATAGTATCCATAGATGCGTGTATCAATTTCAATGATTTCTTAGATAAGGATGTCTTTACGTTGTCGATTCTCACACGTGCACACAATGAGGTTGCATATAAGTTGGAAGCATGCGTGTGTGTATTCGAGTCTAAACCAGCCAAAGGAACGAAGTGGCAAAGAACTACCAATTTAACATTTGTGGAGGAAGCAACGGTCCCACAAGTACTTCTCAAATCGGTCACCAATATTGGTCATTTTGTTTTTACGCCATGGAAAACTTACTTTATTAAACATGCATTGTCATCGAAACAGACCATTGATGGTAAAACGGTAGACAAAATATACCAAGGGCCTGGTGCCTTTGGGTCTGATAACATGGAAAGAATCGAACTTTTGCAGCCTATTTTAGCGGATACCACATTAAATCATTTAACATTTACATTTATGACGAGTACTGCAATTCTAATAACATGCAGAATGAATGCAATCCTTAGCAGTTTTGAAGACGATACGTATATCTGGGAAAAGGCCTTGTTTGAGAGGCTTCCCATCAATGGTGGTTCCTCACATGATCACTACCTTGCAGCGTTTTTCAATGAGAAGTGTTGGATACTGGTATCCCCAAAGGGCCATCTTACAGTATATTCAGTCAGAAATGAAGGGCATAGTAATTTTGTTCATCTTGGTTCTTTTCTTTGCAAATCAACCTTATATTCCGATTTAATAGGAAACTACACCAAGTCACATTTATCTTGTGGATCATTACACTGTGGGCAGGGATACTTGTGCTTGAAATTTCGATCGTGTGGGGACATTTTCGCGTCCACTTGCATGAAGCTACTTTTCAAAAGTAAAGACAGTGTTCCTCGTCAAGTTTACTCTACAAGAAAAGGTATCTATTGGGCAGATGTGAATAATAATGTTTACAGAGATAGTGAGCGAATAGACTTTGAAATAAATGGCAGTTTTATTGCTACTAAAGATGGAACTCTATTGAAAGATAACACTATCGTTACTTTGGTCCCAATTCAAAGAGATAATGAGTATAATTACGCATACGTCACAAAACAAGGTTATCTGAGATGGAGTTTTTCAAAGGTTTATTACCGAATTCAAAACATGGGAGTTGATTTGACTATAGATAATTGCTTTTTATCTGCTATATCTAGCGAGGGCTCTTTTTTGACTGTACTTGTTCTGAATGATGAAATAACGGTATTTGATCATTGCAACCGTTTGAAAAGCCAGAAAGTAGTTTTCCATAGACTTTCTGACTTAGCGTCCATTTTCCTATATGAATACGAAAGCACGGTCTACATTTTCATGTCTGACACCGAAGGAAACCTTTGCGTTATGAAATTGGCAACTTTTGAGATCGTAGAAGAGGTTAAAATTTGCAAGAAGAAGTTACAGTTCTGTGAAGTCCCTAACTCAGATTATTTTTTTATATATACAGCCGATACTATAATTTTTTTCAAGCCAAGTAAAATAAAAGGTAGATTTAAAATCCAAGAAGTATATGCACCATGTCCTATAAGCTGTTTGATACCTGGAGAAAAAGATGACTCAGTTGTTATGGTTACTTCTCAAGGTCAATTTTACGACGTACTTGTTCCTGGTGATGCCGGAAGGGCTACTCTTTGTTCTAAGTTTGAAAAAGTTTTAAAAACATGTCTCAAATTTATAACTTTGGAATCTTCATCAAGATATGTGATTGTAGCGGCCCTGCCAGTAGCAAATCCATTGCAGGACAAGTATTCCGAAATTTATGTGTATGATATTAAACAGTTCAAAAACATTTCCGCATTCAATTTTTCTAACCTCAACAATGATATCGAGAGTATAAAATATGAAAACGCTATGATATCAGATATTATTGCCGTACCCATGCTCAAAAGAACCGAAACATTAGGAAAAAGAAAGACTTCTGAGCTGTATAAGGAAGTGATTTTCAATTCATGTATCTTGGTGTCTCTAAATTTAGACTCAATAGACGATATTGATAGTAAAAATATGAATAACCTATTATTGTTTTCATTTGATGAGGAATCGGGTTTTATTGAATTTGTTTTTGGGATTAACACCGGGTTCTCAATCACTGGGTTACATAACTATTACAATGGATGTGTTTTGGTTTATGGGGAGTCTGTGCAAGCTTATCAACTGAACTATTCAGTTCATGATAACAAGTTCAGTATTGAACAGGTTTCAAATAGGTTGAATATTTCTGGTATTACAATAACATCATCTATATTTTTTGATAAAAGGAAGGCAAAGATAGCTAGGAAGCAGCAAAATATAGGTACATGGGTTTATTTGGAAGAAATGATTTTACTTGATGTACGGAAAGGTGTGATGAGGTTCAATGTCATCCATACAACAGACGGTAACATAGAAAAGGTTCAATTGCAGGTACAGCCTCTGAATTTATTTGAGAGGGACCTCATCAATAGCATTACCGACACCGGGAAAATGCTTACCAGTGCAGCCGCTATAACTTTTAAGAATATTAGGTATCTACTAATTTCGTACGGTGATCAAAAGCTCACGTTATTTAGTTTAAAACTTGATGGTGAGGAAGAAATAGACGAAAGAGTGTACCATGTTGCTGAGCAAGTTACAACCATCAACTCTGTAAGAACTACTGATTCCAGAATGAGCACGTTTTTAGGCGAATCTACATTTATGCCCTTATTCTTAGTAAGTACCTTGTCTAACGGTTGTTATGTGATCGGAATCCTGCATGAAGAGTCAGATATCTCATTACATATCTTATCAGAAAAGAAAGCTGTCTTCGCAAAGCGGTCGGTTCAAAAGTTCCTGGGCTTCCTCGATCCTCAAATGGATGATCACACTGTAATATCTGAAATTTAGTTTCTACGTTATGATATATACACTTACAAATTTGCTTTCCTTTTTTAGTATAGTTTTCAAGTAAAATTCTTGAAGCGGTGTTGTTTTTGTTTGTTCTTCGTTTAGCAAAAGTCATTGTTAAATACACGATATAATATGGCCATGACCGTAGGACCGAATGCTGTCCGAAAAATGATACTTATCACACATTTCAAATAAGATCGGTTTTGTAGTTCAAAGATTTCTTAAGAGCCTTTTACGTGTTTCTTAAGAAACACTTCACATTGGCTATCATTATTAGTAAATAGATTTATATGATTTTCACTTATTAAGGACAGAAATGTCGCGATTTCGAACCCATAAAAAAAGGAAAAGCACCGCCTGTTCTCCAGTCTTCATAAAAGCACACCGTATAGAAAGGGCGGTGAATGTTGATCTTGCATACTATAGAATTATTTGACACCAATGCCAACAACTTATGTGCCAATAAATCAACCAATTAGGGATGGTGAAGATGTCATTGACACCAATCGATTCACCAATATTCCAGAAACGCAAAATTTTGACCAATTTGTTACAATTGATAAGATTGCTGAGGAAAATAGACCACTGTCTGTAGACTCGGACAGGGAGTTCCTTAATTCAAAATATCGACATTACCGAGAGGTTATATGGGACCGTGCAAAAACATTTATCACATTAAGCTCTACGGCCATAGTTATTGGATGTATTGCTGGTTTCCTACAAGTCTTCACGGAAACTCTGGTTAACTGGAAAACAGGTCATTGTCAGAGGAACTGGCTACTTAATAAATCCTTCTGTTGTAACGGCGTGGTTAATGAGGTTACCTCTACAAGCAATTTACTACTGAAAAGACAAGAGTTTGAATGCGAGGCACAAGGGCTTTGGATTGCCTGGAAGGGACATGTGTCCCCTTTTATAATTTTCATGCTTTTGTCAGTCTTATTTGCTCTAATTAGTACACTGTTAGTCAAATATGTTGCTCCTATGGCTACTGGTTCAGGAATCTCAGAGATTAAGGTATGGGTATCAGGTTTTGAATACAATAAGGAATTTTTGGGTTTGTTAACATTAGTCATTAAAAGTGTTGCCCTTCCTTTGGCTATTTCTTCGGGATTAAGCGTAGGTAAAGAAGGGCCCTCAGTTCATTATGCAACCTGTTGTGGGTACTTACTCACAAAATGGCTACTAAGAGATACTTTGACGTATTCAACGCAATATGAATATCTCACAGCAGCTAGTGGAGCAGGTGTTGCGGTTGCTTTTGGTGCTCCTATTGGTGGTGTCCTTTTTGGTTTGGAAGAGATTGCTTCTGCGAATAGGTTCAACTCCTCTACCTTATGGAAATCCTATTATGTCGCCCTAGTCGCAATAACTACTCTGAAGTACATTGATCCATTTAGGAATGGCAGAGTTATTTTATTCAATGTAACATATGATAGAGACTGGAAGGTACAAGAGATTCCGATCTTTATAGCCTTAGGAATCTTTGGTGGTTTATATGGAAAATATATTAGTAAGTGGAACATCAACTTTATTCACTTTCGCAAAATGTACTTGTCCTCATGGCCAGTTCAAGAAGTGCTTTTTTTGGCGACGCTTACTGCTTTGATTTCTTACTTCAATGAGTTCTTGAAATTAGACATGACAGAAAGTATGGGTATATTGTTTCATGAATGTGTCAAGAACGATAACACCTCAACTTTTAGTCATAGGTTATGTCAGTTGGATGAAAATACGCACGCTTTTGAGTTCTTAAAAATTTTTACTTCCCTATGCTTTGCCACTGTTATCAGGGCCTTGTTGGTAGTGGTATCATATGGCGCCAGAGTTCCTGCCGGAATCTTTGTTCCTTCAATGGCGGTTGGGGCCACATTTGGACGGGCAGTAAGTCTACTGGTAGAGAGATTTATAAGTGGCCCTTCTGTTATTATTCCTGGTGCCTACGCCTTCCTGGGAGCAGCCGCTACCTTGAGCGGGATAACTAACTTGACTTTAACTGTGGTGGTAATAATGTTCGAGCTAACAGGCGCCTTCATGTATATCATACCCCTTATGATTGTAGTGGCAATAACAAGGATAATTTTAAGCACGTCTGGTATTTCTGGCGGTATTGCTGATCAAATGATCATGGTTAATGGATTCCCATATTTGGAAGACGAGCAAGACGAGGAAGAGGAGGAAACCTTAGAAAAATACACTGCAGAGCAGCTCATGTCCTCCAAATTAATTACTATTAATGAAACCATTTACCTTTCCGAGCTTGAATCTTTGTTGTACGACTCAGCGTCTGAATATTCTGTGCATGGTTTTCCAATAACTAAGGATGAGGATAAGTTTGAGAAGGAAAAAAGATGTATTGGCTATGTTTTAAAAAGGCACTTAGCCAGTAAAATCATGATGCAAAGCGTAAATAGCACCAAAGCTCAAACGACACTGGTATATTTCAATAAGTCTAACGAAGAGTTGGGACATCGTGAAAACTGCATCGGATTTAAGGATATTATGAATGAATCTCCAATCTCGGTGAAGAAGGCGGTGCCAGTAACATTGTTATTCCGTATGTTTAAAGAGCTAGGTTGTAAGACTATCATCGTAGAGGAAAGTGGAATTTTAAAGGGGTTGGTCACTGCTAAAGATATTTTGAGGTTCAAAAGAATTAAGTATCGAGAAGTTCACGGTGCGAAATTTACATATAATGAAGCACTTGATAGAAGATGTTGGTCAGTTATCCATTTCATAATCAAAAGGTTTACCACTAATCGAAATGGTAACGTTATATGATTAGACATTTATGTAATTTTTAAGGCGCTAGTATAGATTATTCAAAATTATATGATACAGACTTTTATCAATTTTTACTTGTTTAAGCTCCGTCACCTTGTTATTAAACGTGAGCTGAGAAATGCCTTTTGAAAACACACTAAAACACATAAGTTAATCTTCGCGCCATTTACCAACCTTTTTGTATTGGAGGTAAAGTGCTTTGAAATATTGTTTCCCAGGTGTGTCAAGGAAAGCATTCAATTGATTCAACTCGTTCTGAGATAATATATCAAAAATCGCATGAATACCGGGCTGCAGACTTTTTTTTATGTTTAAACTGAACTGCGTCGTAATAGACAACTGTATATATTTTGTTAGAACCACAAGTACATTTTTTCTGATGGACTGCTTTATCAAACTTATCTTTGAGCTTAAGTTATTTTTCTGCCCATTTTGAGCGTTTGATACATTATAAGGCTCACAGTAGTTCGTTATTAGTCTGGCTACGGCGTCTGCTGAATTTGCACACAATGTACCATCATGAATTGCTATTATTTCTAGTATCTGGCAAAGAACGGAGTTAAACAAATGGTGACGATTGGAAAATTTAAACCTGTGAACTAATAGTATATGATCTATCACTTCGATGATGTTAATAAAGCCTTCATTGATTTCATCCGTTGACTCATGGTTTACTATAAAAGCGAGAGTTTTTAAACAGAAAGGAAGCAGCATTTCAATACAATATTGGCTGAATAGCCATGGTTTCGATACTAAGAACTCCTTGATAGCATTGAACAGTAACAAGTATGACTTGTAGCCAAATTTTTCTATATCACAATAGGTATAGGCTTCAAGTAAAGCTATCACAAATAGGTGATGACCAAGGTTATTGTCTCTTGCAATCCTTTTTGACATTATGATAAAAACTCTCACAAATTTTTCAGCACAAGGTTGGCTAATGGTGGAAAACGATTTAGCACTGTTCCAGAGCAGGCGGTTAAACGCATCAGGACCTTGTTTAAGACTTTCTTCCAAGCAGAACCCCAAGGCAGAATCGCACTTATCTGTATGCTCAATATTTAAGTACTCTGCAAAAATATACTCCAACTTGTTTTCTGTAAGGAGTGAATGAACCAAAAACATTTCCTGTTCTTCTGGCGCATGGTACACTTTTCTAGAATGATATCGAAGGATAATTTTGGAAAATATATCCAGAATTCTCGATTTATGCTTAGAAATATCGCCTTGTCCGGTCGTTATAATCTTGTACAATGTAGACATTGATATTCTGAAAAGGGGAATTGTTTCAGATTCAAAATTTTCAGAGTAGTTTTCCAAAATTTTAACAGCATAGCTAATTGTCATACCTTGTATATCTCTATGCTTGTTATCTGGTTTCAAAAATTTTGCGATAGTAAACCCGGCGATAATTAGTTTGCTATCACCATTGGACAATGATATTGACTGTTTAACGATATCGTAACCAGATTCTAAGAACTTCTCACTCACAGGCTCCTTTGCCTGTGACAGATGATTAGTCCAAACTTTTTCGAAAATAGATATTTTGTCTTCTATTTCCTTTTCTTCATCACCTGTCTCTGAAATGGCCATTTCGGGGCTCATTATTGTTTTCTCACATAATTCGTAGAAATTTGTTTCAATGTTGCTCTTGAAGGTCGGGCTTGACAATAAATGAAGGAGGCATTCTCTAGTAGCGGAATCAAGGCAAAATGATTCGCATGTTAGATTGTTAATGAGAGCCACTCTAACGTTTTTGTTGATGCATTGGATAGGAATTTGAATCAAAGCTTCTAGAGCGAAGGTTTGATGGTATGATAGAGCAAGCTTGTTTATTAAAGCGTACGTGATATTTTTCTCTTCAAAAATGTCATCATTTTTTAATAACGAAGATAAATTTGTCGAGTTCAATAGTAATGAATCAATTAAAGAAGAAATTTGTTCTCTTGTAAAGTTGTTGTTTACTAATGTTGCAAATTTGGACACAACAGAGTATGATAAGTTTGACTTTCTTTCTTCGTCAAGGATTTCAAAGTGCCTCATGAATTTTTTTTTTGCATCAGAAAGATCGAACGAAATATATTCTCTCAATTTGAAGCAATAAAAGAACAGTTCTTCAACATCAGCCGATGTAGTATCAAAAATATTAGAAGATAACACGTAATCGATTTTTTCTAGTTCCTCTGCAGGGACAATATCATCGTAGACTTCCATTATATGATACTTTAGGTCCCATTGAAGACTGTTATTAAATGATTCCAAAGTAAATACTTGAGATAAAATAGGCTTTACCTCATCGAGAGTTGCGCGCGATGCGCCCTCTGATAGTCCCTCCAAGCATATGCGTATTAAATATAAAGGAACCCTGTTGGTGGAATCGTGATTGACTTGGTCAAGTAAAGCTTGCAATAGATTTTTCCATTGTAAAGAAGATAAAGTGAACAATTGCTTCGTTATAGACTTGACATATGCAGGATGATTTATCAAAAAATAGGAATCGGGTCCTTTTCTGGAACAGTACTCATTTATTTTGGCAAAAAAATCTGATAATTCCCTTGCGTTAGCGTGTGATTGGATTATTAAATCCCAAATATGAGAGGAAAAGAGAGGATCGTTCAAATTTTCGAGCTGAATCAATTCAAGTAACCGAAAAATATGTTTAATAGCAACCTCGATATCCAATTTAAGGATAATTGGTATTAATGATAACACTCCAGATTCATCAGTCGACGCTAACATTTCAAGCAATAATGCTTCAAGGAACTCTTGAGATACGGTTTTCTTCGATTCCGATAAAAGATTCAGAAATCTGCATTCTAAACTAGGTTTCTTGGCACCTAAAATTGTAAAGATGACTTCTAGTTGAGCAAAATTGTCTTTTGATAAGAAAGTGACGAAAGTGGCAAAATAATAATAAGCCATATCGTCGGTAATTTCGGACGCATTCTCTTGGACAAACTTTTTATTTAATTTCATGTAATCTATGCGTGGTTGTAAAAGGAACTTTCCCATAAAATGAGATAGACGAATGAAGGATTGGTTTGAAGATGCAGAATTTTTGGTCTGTGCGAAATATCTTAAACTTGGTAGTAGCATATGCTTGCAGTAACAAGTAGCAATTTTGTTATCCGTTGTAGTAATATTGTCAACATGAGTTAGATTGCAGGCATCTTGCAAGTATGAAAGCGCAAAGTCAGTCGTCGGGCACGAACTTAATCCATTTATGGCATGTTCTAAAAGTTGAAAAGACTCTTCAACAGAAAAATTGACAATCAAGTAGTCATTAATCGCAAAAAATGCTTTTATAAACGAAACGCTACGTGTAAGTAATTTGTCTTTAGGCCAAAGGAAAAATGTTCTTATCATTACAGGCACAGTCTTCAATTTTTTGAGTAGTTTTTTTATCGAAATTGGATCATTAATAGCATCTAATAATCTCGTGAAAATTATCCAAGTATGTTCACTGGTCTTAAAATCATCCAAATTTCCATTGTTGAGCCTATCAATGAGTAAATCTAAGACGAAAATTTCTTTTTTTGGAAAGTAGGTTTCTAATTTATCAAATTTTGAAACTATCTCGGCAATTTGATGGGGTTTTGTGCTCGTCGAACGTAGTAATTTCGACAAATCTTGGGCATTGTCTGGGATAGATAGTTCTTCTGTAAGATCACCCATGTTATCAAAAAGTGCAGTATACTCTCTGTTTTTCCAAAGATAACTGATGGCAAGCTAAATCTTAGACAGAGATGTTCCTATGCTAGTAAACAATCCTGTAGTTGTGACCAGGTGCCCTCTTAGCGATCATTTTGAGATGAGCTAAGTGAAATTTTTCAGATCGCGCACGACGGAGAGGTTTTTTAGTTGGATGGAAGTCAAGCCTTGTACAAATTGTAGTTGTATAGAAAACATTGAACTTACGGTCTTGAGTTGAGTCAATAAGCGTGAGCCAGAACGCAATTATCAGATATGACAATCGATGATTCAAATCGATTACTTATGGACGTCGATCAATTTGATTTTTTGGACGACGGAACGGCGCAACTTAGTAATAACAAGACCGATGAAGAAGAACAACTATATAAAAGGGACCCAGTCAGCGGGGCTATCCTGGTCCCTATGACTGTAAATGATCAACCGATTGAAAAAAGTGGCGACAAGATGCCTTTAAAGTTCAAGCTGGGGCCACTTTCTTACCAAAATATGGCATTCATAACTGCAAAAGATAAATATAGGCTTTATCCTGTTAGAATTCCTAGATTAGATACCAGCAAAGAGTTTTCTGCATACGTATCAGGTTTATTTGAAATTTACCGTGATTTAGGTGATGACAGAGTGTTTAATGTACCAACGATTGGAGTTGTTAATTCTAATTTCGCAAAGGAGCATAATGCAACAGTAAATCTGGCCATGGAGGCGATTCTGAATGAATTGGAAGTGTTTATTGGTAGAGTCAAGGATCAGGATGGAAGAGTGAACCGATTTTATGAGTTGGAAGAATCTTTAACCGTTTTAAACTGTCTGAGGACAATGTACTTCATATTAGATGGTCAGGATGTAGAGGAGAACAGATCAGAGTTTATTGAGTCATTGCTAAACTGGATTAATAGATCAGACGGTGAACCAGATGAAGAATATATTGAACAAGTGTTTTCAGTGAAGGATTCTACAGCAGGTAAAAAAGTGTTCGAAACACATTATTTCTGGAAGCTTTTGAATCAGCTTGTTTTAAGAGGCCTGCTCTCCCAAGCCATAGGTTGCATTGAAAGATCAGATCTTTTACCATATTTGAGTGATACATGTGCCGTTTCATTTGATGCAGTAAGTGACTCCATCGAACTCCTGAAACAATATCCAAAAGATTCGTCCAGTACATTTAGAGAATGGAAAAACTTGGTGCTAAAATTAAGTCAAGCCTTTGGTAGTTCTGCTACTGATATTTCCGGTGAATTACGGGATTACATTGAAGATTTCTTGTTAGTAATTGGTGGAAATCAACGAAAAATTCTGCAGTATTCAAGGACGTGGTATGAGTCCTTTTGTGGGTTTTTATTATACTATATCCCCTCATTAGAACTATCAGCAGAATATTTACAAATGTCACTGGAAGCTAACGTCGTAGACATAACAAATGATTGGGAACAACCATGCGTCGACATCATTAGTGGTAAGATACATTCAATTTTACCGGTAATGGAATCTTTAGATAGTTGCACAGCAGCATTTACCGCTATGATTTGTGAAGCAAAAGGCTTGATAGAGAATGTTTTTGAGGGTGAAAAAAATAGCGATGATTATAGTAATGAAGACAACGAAATGCTTGAAGATCTATTCTCTTATAGGAATGGTATGGCATCTTATATGTTAAATAGCTTCGCTTTTGAGTTGTGTTCACTGGGTGATAAGGAATTATGGCCCGTTGCCATTGGATTGATAGCCTTATCTGCAACAGGGACGAGAAGTGCAAAGAAAATGGTGATTGCAGAATTACTTCCACACTACCCATTTGTTACGAATGATGACATTGAATGGATGCTAAGTATATGTGTAGAATGGAGACTACCAGAAATAGCGAAGGAAATATACACCACGTTGGGTAATCAAATGTTATCGGCACACAACATAATTGAAAGTATCGCAAATTTTAGTAGGGCGGGCAAATATGAACTGGTAAAGTCATATTCGTGGCTATTATTTGAAGCTTCGTGCATGGAGGGCCAGAAGTTGGACGACCCTGTGTTGAATGCCATTGTGAGCAAAAACTCTCCTGCAGAGGATGACGTTATAATACCACAAGACATTTTAGATTGTGTAGTGACGAATTCTATGCGTCAAACTTTAGCGCCATATGCTGTTCTGTCACAATTCTATGAGCTGAGGGACAGAGAAGATTGGGGCCAAGCGCTGCGCCTATTGCTTTTGCTGATTGAATTCCCTTATTTACCAAAACATTACTTGGTTTTGCTTGTGGCGAAATTCCTGTACCCAATTTTCCTTTTAGATGATAAGAAGCTAATGGATGAAGATTCAGTGGCGACAGTCATTGAAGTTATAGAAACTAAATGGGATGACGCTGATGAAAAAAGTTCAAACTTATATGAAACTATTATTGAAGCAGATAAAAGCTTACCTAGTAGCATGGCAACACTTTTGAAAAATTTAAGAAAGAAACTAAATTTCAAATTATGTCAAGCGTTCATGTAAATCAGTATAGTAATGTCCTTCGGATGGTATATTAGGATATATGACGAAAATAAGTAAATTTAAACAACAATATATATTTAGATTGATCTATTTTTCTATCACGTAAGTTGACATTTGTATTATACATTACATCACAATTAGTAATGAAAAGTGTTTGGAAAAAAAAGAAGATTATTTTGCCTTTCTTTTGAAAAAGCTTTCCAATGTTCCTTGCTTTTTTAACCTTTTATTCGATGACGGCGTTTCTTGCTTTTTTGAAGACGACAATGCCCTTTTTACCACGGGTGATGGCTTGCGTGGTGGTGTTGAAGTTGCAGGTCTCTTTGTCACAATATATCCATCCTCATCAATAAAAGAGGAGGGCTCTTCTTCAGATTTAGGTTCCTTTGAATGTTCTGTTTCAGGGGGCTTTGTTTGTTGTATTTTAGGTACATCCATAAGTGAATCTTCTGCTGTCGTTTCCAACAAGTCTTCTAAATCATCGTTGTTTTTGTCCTTATCGTTGCTGTCAGTTTCTTTAGGTGAGTTGGGCTTGGACCCTTCATTTACTTCCTCTGCATCTAAGTCATCTTCGACAAAAAGATTATTTAACTCTTTCATTTGAGCTTCTCTTTCAGGGTTCTGTTTATTTATTTTTTGCAAGTTCTCCTCTTTCCTTTTACGTAACTCATTTTGTCTAGAGGTTTCCTTGTCATCTCTATCCTTTTTCATCTTAGCCAGCAGTGCAGTAGACCTGAGACCCATGTCTTTAGATTTGGATTTCCTTCCGGTTGTTTCTTCTGGCGTGGTCTTTGATCTTGCTGTGGGCCTTACCAAAGGTTTAGATTTCTCTTCTAACGTCTTAGTCCTCTCTATAATTTTCGATGATTCAGAAACTTTAAGTTCGTATGAATTTTTAATGGTTAAACAATCCTTTTGATCGATAATGTCGTAATATGGTATGAAGCTGTCCATCGGATTGAAGGCATAGATGAAACAATCAATTATTGAATCTTGCTGTGGAATGTTGGAAAGATCATGAATAATTTTAATAGTTTGATCTTTGTAGCAGCATATCACTACGCAGTTGTATTTGGCATTGGTGGTCTGTTTGTAATAGTCAAACATTAATTTCTTGGCCATGGATGGGCCGATCTTCAAGTGGTGAATTAGATCCGTAAAAAGGACGGGCTTTACCTCAGTGAAGAGCTTCTCATTGATAAAAGATGACGTCTTTTGATCCATTAATTACCGATTGAGTTAACTAAAGCCTATTTCTGGTTGTTAGTTAATGTGAAATATTATTTCGAGCTGATCTGATTGCGATGTAACGAACTTCTGCGTACTTTTCAAAAATTAAGAGTTTCGCGTGTTTAACTCATACGCGTTTACTACTTCCGTCGGAAAGTTACACCGTAGTGGAAAATAGACCTATTCGTTAGTATAACCTTATTAAGGTACTTCCATTAATGAAGTGTTCTATATTGAGGCATACTGATCGAGCATTTTCATAAGGTGAAACGATAAAAATATAAAAATTAAGCTTAGCGCCGCTCGGTTTCGATCCGAGGACATCAGGGTTATGAGCCCTGCGCGCTTCCACTGCGCCACGGCGCTTAACTTTTATGAATACTTTAGACTTAATAAAGATTCATATTCTAAAATTAAAAACAACTTGCACACTGAGCTGTGTTAGAATGAAATCCTACTATAATCCATTAGTAGTATTCATGTCACTAGCACATTACAAAATATGCCATAGGAAGATGACGTAAAGATTGAGAACTAGTCATCAGATATAATAGAAGCTGAAAAGCAAGAATTGATAATATCGGACGCTATCCTACAATAGCAGCGCAGTTGCATAATTTGTTATGTGTCGTCTTTATTGTGTGTAAAGCTTTATACACCTTTACCTTTGTGTAGAAGACAAAGACATTGTTGTTATCACTATGTCCACATTCGCTACGAGGATATTTTCAACATATCTAGTTGAAATACAAATCTCAAGCCACTTTAAAAACTGCGGAATCAAACAAATGTACAATACATTATCCTACTAGAGACTAATTTCTCAAGGTTTGCAATCCCATCTCTTTTCATGAGGTATATTGCGGCACAGAATGGTTGTACGACCATTGCTCAACGTTTCCGCTCATAGATCGATTCAAATAACATTATAGATATGTGGCGATTCAGTGCTAATCCTTATCCCGAAATTACGGATCTATTCAGCCAACTTTGCCTATCTACATTATTCTATCAACTAGAGGCTAAAGACACGAATTTCTTGGCATTTTTTGTTTGAAAACTTGAAATGGAAGAAAGACAGAAAGTAATTTTATATAATCTATTATATTTAAGTAGTTCTAAAAAAAAGTAGAAATCGACGCCAGATTTCCCACCTTGAGTAGAGTATCATACTATATAATATCAATGTACGGTTCACGCACCTAGTTGGCTTAGTCTGTTGAGGGGATGAGTAATTGTTATATATTAACCAAAAAGGGAATCATCTTCGTTGAAATCTTTTTTGAAAAACCATTTAAAAATAACAATACTAGAATATATGATAAGACCACCGATCATGCACATGATACAACTCAAATGGCCAATCAATTGGCAATGATAGAAAACAACAGGGAGTGCTATACCGCTTGTCACCAGCATTCCTGTAAGGAAGTGAGCCAGATCTTGGCCAGTATTTGATGAATCGGACATGAAGTCAGATGTGTGATATTTATTTCCTGCATTGAAAATTGTGTTTGGTATTGGGGCAAGCAAAAAGATCAAAATATCGAATAGTGGGTAGTAATTATGGAATAATGCGCAGCTTAGTATGACCAAAAGGAATCCCAATGCGAGGAATCCTGACAGAGAAATAATCTTTGTCAATGGTGACACTTTGAATTCCATCATAACCGTCTGGGATTTTATGTATTAAGATTCTTTGCCTTTTAGATTTGATAAATATGCGCCGATATTAGACGTGTGTGTGTGTGTGTGTGTGTGTGTGTGTGTGTGTG
>ERZ794946.90-NODE-90-length-53236-cov-4.669807_pt1 | contig 53236 bp, 44 predicted proteins | sample MGYA00433072_ERZ794946 | MGnify/ENA primary metagenome ERZ794946 (study PRJEB30137, sample SAMN04331413) | food metagenome | isolation source: Y3 must sample point D1 replicate A | place: Australia: South Australia | collected 2014 ...
GTCCATCCAATGGATTTTCGTCGGCTATGGCGGCGTCAACAGCAATCATGAAACGAGACTCGAAGCTGAACTAACCTTCAAGGATGCCTTCCTTGACAAGCTCTGCGGGTGAAGGCCGAGTCTGCAAATGCTTCTCGATGGAATCACGACGCATAGCAGCGGCGAGCTCGCGCTGGTGGTTCTGCAGTGCAGGAGCGGCGGTAGAGTCGGGCAGGATGTTGCGTTCGACTAGCTCATCCTTTTCCGGTCGTGAAGCAATAGCTTTGTTCAAGCTGTCTGTGAGTTTGTGACGCTGTAGCTCCTGCTGTTGAGCTTGAAGAGCGCTGGAACATGTCAGTGGTGCCTCCAACTGACCGGTCAGTGATGATTTGTTTACGGTGCTGCATTGGTGTTGAGCAAGATGTGCTTCTCTCTAAGCTCATGGACCTCAGGGCGGTTTTGGATGGCTTTCTCGAGGCTGTTGCGGCGTTCGAGAGAGATTGGACTCGTGGTGGCAGGGGTCAACTCGTCCGACATGGTTGCTGGGGCTTGTTGCTGGGTTCCACTACAGTAGAGCAACTTTGGTAGACGAGTCGAGCCGCAGAAACAGATGTCGTTGTGCACGGGTAAATGTGAATTGAGATGGTGAGTAAGCTCCTGAGCTCCCTTTCAACTCCTCACCCGACAACGAGAGACCCTGCATGAAGCGTGCGGGGTTGTCATTGACGGGGGTGGTCACAGGGTCTGCATTGTGGCACAGTCAAACTTCAAAAGAGCTGTTGTAAACACGCGTTCGTCGGCATTATCATTAACGGCTAATATACACAGAATACTGCTGCGGCGAAGCGAGCGCCGACCATGCAATGGCAGTCGTAGGCAGAAGGGCATTTGCAATCATGAAAACACTCTTCCCCTGATCATCCTCCACTTTCTTACTACTTGATCTGAATTGTTTGCTCAATTCGTTTCCGGAAATAGGCGGTTTGTTGAGCGATGCGTTTATGCACCCTCGTCATCCTCACCAACACGGATAGCACCCTCGCTGCTGACACCGTGGGTCCAGAAGCCACCAAGCTCAACCTGAGTCTCAGGCATGCTCTGGTGAGTGAAGAGCAACCAGGCACCGAAGACGGGCTTGGCGAGAAGGTCGAGGACGGCGTAGGCAATGATCTCCTGGTCGACAGACATCTTGCGGGAGCCATCGGCAACACCCCAAACACTGTATCATTATTAGCAATGGTTTAAGCAGGCGAACGGAAACATGACTTACATAGGGTAGATGGTCCAGATGACAAGAGTGAAACCGGCAATGGAAGCGAAGAACTTGCCAACCTTGCCACCCTTGGCCATGGCGTTGGCGCGGCCGTGAACGGCGAGCATCCAGATGACGACGAGGTAGGCGATGCAGGCAATGGCGTACCAGCCCCACTTCTGAGGAGTGCCCTCGGTGCCGTAGGCAGCGAAGAGACCGGTCAGAACCATGATGACATCAGCAACAATGGCCAACAGGATGTGGCCACCGCTAAGACCGGCGAGGAGAGCCAGGTCGAGGAGGAGAAGAGGGGTGGTCAAGCTCCAGTCAACGTAACGGGCCCAGTAGACCTGGCGGTAGACGTCGTGGGTGGTGTCGGGGACGTGGCGGTGAGAGTCAGTGACGGTGGTGCGGTGGTAGCTGATGCCGTGGCCGGTGGCCATGGCAAAGTAGGACAGAGAAGCAAAGGTGACGATGAGGGTGGTGACGACGTGGTAGAGACGCTTGGAGATGGGGACGGTCCAGGAAAGGCCAACGAAGACAATCATGGAGAGGAGCATCAGGACGAAGACGGCCCACAGAGCGCGGGTGCCGGTCTCGGTGACGGTCTCATACTCGGGGAGAGAAGGGACAACGGTGGGGATGGGAGCGACAGAGCTCGTGGCCTTGAAGGCCTCAACAGGGTCGACAATCATGGCTGGTGCGTGGATTGAAGAGGGGATGGGATGGAGGGAGGAGAGTGGTTGAGGGTGAGATGGAAGAGCAGCGGAGGGGGAGACGTTCTTAAACAAGGCAGCTGCGAGCTCTGAGCTGCTGCGCGCGGAGCTTTCGATCGCGCCTGGATGACGTTGTCATGCATCAATATGCTTCCTTCCCCACAAGCAAGCCGTGCAGCTCGCACGAATTCAAGGAAACCGCGCAACGCTTCACCGAGCCAATCGTCCAGCCCACAAGTCCATCGTGAACCTGTTGAGCCCTTTTCCACTTGCGCCTGAGATACAGCCACTCTGAGTAAACAGCTTCAATGCTCGATGGCATATGTCCACATTCCTGTACCATCTCCTGTACGATTCCACGCTCACCTGATGTCTCCAAAACAGGCTTCATGCAACATGCATCGGCTGCTTTCTCCACAGCGCTTAAGGATCGGTTGGAGACAAAGCGTGGACTCAAAAGCCCATTGGCTCAAAATCAAGCCTGTCATGGCTTCCGTACTCGTCAATTGCTAGCTCACGTATGCCTAAATTAAATACATATCGATTCATTCTTCTCACAAAGCAGAAGAGTCTGGTTACATATACATTGGCATGACTCGAGTCAAGGACAAATCGCCAGATGTGTTTGTGTGTCCACGTTTTGAGCCAATGAATCTTCCAGGTGCCAAACCACGTTTAAGCCGCGTTTCATGCGGAGGATTATCGCAATCGTCTTTCCACCATCCATGGCTGTGAGACCAGCCATTTCCAGGATCCTCGCGAATGAAAGGCGGCATTTGCGAAAAGCAGAAACATGGTAGACATGGAAACGGTAGACAACGGCGATTGATCGCGATCAAGATAGCGGAAGCATCGACGTCTCCCAACACTTGTGATAGATGGGCAGGTGCTAACGAAGTGACGCGCTTGCCAAGGCGTGGGGTTCACTTCAGGATTTCTGAAAGTCAAACGAGGAAAGTCCATGTGAGAAAGACATAGACGATTCTTGCACCGAGTCCGAACGCCATCGCGACCCGCCATCACTGAACCAAACTCCATACATCTCCAGCCTACGAGCGCTTATCAAAGACACAAACCGCCCAACATGTCTCTCACCGCTGAGCAACAGGACAACTTCGAGGACATCGAGAAGCAGTTCGCTGTCAAGGGTGCGCGCCATTTTGTCCGAGTCGCTAGTCTCCCATAGCTGACCAGTTTGACAGCCGTACAACACATGACTACCTACTGGTCCATCCTCGAGAAGGTCCCAGGAACCAAGCTACGCCTTACCAAGATCGACGACGAAATCTACGAGCACTTCAAGAAGGAGTTCCCCGACTACGACCCCAAGGCTACAATCAACGAGGATGAGATGAAGAGCAAGGCAGGCAAGGAGCGCTGGAGAAACTTCATCAACCATTACGAGAAGAAGGTCGACGACTACAATTTCGGCACTTTGTTGCGCTCCAACCCTGCCTTTGAATACGGCCAGGACGAGACCATTTTCGGTACGACTTGTCATTCTGATGACGATTGGAAGATAGCTGACGTTTAGGAACAGCTGTGCGCATGCAGTTCTACGCACTTGAGATTCTGAGGTATGTCCTTAATATCTGATTATTTTGGTCATTTGCTTATGAAACTGGACAGAAATCGCGAAGGTCTGAATGACTGGATTTACGAGAAGGCTCAAGGCCAGAAGGCATCATGAGCGCGAAGCCGACTGTGATCATTTTCGCCAGGCCGTCGTGGGCGAAAAATTTGCAGTAGCTTTTATCGACAGAACAAGTTATGCAGCCACTTGCAGAATCTGCTACGAAAGTAAGTTGCCGTCCACCGGACAAAGGACAGTCTGTCAGACGTACCTTGATGGGTGTTGCAGCCACGAGAAGAAGAGCGGAGAAAGGCTATGGGGACGGGGATGGAATCAGAGGCTAGAATTTGCCACGCAAAATCCAAGTAATTTCGCGATGAACTTTTACAATCGGAGGACACATGGTTGACTATCGAGAATGCCATTTTGGAGAAGGGGCTAAATAAGGGGCGGTGTTGCGTCGACTGAAAGCCAGAACAAGAACAATAGTAACGCGACGCATTCTTCACACCGACCGCCGCAACTACGCCATTGCATTGTCTCGACTTGGTAAAGAACATGCGCTCTCACCGGAACTGTCTTCTCCAGAACAATCTGCCCAGCCACAAGAGTTTTGCGCTTGATCTCGGGGTCTGAGGTAGCGCTGTTTTCTGTTCGCCTCTTTTCCTCTGTATCTACGCTTATATGCCCGGGTTACCAAAAGTCGTCCGCTCACGCGCGGCAAAACCAACTAAGGAACAAAATGTCGAGGCAGATAGTCGTCTGGAGAAGGACTCCACGTTCGACAAACCGAAGGAAGACGATGTACAAGCAGCACCATGGAAAGCACTGTTCTTCTTCACCACAAAGTCACACCTCACATGTTTGGCCATCGCTCTCGCCGCAGCTCTCGCAGCTGGTGGCATCACGCCAGCACAATCTTACCTTCTCGGCAAAGCCTTCAACGCATTCACCAATTCCAGCAGTCCTGGCGCAGTACTCAACTCTGTCTCAAAATACGCCACCTATATCGCTGCTGTTGGAGTCGGAAGCTGGCTGGTACATTTCGTCTTCTTTACAGCCTGGCTTGCTTTTGGTGAGTTGCAGGCCAACAGCGCCAGGGAAAGATTATTTCTGGGCATGCTGGACAAAGAGGTCGAATGGTATGATATGCGGAAGAACGGAATCGGAGCCATGATACCTCGTTTGCAAGCGTAAGACAAAACATGGTCTGCATTTACTCGAGGTCGGTTTGCTGACGTGCAACAGACAGATCAGAGACCTCCAGCTCGCGACCGCACAGCCATTTGGCGGATTGATAAGCTCGACAGCTGATGCAATGGCTTGCCTTGGACTTGCCCTTTACACTTCGTGGAAGCTCACTCTTGTGATTGTTTCCACTGCTCCTATTATCACTTTGATCGTGGGATATCTAGGTGCATCCATGCAGCAGTATGTGATAAAGCAGCAAGAGAAATTGACAGAAGCTCTCAAATACGTTGGGAACGCCATCAACGCTATTGAGACTGTCAAATGCTTCAACGGTCAAGAGCACGAATTGGCCAAATATTCGGCTCGCCTCAAGGAAGCCGCTAGTTGGTATTACCGTGTCATTAACGTCAATGCCCAACAATTCGGTTTCATGGGCTTCATGACGTTGGCCATGTTCGTCCAAGGTTTCTATTATGGAGGTGTCCAGGTAGACAATGGCGAAAAGAACACCGGAGACGTCATCACAACGTTCTTCTCGGCCATGAGCGCCTTCCAAGCCATCGCCAGTATCCTACCACAGATGATAGTGCTCGAAAAGGGCAGAACAGCAGGCTCCACCCTCAGGGCCGTCATGGCTCAGATGGAGAAGAAGTCGGGCGGCCCACCATCACATGAGCTTTTGAAACCAGACAAATGCGAAGGATATATTGAATTCAGAAATGTAGGCCGAATACACTGGTGTTCCTGCTCGTTACTAACTGTATCCTAGGTGTCTTTCGCTTATCCAGCACGTCCAGATCGAATGGCCTTCAAAGACGTTTCCCTATCTATACCGGCACACGCCACAACATTCATCATCGGCAAAAGTGGTTCTGGTAAGAGCACATTCGGTCAATTACTCCTACAGTTCTACCCTGCGGCTGCGGGGCAAATACTATTCGACGGCCTGCCCATAGATTCGCTAGACCCCGTTTGGCTCCGAAGTCATGTCACACTCGTGGAACAACACAGCATGCTGTTCGAGGACACCGTGTTTCAGAACATCGCCATTGGAACCAAGAATCGAGATGCTGTGAATAAGCAGGATGTAAATAGTGCCGCCGAGTTTGCTCTTCTGTTGGCAATGGTTAACGATATGCCTGATGGCTTCCAAACTATGGTCGGAGCAAAAGGCGGCACAATGAGTGGCGGGCAGAGACAGCGTATGGCTCTCGCTCGAGCATATCTGCGAGACACACCTGTGCTCCTTCTTGACGAATCTACAAGTGCTTTGGATCAAGTGAGCCGATCCTTGATGATGGAAGCAATTCGCAGGTGGCGCGGTGGGAAAACTACCATGATAATTACTCACGACATCTCGCAAATCCTTGCTGAAGATTATGCAATGATTTTCGAGGATGGCAAGCTGGTACAGGAAGGCTACCGCAAAGATATGGAACAAACGCAAGACTCACCCTTTCACAAGTTTTTGTCTTCGGATTCCAGTGTGGCTCCAGAATCTGACGTTGTCGCTCGACATCGTTCGCTGGAAGTCGTAGAACGAGATGCGTATGCAGATTCAAGACATCAAGAGCATATAGATGATCCCTTGGAAGCCCATTTGAGTGCTGGCGAAAACCCTCGATATTCCTATTTGCCAACACTCTTCGCCAACCGGCACACCAAGGCTGCCTTCAGGAGAGCATATGGCTTCGCTGCTTCTCCAAGCGAATTTGGCTCACCAACTTCTCCGGTCCCCCCAGGACCAACTTCGCCTACAAATAGAGTCACCAACCTCAAGGATTGTACAGTCCTACACGGATCACAAAGCAGCGACACAGTCCCTCAGATCCATAAAGAGCCTACCTTAGACAAGAAGCCAATCAACAGAAGGTCTATCGCGCCGGAGCTCTTAGAACGGTTCGTCGAGTCGACCGGTAACCTAGCTGCTCGTGCTCGCCTTACCTCTGGGAAATCTCGCAGACGGCGAATTCCTTCTGCTGGCTCGATTCCCACTGTGTCTGGTGGGACCGAGATGCAACCTTTTTCTAAGCAGAAAAAGCACGATGCTCCCACACTCGAGCGGCAAGTCTTTTCCATACGAGCTATCCTCGGCACGGTGTGGCCCAGCCTCGACTGGTACATGAAGGCTGTTCTCATCGTTGCTTTCGTCGCTGCCTCTATCAACGGAGCTTGTACTCCCGTCTTTTCCAACATCCTGTCCAAGCTGATTGGGACTTATGGGAAAGGTGGTAAAGAAAAGCACACGGCAGTAATTTACACAGTCTCGATTCTCGGGATTGCAGCTATCAATGGCTTGACTAGTTACGTTATGCATTTACTTCTGGAGTATGTTGGTCAAGTCTGGATAAACACCATGCGCGAAAGATCTCTGGAGCGAATCCTTGATCAGCCCCGCGACTGGTTCACCTATGAAGAGAACTCGGTGTCTCATGTGATGGAAGGCTTAGACCGACATGCAGAGGAAACGCGTAATCTACTCGGTCGCTTTGCATCCTCTCTTTACATAGCGTTTGTTTTGAGTGTCGTCGCTTTGGTATGGGCTTTGACCTCCCAATGGAAGCTCACTCTCATCGCAATCGCTCTTGGTCCTTACGTATGGTTCGTCACCAAGTCTTTCAGTACAGTAAGCGGAAACTGGGAGGGAAAGAGCAACGACGCTGCTGAAGCCGCTGGGTCCATCTTCACCGAAACATTCACCAACATCAAAACCGTACGGGCTCTGACTCTAGAGACTCACTTCCGTCAGAAATACTTTTGTGCAACTAAAAGTGCACTACAAATCGGGTTCCGCCGTTCTCTCTACGCTGGATTCTTTTACGGTCTTTCGGATTCTTCCGGTGTCTTTGTCATGGCGCTCATGCTCTATGCCGGAGCTAAACTGATAAACGATGGAGCTGATGTGGCAAAGATTGTCGAAGTTTTCGTTCAGCTCATCTTGGCCATAACTAATGTGAGCATTTATTTGAGTCTGATACCACAGATCAGTCTAGCAAAGGATTGTGCATCGCGCTTACTTCGGCTGTCGACCCTCCCTAAAGATTCGCACGAGCATTTTGGGAACACGCAAATTACCTCAATCGGTGATATCGAGCTCCACAAACTCAGTTTCGCCTACCCCTCTCGCCCTGAACAAATGGTTCTCAACGACATCAACTTACTTATACCAGCGGGCGAAACGACCGCCATCGTTGGCTCTTCAGGTTCCGGGAAATCGACGATTGCTAGCCTGCTCCTGAACCTATACACAAGTGCAAATGAAGCTTCAGAAGCTAATGGCAAGATACCGGACATTATGCTATCCGGACGTGACCTCAAGCACATCCATACCCCTACACTTCGTTCATTGATCACAGTCGTCTCTCAGACCCCTGTGCTCTTCTCCGCGACGGTAGCAGAGAACATCTCGTATGGGCTGCCACCATCATCCCCGTACACCGATTTAGCTTCTGTTCGTCGGGCTGCAGCAGCAGCAGGTATTGATGAATTTATCATGAGTCTCTCACAGGGCTATGAGACACTGATCGGCGAAGGTGGCACTGGACTTTCAGGCGGGCAGGCTCAGCGGGTGGCCATTGCCAGAGCTTTGGTGCGTAGACCAGCGGTGATGATTCTTGACGAAGCAACGTCGGCTCTTGATGTTGAAAGCTCGAACCTGGTTCGAGATACCATACAGGGGTTAGTTGAGCGCGATGGATCAGGCATGACAGTCATTATCATCACCCACAGCAAGGACATGATGAGAATCGCCAAGAACATCATTATGCTTTCGGAAGGGCAGGTGGTTGAGTATGGAAGCTACGAAAGGCTGTTACTCGCGAAGGGCGAATTCTTCCACCTTCTCAGTGGAGGAGAATGGGCGGAAGAATCGGAAAGGAGAGACAGCACAGGTGTGCGTGGCCTGTCTGGTAGGATGGACTGGGGCAAGAGCAAAGTAAGAGCCTAAAGAGATCAACTCCACAGCCGTCAGTCTGGAGGCACGATGGATCAACTTTAGAGCCCTTATTTTAGCCATGTTAATATCGAGAACTTCATCGGCGTATTTCAGCAGATGTATTGGTCGAGCAAGCGGTGTATACACACTTGAGTATTGTTCATCATGGGCTTCTTGCCAGTATTTAGGCTATCAAGACTGAAGACGTAAAAGTGCACTTGATCGCAACTCTTCAGCATTATTTACCATCTGCTTGCGCTTGAGCGATATTGCTGTAGGATCGACATGGGACCCAAGCGAAAATTCCAGCATTGCCACATGTTTGCCGGCTCAAAGTGCCACCTTTCATGGGTTCGAGGATCGTGGTGGTGACGAAGCGTGTGTTGAATGAGATGAGATGCCGAGCTGCCGCACACCTACCCTTTGTTGAAGCAATTGAGACCCGTCAGATCTCAATCACGATCTAGCAAGGATGCCATGTGCCGCGGTAGCCATGGACGCAAACTTCTGAACGGCATGTAACAGTCTTCACTGCTTCAGTATCGTGAAGATGTAACTGCTTTCCAATGGGCTGCATTTGGCAACCTGCTCTATATCTCAGACATTGGCTGATGTTTGAATTACCATGGATTCGTACAAGTCGAGGCGAATGTTGAAGTTGAGCATTGCCAAAGGCCAGCAGCCACATGCAGGAAGCGTCAGTACTGGAAGGCTGTACAGAGTTTAAGCTTCGTATCTTGGGACGAGATCCAGGGGTCTTGGCCAGTGGGCGGGCTCGGCACAGACCGGCGACCAATCAAACTGGCAAATCTGAGATGGCCTTAACCTTATTTGCAAACAGACGTCAAGATCCTTCGGCTCCCCCAAGTTGTCCGATGCCACCATTACCAATGGGTTAACGATCGCTCTTGAGCCGCATGCTCACTACAGCAACATATGCATATTCCAAGGATAATGGATCCTGGTTGAAAATGGGTCAACATGAGATTTCAGATCGTCATGCGCAGACACTCGAGGCATAGGCCCATGCAGGGAGGCAAAGGAAGTTCTCATAAGGACGGTCTGCTCCAAACCTATCTTGCACTTGCTATCACTTTCCCTGGTTCTTCAACTCTCGCTGGCGCTGCTTGCGCACTCCTTCGCTTTTGAATACTTGATCTTCTCATCTCGTACCGTACTAGTATCCAGGACCAATGGCATCACGCACGCTTCTGTGGATTGCTAGTCTTGCTTCGGTCCCCCTTGCCTGGGCCGGCAGTCCGACGTACAATGAGATTTTCCAGAATCCTTTGCCTTTGTCACCAATTGCAACTCCGGCAAGGTGAGAAGCTTAATCTTGTCCATCTTGCCTGTACTGAACCTCTCTCAGCTCTGCCAATGTCAATGGTCAACAGATAGACTTCTACGAAGTCACTATTGAACCATTCCAGAAGCAAGTCTACCCAGACTTGGGTCCAGCCAACCTAGTAGGCTACAACGGTGTCGCACCAGGTCCCAGGTTCTATATCCAGAAGGGAACACAAACAGTCATTCGCTACCACAACAATCACACTGATGATTCCGTCGTCCATCTACATGGGTCGTGGACACATACTCCATGGGACGGTTGGCCGAGCGATAGTATCCACTATGGCCAGTTCAAAGATTACTACTATCCAAACGAGTATGTGAATTGCAGCTTTATGTTGAAATCTAGGCACGACATTAGATGATACTAATTACGCACACGTTTAGTCAGAACGCTCGCTCTATCTGGTACCACGACCACGCAGATGGTATTACTTCCTCAAACTGTTTCCGAGGCCTAGTTGGAACTTATGTTATCTACGACCCCGAAGAAGACAAACTCGGTCTTCCTACAGGAAAATATGATGTTCCACTGATGATGAGCGACAAGATGTACACCGATTCAGGAGACCTCATTCAAGTCGGCAACGAGCAGAACGATTTCATCGGAGATGTCATGGAGGTCAATGGACAGCCTTGGCCTTATCTCGAAGTGGAGCCAAGGAAATACCGCTTCCGTCTTTACAACACTGCTGTTAGCAGACCTTTCGATCTACACGTAGAGCAGTCTAATGGTGACTGGCTTGACTTCCAAGTCATTGCATCGGACTCTGGCTTGTTTGGCTCTCCGGTTCAGTCGAGCGATGTTACGATGGCTATGGGGGAGAGATACGAAATTGTCGTCGATTTTTCAAATTTTGCCAACCAAAACCTCACATTGAAGAACACGTTCTCCCTAGAAGGACAAGGTCTTGCCCAGTTCGACAACATGGATCTGGTCATGTCGTTCGTCGTTGGTGGGTCCGTGAGTGACTGGTCATCCAACGAAGTGTCAAGTATCCTCAACCAGAACATCATTTGGCCTCAGGACAAGGATGAAATCGATCATACATTCCGATTTCAACGCGGCGGAGACGCCGCGTGGACAATCGACGGAGTGGACTTCAACGATATCAACAACCGGATCCTAGCGAGACCTCCCCAAGGATCAACTCAGCGTTGGAGACTGGTTTACGCAGGAGGCCCCGGCTATCACCCGGTCCATATCCACCTCGTAGACTTCAAGGTCAGTCTAACCACTGTCATCCTCAGATTCAAAGGCTAACAACGCTCCAGGTCCTTTCACGAACTGGAGGAAGCCGTGGTGTACTTCCCTACGAATCGGCTGGATTGAAAGACATCGTCCTTCTTGAGCCTGGCGAGACTGTCGATGTTGAAGTTTACTTTGGCCCGTGAGTTCATTCAGCACTCCACCGAGATCCACGATGCTGACTCTTTCTAGTTGGAATGGATTGTACATGTTCCACTGCCACAACCTCATCCATGAGGACCATATGATGATGGCATCTTTCAATGTCACTAGATTGGAAGCTCTCGGATACGACAACGTCGAGTCGCTCGATGATCCCGACGATACACGATTCAAGGCAGAAGATTGGTCTGCCGATGCCTACTCTGATAGCCAAATCCAAGGCAGACTCAATTGGCTCGGTAGTCTGGGCGCATACGATGAGCGCGAGGAGCTCAGCAGTGCTGTCGCTGCATACTACTCTGGCAACCCAAATCCTCCGGTTGAGACTGGCAACTCTCAGACTTCTGCCTCCTCTCAAACACAGAGTTGGGGCCAGAACTGGCAAGGCAATCGGGGAGGACGCGGTGGATGGGGTAACCAGAAGCAAGGCCGACCATGGCCGAGATGATCATGTTTTCCGCTGCTTAAATGCTTTGTCTTTTCATATGCTCGTTCGGACTGAGGGGAGATGGTGACAGGTTCGGTTAGATCTTGGCCGATTTTGAGCAGTGTGACAGCGAAGCCACGCTGTTTATAGATTTCTTTAGCGACTTTAATAATTTAGACTATCTTATACATCACATCATAAGAAGCGGTCTCCTCAGTATTTTAGGATCGGATCCACAGACAGTGCGATCTTCTGGCCGCACAGAGAAAACACCAAGTTTGATGGACTTGCTGCCAGGGTGACCCTGTCGATGGTTTTCTGACATCGACACCTCTGCACACTACCAGGCTATCGAACAAAACGGTTTGATGAGAAAGAGGCGCATATATACGTGGCATAGGCTATGTATCTGGTTCCAAATCACCTGTAAGCTATTGGTGTTGCAGAATATGAAATGTGTTGCAAGTGGCATTCGAAATCAAATAACATGTGGTCTGAGAATCTATGTGGTACAAATCGCATCAGGAACACCATTCACGCGACTGATACACGACGCTTGACCTAGATCTAAAAGATCAAAATAGCGATACTGCAATAAACTACAGCGACCAAGGCGTCATTCAATCCGGTCGCATTAGAGTCAACAAGGCTGTACTCGCACGCTTCCTCTACGTAACAAAGTTAGGATAGTTATCAGCAAGTTTAGTGACTGAACTGAGAGATCGGGTTGACTTCAAACACAAGATCTGGTATGGGCAGCAGAGCACGAACTACAAAACCGAAGTGATCCTCTGTCGATGGTATGTACCGAATCTGAACAGCACACGGTGAGCACTTGCCTGCTTGCAATTCGTGATCCAAAGGGCATCTGCAAGCGGGCGGGCAATCAGTTCCGAGTTCACCCCGCGTGACGCAGCAAGAATCCCAATATTTCTGCCTGTACTCCGTAATCATCTTAAGACACGACCTGATGCTGTCTGTCCGGGAACTGGAGGTTGTTGTAAGGATAAGAGTGCTTGATTCATGTCCTTGAGCTTAGCATCCTCTGCATTGTCGTTGCGAGCTTAAATCGGACACGCTCCATGCGCCGCCGGCGTCATGGCGCGGGCGCATTCCGTAAATTGATATCGGATTCTCATGACTACTGCATCCGATATCAAGTCAGTCAGGTCGGCTCTCACCCTCTTCACAGCAGAAGGTTGAAACATCACGAGATGAGGCAGAAACTTCCCAACTCACTCTAGTTGCCAACCTTGTACATGTTACTTGTCATTTTCCATCACTCACGGTACCCCGAGTTATGCGAGATCCCAGATGCTGAATTGTGTGCTCACGCGGAGTAGCTCAAGAACCAGGTTCGTCATTTCAAACCTGGGACCGGTGCTCCTTCGGTCTCCAGCTTCTTGTTTGAGGAGATAAATTGCTCGCGAGCGAGACGAGGTCGCTAATCGAGGATCATAGGTCAATGGTCTTTCGATCACCAACACAGTGTCACGTCCGCCCATTCGTGTAAGTCGCGCGACTGAAGCCTGGACAGGAAAACAGCCTTTCCCCCGTCATAATACTTGTACTTGTATGTCAGATCAGAGACGTGCTCATGGCAAACACGAGGGACTGGGATCGGCAGGGGAAGAGCAATGAGCCTCAAGTCGCCTATTCATAACTTGTTCATTGAGAGACGAGACTCCATCGTAACCCCAGCCTAGCGGTGTGTATTCCTTCGTATCGTCCTGCCCATCACCGCTGTCGCCTGTCGTAGCAACAAGTCATGTGTGATGGTGGAAGGGGTCGCAGGGAAACTTTAGCGTGTATCCGGTCGTCCTTGTTAATAGTGTTTTCCAAGTCACCACTGATGGCGTGGTACAGACGGCCACATCTTTGAGGAACATTGCAAGGTGCTTCGGATGGTCTTGCGAATCACGTTCCTGTTGGCAGGGTGATGGATTGTTTCTAGAAGAAGTTTAGGAGACAGCATTGCAGCAAACATACAAGTAGACCCCTCATTCTCTCCGCGGTATTGCGCTCGTCTGGCATATCAGCACCTGCGTCATTCGAATGATTACAATAAATCAACTTCAAGTAAAATTCTACTCTGTATCATCCTCCACCAGGTCCACTCGGGTGCCGGGACTGCCGCCGGCATTCGATGGAAGGTGAAGACTCGGGATCCGGAGCTCTTGAATTCTGCGGGCCTTCAATGCCCAGCCCTAGATCCCTGATGCCAAACAAATGCCAGGCTGCGCGATGCAGAAGCGTTGCACGTCAGACGAATCGGTTGCTCGGCAAGAAGGTAGACAATGCAAACAATTTTTGTTCGTTGGGGCGAAACGTGAAAACGCAACGACGTCACTCTTGGAGTTTGAGAAGTGCAGATTGGGATGTCTTGGCGGACGGCGGGCCACGTAGAGTTCACGTTCCAGACTCGTTGAACATCTTCTTGACGACCTCAATGCCTATCCAGAAGCGCATCGAGGTGTTCATCTAACACCCGTCATCTTAAAACCCGCTCCAGAGTTGTTCTAACAAGACACTGAGATGGTCTGATAAACATATATGCTTTGTACGAGATGTAGACGTCCTGCATACGACCAAAGGCAGTTCAACCGTAAGTCTGAGTTTTCGGTCCGTCAGTCGGTCACATCGCGGGCCCTTCAACGTCCACCGAGAAGGAACCTTAGGTTGAGAGAGTGATCTCACTGGCATTTGCTTGTCGTGCCACCGCCGATTGTGCCAGTGGATACGGTCAGAAGATGGTGGGTTGTTTCCAAGACTCCCCGGGGCGAGTTTTTCGTGGGCCACTTCTCCGTCATCGTATATAGTTGCTCCATCCCTCCCCGGGTTGCTTTTGCATTTGCATCCACTTTGTTGTTTTTCAATCATGAATACTGCACCCACACATCTCCAAAACCCCTCGCGGAGTGCCTCGACGGCTACCGCCTCCTGGACAGAGCAAAACTTGAAGGAGAAGGATACCGAATCACCTCGCTCAGGATCATCTGACGAGGGTGCCACCGACAAGAAAGAGACCAACGTAGAGCCTCATTCCCAAGGTTGGCTCTGCGGTGGCAAGCATCTCGAGGAGCTTCGCCAGGATGAGAATCTCAACCTCGACGGCCCCTTGACTGAGGTCGACATCGATCTGCCCCTCACTCGCACCCAAGTCATCAACCAAGGCGACAAGCAACTAGTCGAACTCAAGTTCGCACCCGACGACAAAGAGAACCCCTTCAAGTGGGGTAAATGGAAGAGACGATTTATCTCTACCCAACTCAACCTCATGACCCTCTTCATCGGTCTCGCTACCACCGCCTACAGTTCCGGCATCAATAGCATGGTCGCCGAATTCCATCGATCCGCCGAAATGGGCCAACTCGGTCTTTTCACTTTCAACATGACCTGTGCTCTTGCCCCTTTGTTCCTGGCCCCCTTCTGTGAGCTTGTTGGCCGTAAGGTCATCTACGCTGGAGCTTACCTTCTCTTCTGTCTTTGCTTCATCGGTCTGGCTCTCGGACAGAACATCGCAACCATTCTAGTCATGCGTACATTCCTCGGTCTCTTCGGTTGCGTTGGAACCATTCTTGTCGGTGGTACCTTCAGCGACATGTACGACGTGCACGAGCGTGCCAGACCCATGGCTATGTTCTCGTACGTGGCCATTCTTGGTACGGTTGGTGCTCCCATCTACGCTGGCTTCATCGACATGACCATCGGCTGGAGATGGATCGAAGGTATACAGGGACTGAGCAACATTCCACTCCTTATCTGCATCTTCCTCTTCTTCAAGGAGACTCGTGGAGGCGTCGAGCTCCAAAAGCGTGCCAAGGCGGTTCGCAAGGCTACTGGTGATGACCGCTACCAGAGTGCCATGGACTTTGAAACTCCCAGCGTCCAGGCTATGCTCAAGGCGTCTTCCGTTAAGGCTATCTACATGTTGGCCACAGAGCCTGTCGTGTTCCTATTCGGCCTCTGGATCGCCTTCTCCTGGTTCATTGTCTTCCTGTTCTTGTCCGTCATCCCTATCACGTTCCAGGAGAAGCGAGGCTGGAACGAGGGCGTTGGTGGCCTTCCCTACATCTCTCTCTGTGTCGGTGTTACTCTCGGTTGGTTGGCCCATCACATTCAGATGAGAAGATATCTTCGTCTTACCCAGGATCCCAACCACAAGGTCGTCCCTGAGGACCGTCTTTGGGCCGCCCTTTGGGGTGCCGTCTGGATGCCTATCGGTCTCTTCATCTACAGTTTCACTCAGTATGGCTACTTGTCTTGGGTCGGTCCTACCATCGCCCTCGCCCCTATCGCCTTTGGTGTCTATTTCATTTTCGAGTCGACCTACAGTTACACTGCCGACTGTTACGGAGAGAGCTCATCTTCTGCCATCGCTGGCCAGGGTCTCATGAGAAACACGCTTGGTGCCGTCTCGCCTCTTTTCGCATCTCAATTCTTCCACAATGTCGGAAGTCAGTACGCTGGTCTCATTCTGTCTCTCATCGCTTGTGTACTCACTCTGGTGCCCTTCGTCTTTTACAAGTACGGACACTTGATGCGTGCTCGCTCCAAGCTTGCCATCGTCTACTAGACGGACTTTGGTTCGTATCAACATCGCGTTGCATCTTACAGCATTTAGCGGTCGGCGTTTCCGTTTTTATCTTTTTTAATATACCTATGGGCTTTTGTATGAATATGGTTAGGTCAAGGGATCCATAAAAGTCAGATTCATGATAGAATGCAAGACATGAAAACAAACTTCAAACAACCATTGTCGGAATTCTGGTGCGTATCTGGTGAATACTCGGTACACTTGTCGACTTGAGGCGTCATGTGGTCCTCCACACCATAACGAGGGAGGTAATCTTCTACTGCAACGATATCGATCTCCATAATGACTGTGTTGGCCGAGTCGCCCGCATATCTTACAAGACAATGAGGAACACTTGATGAAGGTTCGATGTTGGCAACACAACAACTACAAGCATATGCAGCACGTATTGTAGCCCAGAGCATATCGATCAAGGGTACATAAGTGATGATCGGACAGTCCTGGAACGAGAACAAAGGTAGAATCAACTGTTTAGAAGAGTTGCTATGTAGAGTATCAAGGGGAGGAAAAGCATGCATGGCTGTGCGTAATGGTATATTAAAACAAATCGTGTCGTCGTTGAAGCGGATCGTGTAGAAGGAAAGCAACCATGTCGTCAGGCTGGAGCGGTCTGTCATGAACCAAGCGGATGGATCAGACATAGTAGCGTCTGTTGCTGCTGTGATGGGATCGGCGAGGAGAGTTGCGTCTGTCGTAGCTACCACGACTGGAGCGTCGTTGGCCGTGGCGAGTGCTGTGGTATTCTTTCTTGACTACAACCGTGTCGCGGTCACGGTGGTTTCTATGAACCAGCAGTGCAAGGAGCTGAGGGGGTGTCAGTGAGGCACTATCGAGATTGGGCATGGATGACATACGAAGGTGGTGAAGAAGAAGATGATGTTCATGATGGCAAGGGCAAAGCAGGCCTTGAGCATGGCGCATGTCTTGTTGATGTGGAGAGACCAGTCACTGCCGCTTTGACGGCCATAGTAGCCAAAGGGACCCAGACTGAGGTAGATGCTTCCGCTGCTGAAGTTCGAGCAGTCCTGGTTTGTGATGGCACGCAACTCGTAGACAGCGGCAATCAAGGTGCCTACGAAAGCGAGGTCGACGAGTGCAACGAACAAGGCAGAGTGACGAGCGCGCAGGTATGTTACGAGCGTTGCTAGAGTCCATGCGGCTGCGAGGACCGACGTGATGAACAGCAACAGAATGTAGGTGGGTGTGAGCTGATTGTTGACGACAAAGCCATGGACGAACCACGCCAGCATTCCCACAATGGGAATGAGAGTGAGGATCTGCGCAATGCGAAACGAGAGGAAGAGGAAGCCTGAGATTGCCATGATTGAGAGGTGAAGGATGTGAAGCGTGGTGTGCTGTTGTAATTCAGAAGAGTGTTGCAAAGTCCCTCGGGTGACTTGTCAGCACGAATGGAAAATCAAGGCGACAAGTGCTTCAAGGTAGCACGAATGGAGTGCGCAAGGTCGCTGCTTGATGGTCACTTCCTCAACTGATGAGGAGCACGATGAGTATTTGTACAAGGTGATGACGACCGCTTGCTGGGTTCAGAGACAAGGGGAAATCTTGATTGCAATGGCTGGGATACTATATTATGCGCAGCTGCATGTGCCGATACCTCTCCATTGCTCTTGGCCCCTTGGTGGAATCTGACAAACCCCGAGAGCGCGCGGGGCTGGGAGGTGTAAAAACATGGAAGGTGGTTGGGACGCTGGCCAATCGGAGAGCTTGAGCAAAGCCACCTTGGCCGCCTTCTTTCAACTTTCCTTCTTTTCGAACCATTTCACTTCACTCTTGAACATTGCCAGCTTTTCGACATGCCAGCAAAGCAGATCGAGTGCACTGATGGTGTTGTGTTGGATCGCGCCTCTTACCTGTTAGACCATTACACCAGGTTTTATTGCTCCAGACCTTTGCATCCATTGTCTTCCATGTCCTTTGAACACTCGTACACCGAGGGCATATGCACTGTAAAATAAAGACCTGGCTCTGTTACCTTCCCTGCGGTCAATCCATGTTCTATACATTTGACGCGATACTTGATACTGTCTGCTAAAGCGTTCCTGAATGGTGATGGAGCACAGAATCATAGGGCTTCAGTTTTGGTAGGTATTACTTTGCTCAAGGTAGTATTGTGCATCGCCCTGGAAGGTTCTATAATTGAAGAGGGTCGATCTGGAAACGGACATCCCTCAAAAGACTAGTGAGCGAGACTGCGCTTCACTAGTCGGCGTGGTGAAACGATTTGTGATTATCCAAACAACAACTCTTTCACACTTCCTCTCTACAATAAGCGAGTCTGGCGATAAGCGAAGATTACAGACATACGATTCCAAAACTCGCCATGGCAAACACTGACCATCCAGAAAAGGATCTTGAAGACATCATGGTCCACCCTCTGTTTCGCAAAGCTGCCACAACACCGGCCGAGTCCTGGATATCAACCATGGCATCTGTCAACGCACTACTGAGAGACGGTATCAACAAGGACAGGTTGCTCATCTTCACTGGTGACGCGGATGGAGTGAGTCGCTACAATGGTTTTGTGAGTTCCCCGGTGATACGCACTTGGCAAACACGCGACTGATGACCTCAAGGATGACATTTGGGACCCCAAAGGTGACTGTAAAGTCAGACTGGAGAACCAAGATGTCCGCTTCAACAGCAAGATCATCTTCGAGACTAGATCGAGGGACCTAATTGCATTGATCTCAGGTAAACTTGGTCTTGTACATGTCAAATGAGTATCAATTAGAGTGTGCTGACATAATACTAGAATGTGTTTGTGAAGAAGGCATGCACTACAACTTCAGAGTGCCGTCTCTGGGTGACGACGTGGAAAAGATTGGTAAATATGATCTCGCCATTCGCAACTTCATCGCAACCATCATTCGCAAACCTATCATTGGTACTACACTGGTATCTGCTCTCGAGGATCTGCAAATCATCGTCAAACACATCTTCAGATTGCAACGTCAGCCAGAGAAGGCCATTGAATTCGTACAAGAGTATGTGCAGGATCTCAAACTGGACAATTGTACGAACAGGCCTGCCGACATCGGACTATTCCTCGCATGGACTGAGAGAACTCATTGGTCAAAAGCCTTTGTGGAAACCTTCGCACACTGTGTGGGAATGCTGAATTGTGGAGTGCTCGACCAGGAAGCTCTAGACGATGTCTCACCAACAACGCGTGCTCTCCTTGAGCATAGCTGTACGCACATGCATTATTGTCTCACAACCGTGGAGATGCCCATGACAATATTTGGCATCAGTCCTGCTATTTTGGGAGAACTCGGAGACCACGCTGGAATCAAGCAATCACTGCTGGCTTTTCAGGAGTTCCTCGGACAACACTATGCTCAGATCTATGGAAAGTGGCCTCCGCCTGTGCATCAAAACAGCGGACATTGGATCACTCGTTCTATAGTCCAACGCTTGCAACAAGACTTTGGTAACCTCTACGATCTAATTGTTGAGACAGAGCATCGCGACTCGACTGCCGACCCTGCTGATCCTTTTGGTTGTGGACTTGATCGTGAGCAGCTGTTCAAATCTTGGGACCGCCAGTATGGCTTCAACCCCTTGCCGCATGCCAATCCCAAAGCCCCAGACTACTATCCTACCCTAGTTGTGGAACCAGATGAAGAGAAGGGCGCTAGACGATCATCGCTTATTCCTGCTATGCAAAAGCACGTAAAGAAGGGGCCAGAACTTCACAATATCTACTCTGGCGCCACCAACGAAGGAACATACGGTAAGTCTCTCTCTACCTTTCATCACTCAAAGACATGCGCTGAATCAATGAGACAGTCTCGACCTTTTGCAAAGCATTCCTAAAACACGAAGCCTCAAGTAAGCACGAAGAGATGGATACCCACGATGGTCGTCTCGGTCGCTGGATCGTCGTCTACTGTATGATGCAGCTCCTCTCCAAAGTAGCCGTCGACATACAGGGCCTCCGTCACAGCCGGGGCGTCGAATACTTCCTCAACGCAGACCTCGACGGCACTCCACCCTGGAACCCGGACGACTTCCCAGTGACGATGCGTCCAGTGAGTGCTCACTATAGCTGGGCTGCACTCTTCGCAAAGGCCAACAGACCACCTCGCAGAGTCTCTAGAAACTCTGCCAAGAAGGATTCGAAGGCCAAGTTCAATGTCGAATATTTGCCAGATGGTCGTGTGATGCTCAAGGACGCCGATGGACACGTCGTCTTCAGATAGACGTCGTAAAGTCAAGAAACACGACGACATCGGCAGCTGACGAAGAGATGGAAATGAGGAACGAGGAGCACGACCCACGACCCACGACCCACGACGAACACGACTACACAGGGAAAGGAACATGATGAAAGAAGAGCGGAAGGAGACAATACAGCACATGTCGAGGAAGTCAAAAACGGAACGAGAAGTCAAGAACAGAGCGAGAGGCTGCGTTACGCTTCTCGCTTAGATAGGAAGGAGCCATCCACAGTCATACTCGGTCTGGTTAGATCGGATGCTCTTGCCTGTTACAGCAATGATATAATCTTCGATGGTGAAATGAGTCCTTGTGTACTACAGTTGATGCGTGAACTGTGCTCTAGGACAGGCATGCTCTATCCCTGTAGCCTACTAGATTTGCCCAAGACTGTCTAGGTCGACACGGCGGTAGTAGGAAATGTGACCAAACTCAATCCAATGCTGCGCCAGACAGTCGGGAGAGATAAGGATGAGCTGCGAAGGCATGTATTCATCTGAGACACAAGTCATTAGCAAGTCTGTCTAGAAGCCGAGGTAGGAATATGTGCTTACCGTGTGCGAAGCCTACTCCAGCAATGTGACCAGCACTCCTGACAACTCTCGCGCCTCTGAAGGCCGCTTCATCGGCAATGCGTACGAGTCCGCCATCGCTGATGTCAGGAGCAATAAAAGTATATTCTCCACGAGGGACATTAGGATCGCCCGTCAGTTTGACAGCCTCGATCCGGCCGCGGTAGACATCTTGCTCGTCAGTGATGGCTGATGAAGCTGACGTAGGGACTTGGAAGGAAGATGCCTCAGGATCCGACTCCTGATTCTCTTGAGCACTCGCATAGCTGCTGTCGCTGCTGTCGCTGCTCTCGGAGCTGTTGCTGTCACGCCGATAGCGGCCAGTAGCGAGCCATTCGAGCATGTGATCCATACCATCTGGGAGCGGCCTCTCTTCACCCTTGTTGGGCTGCAGAAGAAGAAGAAACTCACAGCCATGACCACTGTAATCACCGCACCAGATGCCCTGCCATGGCTTGTCCTTGGTCGGCATGTAGCAACTCGGTGGTAATGTGGCGTAAGTTGACACCTCCTCACCCATACGGACCGTCATAGCATGACCACCAGCATTCATAATGGTAGGAGCAAACCCGCCGAACCTGAGGGCTGTATCAATACGGCTGGCGGCGCCCAAGGCCATTATCGAGCTGCTGTGACGACGGCCAGAAAACTCGACCCACTTCCGCAAGCGAAAAGTGTTCTGGCTGACTTCATCAAGGGTAGATGGCCGGTGTGAGAGAGCCTGAAATGCTCGAGTTGAGGCATTGCGTGTGCGTGAAAGAGCAGGAATGTGCATAGGCGGCCAAACTCTGGTACCAGGCCCGATGGCGACTTCAGGAAGATCGCGAGAAAGCATGAAAGACGTGTAAAGACCAGGGTTGGCAGAACAATCCATCATGATCTCACGAGAGAGCGACGGAAGGGCGTGGCTTCCTGGATCATCATCGTGCTGGGGACCATAGTCATGAGCACGCCTCGGATTTCCGGGATCGAGCTTCAGGACAGGCGAGTTGAGGTCCAATTGAACTTTAGGATTGAAGGTGTGAACCGAGACGTCTTCGTCGTGCTCCCAATGCTCGAATTTACGGATGCCTGGCTCGGCAACTATGGCATAGGCTTCTATACATCCTCGACGCGGATCATAGCGGGCAAGAAGCAGTTTTCCGTTGGGTTCGCCGTCCGAAAACCAGATTCTGTTTCTGCACAGAAACCAATAGGGATGGTGTGTGATGTAGAGGTCTCGAAATGATGGCAGAGGGGCAGCGCTAGTCAAGGGGTGCGGTATTTGTCGATTGACGTGCTGTTGCCACAGGGAGTCACTCAAAGCGTGGTTACGAAGGAAGCGGCATGTCAACGCCACATCAGCTAGACATGTCGGTTCGAGGAATTGAAGCACACTCTGGACCAGCTCAGCCGGCAAGCTTAGCAGTCGAGGCACTGTATTCTCTCCTTCCATGGTTGTGATTAATGGGATAAGGTGTTGTAGGTATGGACGGCGACAACGGAGTTAGATAGAGGCGTCACCACTCCTGCATCACCTCGGCACCTTCCATTTACGGAAATACCAACAATTATGAACTGAAACTACGCGACATATGACTCTGATATCTCACTTGCGTTTGGTTGTCGAAATGACACTGATTGAAATACAACTTCTCACTCCTCAAGGCCTGTCACTGTTGGGGCTGGTTAGCTTCGTCTAAAAGGACGAGCCGGAGCGAAGCCTCTCGACAACCATAAGAACAGAATCAAGTCTGATACCTTTGCTGATCTAGTCTAATGCTAAGCTTTCTGAAGTCGCTTTTTCTTTCCCAACAGCGCTATGCGGGTATAATCACTCCCAAATGCACGACAATGGTATCGAACACGCTCCAATCATCTCCCAGTGCTTTCGTAATCTTCTGATCTCAACGAATAGTAGCTGCTTCGAAAGCTGGAGTAGCCTCTAACGATGAGTTCTCCTGTCCTTGATCACTGTCAGCTGCTTGTGGTGTCGAAGCGCCTGCTGCTCCATCCGCCTTCTCGATGGATGTTGATGATTTGGTCTTCTCGGCCTTTCCTGTCTTGGCCTTAGGCGCTATCTTTGATCTGATCACGGAGGGTGTTCGCTTGGGAGGACTCTTGGCCTCGGTCTTCTCGTGAGCCTTGCTGGCTGAGCTGGCGGTTGGCCTCATCATGCGTGCGAGGAAACTGTCATCGGTGCCCTTCGAAGAGATGGCGGGTTTGCTTTCAGTCTTTTTGGGTGGATTCGAAGTCGAGGCAATCGATGATCTCGCAGTAGGCTTTGTGGCAGCAGCAGGAGCACGCGGTTGTGGGCGGCTGTTCACAGCAGGCTTTGAAACAGACACAGAAGGCTTGGAAGACTGATTATCTTGTCTTGCTGCTGATGCGGCGGTTGGCGCAGTAAGATGCGATGACACCTTGATTGGTCGTGTGGGCGATCGGGGACGAGTAGGCTTGGATTGGGGGGATTTTCTGAGAAACGCATTAGCCGACAGTTCAAGAAAGCGTCGATTTAGTCCTTCTTACGTCTTTGCGGAAGCAGCGTCGGACTTGGTCTTAGCCTGAGTCAGAGAAGAATTGCTAGGCTTCCGAACAGGGGGCTTGGGTGAGAGGGTAGACGACTTGGCTGCTGGCGACTTCTTGACCGAGGTAGGCGCAGGGGCTTTCTTGACAGAAGTTGGTGTCTTGGGTGAAGCTTCAGCCTCGGGCTCAGGAGCGGTTGCGACAATATTGGCGGGTCTATGAGGCACAGGGGCAGGGCTTGCGTCGACGGCAGTGACGGTACCGCGACGGGCGCGTGAGGGAAGCGCAGCTGGTGGAGCAGGCGCTGTCTCTGGTTCGCCATTGGCGCTAGGGGTGGGAGAGACAGTGGATCGTTCTTTGAGGTCAGAAGGCTGCATTGAGCCGGCTTCCTCTTGCACACCAGAAACCTGCACACAGCTTAGCATCTAGCAAGGTAAAGGGCCAAGTTCAGTTCCTAACCGGCTTGTCAGGGTTGTCGGCAGGCATGTCATCAACGGGAAGTGTCATGGCTTGGGGCTTGTCGCCGTCCGTGGACGGGCTGGCATCGCCGTTCTCGGCCATATCATCGGCCGAAACCTCATCCCTGAGCTTGCTCTGGGGCAGGTCACCATTGCCATGTGCGACGTGACCGGCTGCCATGTAGTCCTTGGCCTCTACGGCGGGAGTGGTGGCAGCAGGGGTCTGTTCGATGGCAGCCTCCGGGATGGTCTCGGCCACCATGGGGTTCGAGCCTCGACGTTCCTCCTCTTGGCTCATGCTTTGCCTGAGGTTGGCGAGGGCATTTCCATCCTTTGATTCATCGAGACTGAAGCTGTGGCGGCGAAGGCTGGCGGAGCTCTCCTGTCTGGACTGGTACTCCTCCTTGGTCTTTTGCGGGTCGATCTCCATGGCTGGACTTGGGCTGGTCGGAATGCCGTGCTCGACGGAGACAAAGCTCGAGCGAACCTTGGACAGGGGACGGTCGCCGTTGGAAGATGGGGACAGATGGCCGTTGGAGCGACCGCGGTCTGGTGAGGTGGAATCGGTGGATGTGTGGTTGTTGTTGTTGTTGTTCTCGAACATAGCGAGCAGGTTGCGGACTTGGCTGTTGGAACGATTTACCGACATGGCTGTGGGCACATTGAGATAAGCATCTGGCCGCATTGGAGTCTTTTGAGAGAAAGGAAAGTGCCCAAGGGTCTCGGAATCAAGGTTGCTGTTGATTGGCGTCCTCGGTGGACAAATAGGCAGCACGAGCCGCCTTCATCTTATGAAACGAAACGCTAGTGTGCCTGGCAGGGCTGGCGCAATTGGGTGCCACTTACAATGTTGTGCAGTCTAGGAGATGGGCATGCCAACAGGGCGAGTCTGTCAGGCGGGTTCGATGCTGAATTGAGAGGGTGGCAGTGTTTCTTCAAGCTGTCTCTATCCAGCTACTGCCTGTCTTAAGCCATCGAAGTTCCACATGCCAAGACCACGTCATAGTATGCACAGACTAGCTTTCCACCTTGCTGCGAGTCTCAGGTTGCAAGCTGCTGTCTGGAAAAACGACCTCGCGTTTTTCTGTCACAGCAAGTAGTCTGACTCTTGTTTTAAAACTTCTTGTTTGCCGCATACTGTTGTTGCTGTGAGCCTGTGAGTAGATCTCTACCAAAGGCGACGAGCTCCAAGCAGGCTTCTGCCAACCGAGCCAATCAAATTTCTTGTCCCCTTATATAGATTGCCGGGTGAAACACATCGAACGACCAATTCCCTTCGAGAACATGTCACTTGATGCGTGTGACATTTGGTTGGTGAGTGGTGAGGAATTTCGTGTGTGTTCAAAACCTCATTGACATGGCTGTCCGAAGCTCGTGCTAGTTATTGTCATGTGTTCCAGTGTTCCACACAAAGCATGTGTTTAGGACCCATGTGCCTTGTCTTTGTTCTGCCAGCCATTTGCGTGCACGTTCTATAACAAGACGGCTTTTGTTTGGACTTTTGGCTTCCAAGTCTACTGTCTAGTCATTTCTCGAGTGGTCTATTCCTCTTCCTCCTGCAACAGCACGTCTAGACGCACAAGGATAGAAGAAGATAGATTCGCCGACCGTTGTTGTCGGAGAAGGCTGCCGAGAGTCAACAGAAACAGCCGTGCATCTGGGGTCCCGACCCAGCGATTGATCCCGACAAGCCGCCCTCTCGCTCCTTGTCAACAGACTCGTCGGTGTGTCCGCTTGTCCATAGCTGCCCAGCTGCCCGGCCCGTCATTGGAGTTTGTAGTACCATGGCGGCAGCAGTCTCTCCGCGACCTTCGCCTGCTTTCGATTTGCGGAACACGGCCCCTTACACGATCCGCTTGGGACGCCATCTCTCATCATGTTCCAGTATACAGTACAATCATAGACCAGATCTCTCGGACCCCGACAATGCCGAATCGGTCATCTCGCATGCTCCCGAGGGTGATCGAGTCACTCTGTCCTTGAAAGACGGCATCGATGAATACATGTATTCTGGAAGACGGCACCACGATGACGACGAATATCTTCTACTGCTCGACAAGGCAGGTAAAGAGTTTGTTCTAGAAAAGCTGGCATCTTCGTACGCCATGAACTTGACTCGTGCGCCACGGGAGTCGAATTCTAGAGTGCTAGCCGATCGTTACCCACAACTGCGTCCCGACACCGACGAGCACGGAGAGGAGGCAGAGGACGACGACGATGGTGGTGTCATCTTGGATTCAGCTGATGCTGATCCCACCAACCCTTTCGACTTCAGGCACTATCTCGACGTCGAAGCCTCACCGAGTCCAGCCTTGGCCCCTGTCAGACCCGCACCAGCAGCCACTCCTGCAGCCTCCCAAACATCTACACGAACTAACACTCCGATTGCCAAATCCATGCGTAAACAAACGTCCGCATTTGCTCCACAGACGGCCAAGTTACCGCCAAAACCGAGACAGAAACAAAAACCCACACATAATGAACCCATTGCAAAAGACACCACACGCTCTCCTTCGCCGGGACCACAACCACATCGAAAGGTGGAACAAGATGTACCGGCTGTGCGTCTTGACCGCCGTGCCTCTACGAGACTCTCTCTGCCCTCCAAACCTCCACCAAAGAAACGCGAACCAGAAGAATTGTCTCTTGACGACGATGACGACGATGGTGATCTGATACTGGAAGGTGATGAACCCCAGCGATCCACATACCACTCCAATCACTCCAAATCGAGCCTCGGTCTTGCGTTCTCGAATGGATTAGGCGATGGACCGCGCAGTCTACGTAGCGCAGCAAGCAGTCCGGCTGGTAGTCACATCAATTCGCCAGCCCCACAACGACCAAGTCCATTTGGAGAGCATCGGGAGACGAATCACGACGACGATGAACTCGTCATGGATCCAGACGAGGAAGCCAACGAGTATGACCAAGTCGAAAGCGATGCAGACGAAGATGGTGATGTGGACGCCTTACAACTACCCAGCCCGGCACAAGTGCATCGACCGAGTGTTAGCGGACCGACTGTTACAGGCGACGACGAGTTCGATCTTGAGAAACAGATGCTCCTGGAGCTGGAAGGAGGACTGGACGACTATGCTGCGTCGGGACAACAGGGTGGAGCGGACAGCGATGAAGAAAGCGAGGAAGAATAAGGCAAACGTGCCTATGGGCTTGTGAGAAACGCCTCTCGATGAAGCAGGAGAAGTGAACAAGGTACGGAAACTTGTGTTGTTTGGCAGCAAGGCGTTAGCATTTGATGAAAGGAAATTGGATATACAGGAACAAAGTAATTTTACAGATACCCCCATCTACCGTAGGAATTCAGTTATGCACACATGAAACATTCTCTATCGCAGACTGATCTCGCCCTTCCAAGTTCCCTCGGTCAGACCAAGTGTCTCGATAAGGTGCTGCCACCTCGGACCACCTCTCTCTTTCCGTCTGAGGTATTGGAGATGCTTTTGTCTCTTGTGGACCAGGATGGTCAGGTTGCGCTTGTTGATCTTGTCAGGCTTGCCTCTGCTTTCAAGGAAGTCGGCCAATGTCTTGATCTTTGCTGTCAGAATGGCGATCTGGACCTCGCTGCTACCTGTGTCGGGACCGGCGCGCTCGGTCTTTTGTGTATTGGCACTAGGGTTCTTGAGCAGTATCGACTCGGCGACCGGAGGTTTGGGGGGAAGCTGCTTGTCGGTCTGGTGGCGACCAAAGGTGTCGACGCAGCGCTGGATGTTGACGCGGAGGCGGTCCTTGGAGGAACCGTTGGCCAGTGACACGATGCGATTCAGGGCCTCTGTGGCTGTGGCATGTCTCTCCTTGCGCTCTTGCTCGTTCTGCTGGCGCTCTTGCTCTCTGCGTTGCTTCTCTTCCGGGGTCTGGGCCTCGACAAAATCCTGCTCGGTAACGGCAGCAGTCAACTGTTCGCTGCGGACGGAAGCCTCTCTGATCTCATTCTGAGTGAGGTAGAAGTTCCTGTAGTCCTCGGTCTGGGCGTTCGGGCCTGGAGGGGATTGGTTTGGCGAGGAAGCTTCATTGCGAGTAGCGGCGTGAGTGTTGTTGGTGGAAGAAGGAGTAGGGGTAGGAGCAATGGCCGTCTCGAATGACTGGACGAAAGGAGTGCTGACACCGCGTACGGGATCACCAAGGGCGACTGTGCGTTCCTGCTCGAGTACCTGCTGGCGCGAAATATTGGCGGCTTTGCGAGCGCGAGCTTGAGCAAGTGCATAAGGGTCGCGGTGTCGTCTCTTCTGCTGTACTGTCGAGGCCCGGTCTATCGGTGTCGAGGCAAAAGTTCGACATATCTGCGTTGAAGGGGATGCTGTGCAGCCATGTCCTACGCTTCATTGTTGGCATTCGTCAATTTAATGTCATTGGAGGCAAAACAAACCATTCAGAGCACGCAGGCTTGAGAATACGGAAACGCGTGGCGGCATGCTTGTGTTGGGTCTAGTATACCGTCAACTGCTCGCCGAAATTTGGCTTGACCGAGATGCGGTCGGGGATGCCCATCAATCGGCAGCCTTGGCATCTGACTTCCGCGACTACCACAAACACTCACCCTCCCTTCTCGTCGTTCTAATCATCGAGCTCACAACATCCGTCCCGAACTTTTGATCTCGGGATCTATTAGCTTGCATAGATTCTTCGGATAACAGTCAAAGTGCCTGGGAAGTGCTCTAGAACTCGTCTGCATTATTCATTCTCTCTATGTGCTAAGTTCACCACGCGCACAGCTGTAGAAATACATGATTGTTTTCCGGTCAGAGACCATGTCTAATGTAAAAGAGCCGAACAACATGGTCGTCTTTTTCGGTGCGGTTGTGTTTGCCCTCGCGACGGCTACCTTCAACCTTGCAATGGTCGATTATCCCCTGCGAAGATTGACCTTGCTCATCCTTTGAATTAATCTGGCTTTTCTTACCATGGCTGTCTTTGCATTGTGAACGTCATATCGTGAATGTCGTTGCCCTTGCAATAGCCATCTTTGCTCTCGCTATGGTTCTCTTTGCTTACACTTCTAATAGTCTTTGCTCTTGCTGCTGTCGAGCTTACGATCAGAAGAGGTGCAGCAGTACTTGCAAGGTACATTCAGGGGAAGAGAAGCCGTATCGGGCCCTGTCCCAGACTCGAAGGGGCCCATCAAACCAGCTATCAAAAGGCGATTCGTTTTTGGAAACTAGGTCCTTGTCCACTGAAAGCCGTATACCCATGTCCTCTCTTTGGATATTCATACCATTCTCAAAAGCATCTTGCCTTTTGATAACTTTCCGACCGCGACACATGGGCGACTGGGACGAAAGTGTTCTGCAACTGTCTGTACTGTTCTCCGCAAACGGGATAGCGAGATTCTTAGCTGGGCCGACTGCCAGTCTGTCGGAAGACCAGGTTCGCCGTCTGTCCACGCTCTATAGGATGACCGGGTGGATCGCCTCAGTAGCAGAAGAGGTCGTCGATAGATGACTTCAGCCGCAACGATACTCGATGCATGAATTAAACCGCAGAAGAGGTCGTCAACGGATCGTTTCAGCAGCAGTTCGAATACTGAATGCACAAGTCAAGCCGCAGAATAAGTGTTGGGCGCAATTTTCTGCCCGTAGATAGATGTTGAGGTAATGCTTCAGCCGCCGAGGAAATGACAGACGATTGACCCAAGCTGCGAACAGACATTGAAAGACGCATATGTCGATTACCGGAGAACTTACAGAGAATATTTGCGAAGATTAGGCTGGTGTGGTGAGATCGAGAGAGCGGTACGAACTGAAGGAAGCAAGTGAGTGGAAGATGCAAGTTGGCGGCAGCTATATCTAGCATATCGAAAACCGAAAGCGGTGAGGGTTTGCCTGCAACACTTTGAAAGACACCGATATTCAGTGAAACCAATTTGTTAAATTTCAGTCATTGTTTGATGTTCGTGGTGTTGCAGCTCCAGGGTCTCGAGATGCGACCCTGTCCTGCTTCGGCAAAATGCCGGATGGAACACCCACAGCTTGAGCTTGGCGGCGTCAAAATTGGCAGTCGCGGCTTCCATCTTTTACAGTGTTGCGCTTTCCCTCTCCCTTGTCACCAGCCCGTCGACAAATCTATACCGGTCAAGATGTCTCCCTCCAACACCCCCGCCTCCATGGCTGCTACCAGCCAAGACATTGAGATGCTCCTGGCCGCTCAGGTTCGTGCGACTGCGCCAGCATAACGACTTCCTCGACTAATGTGGACTATAGTGCCACATCGGTTCCAAGAACCTCCAGGTGCACATGGAGCCTTACCTCTGGAAGACTCGCCCTGACGGTGTCAACGTCATCAACATTGGCAAGACCTGGTGCGTTGGATGATGCTGCCGCCGGAAAGCGCAAATCGCGACTTTTCACAGCTTCGAAATTTCTCAAAAGAGCCCTGTCTGACCTGGATGCGCGTTTAGGGAGAAGATCGTCCTTGCTGCCCGCATCATCGTCGCCATTGACAACCCCGCCGACATTTGCGTTATCTCTGCCCGTCCCTACGGTCAGCGTGCCGTCCTGAAGTTCGCCGCCCACACCGGTGCCTCTGCCATTGCTGGTCGTTTCACCCCCGGTAACTTCACCAACTACATCACCCGCTCGTTCAAGGAGCCCCGCCTCATCATCACCACCGACCCCCGCACCGATGCCCAGGCCATCAAGGAGGCTTCCTACGTCAACATCCCCGTCATCTCGCTCTGCGACTCTGACTCGCCCACCGAGTACGTCGATGTTGCCATCCCCACCAACAACAAGGGTCGTCACGCCATCGGTCTCGTCTGGTGGATGCTCGCCCGTGAGGTCCTCCGTCTCCGCGGCACCCTCCCCAGCCGTGAGGCCGAGTGGGATGTCATGACTGACTTGTACTTCTACCGCGACCCCGAAGCCGAGGAGAACAAGGACTCGGCCAACCAGGAGGAGGCCAAGGTCCCCGGTGCCGACGAGGTCGGCCCCGCCGCCGTTGAGAGCGGTTTCGCCAACGACTGGGAGGTTAGCGGCGCCAACGCTGGTGCCTTCGCTGCCGCCTCTGGCACCGCCGGTGCTGCCGCCAACTCCAGCTGGGATGCTGAGGGCGCTGACTGGGCTGCTTCCAGCGCTCCCGTCCAGACCGGTAACGAGGGCTGGGCCTCCGAGGCCAACGCCGAGACCGCCCCTGAGACCACCTGGTAAATGTCACATTATCGAGGGGGGCGAGAGCGGGTTGAGTGAAAAAGTCGATACAACAAAAATGGGGGATTATACACCATAAGCCCGACTACGAAAGTTCAAAAAGTCCATTTGCTGCGAGGCCTTCCACTTATCACCGTCGCTATTCTTGCTCTACTCTAGATCAAAGAGAACGGCGCTTATGAGGGAAAGATATCCACTGGCCTTGCTGCCAGTGGGGGAAAGCCCTGTGCTGTCTCGAAGGGATGTACTTGAACGTTGCCCTATCTAAGTAGACACTGCCACTACATGTTCGCCTGTTCTTAAAGTGCCTGTTGCGTATGACTGTGATTGGTAGAAGATGACTTGTGACACATCTCGTGAACAGAACATAGACCGTGTTGTAGAAATTGACTCATGGGAGACAGTCGAGACGTGACGGCATCCGATGTCGGTATTCCGGTAGGGACCAAAAAGATTAAGGTTTGGTAATTCTCGTGGGGACGAGCGGGCGGGCTCATGCCACAGTTCGAGGCGTTTGAGTCACCTTCAATTGATCGATTGACCTTCGCGCAACTTCGAACTCATAGTCTTAGAGCCCCATCGCTCTTGCCGTGAGTCCATTTGTCCATCATGTCGGGCAGCTCAAGTGCCAGTGAGCCCACGCGGGTCTCCATCTTGGGCAAGGAATCCATCATCATCGACTACGGACTCTGGAAGAACTTCGTCGTCCCAGACCTGCTGGAGAACGTATCCTCGGGCACCTACATCCTCATCACCGATACAAACATCGGTGCTCTCTACACACCTACCTTCGAGGCCGCCTTCAACGAACACACATCGAAACTCGACAATGCGCCGCGACTCCTCACCTACCAGGTTGCGCCTGGCGAGAGCTCCAAGAGCAGATCGACCAAGGCTGCCGTGGAGGACTGGATGCTGTCGCAAGGTGTCACTAGAGACAGCGTGGTCATTGCCTTGGGTGGTGGTGTCATTGGCGACATGATTGGCTTTGTTGCCGCTACATACATGCGCGGTATCCGCTTTGTACAAGTCCCTACAACACTCCTAGCCATGGTCGACTCGTCCATTGGTGGCAAGACAGCCATCGATACTCCCCTTGGCAAGAATCTGGTTGGAGCTTTCTGGCAACCCCAGCGCATCTACATTGACCTTCAGTTCCTCGAGACTTTGCCCAAGAGAGAGGTCATCAACGGCATGGCCGAGGTTGTCAAGACGGCTGCTTTCTGGGACGAGGCCGAATTTGCTACCTTGGAAGAGAACGCAGACTTGATCATGAAGGTCCTGGACGACAAGACCAAGAAGGGCGAAGGCAGATTCACAGAGATCGCCCATATTCTCAAGCGCATTGTTCTCGGTTCTGCTCGCATCAAGGCTGAGGTCGTTTCCGCTGACGAGAGAGAAGGCGGTCTGCGCAACATTCTGAACTTCGGTCACTCGATTGGTCATGCCATTGAGGCCATCCTTACCCCTCAGATCCTGCACGGCGAATGCGTCGCTATTGGTATGGTCAAGGAGGCTGAACTCGCCCGCCACTTGGGTGTCCTAGCCCCTGGTGCCGTTGCTCGTCTTTCCAAGTGTATTTCAAGTTACGGCCTTCCTACTTCCCTCGAGGACAAGGTTGTTCGTAGAAGGACTGCTAACAAGCACTGCCCTGTCGATCGCTTGATTTCGATCATGGCTGTCGACAAGAAGAACGCAGGTGGCCAGAAGAAGATTGTCCTTCTTTCCGCCATTGGAAAAACATACGAGCCCAAGGCCAGCACTGTGGCTGACAAGGATATCCGCATTATTCTCTCTCCTAGTGTGCTCGTTCACCCGGGTGTTGACAGCTCGCTTAACGTCTCCTGCAAACCTCCAGGCTCTAAGAGTATCTCCAACCGTGTCCTGCTTCTTGCTGCTCTCGGTTCTGGTCCCTGCCGCATCACCAACTTGTTGCACTCGGATGATACTCAGGTCATGCTCACTGCCATCAACAAGCTCGGTGGAGCAACCTACTCCTGGGAGGATGAAGGCCGTGTCCTTGTCCTCAATGGCAATGGTGGTGAACTGAAGGCTAGCGCTGACGAACTCTACTTGGGTAATGCCGGCACTGCATCTCGCTTCTTGACCACTGCTGTGACCCTTGCTAAACCATCCTCCGTCAACCACACTGTTCTGACTGGAAATGCTCGTATGCAAGAGAGACCTCAGGGCCCTCTTGTCGATGCTCTCCGCTCCAACGGCGTCGAGATTGAGTACATCGGCAAGCCTGGAAGCCGCAGTCTTCCTCTGCGTATTGCCGCTGCCGGTGGCTTCGAGGGTGGTGTGATTGAGCTTACCGCCAAGGTTTCTTCTCAGTATGTCTCATCCATCCTGATGTGCGCGCCTTACGCCAAGAACCCTGTGACACTCCGTCTTGTAGGCGACAAGGTCATCTCCCAGCCATACATCGACATGACCATCGCTATGATGGCTCAGTTCGGTGTTCAGGTTGAGAGATCTAGTACCGAGCCCAATGTTTACCACGTCCCTCGCAAGGCCTACACCAATCCCGCCGAGTATGAAGTCGAGAGCGACGCTAGCTCTGCCACTTACCCTCTGGCAATGGCTGCCATTTCCGGCACCACCTGCACAGTCCCTAACATCGGCTCAAGCTCTCTTCAAGGTGATGCACGCTTTGCTGTTGAGGTGCTGAGACCTATGGGATGTAAGGTTGAGCAGACCGCAACCTCGACTACCGTCACCGGTCCCCCTGTTGGCGAGCTAAAGCCTTTACCTGAGGTCGACATGGAAACCATGACTGACGCTTTCCTTACCGCGTCTGTACTTGCTGCAGTCGCTAAGCCCAACGCGGATGGTGCCACCACCCGTATCTTGGGTATTGCCAACCAACGCGTCAAGGAGTGTAACCGTATCAAGGCAATGAAGGATGAACTTGCCAAGTTCGGGGTTACATGCAGAGAGCTTGATGATGGTATCGAAATTGATGGCCGTGGCTTTGATCTTCAAGAAGCAAAGGATGGTGTTCACTGCTATGATGACCACAGAGTCGCCATGAGTTTCTCTGTCCTCTCAACCATGGCTCCTCACCCTTCGCTCATCTTGGAGAGGGAGTGCGTGGGCAAGACTTGGCCTGGATGGTGGGACCAACTGTCTCTGTTATTCAAAGTCAAGTTGGAGGGTGTCGAGGGCGCCTCTCCTCACACTGCTGGTCACTCTGTTTCCTCAAGTAACCAAAAGTCAATTTTCATCATTGGCATGAGGGGTGCCGGCAAGACCACTACTGGCGGTTGGGCTTCCCGTCTGCTTAGTTGGCCTTTGATCGACCTTGACACAGAACTCGAGAGAACTGCTGGTATGACCATCCCCGACATCATCAAAGAGAAGGGTTGGGACGGTTTCCGCGAGCTTGAACTCGCTCTTCTGAAGACTGTAATGAAGGAGAAGCCCACTGGCTACATCTTCGCCACTGGTGGTGGCATTGTGGAGACTACCGAGGCTCGTCACATTCTCACATCTTACCATAAGAATGGCGGCAACGTCCTCTTGGTGACCAGAGATATCAACCTGGTCATGGATTTCTTGCAGGTCGATAAGACACGCCCAGCATATGTCGAAGACATGATGGGCGTATGGCTCCGCAGAAAGCCTTGGTACGAAGAGTGCAGTAATTTCCATTATCACAGCCAGACGGTCGAGTCGATGGACGGTGCCAGAGCCAAGAACACAATCGAGGACTTTGGCAGCTTCCTGAGACTGCTCACTAACCGTGAGTGTGCTATGGAGCGTATGAGAAGAAAGAAGGAATCCTTCTTCGTCTCGCTGACACTTCCCACTGTTGCTCCCTTCTTGTCTCGCCTCGATGAGATTTCGTTTGGAGTCGATGTCATCGAGTTCCGTGCAGACCTTCTTCAGGACCCGTCCACATCTGACGGACGCCCGAGCCCGGAGTTCCTAGTCGAACAACTTGCAGCTCTGCGATCAGGCAGTTCCCTGCCCGTCATCTTCACCATCCGCACCAAGTCTCAGAGTGGTCGATTCCCCGACGGCGCTGATGAGGAAGCAATCAACCTCTACAGAGTCGCACTACGAATGGGTTGTGACTTCGTCGATGTGGAGTTGACCTCATCGCAAGAGCTCAAGGACTTCGTCATCTCGCACAAGCGCAACAGCAAGATTATTGCCTCTCACCATGACCCTGCAGGAAAGCTCTCATGGGCCACTGGCGGCAGTGCGTGGATGCCGCACTACAACGCTGCTCTGGAATATGGAGACATCATCAAGATTGTCGGCACTGCAAAGTCATTGGAGGACAACTTCGCACTTGCAGAGTTCAAGGCTTGGGCTGCAAAGACCCACCCTGAGATTCCTCTTATTGCCCTCAACATGGGTGAACACGGCAAGCTCAGTCGCATCACGAACCGCTTCATGACTCCAGTCTCTTCGCCTGCTCTTCCCGTTGTGGCTGCTCCTGGCCAGCTTTCGGCCGCCGACATTCGCCGCGGTCTTAGCTTGATCGGCGAGATTGAACCTAAGAAGTTCTATCTCTTCGGTTCGCCCATATCCCAGAGCCGTAGCCCTGCCCTTCACAACGCCCTGTTTGCCCAATCGGGACTCCCGCACGAGTATGGCTTGTTCGAGACTACCGTAGCGAAGGATATTGAGAAGATCATCCGTGCTCCCAACTTTGGTGGAGGTAGCGTGACCATTCCTCTCAAGCTGGACGTTATGGAACTGCTTGACCATGTCGATCCTGCCGCCAAGATTATCGGTGCTGTCAACACCATTGTGCCTACTCAGGTTGGTGGAAAGACCATTCTGACCGGTTACAACACTGACTGGCAGGGCATGACCATTGCCCTTCAGTTCGCTGGTGCCGAGAACAACAACGGTGTACTGAAGGAAGCAGCCATGGTCATCGGAGGTGGTGGTACTGCCCGTGCTGCCATCTATGCTCTGCACAAGATGGGCTACAGTCCAATTTACCTTGTCGGTCGCAACACAACCAAGCTTTCCGCGTTGGCTGGCTCCTTTGACGAGCGCTTCAACATCGAAGTCTTGAGCGATACTGAACAGGTATCGAAACTTTCACCCGACAGACACCCTGTCGTGGCCATCGGTACCATTCCCGGTGATTCGCCCATTGACCCTGCTATGCGCGAGACTCTGTGTGGTTTGTTCGAGGCTGGCAACAACACTCGTGATATTCCCGGACCTGCAGACAAAAGCAAGGTTCTGCTGGAGATGGCATACAAGCCTCGCATCACATCGTTGATGCAACTTGCTGACAACAGCGGTTGGAAGACTGTTCCTGGTCTCGAGGCCTTGGTCGGACAGGGTGTGCATCAGGTAAGCAACCTTTTGACAATGTGCATGAGACATGTATGCTAACTTCCCGCGTGATAGTTCAAACACTGGACTGACATTACACCTCTCTACGACTTCTCCAGAAAGGCTGTGTTGGGTGATGAGGCATGAGGAAAGAGTTTAGAAATTGATGGAGGACAATCTGAAGTAGCATCATGACTGAGCAGTTTAGGCGATTGTCAAACAAAAGCAAGCACTCATTCATTCATTCATTCGTTCACTTGGTTCTTCTGCCACACTATACGTACGCTGCTTACCTGCTTGTTTTCGATCACTCGGTACGATGGTGACACTTTTGGGCATGTCGAGTTGCCGACCCCATAACCCTGGTCTCGCTCATAAAATGGGATACTCTTCACACTCCGATTCACATGGTCATCTCTCTCTAACCCACGGTGAGTACGTGGCTCTTATCACTAGTACTATGCATTGGAGATGATTGACCGGTTCGTTTCGCGAATGATGTCGGCGAGAAATCTCAGTCGCATTCTGTTCCCTGGCATCGTTCTCAACCATTGTCCGGGTCCAGTCAAAATGTCACGCAGAACCTTTTCCAGGACGATGTATTTGTTGTACTCACATGCGAGTCACACCCAGCGATATGCCCTCGAGAAGGACCATGATAGAATAATTTTGATGACAGAACAAAATCAAGAACGAGCGACATTGATGATGGAAGATCTGGCCGAGAGGGAAAACCAGAGAACGCAGTGCTACATCGAGAGGCAGTCAAACGAAGAGAAAGAGCGATTCAGGAAAGTGATGAGCAGAAAACACAGGGAAAGAATTGAATTCCACAATAGGAAGTGGGAGGAGCTGTCAAAACGCATGCTAAATTTCGACGCATCAGTCGTGTCCAAGAAAGGGCAAGATAGCGGGTCTCTACCACTAGTCGGTCTCCAAATCGGAAAGTTGTCGCGCATCTCGACAGTCAAGTTATAGACATTGGTATCGTTTTGTGTCATTTCATGTACAAGTTCCAGAACTATGCCAATTCATAGGACCAATTATGCGCTTCCAATTGCGCTTTCCCATATAGGTTGGTTCAATCAAGAGTCTACCAGCTAGCTCTGTTCTTGAGCTTCTCGTTCTGGATGACTTCAATCCAGTAGTTGTCAGGGTCTTAGCACAGTCAGTCATCAATTTCGTATTGTTGTTAGTGGATCCTTACCAAGGATGAAGGCGACATTCTTCATTCTGCCGTCTGTCAGACGCTTCTTCCATTGGACGCCCATGTCGTCGAAACGCTTGCATGCAGCATCGAGGTCGTCGACAGAGACACAGGTGTGTCCGACTAAAGCGGAGCAAATTAGCAAAACTTCTGGAAATGGAAAGGTTATAGAAGGGTCAACACGTACATCCTTGAGGCTCATCGTTGCCGTTGTGGTACTTGACGCTGTCGTCCTTCTCAGAGCCTTCATTGTACGTCAATTCCAATATGCCCTCGCGGTCAGCGATTGGATTGACGCCATTAGCAGACTGCTCGGGAGCCTTGGGCCCGTAGCTGAGGAAGTAGAGAGTGAAGCCAGCCTCCTTTTGCTCAGAGGTACGCTGCAGGGTCATGCCCATAACGTCCTGGTAGAACTTGAGAGACTTCTCATTGTCCTTGACTCTGATCATGGTGTGGTTCATGCGGTAGGTGGAGACATCCGACTTCTTGCCCTCGGTCTCATTGACAGGGTTCTGAGAAATGATCTCGACCCAGTAATTGTCGGGGTCCAGGGCGAAAGCAATGGAACGCATGCGGCCGTCTTCAAGACGCTTCTGGAACGAGTAGCCGGCGTCTGAGATACGCTTGCAGGCGTCCTGGATGTTGTCGACGCTGATGCACACATGGCCGAAACCGCGGTTCTCCTTGCCATTGCCGTTGTTCACGGTGTAGTTGTCATCGTCTTCCGTACCTGCTATGATGTTAGTTCCCTCCTCATGCGAGTCTCCAGGGCTTACATAACATAATTGTGGGTCATCTCGACTAGGCCTTCGCGGTCTGTCCAGTGCTTGCCATGGGAGACAGACTTGGGGTCGTCGTAGGCCATAAAGTACAGGTCGAACTTGGCGTCAGGGTTCTCGAGCTTGTTGATGAGCTTCATGCCCAGATGCTCGTAGAATTTGACGGATCGCTTCGGCTACATGAGGAGGACAATCAGTATGGGATTGTTCAAGGGGATATGTGTGGTATAGGTGGTAGGTGGTAGTGGTGTTCGGGGAGATCATGCTTACGTCCTTGACCCGGAGCATGGTGTGGTTGAACTTGTAGGTGGAAGTGTCACTCATGGCGGCGGCGAGTCTGGTGTACGATGTAAAGGTGCGTTTTGCGAAGAGTGGTTGGACAATTGGTTTGAACATGACTTTTTCGAGAGAGAGTGAATTGCCCTGTTGATGGCTGATGACGCACTGATGTACCCCGCACATCCTTAGTAATGTCGAGCGCTGCCTTTGAGCAGGAGACGGCAGGAGCCATCAACACTTTGGGCGAGCAGCTACAGACATAGCTAGATAACAACTTGCGTGCTTCACCATTAGTTTAGGAACTTGTTCAGGGCGCTGTCATGTGTAAAAGAGGTAGATTTGCAAGGGGATTGAAACTCCTAACATGCTTCGATTCGAGCTACCCGCGTCATTGCTTGCGTGCCAATGACAGGCGAAAGCAAAAGTAGCAACGCCATTCTCCTCTCCCAATGCTTTGTCGAACTACGAGCTGTACTTCTGACCCTGGCTGCCCTTGGTGGGGCTACCACCGCCGCTCGAGCGAGATCGGTCGCTGGGGCTGTCGCTCGACGAAGCAGCCGAGCCCTCGTGTCCACCCTCTGTAGCTCCTCTGGGCTTGCTGACTTCCTGGTTTGCAGGGCTGACGTTCAGAGGGTTTGATGCCTGTCCAAGCTTACGAGTGGTTAGCTTCGGTTTTTCTTTCGTGCCTTGTGGCCAGTCTGCCCCGTTGCCAGCGCAGTGACTTAGCAGCCCAAGTCAATCGTAGAGACGCAGGATCCTCACCTTTCCGGACTCGCTCTCGGCAGAGTCGTGTTGCTCCTCAGGTGTTGTCTTGTTTGGGTTGAAAGCAGTATCCTCAACGCGGGCGGCCTCATCGTCGGAGCCACTCTTGCTGTACTCATTAGGTTCCGGCTTGAGTGAGTCCTTGTCTTGAGCATCCTTGCGCGCTTGCAGCTGGTATGTGTATGATAGAGGTCTGCTGATAACTCTTGCGATGGGGCGCTGGCTGAGGACGCGAGGCTGCTGGGCCAGAAGACGGCGGCTGAGAGGTCCAGTGATCATCTTTGCGGTAAGATGCTGTTGTGGTCTTTGGGTTGTTTGTAGGATTGGATGTGGTTGATGCAGAAGAACAGAGAGAGATAGAGATAGAGCTCGAGTCGTGTCGTGCTCAATTCACTTTGTTGCTTAGCTCGGCCTTGACGTGCTTGTCTAAAACGTCACTGGGGAAATCGCGCTAAACGTCATCATCACTAAATGTGCAACTCTTATGCAGCTCGTGGAGCAATCAAGCTTATGCAGGCTATGTACTACTCACTCAATGTGCTTGGTCTTTACTTCTGCCTATTCACCTATTTCTATACTGAGATCGTCCTGGCGTCTCCTGTTGTAATTAAGAAACAAAATCGCTCAACGCTTGCATTACTAAACAGGTGGTATCTTAAAAGTAAACTTGATCCATGAAACATCCTTCCTTCGCCTTCGCTAGACAGCCATAATCGTCCATAGAAAGACCTCGCTCATTCAATATGGCAAGAAGTCAGGGAGTAGATCCTCAGAAGAACTTGTTGCTCGGATCATCAGGCATCTAACACGCTGTTAGTTACGATAATAGCTTGTCAGATAGCAAGCACCACATGCCTCGAATCCAGATAGTTCTCGCTTGATTGTCTCAGCCATCATCTCCATCTTCCTACGCTGAATGTGAAGAACACTAAGCCGTTGTGTGCTGCTGACCGTGGTGGATGCCTTTGATCCGACAGATGTGCCGAGCATAGTATCAGCCCGATCCGCACCATTCGAGTCTTCGGAAGGGTACCGCGCATCATCCGGTGCTTCTGCTGTCACTTTGAGCTCGCGCTTTCTCCCCGGCGGTACACCGCCCTCGAGTACCAGGAGTAGTTTGGGTTGCAAGTATTTGACGATCAAATTTCGGTTGTCGAACTCGACAGTCAGCGTTTCGAGAGCATTGGGTCGAATGACACGTTTCGGAGCTTCGTTTGGACCGCCCTGGCTATACTGTGGTTCGAATCTCTCGCTGTCTTTGCGTTCTAGGTGTTCCTTCCAAGATATTGATACTAAGGCAACTTGGTCACGGAGTTCCTTCATATTGGCTGGTAGGGTGTATGCCATTAACGATCCGTTTGGCGTCATGATACTGCGGAAAATAAGCACACATGCAGAACGAAGCGTCACTCAAGATGACTTACAACCAACGAACGAAGACCTTGTGGTCGACGTTCTCCGTCAGGAGTTTGTTGAGAGCTCGCACGTTCAGCATATCGTGGATGGCCTTTTAAATTGACGCTCTGATGATTGGAATATCAGCACGTTGTCGGTTATCCCCAAAGGCGTCCTGAAGCAGATGGAAGTAAGAGATTGGCGTGCGTGACGTAGGAAATAGTATGGCGACAGAGCAGCCTCCTTGGATAAGGTGGGTCCCGAGTGAATTGATACAAAATACATACCGTTTGAGATTTGCAGGTGACAAGTGATAGATTTAGGTGAAAAGGTAGGAGATGATAGACGACGTTGGGCCGATTTCAGACGGGGAATTGACGAGCAAGTAACCAAGGGACGCCAGGAGCATGTCGGAGCAGGAGTGGTTCAGTTGTTGAGGTTGAGCAGAGAATTCGGTAGAGGAAAGATTGATAACGAGAGTGACAAACAGCAGATAGAGGGTGGATGGCAGGCTGGCAGCCGATATACGAAGTTACGACGAGCGTCGGGCTGCCGACGTCAGGGCCGTGCACATGTCCTTGAGTCTCCATCAGAGCAGCGTCGCAACAACTCCGCGAGCTTCATAAACATCGACTGTACACGCTCAACAGTCGCAGAATGGCAGACTTGACATGCACACTCGCCGGTAGCACAGGCTTGGTTGTGAGTGCTGTCCCTCGTCGACAACAGAAGACAGGCCAGACAAGTCAATGCATCAGTATGAAGAGCTGCTAAACCGTGTCCCAAGGGCGCCAACATCTTGTCCGTCCTATCGTCGCATCCTGGAGTCTCGCATCTCTACGCCTTTGCCCGTAAAGACCTCCCTATCAACGCTGCCAAAGTCCACCCGCTCGTCTCGTCCGATTCTTCGACGTGGGCCTCGCTCTATCCAAACGCCTCGTCCATCTTCTTCTCTGCTCTTGGAACCACCCGTGGCGCTGCCGGTAGCGTAGAGAACCAACGCAAGATTGACTATGACCTGAATCTCGAACTCGCCAAAGCTGCCAAAGAGAAGGGTGCCACAACCTACGTCCTGATCAGTTCGGGCGGTGCCAACCACACAAGCTTTCTCGCATACCCAAAGATGAAGGGCGAACTCGAAGAGGCCGTAAAAGCTCTTGGCTTCGAACACACCGTCATCTTACGCCCAGGCTTGATCGTCGGCACGAGAGAAGATTCAAGGCCCCCGGAGTTTGCTATTCGCAAGATTGCTGCCTGGGCTGGCAAGATCAGCGAGCCATGGCTCAAGGACTTCTGGGCCCAAGATGCCGACGTTATCGCCAAAGCTGCTGTATCCGCCGCCCTGCAGTGTGCAGAGGCCAAGGTCCAGCGAAACGTCTGGTTGCTCAGTCAGGGTGACATCGTTCGTCTGGGCAAGACTGAGTGGAACCGTACTTGATTCTTCTAGAGAAACGGGGCCTTTGAAGCAAAACTACATTCATGGAGAAGTAGTTACACCAAACACCTAATATGCTTTCCCCCCAACCCTTCAACTATGATTTTGCACCTGAACTGAATCCTCTTTCTAGCATGCGTCGCCTAATAGTCCAGAGTTGTCTTGATCGTATCGTAGATGCCTGTTCATCCGACTGGTCAGTTGTACATGTCCAACACATCATGCCGTCTACTTACGTGTCACATCCGGAATGTTGAAGCGCTATAGTAGTCAGCGCCACGTTTTGTCAAATGCCATCTTATTCTTCGCTCACCTCGTATATGAGACCCATGTGCGTGCTCCAGCCGCAAACTCTTGCAACAGGTGCTTCCAGGCTCAGGAAGCAACTCTCTTGGATTGTCGCCGCCACCTCAGCTCCCACTCCAGAATTGCTCATACTCTCGTGAACCACGATGGCCTTTCCAGTCCGCTTGACGCTCTCAATGATCGTAGGTCGGTCCCACGGGTAGATGGTCCGCAGGTCAATGAGCTCAACGCTGCAGCCAAAGTCTGCTTCGGCCTTCTCGATAGCGTTTGAGCAAGTGTATAGCGGTGTGCCGTAACTGATGATGCTGATGTCTTTGCCGGGCTTGACGATCTCTGCTTTGCTCAAAGGAATCTCATATGCCTCGGTGGGCACGTATTCGACTGCTGCACGGTACAGAATCTTTGGTTCCATGAACACAACAGGATCGTTGCTTGCTATTGCTGCGAGCAAAAGTCCCTTGGCCTGTGCTGGTCCTCGTGGCATCACTACTCGTAGCCCTGGTATGTGTGTGAAGAGTGATTCGGGAGACTGAGAGTGATATCTGTGATGTGTCAGCATGCCCCGTGTAATCGCTGACTGGAAAAGACTTGCAGTGCACCTGCAAACTAGTTAGTCGCGCGAACATAGTTGACTTGGCATAACATACCATGTCCCACACCACCACAAGGCATGCGAACCACTAAACCTCCACAGCTTTGTGCTTTTGCATTCACACCGGCCCTAAACCTAGCCTTTGCTGCTTCATTGACCAGTTGGTCAAAAGCAGGGTACACATAATCGGCAAACTGAACTTCAGCAACTGGCTTCATGCCCTCGAAAGCAGCTCCGATAGCAAATCCAACGATTCCCTGTTCGGTCAAGGGTGTATTGAAGACTCTATCGTCTCCAAACTCGGATGATAAGTTCATACTACGATACATGCTTAGATCATTCCCACAAAGAAACATGCAGCAATATAGCTACCTGCAGCGAAATACTCCTCCGAAAGCCACATCTTCGCCAAAGAGTAAGACACGAGGATCCGATCGGAGCGCGTGTGAAAGGGCCGAGTTGATGGCTTGGAACAGATTCAACCTTGTTGCAGTACCACCTTTTACATCGGACGATAGTTCGCTGCTGGACAATGCAGATCTCGAGTTGTGGTTAAGCAAGGAAGTGGATTCGAAATCCGTCGGCGTGTTCAGTCGTGCTTGAGGTAACAGAGTCGAGTATAGACGTGACGTTTGACATCCTGTTTTGGAGAGACGACGAGGGCGCATTGTTTTCGACAACATGTTTGCAAGTAGAGTGGAAGAAGATGCGTGCCATCAAGGTACTCGGAGATGTAGACAGGCCCTCGGCCGGCTATAAATGCGGGGTTCAGTACGCCCTACGATACCACCTTCTCCCTTCAATGACCTTCACTTCACACTTCAATGATTTCTGGGGCTCCCAGCTCAACGGAAGCGTAACCTTGACTCCCTTGAAACAGTGCACCATACTTTTCGTGATTGATATGTTGTTCATTGAGAGCAGAGCCTCCATGTTTTCACACTATCTCTCCTCTCCACTCATAAAGCACTGTGTCTTCTAGTAACTGATAGCTAATATAGCATATTTGTGCATCCGTGGAGTGCTTGCCATGATTATGGTTCATAAACTGTAGTAGGGGCATTTCTTACCAATTGTAAGAACTTACATGTCACACTTGCTCCTTCCTCACCCTCACGCTTGCTCTAAAACATTGTGCAATACGGACCAAACGTCAAGAGGATTTGAAGTTCTTGTTCATGTCAAAACGAGTCTCCTATTAACCGCGGATATTGATGTTGAAAGCTATGTGTACACCTGTGTAGAACGGAAAGATCGAAACGCCGCTATGCGTAGAGGATCAGTCGTAAGGAAATAATAATCAAACATAATAAATAGAGCCACCTCTTCATCAACTTTTGAACGCTCACTGATTCAACAGAGGAGTGCTGTCACCGCTGCGGCTCTTGACAGAGTCGCCCTTGTTGCGGAACTTTTTGCCTGCTCGCTTCTTCTTCTTCTTCTTTTTGCTACCTTTCGTGTCGTCGTGACCTCCATCATCGTTGCCAGCGTCATCCTGGTCGTCGTTATGGCCATGCTTGTCGTTTGCGCCATCATTTGTTTCGATGGCTTTCTGATCATCTCCATCAGACGAGCTGTTGGCCTCCAGGACCACCTTTTTCATGCCGCCTACGTCGATGATGTTTTCGGTGATACTTCCCGATCTTACAGCACGACGGGCCTTGTATTCAGGACGCTCTTCCATTTCTCCAAGCGTGGAGTGAGATGATTCCGAGCCTCTCCTGTCGCGAGAAATGGGACGAGAAGTGCTTCCTTTGACGACCAGCTTCTGAGGCAGCTCGGGCTGCTCTTGTTCGGTAGATTCGTGGTTACCATTTTGCTGCTCGTTCTCTTGGGCCTTTGCGTCCGCCTCAAGCTTTGCTGCCGTATGGCTGTCGGCAAACGCGGATGCTTCGCTGGCGGTCATAGGCTTGGGAGACGAAGATGGGTTGGCCTCGATGTGGAATTCAGACTCTTCGTGAATGGAAGACTGGTCATGTTTGGAGCCAGGAGAAATGGTACCATATCCATGAGCGACAGCGTGGGCTCCATCTTTGGCGTCGACACCAGCCGAGTCAACAAGACCGGCACCCTCGCCGCCTTCAGGTCGAGATGAACCACCATTAACAATCGTCTGAGAGGTGTCTGCTTGATGAGAACTGGGTTCTTGTGTTGAGGCCGGAGTGGGTACATGGTTTTCAGGAATGGTGCCGACACCAGGCTTGATCTTGACGGAGGTATACTTGGTGGCCTTTGGACGGCTTGCAACGTTGCTTGGGCCGAGATGCTTCAGGTGCTGGCGCAAGTCGGCAGTGTTTGATCGGATAGGCAAGGGTCTGTTCTTGTCGCTGCTTGTGCTACTGCGTCTGCGCAAGAGAAGAGTCGCCTCGCGAGAGCCTGTGAGCGAAGACTTGCGACTCTGACTGCTTGCATCCTTGGGACCAAGCAGGTGGGTTCGCTCATCAACATCGGTCTCGTCATCGGTGGCAGGAGCATCAACAACGTGATTACCCCTGGTGTATCTAGTGCGCGGAGCCGGTGCGATGCGTCTTATCGCCTTGTGCACATCGACAAACACATCGGACTCGTCAATGATTTCCCTGTAAACACGTCAGTAGGTGATAGACGTGGCGAAATGAAGAGGTCACGACTTACTCTCCGATGAGTTCTTCGATAACATCTTCCAGAGTCAAGACACCAAGAGCACCCTTGTCCTGACCAGGGAAGTCCGAGACAAGGACCATGTGAGACTTGCCTTCCTGGAAGAAGTTGACAATGTCCAAACAGCTGGTCTCGGGCTTAGTCTCTGGGAGAGTAGCAAGAGCGAAGTCGCGAACGCGCAGGCAGTCTTCAGGATCGTAGGTGATGAGGATCTTGACGAGCAGCATGCCGATAAAGTTGCGAGTGTTGTCCGGGGCATAAATTGGAATTCTAGAGTATCCTTGAGACAAAATCGTGTCCATCATCTTCTCGTCCAGGACCGTGTCAGCCGACATGGTAAAGACATCACCCATGGGGGTCATGATGTCGCCAACAGCCTTGTCCTTGAGATCGAGAACGGCACTGATGATGGTGACTTCGTCTTCGTTCAGACGATCTGAAGGAGTGGTACCTAGAGTCTTGTGGAGAGTGACGAGCGTCTTGAGGCCTGCCTTCTTGTAGACAGTGCCGTGGTCTTCGCCGAGCAACCAATCTAGCAGCTTGGCTGTGGGCCAGGCCACTGGGGCCATGATCCACATGAGACCCAGAACGAGGGGAGACATGGCGGCGCCAATGGGGAGACCGAAACGAACGCAGATAGATTGGGGAACAACCTCACCGAAGATGACTGAAGCTTGTTAGTTTCTCGACAGTCGTGTACAGCGCTGGCAGACATACCAATCAGGACGGTACTGCTCAGCACAGCAGGCCAACCACCACCCAGCGAACGGTCCAGGACGATGGGCAGAGTCTCGTTGGTGATGACATTGCTGAGTAGCAGAGTGACCAGGACCCAATGCTTGCCCTTCTTTAGCAGCCTCAGAACCTTGGCCGCACTCTTCTTCTCGCTTCCTTCACCCGAAGTTGCAATGACCTGCAAGTAGATCTCATCTTGACCCATGAGAGCAATCGTCAGGCCAGCGAAGACTCCACCCAGGAGCACCAGGGCAATGGCAACGCTCAAGTAGATCCATAGCTGAGGGTCATCAGGCGACTTTGGATCGGGCTCCTCGCGTCTGTAGATGGGCGAGTCGGAGGTTGTGAACAGTGGAGCGGCGTACGACAGAGGCAGGTTGATGAGCGAGGCACCGAGGAGCTTGATGATCGAAAAGGCCGCCGGTGTCACGACGCCTGCACGTCTCGGCCCACGAGCTGTTGGGATGCCATGCGCCAGAGACATCGAGAGCTGCTGACAAGCAAGGAATTGTTGACCGCGAGAATGCTTCAAAGATCCTTTTGCTCGTGCGGCTCAGCAAAAGACGAAGTTGCGCTATTTCTCCAGCGCCAAGACTTTGCATATTATGACGCTGCTTCCTTCGACTGAATCGTGAATCACTGCCGCTCCGCCACGAGTCAGTTAGCAGTCCACTGCGTCTGTCAAACCATCAAAGAAAGCACAAGGCCTCCAACACTACCTGTCCGTCTCGCATCCCTCCAGCCACCGGAGACTTTGCTTCGTCATAGCCACGGTAACGTACAAGAGTTGCTCATCCGAAAAGTCGGCCACCCGAGACTCGATAGGTACCCCCGAATTTACCACTTTCTCCACAAGCACTCAACTCGAGCTTCGACATCTACGGCGTGCTGTTGGCTGTTTGAATTTGCAGGGATGAGATTGGGAGCTCTGGAGTGCTTGATGTACTGTCTCTCTCAGGACGGGTACATTTCTGCATGACAAGGCTCGCACACTTGAATATCTTCGCGGACTACCTACCCACTTCATCTCTTATCCTTCGACGTGAGCATACATGATACTGTTGTCCCAGAGATAGACAGCCGGAAGGCCTTCCCCCAAGGTCTATGTGCTAAGTCATCAAGATCAGACTCTTGAGCGTTTCACTGATTATGGTCGTGACAGGCGCCACCATCAAGCGACAACACACCTGAACAGTGCTGTCTCCAAGAACTGTCAATAGTCAGGACAGTGAGCTAACATCTATGTCTGAGGAGCTGATCCACCTCATCGCAGACCAAGACTTTACTAACCAACACATTCGATGGGTAACATGACCAACCGTCGCTCGCAATTCCTCCCCCACGTCTGTGTCAGGCACAGGTCATCTGCTTGCTATATAAACTACCGCCCACAGACGCCATATCCAGCCAAGAACAGCCTAAGACCCTTCGTTCCGGGAATCTCAGTGTTCGTTTATCCTGTATCAGCGTGGAACGGTCTGCCGTACGCGCGTGACCGGTAGGCGGTGGACTAGTGGCGCTGCCTTTACAATTCCGACCCGGCTATAGGCGGTAGATAGGCGACTCTCAGCCTAAAGCCATTCGGTTTACGCACATTATTTGTCCGGAGGCTTGAGATCACCACGCTGTGAAGGTGCGCATCACTGCCAAACTGTCGAGTAAGTATGGCGACAGACAATGCAAGGGAGACAAGCACACAGTGCACGTTGGTGGAACAAGATGAAGCCCTCGGCCCCGAAAGCAGCGGCCCGAGTCTGATCCTATCGGAGTAGCAGCCGATCTTGCCCTAACCCGCGATATGTTTGCGATCGCAAGTGCTGAAGCCTGTTCTCGCCATTCTTCCTCAAACGCGCACGGGTTCTGAAGGAAGGGTCTCCTGGACAAGCGTGCAAAGACACGAGAAACCTTCAATCAACACAGTACCTAGTGGCAATGTGAGAGACGTTTGCTTATTGCGTAAATAAGCTCACCGAGTCGAGCTGCTGACCGGAGTCGCAACAGGTCCAGGGACGGAAACTACCCCTCATGCCATTAGTAGCTAACGGAGGGTGTACGGAGCAGAGACTGTAAAAAACGATAAATGAGAGCTTCTAGCAAGTCACGAAGTGTAGATTCCCGGCCAAGAGGAACACAGCGGTGTTCTTGCCGGCAGTAATAATCACAGCTTCAGATTTCCATCGGCGTTCGACACACCCCGGCTTTAAAGGGTTTGACAACACCAAGCATTTTCTTCTCCAAAGCTACCCGCACACCGGGAAGAGTCATGAGGATGATATTGCGGAGCAGACCGGGTTGCGCATCTGCCTGTTCGAGAAGTGGACAACCGAGTCTTGGATTGATGATTTGCAAGCAGCCCGACTTCCTCAGACATGTGATTCTCATCTCTTTCGCCAACTCACGGCGTGTCTAGAATGCTGGCCTCTTTCCGTTCTTCAATAAATAGAGGCCAGCCTTTGAAGAGGGTCTAGCCTGCGATATGACGAGTCAAGACACGATCAAGCAGGCGCAGTCGGATTTCCTTCTTGGCCCTTCGTACCTGTAAGAAAGGCCGCTTTACAGACCGCCGCAAAGGGACCGGTAAGAAACACAGACTTTTCTGGCGTTTAAAACCTTGCTACATTTTTCGTGGGCCCGCTCTCAGCAAGCCAAACCCAAGCCTACCATGAGGCCGTGAAGAGAGTCACAGCCACGAGCGCAAGCACGTGGTTTTCCTCGCCGACAGACTTGTGGCTCCAACGGCGTCTGCGACTTGCCAACAACAGTCTTATCGACTGCCAATACAGACCAAAGACAAGCAAAGTCGCACCCAACAGTTACATTTATAGACGATGGGCCTCGGATCACAGCACTTGAATGCATTATGGGCGGGAGGACCAGATCTGACTGCTCAGATCACAGTCATCAGCGAGGAACGGGGTATCGAGTCATGTACAACGGAAGTAAGGGTCCTGGGCGTGTTCTCAAAGCTGCAGGAGACACCAAGCACATGTCCCGCCAACCAAGCTGCATGCAAGAACCCCCTAAAATGTTGATCGGTTCTCTCTCAGATTCTGGAAGATGCCTAGTCCGGCCAACACTTCTAGCGCCAGATGAAGAGACGCGTTTGTCAAGAAGCGAACGGTGTAACAAAGCAAAGGCGGCGTGACCAGCCAACGCACGATTTGTGAATGAAACAAAGCCATTTGCGGCAGTCAATGGGCCAGCAAATGGGTCATCGGTCAGAGCAGACCCCAGAATGAGCTTTGAGAGATGGTCTGGAGGAAGAGAGCTGTGACCTGATCCCGAACAGGCGTGCCGGTACAAGTTTCCGAATGAACCGAGGGGCGTACGTTGTTTTTTTGCTTCGAAAGCCCGAAGTGCCAGCGATTGCACCTTGCGGGGCTAGCTCAGCGCCAGGTTGATCTAGCGGGAGCCACGAAAAGGTGAGAGTCTCTTGACGACGGCGCGCGGGAGATTGTTAAGTACTGCGACCCGCCGGCCTCCCACCTTTTGTCCGCTGCCAGATGCTTCATCGCCCCCATAACGCGCCCACGTAGACAATCCCCGCACCGTAACTGGAATCGATACAATTGCAACAGGCTGCCGTCGCTCTTTACAATCGAACCCACGCCTTTCTAGATGCTGTCGCAGAAATCAACTGCGATACACATCCATCCGGCCCTTTCTACATCCGGACTACTCCTGTTCTGCCGATCCGTCTGACGCAACATCGACCGCAAACAGAGCGCCCCAACCAAGAGTCGCCAAACTCTTACATGTCCCTTGGATCCCTATCCAGTCTCACTCTACCCACAACCAGCAGCATTTGCTGCTTCATATCGCCGCCATGCCTTTCCGACCCCAACATTCGTTAGTCATGATTGACGTCGACAAAATGCATACCATCGACACCCGCTCAGTAGAGGACCTCTTTGGAATGTGGTCAGGTATTTTTGCAGCCAATCCTTGCTCAGTCGATCACTGTTGCTAACATGGTTCGCTCCTTCCGCAGTTTTTAACAAGATCTCAGACGCAATGGAGGACGGCAAGCGCCTAGAGAATCTCAGCTGGCGTCTTTGGAATCGCGAAACGTTTGTGTGTTCCCGCATGCCGCGTGCTCGGAAGAACATTCCTCTGCCCGCCCTGTCGAGTAGCGTGTCGTCGTCGGACGAGTCGGACGAAGAAGACGTGTCGTCATTGCTGCCTTCTCCCATGGTGAGACCCGAGTTGAGAAGGAGCGAATCGTCTGAGCACCGCAACCGGGGACGCCAACAAAACCACATCACGCCCATCGACCTCGAGAAGATGGTCATCTCCATCAAGGAAAAGAAGAGCCTCGAACCTCTGTCCGCGTTGTCCATGCCTTCGCCTGCACTGCCCAGCCCGCCGCCTTCCGACGACCATCAGACCCCTACCGCGACAAAACCAACCCCATCTGCACCTGCACCCGCATTACTACCCGAACGCACCGTCGCCACTCCCATCCCTACCATTGCCGCCCCCAGCCATCTGGAATCCTCGACATCGACCGTCAGCAGCACCGATTCCCAGGCCATTGCGTCGTCGTCTGAAAGTTCATCCACCGAGATGAGCACCCACAACATTGTCAGAGGCTTCAGACCCGAAGTGCCATCATCATACCGCTCACAAACAAATCTCGCCGCGACGCAGCCGACGCCCATCCTCAAAACTTCGCCTCAATACCATCCGAGCCGTCTCAACCGCCCGAAAAAGGGCGCGACCTTCACTCTCGGTGCCTCCTCCGGCGAAGAAGAAAGCTCTCTTGATAGCCACATGGGACACAACAGCGTAGGCTCGTTATCTACCGGACTGCCGCACCCGCCCAAGAAACATGCTTCTTTCAGGGATATCATCCAAGACAGAGCCATCACTGACAGCCCTGTGTTCGAAGAGTCGGATGATGAGGACGACGATGATGCATTCGAAAGTGTCATCGAAGAGGACGAAGACTCTTCTGACTGGGAAGACGACGAAGTTGGTGAGAGCGGCAACTCGTCGGCCGACGAAAACAAGAGCATGTTCCGCCGTGTCGACTCACAACCCAACTTGACGTCCCGCCGATCTATGCTCACCACCATGATGCACGAACCGGATCGCGCTCGCGCCATGGCAAACGCTGCCTCTCGTTCAACTCCCGCGCTCCGTCGTTCGCGTGCTGCTTCTCCAAATGGTCCCTCTGCCACCCCATCACCTCACAGACGTGATGTCGAGCGCGCTGGTCCCGATTTCACTTCGCACCCCTCGCAACTCTCCCAACAAGCGCAGGATGTCTCTGAAGCCTCTCAACCGCGGCCTATCATCATGACGACCTCAAACACACACCAACCAGCACTCTCGCCAAGAACCACAAGGCGCAATATGCTCTCCACCGAGTTAACAGAGTCGCTGCGTAAAAACCTTCTCTGGGAACGCCAGCACAAAAGCTCGAACAACCTGGCCGCCATGAAACGCAGGCATACTTCTCACGACATTAAGAATCTCAAACAACATCCCGAACCCCAAATGGTCATGTCGGTCAAGGAGAATGATAAGAAGAAATTCTCCAACGAATACTTTAACCAGGGACTCCAGGAATACCACGCTAAAGGCTGGTAAAACTACCACCTTCTGTTCATGCTCACTTCATCCGATTTTGCTACTGCATTTTAGCGACACGCATTGTTTTCTTCTCTCCTTTTTTTCTGCATCAGCGAGCAGGCATCGCGTCGGTGTTTTGATATTATTTTTTCATGGGACTACGGCATCATTCTCTGGCCACTGGCAACAGAAAAGAATTGTTTTTCGATACCAACGTGCGGTTTACTCTATTTGTCTTTTACTTGCTTTACGATGCTCGATCTTCAGTCTCTCATGTCCACAGCGCCTGCATTGCTCTCGGCCCGAATGATGTCGGAGGATGTTGCAGGCGTTAACCAAATGAGTGCTGAATACCAATCATTACTGTACGATATATACATATGTTCCCCCTTCTTGAAGGAAGGGCCGATGGGCCGATGAAATCCAAAAACACGATAGAAATGCAAACAACATCCCGTCCTTGTGATCACGATTGTGGTGCCGTCTCGTCAACACTTCTGGGAGCTGTGTCAGACACGAAGCAGTGCGACTCCGACCAGAGTACCTTTCACCGCTTCTTCTACTTCGCCTATGAATAGAGTAAATGCAGGTTTCGATTGCAGATATATTCGGTGTTCGGACCCAGTAATCGCTGCATCGCATGTGCAACAACACAAATCATTCAAAGCAAGCTCTCCATTCTCGTCAACCATGTGGATGCGGATTCAAGACTAGAGCTGGAGGAAGTTGCAATGACGTGTGCTGTAATCGTACTAGATCTCTAAAAGCCTGAGTTTAACGGCTCGTTCTTTTTTTTGCCAATGGTTCATCATCGCAGTTGCCCCATATGTCTGGAAAGCAGGGCGGAATCATCGGAAC
>ERZ794946.92-NODE-92-length-52103-cov-4.458385_pt1 | contig 52103 bp, 53 predicted proteins | sample MGYA00433072_ERZ794946 | MGnify/ENA primary metagenome ERZ794946 (study PRJEB30137, sample SAMN04331413) | food metagenome | isolation source: Y3 must sample point D1 replicate A | place: Australia: South Australia | collected 2014 ...
TCGGCCTCGTACATTCTTTCCTGCCTTCGAGCATACCTTTGGACCCAAGCACAGGCACAGCCAAAAGCGCCAAGGCCGGATCGTATCATGGATTTGTTGGCAACTGAAAGCCAACGTTTCCCTGGGCTGATGGATGATCCCAAGAAAGAGAGCCCCCACCCTCTCAGCTTCGACGCGTTTGCCTTTCTATTCCACGACCCAACTTTTGCCAAACCACGACAACAATCTCATAACACGCCAAGACACGCGTAGAACCGGTCGCATTTCATCAAACAACTCAAAAAGACACGCGAAAGGATCATAAAGCAGACATGCCGGGTGGAAAGGGTACGGAAACAGCGTCATCGCATCGCGTGTCCGACGAAAGAGCTCTCCTTTGCTGACGAGAGCTTTCAACGTGCAGGAAAGACTGGCGGCAAGACCGGCGGCAAGGCAGGCGATTCTAGCAAGACGCAAAAGTCGCACTCGGCAAAGGCCGGCCTGCAGGTATGCCTCTCCCTCCTCCTTCCCTACCCATGCATGACGCGTCAACCCCCGAGTCCCGAGTCCAACCACTGACCTCGTATTCCACAGTTCCCCTGCGGTCGTGTCAAGCGTTTTCTCAAGTCGCACTCCCAAAACAAGATGCGCGTCGCCGCAAAGGCGGCCGTCTACGTCACGGCGGTCCTCGAATACCTGACGGCCGAAGTCCTCGAGCTCGCAGGCAACGCCGCAAAGGATCTCAAGGTCAAGCGCATCACGCCCCGTCACTTGCAGCTCGCCATCCGTGGTGACGAGGAGCTCGACACTCTGATCCGTGCCACCATCGCCTTTGGTGGTGTGCTTCCGTCCATCAACCGCGCCCTGCTGCTCAAGGTCGAACAGAAGAAGGGAAAGAAGGATGTCGCATAGACGTCAGCATGGGCTCAGCGACAAAAAATACCTCTTGAACCTTGTGTTGCGCTGTCTGCCTTTTGGGCTTCGGAATTGATGACTGGCTTTTATGGGTTTTATTTTTTTTTTCATGTTCTGGCTTCTTCCCTCTCTCCAACAACCACCCCTTTCTTTCTATGCCTTTCTGCTGCATTCTTCCGAGATGCCATGGCTAGATTGAATGGCAAGAACATCCTTGTTAGGGTACCTCTTCTTTACGTTTTATATCTCGGCGCCGGGAGGAGACAGCAGGCACGGTGGCCTGCAGACTTATCAGGGGTTGGATGTAGCACTAGTTGCATTGACTCGACTCCGAAGTATTTTTGATTTTTGTCGTTTCTATACCCTTAATTTCTTTCCACAGACAATCCTTCATTGCTTTTGCTGCAGAGCATTTTCCCAGCTGCCCAGCCACCTCCAAGACCTGACGACCTTGTCTAGACCGCTGAGTGTATCGTCGACGGCGAGCTGGCCTCGCTTGCCTGAGAATTCAACAAAGAACATGTAATGCCATGGTGCCTCTCCGCTTGGTCGGGGATTGATGCTGGTCAGATTGATACCGTGTGATCCAAAAACAGCCAAGGCATTAGCCAGTGCTCCGGCATCGGTGTGAGAAACAGTGAACGAAAGCAGCGACTTGAATGCCCGAGCGTTCTGTTGGTCGTCTGCGTCCTTTCCAGTGGTGACAGACGAGGGAGACGTGTCCTCAAGACTTCTTCTCCGAATAATGAAAAAGCGTGTAGCATTATCCTTTTCGTCCTCGATATCGCGTGCCAGGAAATCCAGACCAGTCATTTGTGCCGCGATCCCACTGCTGATTGCTGCCGATGTGTGTGTATCGTCTGCCGCTACGAGCTCTGCTGCTCGGGAAGTAGACGATACATCCTGGCGCTCGACACCCTTGAGATAGCAGGATAAGAAAGTCTTGCATTGCCCCCAAGCTTGCGGATGCGAATATAGCTTCTTGATATGTGAGAGGGAAGTCAATGGCGCAGCGCGTGAGTTTGTTGGGTTGGGGTTGCCTGGTATAGGCGTAGCATGGCCAGAGCTGCTCGGGCTCTTGGTTTCCTCCTGGAGTACCTTGGCCGGCCCGGTTGCATGTCCCTGCCCAGAAATTGCGGGATGGCCTAGTAGACAGTGATGTACTTCAACATAGCGTTCGCCACAGACCACAATATCCGGGTGTTTCGCACTCTGGTCTGCAAAGAGATCTAGTGTGAAGACTACAGATCCATTGGTCGAGTTTTCGAATGGGACGACACCATAAGCAGCCTTTCCTGCTTGCACTTGGTAAAAGACATCTTCAATGGTCGTTTGTGGTGAGAAGGTATAGTTGTCGGAATCAAAAGCACTTAGAGTTGCCTGTTTAATGTATGAGCTTCCAGTTCTAAGACGGCGTTGTGACTCTTTGGGCCGAGTTGATGTCGGAGCCCATTGTATCAACACGTGAGTAGAGTATGATTGCATTCAATGCCCCAACCCCATAATTCGCTCTCATGTCCAGAGGCGCGACAGAACAGCAGATGTGGTGTATCGTACCTGATGCGTATATGAAGCCTTTGGACCCAAGTAGGCAATCTGCTCGTGTGACTGCATCTCGATACGCACACACTTGTTCAATCTCAAAGTTGGATTTCGATTCAACGAAGCATATCCGGGGATGAATAGAAGCTCAGAAAGACAATTGACCCAAGGAACGTAGGTTTGTAGGTGCAACAATAATTGACGATGACCACGCCGAGGTCGGCTTTTGGAAAGTCGCTGTTGGAAGCTTCTTGCCGTTCCGCGATGATCTCTTTCTCAGGCACGCGAAAAAGAGAATGGATACATTGGAATACATTGAAAATTCACGAGAACTTTTGGCATCATCATGTATGGGATTCCCATTGTATGCTATAGTATTACAACGACTGGTCGTGCACGTGGTCCAGGATGCTAAGAAACAAAACTACAGGTAGAGACCCTCTGGTTCGCCCTCGCTCTTGGTCTTGAGCACGCTCTCTCTTGCCTGTCTGAAGTCGGTCATGTTGACTCTCATTCTGCGTTCTCTCAGTGCCATGAGACCAGCTTCACTGCACATGGCACGAATATCGGCACCCGAGAGGTCGTCCTTCTGGTTGATGAACTCTTCAAGGTCGACGTCCTCGGCCAAGGACATCTTGGATGTGTGGAGGGTGAAGATCTTGCGCTTGGTGTTTTCTGCATAGAACAGTCAGCTGCTTGTACATGGCTAAATCATAGAGAAAATAAACTCACGGTCGGGGTTCTCGAAGAGAATCTTGCGGTCAATACGACCAGGTCTGATAAGAGCGGGATCCAGTGTTTCAATCTTGTTAGTGGCCATGATGACCTTGACATCACCACGGTCGTCGAAACCATCGAGCTGGTTCAGAAGCTCAAGCATGGTACGTTGAATTTCACGCTCGCCACCAGATGTGGACTCGTAACGCTTGGTACCGACAGCATCAATCTCATCAATGAAGACGATACTGGGGGCGTGCTCGGCAGCGACCTGGAAGAGCTGTCTCACGAGTCTAGGACCATCGCCCAAGTATTTTTGGATCAGCTCGCTACCAACGATACGGAGGAATGTAGCGCTGGTTTGGTTTGCAACGGCCTTTGCGAGGAGAGTCTTTCCTGTACCGGGAGCACCGTAGAGAATGACACCCTTTGGGGGCTTGATACCCATCTCCTCGTAAAGCTCAGGGTGGAGCAGAGGCAGCTCGACGGCTTCACGGACTTCCTGGATTTGTTGTTCCAGACCACCAATGTCGGCGTATGATTCGGTAGGGGCCTTGTCGAGCTTCATGACAGAAACGAGAGGGTCGGCATCATCCGTCAAGACACCAACAACAGAAACGGATTTGTGATGAAGAAGAACACTTGCGCCGGGCTCGAGCAGATCCTTGTCGACAAAGGACATGATGCTGACATAGTATTCGGGGCCGGTAGCAGAGGATACGATGGCGTGGTCATCATCGATGAGCTCCTCGAGGTTTCCGACACCCATGGGGCTGCCTCTCATGTCATCAACACGGCTTCTTTCGTCGGCGTTGCGGTCCAGGGCATCGCTGTCAGCGCCGGCGGAAGCAGGCTGTTGAGCGCTTGCAGCTCTGGCCTTGCGCAGTCTTTCCTGGTTCTCGACGTATTCCTCCTCTAGCAACAAGTGGTCGTGAATGCGCTGCATGCGCAGGTATCGGAGCTTGCATCGGGCGGTAGGGTAGATGGAGGGGAGTTTGGCGGCGGCATTCGGACCGGCTTGCTTTCTCTTCTTGCGGCCGATGCGGGTGGTAGGTTGTGGCGGAGGCTCGTACTTGGGCTTATCCTTCTGGGCAGAGTGAGTATGGAGCTTGATAGGTCAAATTGATTGAGGCAAAGTACCTTGGGATCCTTCTTATCCTTGTTGTCGCCTCCCTGACCGGGAGGACCACCTCCGAGGCCAGACTGGTTCGCACCCTGTATGATGGTCAGCACGATAGGAAGACGAGGTGAAGTCGGCGGCGACGGCGGCATACCATGATTGATGCGGAGTTTGGATGTGGTGACTAAGGCGCGGCGAAGGGTGGAAGGTGTCTTGAGGAGAAGGTGAAGGGTCGACGGCAGCGTCGGACGTTAGATGGCAGTCCGGGAGAGGACGTCGAGATGGATTGGTTACAAGGGGTTGGATGTGTGGATGGATGGCGGATGGAGCATGTCGATTGTGTTGGCCATGGGCGATGATGCACGCAGCACAGCGGCATGGCCCAAGCTCACTTGTCTAGGTATGAATGACATGTGCTGTGCCTGTGCCTGTCTTGTCTCTTGTTCACCCGAACAACTGTGCGACCGACTTTATCCTCTCTTCCTTGCCTGAACTTGGACGTGCCATAGCCAGTGCAAACAAGTCCCATCTTGACTTGTCACCCCGGCACCTTCACAAAACCTCTGGCTATATAACTTCCTCGAATCCGCCCACCACTCGGCCGCGGACTCGAACTATCACCACTGGTGAAATCACACGACACTTCTCTTTTGTCCATAGCGGACGAGTCTCACAGTCATGGCGGCAAACAGAAATCGCCGCCTGGTCAAAGAAATCCAAGACGTGCAAAAAGATAGCCACTCGGGTGTCTCGCTCGAGCCGCTGAACAAGGCTCAGACCGGCTCCGACACTCTCGATGACCTGACACATTTCAAGGGTGTCTTCCGCGGCCCTCCAGACACTCCCTACCACGGCGCTACTTACCATGTCGACATCAAAATCCCGAACGACTATCCCTTCCAGCCTCCCGTCATGAAGTTCACCACAAAGATCTGGCACCCCAACATCTCCAGTGTTACTGTCCGTCCATCCGCAACCTCCGCACTCCATCATCTCTTGCTAACATGGTGCTCAGGGTGCCATCTGTCTCGATACTCTGGGCTCGGCCTGGTCACCAGTCCTTACCCTCAAGTCCGCTCTCATTTCCCTCCAGTCGCTACTATCCTCGCCTGAACCGAAAGACCCTCAAGACGCAGAGGTCGCCCGCATGCTCATCACAAATCCTGCCGAATTCGCACACGTCGCTCGTGAGTGGGCTATCAAGTATGCTGGTGCTCCAGAAGGTGATCCTGGCTCAGAGACCACTGGTGCAGAGGGAAGCGGAGGTGTAACCGAAGAGACACTTAAGAAGAAGGACGACCAGAAACGGGAAAGGGCAGAAGCCGCAAAGCTCGCACAGTATGCTGCTGTGTACATGTTGTATACGAGGGAAACTCGACTAACACGTGCTGCAGGTATCACGGATACAACAAGCTTCTCGTGGATCGCTTCTCCGCCATGGGCTTTGACGTTCCAACTGTCGTTGCCGCCTTTGAGTTCACTGGCATTGACAAGAACGACGGCGAGGACTACGAGCTCGAGGAGGAGTACATGGGCGACATCACTGCAAGACTTTTCGGCGAGGCGTGATTTGCACTTTTAATTCTATCCTGGCCCTTCTTTCTGATTATCAAGTTACTGTGCAGTGGTAGGTTACGAGAACACGACATTATGATGCTGTACTCAGCTCAAGAACCCTTTTTGGCTCATCCGGCCATTGAGCCTTGCTTTTGCCCAACAACTATCAATTAGGTACATACATATCCTTCTACAGATAGCAAAATGAAACGACATACGACTTCACACTTCTCCTTGCTCGATTATCGGCTTAGACAAAAGATGGAAAAGAGGGTTCTGGTGGCCCCCGTTAATGTACAAATAGAGCTGTCTAGCTAGCAGGGGGGGATCCTGTCCTCCAGACGATCATCCCGTCCTCCAAGAATGAATTGGCTATCTTCAGCTTGATCGATTCCATGGCCGATTTACGGTGACGCTATCGCGCAAACACCTTGACCACTCCATCGCCTCCTGCGCTAACGACGTATCTTCCGTCCTGACTCCACACCACACTGCACACACCTTCGCCTCTCATGGGTCGGTGTGATGTAATGTCCTGCGTGCATTGTCTCTTCTCGAGTGACCAGAACCTGATCGATGCGTCATGGCCGGCTGACACTGCCTCCCGACCGTCCTTGGATAACGAGAGTGATGAGATGGCTGAAGGATGTGCAAGCATAGTATACGTGCATTGTCCTGATATCAATTAGCAAACATGACCTTGATCCACCATCTAGATCCAAACACTTACCACTGTTTGCATCGAAGAATCTTATGTATCGATCTTCGTGGCCACTGACAATTACACCCTCGACGCCTTGCGCTGAGCCCGTTGGTCCCGCGCCTACAGATTCCTCTTGATCTGCCCTTTCCATGTATGAGGATCCTGTCTCCAAACCAAGCGATGCGCTGCTGGTAGCAACTACAGCGTTGATACTTGTAGCCAGCGTTCCGTCATAAGTCTCATTACTGGCCATTCCGATGATTTCCTCGCCGGTTCGTGTGTCGAAAATGAGGACGCTCGAATCGGTGTATGATACGACAAAGTTCTCGCCAGATGGACTTAAAGGAGAAATGCAAGTAGGTGCTGCACCTGAAGCAGACTCCCGTTGAATGCTGTGTACCAGTGTGTAGTGGAAAGGCGTGCTTGTGGCCACGTTAGGCTGTGGAGAACTGGGATGGTTACTTCCAGATGTGACAGAGTGACGACGGCTTCCACCACGTCTCGAGCCTGCTTGCGGCGATACCAACTGCGGGGGAGCGCTGACGGACCAGATCTTGACAGTGCCGTCTGCAGAGCCCGTGGCGAGTAGGATACGGTCTGGGCCGCCGAAGTTTGAGCTTTGAGAGCCGAATACGGATGCAACAGTTCCGGGGAGGAGGCATACGGTCCAGACAGCATCCGTGTGACCTTCCAGAGTAGCCTTCGGATCCACGCGCCCACGCTCCCAGACACGCACCGTCGCGTCTTGACCGCCAGAAAAGATCCAACCATCTCCAGAAACACGGCCTCCAGTGGAAAAGCTAGTCGAGGGGCAAGCAGCAAGGGAAGTCACCACTCCATCGTGACCGCGATGCGTGAAGTAGCAAGCTATGTCGAGGTCGTTGTTGGAATTGTTCTGGAAGTTGGTATAGCTGGCAGGTATGATCCAGCGCTTTATGGTGCCATCATCGCCAGCAGTACAAATTTCGGGCTCGGAGGGGCTGCCACCACCCGTGAAGATGACGGAGCGGACGACATCAAGATGACCACGGAGTGCAAACTTGACCTTGAACTGAGAGGGGTCGGTTTTTGCGGCCAACTCTGAGCCGCTATCGTGGAGGTCGTGGGAGCCGGAGCTTCTTCGTCTAGCCATGCCCTGTGAACCTGACGACCTGCGACGGCCAGAACCGGTACGTGGTGGAGACCTCGAAGGAGGATTTGCTGCACTGGGGAACAAATCGGTGTCGGGCCTTCGGGGAGGCTGAGGTAGTTCGACAAGAGGTTGTTCGGGTAGAGGTTGCTGGTCATCGAAATTCCAGCCATCAGTCGCTGAGTCCTGAGTGACAATTGAACGGGGAGCAGCGTCCTGAGCTGAAGCGACAGGGCGACCGTAAGAGTCGTAAGAATGCGTGACCTGCTCTACGGGCTCGTCCAGAGACACAGATTGAGATTGCGGTGGCTGAGGCAGGGTCTGAGTAGGAGGTTGTGCAGGAGGCATGGACAGAGCTAAATGACGCTTCTGCTCTTCAGCGGAAAGGTTGACCGGGGGCTGTAACTGGACGTGGTTCGAAGGCGGGTAAGGTCTTTGAGCGCGGCGTAGGTAGAGCTCATCAAGCGAGACGGGAGGGTCGGGTAGACCGGTATAGGAAGCCGAGGGGTTCTGCATGGACATATGGGGCGGCGGAGGGTGCGACGGGGGAGTCAGCAGATACTGGACTTCGTTGAGACATCGGTCAAGGAACTTCTTGGACTTGTCGCGGTATTGTTGCTTGTCTGGCGTTGTATCAAGGAACGAGTTGCGGACTTCATGGGATGCTAGGTGGAACAGATCAGCTTGGAGGCCCTGTGCAACAGGCGAGGGTATAGACTGACGTCTGGCAGATGTCGACGGGGCATTGTCTGGCTGCAGGGGCGCATTGGGGTCGCTGCCCTTCTTCCTCCGCTCCTGCTTGAGGGCACTTTCCAGCATACGCACTTGTCGTTCAAGCTGCTCGTTGATTCTCTTTGCATGGCGAGATTCGCCCTCGTGCTTTGCGATTTTGGCCTTCATCTCGGCTCGTTCAATGTCCCATGCGTTTCGGGCTCGCTCGTGGTTGTGCCATTCGATCTGGAGGAAGCGCATAACGCCTTGTTTGCGAGCGTCAGCCAGGCCACGGTGGCAGAGAGATTCGACATACCCTGCAACGTGTATTCGGCACCCTGAGGCCCATGCTGCTCGTTGGATTGCGCGGCATTCGCAGCATTGTTGAGCATGCCACCTGCTTGTTGGTATGCCATGACGGCCGGTCTCGTGCTGCGTCGGGCGCGCTCTCTCTCTCTCGCGCTTGCTCTCGCTCTCTCCTGCTCTGTCGGGGATGTCGCGCTTCAGGACGTCTGCAGCATTGGCGACTTGGATACGGTGCCTGGCGAGTGCCTTGGCTTAGCTCAACACGGGCGACGGGGAGCGTCGAGTCTTGTCTCTGTTGTGCAATGTCATGTAGACGCTTAACTTAACACATGCACCCAAACCACCGAGCACGCACGTCCGCCGGCTAAACCCAAGCTTCCCCCTAAACCATCGCCTTTAATTTATGACACTTTCCTATCACTTCTTAAATTCTGTCACATCGACTCTCAAGGCTCAGCAATGCGCATTGCTTAACGCATCAAAATGCACGATGATATTGAGTAATAGCACGTCGTCCACAGAGAGCGATACATGGAGGACTTCTCCTTGTTTGTCCCCTGTGTACCCCCTCCCCATGTGCCAAAATTTGTCACTTCGACTCTCAAGCCGCAGCGATGCGCATTGATTAACGCATCAAAATGCACAATGATATTGAGTAACACCAAGTCGTCCACAGAGAGCGATACTTGGAGGTCCTCTCTTTGGACCTATCTCCACTTTTGAAAACCATCGTGCATTTCTACAGTCGCGACAGTGACAAACTTAAGCACAGGGGGAGGTATGAAATGCCATGCAAGAATTATTTGGCTATTGCTTTGTCTTTCGTCATGTCGAGAACGCTTGTTCCAATGCGCTGTAGCATATTGAACCTACACACAGCTGCAGATACGTCCTGTTCTTCTACCTATTTCGTACATCGCTCGTGCTTCATACTCTACTCCTCCTTAGCACCACCACGCCCGGCCTTCTCGGCAGCCTCGATACTCTTCTTGTCGGTCTTGATGTCGCCGGCACCCTGCATGCCCATGAGACCACCAGATGCCTTCCAGGGTCTCTTGAGCTCGCCAACAGCGGGCTGTCCGAAAAGGTGCACCTTGACAAGGTTGCCCTCAAAGGCGCCCTTGAGGGGGATGATAGACTGGATGAGAAGAGGGTTGGTGTACTGGAAGTAGAGGTGCATGACGGCCATCATGCCAACACCCATAACCTGACTCTTGAACAAGCCGCGGAGCTGCTGACTATCGTATGCGTGCACAGTGGTGGTGACGGGCTTGGGCTCCTCGGTCGAACCCATGGGTGCGGGCTCAACGTACTTGATCACGGTAAGATCTGCAACTCGAGTTAGCTCTATGCTTTTTGCTACCACTTTGTTCCGTCGCTACTTACCCTTCTTTGCGTTGATCTGTGCCTGCACATAGAGGTAGATACCGGCAATGATGAGGTTGGACACGATGTAGAGTGCGCGAACTCCCATCAGGACATTGGGGTCCTCAAAAGGCACCTTCTTGGATACCTGCATCATGAAGCTGTCGCCTAGTCAGTCGCACGCCTCACTTGCTCCTAGATGTGTCGCGTGCGTACAGGATGATGACCAGGTTGGTCACTTGAGGGTTGAGAGCCATCTTGTCGGTTTCTTGCTATGTTGCGATTTGACGAACGGACAAGGATCGATTGATGGAGGGCTGGGGAAGAAAGAGCGACAGCGGATTCCTTATGAACACGTCGGCTCCTGCCGCTTTCGTTGTTAGCGGGGCTGGACCCTCTCCAATTTCACTGCCCGGCTCCCGCTTCTAATCACTTCTATTTGTCTCTCTTTTACTCGTACGCCTTGAGCCTTTTCACATTTGCATGAGCGTATTTCATGAATTCAGTAACGACTTGTTATAATGGTGATATCGACATTGCCTTTGCTGAGTTTGCGACCGTCATGAAACATACGACCCTTGCCCACTACCTATTCCCATCTGTTCAAGATCAGAGCAGGACCATCGCAACCACCATGCCCATGAACAACGACCAGGCCTCTGGTCTGCTCACAGTCTTGAAGCCAGTATTCGATGCCATCAAGGATGGTGAGCTTGGTGTTCTCGTGGCTGTGATGGATGCTGTTGCTAGCGAGCTCACTGCTCCCCTTGTTGAGCTAGGTGTAACCGTGGCTGTGGTCGCATTCGACAGCGTTCCGTTAGAAGTACCACTTCCGACCACGCTGGTACCATTAGCGCCGAAGAGGTTGAACTCGGCTACCGTGGCGCCAAACTCATCTCCTGTCGCCTGACAACCACTGATTTCGAGCGTGATGTACTGTCCTGACCAGATGGGAGTCGAGAAAGTGAAGTAAGACATGTTGCCTTGGTACTCCTGAACAACATCATTGGTAGCAGCATCATAAGGCATTGAGATTTCGATGTCCGAGAACGCTGCCGTGTGGATCTCTGTCGAACTGGAGTTGGATCCGCTCGTGGAGTTGTACACCAAAACGCGAGCTCCTGTGGCCGGCCTTCTGCCCCAATCAAATGATACACCAGTCAATGGCTGGTACTCTACATCCTGCATGTCGATTGTCAAAGATGCAGGTTCGGGGCTGCTGGGCTGCCAACGAGTGCTGGCTGCTCCGTCAACTGCTGCGAGGGGGAATTGACCTGGCTGATATTCTCCTTCTGAAGACACTGGCAAGCACTGAACGAGGTTTCCTGCCGCTGTAAGATTGTCGAAGTAGACGCGATTTTCAACCGTCACTGTTTCGCCAAGTGCTATGCTGATATTTCGACCGTCTTGTAGCGAAAATCCGATGGTAATTGGCATTGACTGGTTACCATAGATGTCGGTGCTGTTAGGAGGCAAGTAAGTGGACACATCCATGCGAGTCAGGTTTGTGTGTGTATGATTCATCGTTGCCTTGATGCCTGCTCCGCCGAAGATTACCGTGCGGAGACTGACATAAGGGATCTGAGGCGGTAGAGCCGGCTGAAGGATAAGTTGCTCTTCCACGACTCGAGCGCCGAGCCAGCCCATAGGTCCGACCTGATGCCAGCCACCAGCTCCGGTCATGAAAGGGAACGCTGGGTTCGTGCCTCCATTGGTGGTGAAGTTATCGACCTGCTGTTCCGAGAACTGGTACCAAGGCGCACGCGCATATGCTTTGAATCCGTTCAATGCGTATGTGAACGAGGAACAGCCGGATGGAGAGAGCGCGTTAGCCGATATCGAGTAGAGACTGTACGTCATTGCAGGTCCATCAGGGGACTGCTTTACAGCATACTGGATCTGATTAGTCTACATGTACGGTTCGTGAAACGAATAGGTACTCACGTAGTCGAGCGAGGCGAGCTTGTCTTCCCTGGTATAGTTTTCGGAGCTGTAATCCAGAGGATAGTTGATTAAATCAACATCGTCTTGCTTGATGACTGCTGTGTTGTTTGCACCGCGGAACTCGGTCAACAAACCTGACGGTGCAAAAGGCAAAGCCACATTTCCTGCGATTGACGACCAGTTTGCTTCGACGTCTAACGAGAACTCTTCCGAGTAACCCTGAGCCCACTCGATAATTTTGGCAATTGAAGCCAGCGTGAAAGCACCGTCAGGGACCTGGTTTGCGTATTCTGTGTGCTTATTAGTTCGGTGTCATGCGCTGCTGCACTTCGAACTTACCATCTGGATCAGTAAGATTGGAGATCGAGTAGCCGCCGACAGTCTGGTTGTATTCGACTAACTCGGAGAACATCTGCACAATTGCATCATTGACTGGAATAGTTTGACTTTTAAACCAGCTGTCATCTCCAGTGACTCTCCAGTAAAGCAGGTTATTCAGGAAGATATCACTGTTCAAGTGATACTGGTAATCAACGCAAGGTCCAGTGCCGGTGCAGTTACCAAAACGACCGCTGGTCCAAGGATAAATTATAGCCTCGCTCGAGAAGTCATTTTCCTGAGCGTTGATCGCCGCTTGCGGTGCCAGCATCACACGGTACTTGGGGATCTGAGCCGCATACTTGGGGTGTGAGACGGCAATGCCAGGCGACATGAACACATCTGCATCCCAAAAGACAAGTCCGGCATAAGAGTCAGAACCCAGTCCTCCAACACTGATAGACCAGTGGTTCAAATCGGATCCGTCTTCAGGAAGCAAGTTCTGAAGGAGATAATGAGCATTGGCTTTCGAGATGATCTGCATGTCGACCACGTTCTGGTCATCTGGAAGCGAGCCATCGGGAAGAGTATAATCATCAACCATGTCGTCAGTAAGTATATCGGCCCATGCTTGGGAGCTGCCCCTGAATAGTTCATCGAAGCCGGATTTGGAAGCTTCCAAGGATGCGTCTCGAGCAATAGACTCAGGGTCGCTGAAGCCATCGGATGAGGCGATACCAATGTACTTCGAGACAGTCACAGCAGAGCCGGCGTTTAGGGCGATGCTCCAAGATTGTCCGTATGTGCTATCATTTGTCGGTAGGTAAAAGCTGTCAGAAGCATTCAACCGGGCCGAAAGGTCCAGATCCACGGTCGAGAAGATCCATGCAGTGATATTTCCTAGCCAATGCGGTGATACCGCAGAGTATATTGTGCTCGAGTTGTCCAGCGCGCCCGTGGCGTGGGGATCCGATCGAACAGCGCCTCTCCCATCAATCAAGTCTGTAACGGTGGCATTGACAGATGACGAAGATGTTACCGATAGTCGTACAGCGGCGACATTGGGCTGAGATCTGTCCATGAACATTTCATAAGAGACGGACAAGCTGGTGTTTGGGCTCGGTGTCCAAGTGTAGTTCCACGTCTGGAGTCCATCCTTCAGAGATCTGGTGGATTTGAAGTCGGAAATGGTAGAACTGTCCACCGATGCATTCAGGGTAGCACCATCCACTTGGAGAATGAGGTTTGGCCAATTCGGAATGCCGGCAATAACACTTTCTCCACCCTTCTCAAGTAGCTCAGCAAAGTTGGTTCTACTAGTATTTTTCTGAGAGTTGAAGAACCCGGACACAGTGCAGAAGGTTTGTCTGGGATTGTCCAAAGGCCAGCCATTGATGGGCAGGTTTCCGTCATCTGGATTTGTTAGATTGACGTCCGCCTCAAAGAAAGGTCCAGCAGCTGCAAGAGCGCAGCCAATGTATCTGTTCAATGATCAGTCACATGTTGCTCTGGCATCAATCCCTTCTCATGGAGCACATGGCTTTACTCACCCATTGCCCATTGGTGCACGAGACTGGTATTGGCCCTGTATCAAACTGCTCGTGCTCAATTCCCAGGCTTCATTGTCCCAACTGGTATATGTTGATGGGATCGAGAAGTCGGCATATTGAGCCGAGCAATATGGCAGGAGCGCCAGCAGGCCAGGTAGTACGACCCGTATACTAGCCATTTTGAAGAGAAGAATGTGGTATAGATTCAAGTTTCAGAACGCGATCAATCGCTCCTTCTTATACTTCTCGTACTCGATAAACGAGCCTCTCAATGCCACCGACGCCTTTGTACCTTCATTCACTGTCACTGCGGGGAACCATGATGCAGTCATCTTGGCGTGGAGTTCATGTGGAGAAAAAGCTTCCGTTGATGCCGGTTTGTCTCTGCAACTTGCGCGCATCCTTGCATATGGCATCGGCCATGCCGGTCTTGGGCACGGAGTCATATGATACGAGTACATATCGAGTAACAGTATGTGAACACTCGATTTCGATAGTCCAACTTGGCGTAATTCGCAAGCCACGTTCGGCGAGGGCGCGATAGAAGGTTTCGAAGACGGGCCGGTTCGTGTCAACCCCTCACTCGTCGAGTGGCTGCGAGAAGCTCAGAACCTGGTCTGAGCCCATTGCAACCAGCCTCTTCCGCATGCCGTCTGCCAAAGAACAGAGTTGCTTACCGGCCGCTTGACCTTGGATCTCGCTGAAGTCACAATCCTCTACCCAAGCACCGATTCCGTGCTGTAGTACATTCCTGGCTCTAGCAGGATCCGCGCCCACAACTCCCATCGATCCATGTAGAGTCATTCGCTCTGCTTCGCTGCGATACATGCCTCTGTGCAGGATGTTGTTGTTGTAGAAGATGATGTCGCCAGGATTCATCTTCACAGCCATCTGACCAGGCATATTGTCGTCAAAAGGATCCGCTTGCCGCTCCTCTTCTGTTCTTGAACGCAGATGCGAACCCGGAACCACAATTAAAGACTCATCGGGATATAACGCGAGGTTCCACTGCGCGTGAAGCATGGGCTCTCGGAGACGGTTCAACTCATCCTGAGGCGACACTTCTGGGCCAATATCGTCTCGATGCCACCTCAGGGCGAAGTCTGCGTCAGGGCGTATTAGAAGGTTGTACAATTCGAGCACCAAATCCTCAGAGCTACATTGTAGAATCTCTGTCACGGCAGCGACGATGTAAGGCGCGAAGTACGAGGATGCAAAGGTATCGTGGTGAGGAAGCTCCGGATGCATAAGATGTTGTACACCCCATATGCCCTTCGAGACGTCCGAAGTCCAAGGTGGGAACTGCTTTGGCAGAGTTCTCACATAAGGCCAGCCCCCAGTACGTGCTAAATGAGCGACATGTTGACAAGCACTTCGTAAAGCTTCTACCTGGTCTGCTGAGAGGGCCGAGGGGATACGGACAAAGCCATCTCGTAGCAGCTGGTCACGCAGATCGGACGACATGGCAGAACGAAGAGCACAAAAGAGAAGAAGAGTAAATGAATATGAAAAGCGGAGGTGTGTATTAGCGCTTTAAGACTGGAGTGAACACAAGGTCACCTGAATCCCTAGCTACCTATCTAAAGTTGATGATCTCCATGTTGGCCGAAGTCCTTCGCCGAAGCTAGGGCTTTAGCAACCAGCATCTTCAATTGTCCCTGGAGCGGCCTTCATCTGCGTTATGAATGGGTTTCGGTACCGCATGGTGTATGGACATATTTCGAGACGCTACTTGTATAGTCGATGTGACCAGATAGTGTAGGAGCTATGGTTGAAGTTGATTTATTTGATGGATAGTTTGGGGACAGGGTGTTATTACCGACCCCGCCAAAGGAACGAGGGAAGCTTCCACCGTCATACTCCTTTGGTCGCGATAGCGATACAACAAACAGACCACCTGCACTTCCGACAGTAACCCAGATATGCGCAATTGACGACACCCTGCCTTTCTCACAGAGTACTTGACAACAATCTCAGCCACAGCCCACGGCCTAACCCAACGTCGGTTTCGGCCCTGTAGCAGCCATGGACGCCTTCCAAGCGGTCTCTGGCTATGTCACCAAGATGGTGTCGACTGGAGACGGCGCCACTGGCACAAATGCTGCCAAGATGAAGATATTGCTCTTGGACAATGACACGGTGAGTTGCGCCATTACAACTGCTGGACAACGACTGACGTTCATTGCAGGTCTCGGTCGTATCATCAGCAACAACGCAATCCGCTCTCCTGAACCACCAGGTCTACCTGACGGATCGCCTGGATAACCACAACCGAGAAAAGATGCGCCATCTCCGCTGTCTCTGCTTTGTGCGCCCCTCTTCCGACAGCATCCAATTCTTGATAGACGAGTTCCGCGATCCAAAATACGGCGAATACCACATTTGTATGCTCCAACTTGCAAGCTCCGTGGAACGATCTTCTGACTGATACAAGGCCAGACTTTAGCAACATAGTCAAAAAGTCCTCCCTCGAACGTCTTGCCGAAGCCGACGATCACGAAGTTGTGAAAGCCGTCCACGAATGTTTCGCTGATTACTTGGTTGTCAACCCGGACTTGACCTCACTCGCCCTCGAACATCGCCTCTGGAGCTCCAGCCCGGACATGTGGAACCAAGACTCGCTCTCCAGGGCCACGGAAGGCGTCATTGCTCTACTCTTGTCTCTCAAGAAACGTCCCATGATCCGTTTTCAGAAAAACAGTCTGCTTGCCAAAAAGCTAGCTACAGAAGTCCGATACCAGATGACCCAAGAGGACCAACTATTCGACTTTCGAAAGACCGATACCGCTCCTATTCTACTCATCGTCGATCGAAGGGATGATCCCGTCACTCCCTTGTTGACCCAATGGACATATCAAGCCATGGTGCATGAGCTTCTGGGCATAAAGAATGGCAGGGTGAATCTCAGCCATGTGCCAGATGTTCGTCCAGAGTTCAAGGTGTGTCTTGAGTCTCCTAGAAAATGCTATACTGCATTTGCTAAATCTGCCTAGGAAATATTCATCAGTCAAGACCAAGATCCCTTCTTCAAGAAGAACATGTATCTCAACTTTGGCGATCTCGGCCAGAATGCCAAAGACTATGTCGAACAGTTCGCCTCAAAACAACAGTCAAGCCACAAGCTCGAGTCTATTGAGGACATGAAGCGTTTCGTAGAAGACTATCCAGAATTCCGCCGCCTTTCAGGCAACGTAACCAAGCATGTAACCCTCGTCACAGAACTCAGCCGCAGAGTTGGCGAGGAAAACTTGTTAGATATCAGCGAGCTGGAACAAAGTCTAGCTTGTAACGAGAACCATTCAAACGACCTCAAAACGCTGCAGCGCCTCATACAGGATCCCAGGACACCCCCGGACAACAAACTTCGCTTGGTAGCCATCTACGCCCTACGATACGCCTCGCACCCTTCGAACTCGACGCCAGCACTCATGGATCTCCTCGCAGTAGCCGGTGGCCTCTCTCGCCATCGTATTAACCTAATCCCTAAGCTCATCACGTATGCACACTCCTTGCAGTCTTTGCCGCAGACTGGTACCATTCCGGATCTCTTCCAACCGTCTTCGATATTCCAAGGCGCTCGAGAGCGCTTCAATAGAGGCCTTGGTGGCGTGGAGAACGTCTACACCCAGCACTCACCACGACTGGAGACAACGATACAAGATCTAATCAAGGGCCGCCTCCGAGACAACCAGTATCCTTTCGTGGAGGGCGGAGGCACTACAAAAGATAAACCTCAAGATATCATTGTGTTTATGATCGGTGGTGCAACATATGAGGAAGCGAAGATGGTCGCGCAGGTGAACGCTAGTAGTCCAGGAGTAAGAGTGGTTCTTGGAGGAACTTCGATACACAACAGTGGAAGCTTCCTAGACGAGGTCGAAGAAGCAGTCGACAGCTGGCCAGAAGCACCACCGACCAGCGCAGCGGGCAGACTAAGAAAGGAAGTAGGCAGAGCTTGATGTTCTGCTTGCATGAAAGACCGGGACAAAGACCTAATAAACTTCAGCACTTCCAACTACACAAGACAGTGCTGAGACAGAACATTTTGTCTCGACTCTCCTTCTAAGCATAGGATGGCAATAATATTCCATTACATCTGCTGGATGGATCAACACCAAACTTGTCGAAAGATATCAATTCTCGAATACACCCTTTCTGTGCCTTTCTTAATGCACATAACTTTGGTGCTATGTATGCGCACGAGCGACGGTGCAGTGCATCAAATATGGAAAAGTTCATCTACAGAGCTCTCTTTGCAGCGTGACTTTGTTAAGACATCTTGTACTTGCATTACTTCTTACAGTAATCTTATTGAGGCTCAGCACCTGAGTTGGACTCCTTGGCAGCAGCTTCCATCTTTCTCTGCTCACGCAAAGCGCTGAGCTTGCGGGCAGCTTCATCGATTATGTCCTTGTTCTTCACCATAGCATCCATAGCAGCACGATTGCCTGCTTCGACCTTGTTCTGACCTTCTCCAGAACCAAGAAGTTGCTTTTCATAGCCCCAGCCCGTGAGGAACAGGCTAATATAATATCTCTGCATGTGTTTGGTCTGCTCCATCGGCCTGCTCTCAACATATTCGAGCTTGACATCCTTGCCGACAATCTTCTGCTGCAGCTCCTGTTTTGCGTTTTGGTTGTATTCATTGAACGTTGCACCTCCGTCTGCGCTTATGGGACCGAATTCTCTGAGCAAGATTGGTGCCCAGAGCTCAGTTAACCAAATCTCCGCCCGCTTGAAGCCGTCAACTGGGTCGGATAGAATGACAGCAGCCACGTAGGCTTCAAACACATCCGCTAGAATCTTTCCAGAGGCTTTTGCAAGTTCGCGCTCACCTTCTCCGGCTTTGAGGCGATCCTGGAATCTGTAGGCCATGCTGAAGTGAGTCAAAGTGTCGTTCTTTACCAAACGTTCGCGTATCTGTGCTTGACGACCAGCGGCAAGGTGGGGGTAGCGAGAGAAAATCAGACGAGTGGCGATGACTTCTAGATAGGCATCTCCAAGGAACTCGAGGCGTTCATATGTCATGTCGCCAATTGCAGAGGTGCGATCGTGTTGGCTGCTAGACTTGTGCACGAAAGGCGCTCTGGAGTAAGGGCCATCAGGAACTTGTGGTAGCGTTGGTAGGGGAAACTGTGTGTGATTCGATGGAAAAGACCGGCCTGAGTTCTGGGAGCTGACTTCGGAGCCTTTGATGGTAGATGGTTGGAACAAGTCCAGCGAGGCAGTGGCAGTATTGACCGAGGACAAAGACTTTGCCAACTTGACGGCGCTTTCGTGCGCATCGTGACCAAGAATTTGTCTAGTTGTGTCCCGTTGATTGACCAGGGCCTTGAGTAGTGATTCCAGATGTTTTGTAGGATCAGGCTGTGAAACGGACTGGTGATTTATTGATGACGGATTTTTTGGGTGTCTGGGCTGAGAGTGGTTCTGCATATTCCGCGGCTGGTAGCCTGAGTTGCCATCGTGACCTAAGCTCTTCTGACGCTTTGCAGATGAATGGTCGTCGTTTGGATATACGCGTTTCATGATACTGATGTGGTTGGAGAAGTGGAAGCCGACAAAAGTTGCATGTGAAAAGAATCATGATCATGATCATTCATGATGATCAGCTGGTCAAGGCGGCGGACCGGCCCGTGGCCCACCTTGACCATGTGTCGGGTAAACCCTAACCTCCGAAACAATTTCCGTTCAACATTTGAACACAGTCGACCAAAGATGTGATTCGTCACTCGAAGCATTGGAGATGCTGGCAACAAGAACATTCGCGCGGTCGCGGCAGGCCTTCTCACCATTCAGCACCCGTTGCTTCTCATCAAGCCCGATCAACGCCAAATTGAAGCTCGCCTACGACTTCTACGAGGCTGAAAAGCCCGAGTCCAAGAAGGACCCGATTGTCTTCATCCATGGCCTCTTTGGTTCAAAGAAGAACAACCGTAGCATGAGCAAGTGAGTAGAGCACAATTAATCTCGCGCATAGCTAACAGCGGTGCAGAGTGTTCGCTCGTGATCTGAACCGTCCCGTCTACGCCATTGTACGCTCCCTCTTCCCATACATCTGCGACCACCGTCTCTGATAGTACCTCCTCAGGATTTGCGCAACCACGGCGAGTCGCCTCACGACCCAAGACATGACTACACTGCCCTCGCTGAGGATGTCGAAGGCTTCCTGCAAGAGCACAAGATTGAGCGCCCTGCTCTGATCGGCCACTCAATGTATGTTCTGCATACCCATACCAAACCCAGATATGACAAATGGATGTTGACGGCCGACAAGGGGTGCTAAGACAGTCATGGCCGTCGCTTTGCGCGGTAAAGTGTCAATCGCCAGCCTCATTCCTGTCGACAATGCACCCGTCGACGCTGCGCTAAAGAGCGATTTTGGAAAATACGTCCAGGGCATGCGCAAGATTGCCGATGCAAATGTGCAGAAGCAGTCCGAGGCAGATGCCATCCTGGCTGAGTTCGAATCACATGTTGGTGTTCGCCAGTTCCTGCTCACCAATCTTGCCCGTGGAAAGGACGGTATCCAGAAATTCCGCATCCCAGTCAAGTACCTGGCAAACGCTCTCGACAACATGGCCGACTTCCCCTTCAAGGACCCCGAAGAGGCACGGTGGGAGGGCCCTACCTTGTTCATCAGAGGCACAAAGAGCCACTACGTGGCCGACGAAACACTGCCTATCATTGGAAGATTTTTCCCAAGGTTTGAGATTGCAGACGTCGACAGCGGACATTGGGTCATCAGCGAGAAGCCCCAAGAATTCAGAGATGGTATGTTGCGGTGCTGGATAGGAATACGTCATGAACTAATTTGTGTGATTAGCCGTGGTCGAGTTCTTGCAGGACAAAGAGTAGAGTTTGTAGATAGTAGCCGAATCAATGTAGCAATAGCACATGTTTCAAATCACATACGAAGCCGTGCAAATAGAGCTGGAGGAGGCGTGATGCGCGTGGTATCATAAAAAGTGAAATTGGAAAATTCGGAAGGCTTTTTGACGAATTCTTTTTTTGCCATGAAAAGTAGCTAACACGAAGATGCCTAAAGCATTCCTTTTCCACGTCGAACGCCGGGCAGCAACGTGTCAAGCAGACCCCAACCCATCTTGTTCCATTCATCAAATGCTTACACGCTCTCGAGAACGGTCTCCTTGAACTCACGCTCAACCTGTGAAGGGTCAGTACTGGACAGAGGGTGCATTGAAGTGTCGGGATGGAGGAACGCACCTTCTGGCCGGACTCGTCGGTGTTGGACTCGCCGTGGAGGTTAAGGAGAGCACCGAGGTCGAACTTGGGCGACTTGAGGAGCTTGACCTTGCGGACGTGGACGTTCTGGAGAGGGTAGATGCCCTGGGTGGACTTCTCGATCTCGCGGCCGATGACCTCGGGGATGAGCTTCTGGGTAAGCTGGGAGAGGGTGCAGCTGCTGGCCTCACGCTGCATGATGTCGGTCATCTTCTTGCGGATTTGTCTGATTTGCGAGCTGCGGGCGTATGTGGTCTTCTTGATCTGGTTGGGGCGTCTCTTGGTGAAGGCGATGCAGAACAGACGGAGGAGGTAGTCGTCGGTGGTCTTGACGACGACGTTGGCCTCGATCAGGGACTGCCACTTGCGGACGAGCGAGCGCAGCTTGTCCGAGGTGAAATCGAGACCGTGGAAGTTGGTCAGGCAGTTCTTGCCCTGGACCTCGTCGACTCTCAGGCGGACCTTGCGGAAAGAGTGGTCCTCATCCTTCTGGAGATCGGCGAGCGAAACCTCGAAGATACGGCCCTTGAGAGCGTCGTTGGCGTTCTTGAGACCGGTGGTGCGGTTGACCAGGGTCTTGCCGACGCTTGGGTGAGTTAGTAAAGATTTTTATTTTTCGTCCAGTGGCGGGCGAAAGGTCGGATTGGCGATTAAACGTACTCTCTGATGGCGAAGGTGGAGGGAGCCTTCAGGTTGTACCAGTCCTTCTTGGCGAAGCTATAAGCGCAGTCTTGTCAGTCAAGTGCTCGTAGATTGGTATGCGCGCGGGTGACGGGTGTATTGGTGGGCCATGTATGTCGAATGGTGCAGCGAGTCGTCTTCACTCACGGGTCGGTGCGCTTCTTCAAGCCCTTCTTGCCCTTGGACAATCTCTTGTTCTTGCCGACAGCCATGATTGTGTCTTCGGATGGATGTAGAAAAGAATTCCGTCAAAGTAAGAAGAATCTCAATCTGCGCTGGTGTGTCTCCAATTTCGGTGTGCGTCGCTTCGCCTGGGTCGATCACATGACCGTCGCCAAGCCCGAAAGCGCTCGGTCCTTCGGTGCCCTTCTCCATGAATCGTCAACCAGCTAACCACGTTCGACCATCACATTTATTGCGCTCATACCTTATATCATTAGTATGCTGGGCCCGAAGTCCGGATCACTTGAACAACTTGTATTAAGCAGCAATTCAGGTGGTGAAGAGAACCTGGGTGGCACCTGAGAGTTTCTCGTCTGCACAGTCTCCGCAAATACATTGGACCCTGGCACGATTAGTCGTTTGTCTTGTTACGTCTGCTCGCGCCTAGATCTAGACCTTGCCAACACAACATCAATATAACAAGCAGCTCCCAGATTCGACACTCATGCGGTACTCACCCACTGAATACTCAAAATGTCTGTCTGAGAGACACCCTCAAAGGAATTGCTTCTTCTTTATCCACTTAATACGGATATGGAAAAGGTCGTGTTTGGTGAGCATCCTACGCGGGACTTGTCGCTTCCGTCGGTATACAAAACCGTCTCATCATTGAGACACATTTGATTCCGGCGTTCAAGGGAGGAAGCAGTTCAGGCGCTCTTTTGCAGTCCCGCAACAGCAGCCGTGAAACATGACACACCTCACGAGCACATTGCGGTGTTAGATGCCTTTGATAACGGTCAAGATGCAAAGCACATAAAAGCCTGCTTGATCTCAGACTTGTTTCCTCAATCATGTCACGCCTCGGTGGTGGTCACATCAGATCAAAGTATCTCGACGTGAGCCTTTGTATATTACCTCGAATTCTCCTAATCCCCATAACCCGACCCCAAGCCAGTAATTGCGCCTATTGAGAACTCCAGTCAAACCATCGCCAGTGAAATGAGAGGCGAATACAAAGAAAGCTCCCTAGCCATGCGTATGCCCAACTTCAATCCCGGCTCCATGTTCCCATGACCTCCCTTCCACATGTAGCTCCGAAGGTGTGGCCCCTCTAGCCTTTCTCGATGTATAAAGATGGTCCAAAGGCAAAGGCGATCCTGCTAGTAGTGCAGTGGCAATGTCTGTCTTTACATGACAACGCAGTTCTTACCCTCCTTGGGCTGCCCAGCTTCCTGGCCCTTCTCAATTTCGGCAACCATACCCTCGAAGGCCTTGCCGACGTTCTCGTTGAATCTGGCGCTTGCTTCGGTCCATCCACAGCTGAGCTCCTCGGCCAGCTTGCGACCATCTTCAGCCTTGACTTGACGTTGTTCGGGTCGAAGATCGGACTTGTTGCCGACGATGATCAATGGCACTGACTCGGCGCCCTAGAAGATACTGTTAAGCGGTGTGACCTGCAAGTGGTGCGGTGGAGGAGCATACCATGTGGTTCAAAATCTTATCACGAATGATTCTGACCATCTCAAAGCTCTGCTTGCTGCCGACGCTGTAGACAATCATGTATCCATGAATACCGATGAAGTGCTTGCTGTTCAGGATGGTATATTCGTCCTTTTGTACTTGATGATCAGCAACGGCCTTCCAATTGCCGAGTTCTCTTCTTCGCGCGTACCTGTCCGGCAGTGTCGATGATCTCTACGGCGAAATCTTGGTTCTTGTGCTTGATGACCTTGGAGAAGGTGTTTTCAATGGTGGGGTAGTATGAATCGACAAAGTGGCCGTCGACGAACTGAACAGTCAGCGAGCTCTTGCCTGCGACATGTCAGTTGGATGCTACAACAGTGGCAGTATCACATTCAGTCACTCACCAACGGATCTGCTGCCGACAATGGCCATCTTGCGCTGCTTCTGTTGTGGAGGCATTGTTTTCGAGCTCTTTCTTTACACGCGACGGGGTCTGGTGGCTGTGAGGTGTATCGTGGTCGATTCAGTGATAGATAAGCTTGGTGGTGTCACTGTTGCGATGAACTTGAGGTGATGGAGCTTGTCGTATTGATTGTTGTTCGGAGGGTAAACACTTTGATGGTACGGAGTAAGAGCGCAATGTAGTCGTAATCTAGTGACAAGTGTCTGCTCTGAGTTGCAGGTCGAAGAGAGATCTCGTTGTACGTTAGGTTTGGCTAAGCAGCAGCTTCAGCTAGTGATGGTGATGACCTGCTCGTTTGGAAGAACAAAAGCAGTTTGAGTCCTCGCAGCCGATTGGCGGCGCTATTGGGGAGCGGTGACGGAAGTTTAAACGCTGTAAACGCTGGTTTGACTGGCCGGAACAAGACTCCATTACTCGATCAAAATTGCCCATTCATCTAAAACAACTCCATCGACTCAATACTTCTCAAGATGATTTCACTCGCACTCATTTGATAGACTACTGTGATTTCTCTAATCCATTCCGCAGCATATCCAGGTTGAGGCCGTGCACTCCCTTGTCTTTTTTGCGAGTCTCATGGTGTCTCTTCAGTGTAGCCGGCCCGAAACCGAGGCAGTGATCGTAGATGAGGAGTCGAATCTCTTCAAAACAATGTTAACCAAGTTTTATCTCTTTTGAACGTTGTGACGTACCCGCTGGTAGTTGAAGAAAACGAGGGAGCGGTTTCGAAGGGTTGTATCGCCCTTGCGCTACCTTTCGGAGCCGAGTATCTCTGTAAGATACATTTGAGGCTGGAGTTCTCAAGCCCATTCTCACGTCTGCCAACTCAGATGTCGATCAAAGAAGTGCTGGTGAGTGAAAATGGTGCGAAAGTACGTGTCAAGAGTGGCGAGTGGCAGATCAGATGGCTCTAATGAACTCACAGGGGAATATGCTGCGTAAGGGTGGTGACTTTGGGTGTGCAACTACTTCTATTTATATACCTGCAGAGCCCCTGACTTTTCGTTCTTCGTATCTGAGCGCCAGACGACCAATCGGGCATGCCATTTCGTGCGGGCCATGGATGACGAGATGCAGCTTGGCTTCATGCGTAGTGAGTCAGAGCCACTGTCCCTGGTCGGACTCAGAGACTGAACAGGCTTTCATGTACGTAGTGACATACTGATCTGTATCTGTCAAACAGACAAGCAGACAGATCTTCGACTATCCCTAGTGTTCTTAAATACAAACAAGTGCAATGTGCATCTATTCTACAGCTCTCGTTCTCCCAGCGCATTAGTCGCCGACACCAAAAAGCGCGTCGTTGACCGTGCTGTCGCTCGTTCTGTCCACGCTGTCCCCAATTTTCCTCTAACACTCCCATGTTCGTTCGCGACAGGACATATCCGTAGACAGCTCAGTGTGCTAGAAAGGAAGTCGAGATTACAAAAATCAAGATTGTAGCACCATGTTGACGTTGGCGAAAACACAGGAGTACCAGGAAGTGTTTCGTATTGAGAGTCAACCTTGCTGCCTGCTAGGCAATATCAATGCAAGCAGGCACGGAATCCTATCACACGGCCCCCATGTAGGCGCGCTAGCCACCATTGGAAAGGCTCATAACGAATCCTTTGAAGTGTGCAGAATGCGGGCAAAGCCTGCCACCCGTGTATCTCGATAAAGTTTTGCCACATCAGAATCTCAAACTCACACGCCCAACTTTTTTCTTTCCGGCAATTGTCCAATCCTACGCGAAACCCTGGCGAACCTCGACTTTCTTGTCCAGGGCCCTACGACTAGATCGAGACAGGACTCGGTCTATGACAAATATAAGAAGGAAATCCTTAAACGGATTGCGGGATGCTTGAAATACCCATTGACGACCAACGAAATCGAAGAGCATCTTTTGCAGGCAGATGTACTAGTGAATCAGGAGCGATTCGCGTTAAGATTACGTGATGAAAGCATTGGTACTCTGTTGAATCCAAATCTCGGTTTGGGGAATTGTCGGGGTCGCAGATGGTATCGCTCATGTATTTCTGCTAGGTAGCTTGTAAAAAGCATCCAGGGGTGCTGGCCTTGTCCCTACTGCAGCCTGTTGGTGGCGTTGCATGACATTCCGCATTCTGATAGACGCACTTTACTGTATGTGACCAATCTGCATGGCTCCTCCACGTCGTCTTCGAGTCATGTCGCGGTCAGCCTTGCTGGTAGCACGAGATAGTCAAAGCAGCCTTGCTGCCCCTGTTTGGTGGCTTCTACACCGAGAACGAGGTAATATAGGAAAGATCTGCGTTCCCGCTCAAACTCAATGCTCCCCTCTCCACTACGATTTCGCTTCCGTGACTGCTCATTTTCTCTAGCAACCGATGTATTGGCTCCTAAGACCGTATCGTCATTGAAAGGCATATCTGTTTGTGCACAAATCTCAATCGCCGACGTGTCACTCTTGTGGGGAGGAAAGCTCGGCGTACAAAGCGTATCTCCTGACGACGGCTGATTCACATCAGAGCCTACATCTATAGCAATTGGGCCTTCTTCAGCAATACCCAAGAACTGATGCCATACTCGACTGGTATGGAAGTACCGCTCTACCAGATCGGGCTGGAGCTTGGCTGGGTACGCACGATCCAGAGCATATGCGCCGGCATGAGTTGCTGGGTTGTGACCTGTCTGAAAGGAGAGAAGCCGTAACAGTCCGTCGTATTCTCTTGGAGTGTTGGGGTCGAATGGCTGGATAATGCTCGGAAGATGCTTCTTGCTAACAGCTACAAAGGTGGCTGGTAAACAAGCCGCTGAGGAGTAGCGCAAGGAGAAGAATGCGAAGGCAGAGGAACTGGCTGCAGCTCGGGCGCTCAAAAAGCAGCAACGTGACGCTGCAACTTCATAAAATCTCACGATACACTAAACAAGGCTAATTGAAAAGTCTCACACGGTGCTGGTACAGAAATCCAAAGTGTCGTGGTGCTGTAGGTGCTGCAAGTCAAGCTGAAGCTGCACCTGAGCTGCCGCCTCCTCCACCCCGATTCTCAAAGCGCGGGCGTCAAATCAAGCCGACTGAGAAATCTAAATAGATATAAAGTTTCCCATAGATCATTATAACGATAGACCAAGAGACCTCGCGATAACGGCTTCTGTACGTGGCTGTACAGCCTCATCTTTCTGGAGTCCTGTTGTTGTTCAGGTGGCTCGTTGGCAGAACTGGCTCGTTGGGTGCACGGGCACGGTTCACGTACCTTACTGCCAAGACCCCACCAAAATCATAATAATTGATAACAGTATAAGACCATACGAAACAGTACTCAAAAATCGTAATAAGCTGTTTTATTCAGAATCCGTCGCTACATCTTGCTTGCATGTTCGCGCGTTCTGCCCTGCCTCACTTCGGCGTCCACAGCGTCTGTGAGAATTTGCCCACGTCATCACGCGCTCTCTTCTTCATTTTCTTCCCATCAGTACGCGTTAGACTCCCTTAGAATTGCCAAGCGCACTCCCGCAGTAACTACAAGGGTGCCCTCCCACTGTATCCGCTTTCTTTTATGCAATTTACAACGCCTGGGGGCCGCGATGGCTGCTTCAAGCTTACCGTGTCCGTGCACTCAACGCGCCTGTTCAGTCAACGCGCGGCTTTGCACCCCAACAAGTAACTGCAAAACTAACTATAGAGCCACACACAAAGGCAATCATTACAAGAATTTCTAGTGAAATACTCTAAATACCTATGCGAAAATCTTAAACTATCTATATTTGCGCTAAAGCCTAAGAATGCGCTATCAACTGCCACTACCATTGAACATAGCGAGCTATATATATATTTCTGGAGCCTCTCTTGAATCAGCTTCGATTGCGACCTATACTCCAGGGTAAAGCTTAGGATTTGCACCTTCTAGGGACTGTTTGCGGTCTATGGCGGTGGGGTACGCTGCGGGAAAGCGCGAAAGAAACCCGGGCGGAGGGGTGGCTCCATTTCCGCGTCGGCTCATCACCCTTGCGGCCACAGTAGGCCGAAGCTCGACCGCGTGCCAAGCTGAGCGGAAATCCTGGCTTAGGACAGTATGTCACACATAAAACGCGCTCGCCAACCGTGGCATTCACAAAAAATACGCCGTTCCGGGTGGTCGTGTCCCAGAAAATGTCCTTTCACAAGCGCTTTGCCTCGTAGTGCCACTCGATCGCCGCGAACGCCACGTAGCACCAGCGCAACGGTCAAACCGCCGGCAGGGTCTTGAGCTAAATACTTCCGATCCTTCGCGAGGGATGCCGCTCGACTCGAACCACACTCTTCATGCTTGGATAAAACACTACAAGCACGATCAAAGTACAGATAAAATGCCGACCGAACCAGACAAACGCGATCTGCTTGGATTCACAGCTGTTGAGGCGGAACATCCCAAATGGTACATCCGGAGGCTGTGGCTCGTCGCAGAGAATGATCGCAAACCATTCCCTAAGTTCTTAGACAAGGACGTTGAAGATCTTGCAAAGCATGTGAACAAGGTGGTCAATACGTTCGTGAAGCACGAGGACAAGCGCTATGAAGAGTTGTGTGGCGGCGCGTTTCTCGAAAAGGATGCTTTACGTATACTCAACGACCTGGGCTTCGGGTCGCGTATATGGGGCGAAGGTTCTGGGGCTGAGATACGACTCCAGAGCAATCTGGAAGGGTCGCGCCCTCGGTGGGGTGTTAAGACAGACTCCGGATACGAGAGCAATGACGAAGACAGGTAAATCCTGACAGCCCACAGGTGTCTATGAACAAGATACTAATCTCGACAGTATTCGAAACAATCTCCGATATTGGATGGCAGCTCTTATACAAGCCAAGATCAACGCTCCTTGTAAAGAGAAGAAACGCATTCCTTCTGTAACAGTAGAGCCCATCGAACAGTTATCCTCAAAATCCGCATCACAACCACGCCCGCAGCGGTCTGAGCTCGCTCAGCGAACGGGCCCTCCAGATACGTCCGGTCTCGCGCCGCCTTGCTTCGAACATCGCGGAAATCGTTCTGCGGCGATGGTGGGAGCGAAACCAGAAGCAGCCAGGAACCGATCTAGGAGTAGAGCACGCTCAGAGGACTCAGAGGATTCGGATCACTCCTTCTCTTTCATGGACTTTATAGATGAAGGTCCGGAAGCAGGCTTCCCTCAGTTGAGAATTAACGGATCTAAACGCCCAAGGATAGACATCGCACAGACCCGGTCGCACACTCAATCTCCTCAACAGAGTTCTGAAGTCACGTCTACCGTGGGTGTCAATCGGCCGACCGACACATCCACTATCATCACGATACCGGACGTGGGCAACAACAACGACAACAACGACAACAACAATGAAGACGGCCTATCTGGGGCCGATCAAATAAAGCGGAAGCTGCAACTTGACCTTGGTCGTTTCCTGAACAATGAGCCAGATTTCAATGCCATACTGGATGAGGTTATACCGCCTACAAGGAAGCTTTATGCGATGAGTCCCCATCGCAAACCGTACAGTGACTTGGAGGTTGAGTTCAGAAACTTCAACCGGGCATTGGACCATTGGGAAAGTCTTATCGAAACGCGCACGGCTTCCTCTGGTGTCACACCGTCGCCTCGTGAGGATCCCCTTCAAGAGTTAGCGGCCCAAGGGACCTTTGAAGATCGTGTAGCTATGCTTCATGATTCGGGACCGAGATCACACATAGACTTCCCTTTTGAAGGATGGACCATTTCCCTTGCCCTATTTTTCGAAGGTCTGTTGGGCGATACTTACATGCCTTTTCCATTCAAGGATCTGGTGGATCGGTTGAGAGATGTTAATCGGCCCTTGTATGATACCATCCGCTGTAGTGAGTAGTCGAACCAGTGGGAAATCGATGTACAATGTGCTGGGCATTCGTTCTCTCAACCAGTACTTGGCGCCGATCTTGATCTTACATGAGCGATATACAGATTTGGGCGTCTTAGGGTCTGTGCATGTAGTCAAAGACCTTAACGTATAGTATATGGTAGAAAGCATATACAGCGTTTTACCTACGTTGCGACATCAGGGAGCTATCTTTGGGTGAAAGCTACCTTTTGTAAATTGGATTGCGATATCCTATCAGCCATATCGACCCCCTACAGTGCGCGTAGTTGCCGTACCGCAAGTCTTGTTCTTGCCATCTTACTCCTCTGCTCGGTAGTATAGCATTTGTCCAGCTTGCGTTTCTTCTCCTGCAGCTGTCGCATTTGAGGGTTCTGTCCAATGGCAAGCGGCAGGCTGTGCCAGTTTCTACGCCGGTTCTCGACTGGCCCGGGCCATAGTCCTTTCCAGACAGACTCCCAGGACCCCCCTGGCTAGCACCTTTCGCCCCAGTGGATCTGGTCCGGGTCTCTTGCGTAGAAGCTGTCTGCTTTCCGGTCCCATTGCGCGCGCTTTAGCCTCGTGAAGGCAGGATGGGGGTTAAGCGTGCCTCGCGGGTCACGTTCGATTTTCCATGTCGGCGCAATAGTCATCAGGGCTTGTACAAGCTTCCATGATTCAATTCACCCATCACCACGTCTTGCATCATGCCGTTCAATATGCCGTTCGTATCCCCTAAACGCACGACGAGCTGTGCAAGCACGGGCTGTGCTTGACCGCTCGCGTGCCGGACAGTATGGAAGATGGAGCGTGCGAGTGATTCATCCAACACTGTATTGGGTAGCGCCCAACAAATGCTCGCTTTTCTTGTACAGACAAAGTCCTTGAAAACATGCAGTTCTAGCGTAAGCCTCTCCAAGTCTGGCATCCCGCCCAAGAGCCTGTGAATTCCGACCTGCGCCTCGTCTCCCATCGTGCCCGGTATCCCCACGCGTAGGTCGTGGACCCACTGACAAGCCCGGCTTAGGCTCTCGACGTTCAAAGGGGTTAGAAGCTGCTGCAGAAGATGGAGGACACGCAGTTGGGGGCTGTGGTGCTTCATTATGGCCGTGAGTGATTCGTCACCGCCCCAAGTACTCGTAAGGCCTTTAGAGGCGGCAGCGCGCGTAGCAAGCGCGCCAGACCGTGTCTAGTAGACCGATAGGCTCCCCAGAGTAAGAACTATCCTCTATAGCAAGCTCTTCTAGTGCTCTCAAGGATCCCGTCTCCGCCACCGCAGCCAACGTAGTCAACCCTTTTTCTCTCTTCGTATATTCCTGTTGCATACAAGGTGAGCGAGACGAGAGCAGATAGGTCTAGCTTGTCCCCCAGATCGGGCTCTGTGATACCGCTGAGGCGGAGTTTTGAGTGTAGGCTAACTAGGCGGGCCTTGGTTGTTGGGATAGAACTTGTGTCCCCCCCTACTTCCTTGGATGTACAAAAACGGTGCCACAGTGATGTCGAGGCCAGCGGGATTTCACTGCCGATGGTGTATTCGTGGACGTGGCGCGCTTGTGGACTAAGCGTAGACAACAGCTCGAGCGAAGCGAACGGACAGAGGTGCTTCTGCTTCCCGTCGTTCGAACCAAAAGTTAGGTGAATGCATGGTCCTATCATGCTATGCAGGCACGACGAAGCGGCCAGCAGGCGCTCTGCCTCCGTCTCCAGGCGCAGCGGGTGGTTCTCAGGGCTGACACGATCTTCCGGCACGTACAGGCTAGGCAGACTGAAGGTGTGGACATGCAGCCGGCACTGCGGTGGGTAGATGTCCAATGCCCTCAAGACGCAAGTCGACATAGGCTGCGGACATGCCCATACGACGTCCCGTACGAACAGCCTTTGTGAAAGGAACACTACTGGTCCCCATGCGTCTCCGACTAGCATGCAGATTTCATGGTTATCTTGCTGTCGACCGTTGCGTTGTACCAGGCACTCATCGACCTCCTCACCGTCTTCTGCTATTCGTCCATCCGCCCAACTTGGCGACGTTATTTCGAGTATGCGGACATGTTCCTCACGACCCTTCAGACACTCCTATAGTAGGGAGACGACCCTATCGAGTTGCGTAGCGTCATCGGTAATGCGGATCTGTGTGTGGGAGAACCGTTCCGGAACCGTAATGTCAAGGCAGGCTTTGCTCGTACACGCGAAGGCGCGAAGACTCTTTTTTGTTGGCTCGCACGAAGCAAGACATTCACATGTCACCTGCAAGGCCCCTGGGGGGGAGCCCGAAAAGCATTGTGTTTGCGTCCGTGTGCGATTCGGGTCGAGCTGACGCAGTGGTGGAGTCGCTATGGCCCATATCATTGGTGACAACGGCCATGCCTACCTTCAGGCGCGGAATCGCGCTACTTTTCTCATCAAAATGGTGTGGCTGATATGTCGCTGCAGTGGCCGGAATTGCACGGTAATTGTGAATAAAATGGCCTTTTGATAATGTATAATATCACATCGAATGATCAAAAGCAAGTACTTCGATCCTACTCTTTGTTTGTTGGCACTCGTTATCGCTGCCATCAAAATTGCCTTGATCCTAGCGGGATTCTAGGCAGTCGCTTGGGGGTTGGCTCATCTCTGTCTTTCAGCCTCGACACACGCACAGACAGCATCTTGCGTCGCCTGCGTTACAGGTAGTGTCCACTATCCAGGATTCATTCATGTCAACCTAACGCACGGGTGTTACTAATACGCAGAGCGCACAGATAGTGATACTCGTCCGCGCGCTAACATGTATATCAGTAGGGCATCCCCTTCTCTCTTCGTCGTTCCATCTCTTCATCTTATTCTCTCGTTCCACAACAGCAGACCAGGTACCATCGGTCCTGTGCAGAAGATGCGCCCACAAAAGCGGCGCAAGTCAAACCCGCATCAGCAAAGCAAATGCGAAGATTTGCCATTGCACCCATTTCGGTTTCTAGATTTACCTCCGGGTATGTGAAGCACACGCATAGCTCAGCACGTTAACTAAGAAATAACACAGAACTCCGCAACAGAATTTATAAATACTGCCTAAGACCGATCGATCTCACTCAGGGCCGTTTCAGCAAATCTACTGTCCAAAAAACAAGATGGTTGAGTCTGGCGCAAGTCTGTCGAAGGACCCGTCAAGAGTTCCGCCCTTTGCGTCTTGCAACCGTCGACATTGTAGTGCGCCTGTCCAAATTAATGTCTCATGCTGGAAAACTCCTCTGTCACCTGTTCTGCAAGACCGCTGTCAGACTTATACTTCGCAAAGACCATGTTTACGATAAAACGGAACCAATCTTGACATTCCTTTGCTCAATAATTCGCATAGGAAACATAACGGTGCTCATTGATTGCGATGGTATCCAACGGCCAATCAAAGTAGTGTGCGACAACGATTCAAGAGCTATGCGAGAATTGTTCCCGAAATACCAGCCAAACACACGCGATGCTGTGATAGCATTCACTTGGGAACGCGAAGGTCTGGCATCCTTGGTTGCCCGATGGTAGTAATGGACCTACGCCCACACCCGACCTCTGTGCGCCATCGCTACCGAATCAGACCTTCTAAGGCCACCGCAGGCAGATCTTATCCCCGCCATTGGCACGCAGGGCTACGGTTACACAGGCTCGGCTCCACCAAACACTCCAGACGAACCTCAACTTTTGCATTAGCTCGACATCACACCATGTCTGCATACACCTCAGGAAAGTGGCAAAGACGCACGAAAATCAAAGCGTTGCAGGTCATAGCAGACCTGGCGGACCAACGTCTGAGAGGACTTAGCTAGTTCTTGCTACGAGCACTGACTAGAGTACATATTCTCTGGTCTGAGCTCTATTATGAGAGTGTAGACAATGCCACTGGGGAGACGCGTTCGTTGGGGTCAGACAGGGTCATATTGAACCCAGAGTTGCTGTTGCATTATTTCAGACTAGGGAGCTGAGCGGCAGATATGATGATGTAGACCTCTATTGCGTCCATTACATGTGATGTGTAGAACTATGAGGTTCTCGCCAACGCCTCAAATGCTCTAAAAGGGAAACCTGATTGCCATACTCTAACAGCTTGCAGTCGAAGCTAAGCCGACGAAGTGATCAGGAAAGTCCAATGCTCCAGCAGGAGTTTGGGCAGCAAGATTGGCCTTACACGTTGTTATGATCTTCGCCATATCCTTGGCAATATCACCACAGGCAGCACAGAATGGGGTGTTGCGCTAAAACAAGCAGTCAGACTAGCTCCCTACAATCAAAAACAAGCTTAGCGACTGAGAAATACCTTGTTGCACAAGTAAACACCGCACTTGTACGAGCAGCTTATCAAGGCGCAGTGGTTGAGTTCGCCACGGACACAACACGTGGCGCCACCGAGGTCTCTCAGGCGATAGTAGCCATCATTGCAAGACTTCGCTCCAAGAATGTCACCGCCCCAGTTGCAGTTGGTCTGTTGACAACAGAGTCAGTATGCGTTGCTAACGAACGACGGTTAAGACCCTGGAGATTACACTTGATCGCTTGCGCAAAGAGCGCGCTTCGACAATATCCATGTTGTCCACGTTGGGGAAGGCCTCAGGCTTGAGCGCCTTCATCTGCTCCTTGACGGATTGCACTGTGCCTGTGAAGGTGACGCCAGGGAACCGGTCGTCGGTTACCTCCAAGTTCCCGACAGCCATGTTATCAGTAGACATCTCGAGGCTGTCCATAGAGAGCTCGTAGTTTCCGGATACGGCCGTGGCGCTGATCTATGGGCACAGTTAGGCAACGATTCAAACAACCGCTCAAGGTGGCAGGAAGCCACTCACTGTGCCAGCTAGCAGGCTTAGGGCGGCTATGAAAATAGCGAACAAAGACTTCATCTTGGTATGAGAAGTGTGGGTGAATGGAACAAGATTTACTGGAAGGTTAAGGTGAGAAAGCGAGCACTCTGTCACATGGTTTTGCGCGCATGGCCGCGCGAGCAGCGTTAGCTGCTTACTAGTCAGCAGTCGCACCACTGCGGCACGGTTCCTGTCATGGCAGCCTTGCGCCGAGCCGAAGGGTTCTGCAAAGTGCTTACACTGATGCCTCAGTCTTGTCTGAATTATTCTCGTTTGGATCACAGGATCATATCCAATTCGCAGGCGATTCATCATGCTTGCTTTCTCAGTGAGCCTACTATGCTTACGTAGCCTATACTACCCCATTCTTGGCATTGTCAGTAGACTCGTTCCGTATAGATGTCCCAGACCCATTCCATACGTTCAATCAATCTTGCTCCTCTGTATCACTAATACTAAGCGTTGAATCATGATAGCTTGTCTTTTGAATCCTTTGGAGTAGGCAGAAGAGATGGTAGGCATAACGCCATGTTTCCGACTAAACAGCTAGATGGGTGAAGGAGTACTTCGATGCAAACAAGTGCTATTGCTACTGCCGCAAGTCCTCTGCAAGTCTTTGCGCCCGACTATGTCTAGAGTTAAGGTATGCATAGTTGTCGAATCGGCCGGGGTAGGCGATGTCAGACGAACTGGACCCTACTCTGCAACTGCGGGTGGTTTCCAGCAACTCGGCCGTGCTATAGCTGCTGACGAGTGGAGGGACTGCTGGATGTTGGTGAAAAGACCAGCCGATGGAGAAGCCAAGTGAGAAAGATGCCATCGCACTGTCACTGCTTTAACCGTCTGCATGGGTCAAGTCGACCGAGGCCCCAATCTCAATGGACGTAATGTCACGCAAGCATTCACTATATCTAAGCGTTCTGCCTTGGCCGATACATTGCAGTGTCTGAAGAGTTGTTCCGATGGAAATTAATTGTACCAGGTAATCCGAACGTCAGTTCTTCGCTGTGACAAGTACCGTCCACCTTTTTTACCCAATACAACTTATCCTTGGTCTCGGCATGAGCTGGTCAGTGGCGACTCGAGCCAGTAGTTCGGCTGGAGCAATAGCGGTCGCCCTCCTAACAGCCCAGTTTTGCCCCCGTAATCTAGATGGATACGCCCCCGCGCTCGCCGAAGTGATCTGTTGGGGTCTCGTCGCTATCCTCTCTGGGCTTTTATCGCGCTTCCAAATAGTCTCATGGACGAGTGAGACTATGGAAGTAGTATCTTCGATCAAGTACCTCCATTGGATACTCGCAGCTTCTGTAACTGTTGTGGCAGCACTTTCCTCAGTCGTAAGCTCTACGTGGATCACAGTAAGATTTGGCTACATTCTACTTCGGAAAGCTTTCCAACATACCTTTGACAGCCCGCAGTCGCCTTTGCTTTCATCGCTCGACGTCACACCTTGCTCTTCGCTCGACTGCAGAAACCGCTGTTCGCATACACACGATACACGTTGTTTACGTTTGGGATAGGAGCCGCCCTCATCATAACATGTATACCGACTTTTCATACTACGAGTCTAGTCTTCGGTGTTCCCACCGCATTCGGCCTTGTGGGGATCTATGGATCGCTTACCGAGGTCTTCAACCAGGAAAACCATCGTACCGATAGAGAAACTCGGCTGGGAACCGTAATTGCGATACGTTCTATCTCGTTACGTGCGGCCGGGCTTTGCGCCGTGCTGGTCATCATCATACTGATCTCACCGTTTCGTGGCACCTCTTCCATCGCTGAAGCTCTATTCGCTGGCATTTTGAAAGCTGTGCACTGGACTGCCGTGTTCTGGTTTGTATGTGTAGCTGCCTCCGTTTGCTATCGGTTACCCGCTAATCTAAGTAGACACAGGAAGTACCTTGGGAAGTTGCACCCTTGATCTGGGCCTACGTCGCATCTTCAGCTGGTTCTCTTACTCCAGACGTGGCCACATCAGCGGGAATACTTCAAACGCTTACCCGTACAAAGATTGCCGTTCTATGTTTACACCAAGTCGTTTCTCTCCTACCGAAGAGTACCAAAGGACGCTCGATACTATACATGTTCGCCATTTGGCCTTCGCTATCGCTTGTGCGGCTTACGTCGATGGAAAAGCAAATTCTTTCTCTACCCAAAGCAGCATGGCCGCATGTGTCGACTGGCACTATACCGCTAAACTCACATCATCCCATTGAAGAGCTTATTTTGAAGGCTCACAAAGATTTCGCAAATCTTCAGAGTCAGCAGTCCAAAACGCTTCGTTCTGCCGTAGAGGAATACCAAAGACGGTACTTGCGCGAACCACCGCCCGGATTCGAAAAGTGGTTTTCCTACGCCAAGGCTAAACAATCTCCTCTGATCGATAACTTCGATATAATCCACGAGGACCTCAAGCCGTTCTGGAAGGTCGAACCTCGCCGTTTGCTCGAGAATATCCAGCATGTGACAGAACTTGATCTTTATTCCCTGCGCAAGTGCGGCTTCGCGAACGAACGATTCAATGAAACAAGCGACGACTGGCTTGTGAATGACCTTGGAGAGCTTTTTCATGAAGTGTCACATAACATCCCCAATGTAGACTTTGCTCTTAATCTATTGGACGAACCCAGGGTTACCACTACCCGGCATATGCTCGATGCGGACAATACATTATACCCTTCATTTGAAGACGCAAACCACAACCCCATATGGGATATAAACGATAGTCCGTGCTCGGTCGCATCTGGTATCGATTCCAGACCCACCATCTCCAACTACGGAATTCCGTTTGTTCAGGATATTTCGCGCGCGAAAGATGTCTGCTCGCACCCCGGATTCAGACTTATGTACGGCTTCTTTTCTTCCCCCATGACCGGCCTAACCACCAAGGCTCCAATACCCATCTTATCGCAAGCAGCACCTTCAACTTTTGGTGACATCGTGTATCCCAGTCCCTGGTATACGGATAAGATGGACCAAGGGGATTACAAGGAAGAAGAAGATCCTCCTTGGGGAGAAAAGACTAACGAACTCTACTGGGCTGGCAGTACAACAGGTAGCTATAGCTCTAACAGTAGCTGGCAGTATTCTCACCGACAACGATTTGTAAAGCTGGTTCAAACCATCCACCAAACCAGTCACAAGTATCTTAAGCAGTCCAATCACGGGGTATGGGCGCCCTATAATGCAGTCGAAAATCACAGCAGTCTATATGATGTCAAATTCACGGCTGTGCTCCAGTGCGACGAAAAGGACTGCGAAGAACAAGAAAGGTTTTTCAACCCTGGCGGAAGAGAGGAGCGAAGCCGGCAGTTCCAGTCCCGGTTTGTGTTCGACATCGACGGAAATTCGTTTAGTGGGCGATACTACACGCTGCTGCAGTCAAAGAGTGCCGTGCTCAAGCAGACGATTCTGCGAGAATGGCACGACGAGCGCTTGGTACCTTGGGTGCATTACATCCCCGTTAGCTTGTCTATGGACGAATTACCAGAGATTATGCGATACATGACGAGTGACGAGGACGGAAGGAGGAGAGCGGAAGAGATAGCTCGTGCAGGTCGGGAGTGGCATGGGAAGGCACTGCGAAAGAAGGATTTCACCATCTATCTTTATCGCCTTATGTTGGAGTTAGCGCGGATTATGGATCCGAATCGAGCTGTGGAGTGATCAGTTTCTTGATTTCCGAACTTGTACTTGGATAGAAGCTAGTCTTAACCCATGATGTCTTGTACCATATATTTATACATACATTGGTGAGGCTGGCCCTGGAATCGCGTGAGGACCCCGGATGTTGCTTTACTGAATGTCCGTCCAACTATTACCGAACATATCCATGTATTGCGCGCTGATATAACACGGGAGAGCAGGTCATTTAGTAACTGACGTAGTCGTGCGTGTCGCTATATGTGGCCCATATAGTCGACGAGTAGGCAAACGTACCGTCAGGATTGTCACCTAGTGCAATACATCATGCGAGAGGAGTGCCTGAAAGCAGCGACAGAAAAACGAGCACAATGTTCATATCATACTGTATATCACCGCGTAGAGCGCCACGTTCAAATGCAACGGGGAGGGGGCGCACGCTGCAATTCGGGGTTCGACTCGCAAAGCATCATATACTAGGTAAGAGGCAGTAGGTTATGGTGGGACAATAGCATCGCTATATCTGCTCGATCTGAGGACCAGAAGTTCATAGTTGAGCAATGACTGGGACAGTCGGCGACTTGTATCGCGATCTCGTGTGCAACTAAACAAGAAGAGATAAGAGAGGTAAAGAACGAAGGATTGGGTGGGAACTTCACGTATGTGTACGTTTTTGTCTTCGTGGGGAACACAATCTCTTTTCCATTCAAGCCGCAATCGCCAACGAATGTACTGTAGCGTTGTGCCTATTTTTACACGGATTGTGCTCCATTGAGCTTGAAGACGCTTACACGGTCAGCAGTCATCTGCTTACAGTTAGTTACTGTAAGCAAATGACCGCTGACCCACACGTAAATAGCTTCTGCGGAACCTCCGTTTGTTATATATCCTATTCGCAGCCGTCTTCAATAACATCTCCAACAAACTATTTGCTGTCGAAGTATCATCTCCTCGTGATTTCTGCCCTCAGCCATACTCAACAACCCTCGCAGTACGGCCTTCCAGAACGTGATCATAGTGGGATTATCGGTACGGTCAAAGCAAAGAATGGGCAGAAACGCCGGAAATTACGTGCAGTGGCTATCATGTCCCGTTATAGACCTACTTACGACGGCGAAGGATAGAGATGTCGAAAAGATAGACGTGGCGCTTAAAGAACTGACCAATATTCTACTCTACATGGCATGCACTGAAGGCTCTACGGGTGTATCGAACGAATTGCTTAACGAAGGGGCAGACGTCAATTTTGTAAACGGCTACAGCAATGGTCGCACCCCACTACACGCAGCTTCCATCAAAGACAGCAGAGACGTAGTGAAAATGCTAGTTCGTAAAGGGGCAGACATCAATGCTAAAGACGAAAGAGGGCGCACCCCACTTATTGTAGCACTTGATTATGGTCACTCGCATTTAGCGAAGTGGCTCTTTACGAAAGGGGCGGACTTCGATGCTAAAGGCGAAGATTGTATCAGGGCACTACTCGAAGCTGTGAGGCGTCGCGATACGCGCACAATACACTTACTGTTTGAGAAGGGGGCAGACCCAAATGCTAGAGACGAAGAAGGCTCCACGGCACTCCATATGGCTTTTGCTTATCCTTGTCCTAAGATAAAGGCATTGCTGCTTAGCCACGAGGCTGACCTCAACATTCCATACAGCGATGGTCGCACTCTACTCCACGCAGCATCAACTGAGGGCTCCCTGGGAGTGGTGAAAGAGCTACTTGGGTTAGGGGCAGACTCCAATGCTAGAGACAAGGATGGCCAGACGCCACTACAAATAGCATCCACTAAAGGCTACAACAGAATAGTGGGGGTGCTGCGTGACACAAAGGCCAAGAACACGAAGGCCAAGGTCAAAGCTGGAAACAAAGGTAGTCTGTAACGAGCTAGAGCCTAGATGCTATAACGATCCTCGGTGGAACCTTCGGAGTGTCCTCGGTACTCTAGAAGCTTCGAGATACTACGCGAACGACAAGCTTGACGTGTATAAATATCGCAGCGCCGTAGATAGGTTTTCCTCTTCATCGAATACAACCCTGTTACTAGGCATCAGCAACCTTTGCGTAGCCCCTTATATAGTCGCACCATACCTCATGCAGGAACTGATGATAAGGGGAGTGCGCTCAAGTAAAAGAAGGGGTAGAGTGATAAGGCTCTGTTGAGCATGGCTACGGTAAGGAGGCCGCGCAGAAGACATTGCGCTAGGGCTGGGCTAGCGAAGAAGCGGCGTTTAAGTCATAGTTACATCAAGACACATAAGTCGGTAATAAACCTACATTACCTATCCTCATCGCCTATTGGGTTCATCGGTCCCAGACGCTAACCTAAGTGCCTTATATACTCTTCTCATCTACTGCTCCTTGCGTTTGAAACCCGCAGATATATTTCCTATCTTCTATAAGTTCATAGATTCTGCCTGCGCTCAGCTGGCAGTTGACATTGGCTTTCCACTCAACAAACCTTTGACTAAATGTAGAAGCTAGTACCAGGCAAATGGGGTACTACTACGATGCACACATTTGCCACTCGTACATCATATCTCGCTTCTCCCGCTTCGAAGTCTTACTTCGGAAGCCAATGCAGGCTTTTGTTTGTACGCTTTGGAGTCTAGTGAGATTTTGGAAGCCGTGTGCCTCCCGCCACCTGTTCCAGCTTTCCTATTCTTAAGACTGAGTTAAATCCAAATACATGCGCAGGATCTTGCCAGCATAGAGACAGAAGATCTATGGCCATTCAACAGTCGGCTACAAACTGTAAGAGCAAGCTGCGCAGGTACTGTGGTTCGCGACATGCTATCTTCGTATGGAATCATGGCAAGATGCACGTCTCGGTATAGACCTGGTAACAGAGGTAGACAAGGGGGCTTCCTTTGATTTGCAAAAGCTCTGGGGCTACCAGCAGGCTGTGATGAGCGTGTGTCCTTGCGGCCGATGAAGCTGGTAAGCCGGCTCTCACGTGGCTCCTTTCCAATGACTGGGGCAGCAAAGTTCTTGTCCGTTCGTCCTGTAGGCATAAGTTGTCGCTCTGTCAGTTCTTCTATGTAGCTCGCGAGCTCCTCATCGCGCCGGTGCACCACGCGTTGTTTGAGTGGTTGGTCCTCGTTGGAGGCGCACCTCGTTCAACGGGCGGCTAAAGTTGAGCGCCACACACCGTGTTCATCAACAACCTTTCAGTATGAAAGTCATCACGATGACATATCGCACGTGCCTCTGCAACAGCGTTCTTCACAGACACTACTGCGCATTGTGGGCACGGACACGATACGTTATATCTTAGAAGAATCTTCAATGCAACAGCTTTTCTTATAGCTTCGGGGTAACTTCGAGAAACCCTTCTAGGTTGCGTACTGGTCGCACAGCAGAGCTGACTTGTATACTCGCCTTCCAGGCGTGTACATTCTCGATGAGAACTGGTTGCGATACATCGAGAGCCTGCGGAGCAGCTCGAAGACCAGAGTCTGCGACACCCAGCTCAGCCTTGGCTTCATCAAGGACCTTGTTAGCAACTCCCTTCTCTATCCTGAGGTTGTCAGTAAGATGGCTGGCAACGGCATCTGAGGCAGCTTCGTTGGACGACGCGTCTTCGGTGCGGCTCTGAAAAGCCTCGTCGTTGGCTGCGATCTTGTGTTCGGCGAGGATAATCTTGAACGCAGCGGCAGCGGCAGTCTTGTTCTCACCGAGGGAAGACTCATTCGCCTTGGCCTGTGCTAGGAGATGCACTGACAGCTTGGAGCGCTGGGAGGACGATGTCGAGATGTAATGACTGTAGAAGTCGACCACATCCTTCTTTGTGAGCTTCTCAAGAGTCGCGGCGTCAACGTCGGCTGTACATTCATTAATCCTATACTAATGTAGGAGAGTCGGAATTGGCCTACCTTGCAGGAAATCATACGAATCACTATAAATATGATTCCAGAACCTGTTGGCTTCAGACGACAAGCTCTCCAGTTTCGCCAGCCTCATGTTGATCATGGCGCGCTTGTGGCTCTCAAAGTCCTCCTCGCTCATGTCGTTCAACGTCTGCTCGAACGTGTTGAGGAAGTTCTCGATGCGACCCTCGAGATACTTACACTCTTTCTCACTTTGGATGAGGATGCGGTAACCTGACCAAATGTCGTGAAAGCTAGGGCCAGAGAACACGACGTAGCCGAGCTGCTCGATGGTACGAAGCTGATGGAAGCAAGGCTCGCCTGTCATCTGTCCAAGAAGCAGCAGCTTGGCGCGCATGATGCTGTCGTAGCGGTGCCCAGCATACAGGCTGTACTCGATGCAGTGGTTGACGTTTCCAGGGTCCCTGAGTTGCTTCTTGTAGATGAAGTTGCTTCCAGATGGCCATATGAGTCCCCGAGGTGTCGGTACCTGGTTCGCTGGCAGTCCCCTTGGCTTGACAATACGCTCTACGAGATCGGTAATCTCCAAAGCTTCCTCTTTGTACAGATTGCCGAGTACCAAGACCTCGACATGACATTGCGCTAGGATCTGCGGGAAGAATTGCTGGACATCCTGCGCGGTCACATTCTCAAGCTCTGGGAGCAGTTCGTCGTTCGTTACACTCTTCTCGCTCTTGAACTGTTGAGAGTAGGAGCCAATCATGTCGGAGGGCTGCTCGTACTCCGAATTGCGTAAGTAACGCAACATCTGGTCGCGGATGATCTGGAAACGGTCTTCCGATACCTCGAGATCCCGTACCTGGAGCAAAATGTTCCCTAGCAACACATCTAATTTGCCATTATAGCCACTGACATCAATCAAAAGGCCGCCGATGTGATTAGTAAAGTTGTACATCAGTCCAGAGTGGCCGGCGTCGTATGAACATCCAGCTAGAGCATCATTCACAAGCTCGCAGTAGAGCGTGCATAACAGTGTGGTACGAGGTGTGACGCTAGCGATAGGCGTTCGGAAGTAGATGTGCACATGAGCCTTGGGTACCCAGAACTGATCGTCCTTCTTCCACCAGACGCGTACGTTGTCGTCATGGCGGATAAGCTTGGGCGCCTTGGTCGGCTGTCCAACGTCTCTCTTTTCCACCTCCAGTCGGGTTGGGATAAACTCGTTTCTGTGTGGGAAATGTAACTCTGCTGGCCGGTTCTTGCTCGCGAATGCTTCTCTCATCCCGGCAAGGAAGTCTTCTGGTATTTTCTCGACTTTGTACTCTGTACCATACCACTTCTCTTTTTGGTCCCAACCACCTGGGAAATCTTGACTCACAATCGTCATCCTAAGGTTGTCCGGTCGGAGATAAGACATAGCTTCGCTAATCAGCTCGGCATCGAACTTCTTGATAGTGGCTGGTCCACTGAGCAACATCCTGCGGTCGTACGGCCCCTGCATGATGCCTGCTAGATCACTTGTAGTTTGGCTGGGTGGGCTCTTTTCCTTGAATCGGAACTTTACTTGACTAATCTGCATTTGCTCTTTGACAACCCACTCTTGAGGCGGCTGATCGCGCATGAGTCCTATGTATTGGAACACAAGCTTTGTAATCTCCTTGTAGCGATTTAGGCCCTCCTCAGTCAACAAAATATAGACAGTAAACACTCCTGCGCCAGGACAAAGGGTACACCCTCCAGCTCCCAGTTCGCTCGCCCAGCCTTTTGCCTTGAAAAGCGCAAGGATACTGCCAGGCCCTTCATGACCGAGCAAGTGGCTAAGGTATCTCGAAGGCTGTGACTCGTAAAACTCATCTTCATCACGGTACGTGAATTGAAGCTCTAGTGACCGAGACTCCAAAACTGGTCTGGGGAAGGTCTGCGTCAGCAGTTCCTTCTCGGTATAAACGGGTGTATTCCAACGACTCTGGCCCAGGTCCTGGTTCAGCACTTTAGTGAAGATCTCCTCTACCCATGCTTCCAGAGTATCCAAGCTCTCTCGACCTAGCACAACCAACTTCATATGGTTCGCCGAATAGTGCGTTGCATAGAACTTGATGAACTCGTCGCGGACTTTTACACCACGCGCTACCGGGTCGTCGTGTAGAGTCTGGTAGTTTCCTGTGGAAAAGTGGTGGTACGGATGGTCTGGATTGGCCAATGCTTTGTCAAGCTGAATCATCCGCCAAGTGTCATCTTGGAGATTCTTCTTGTGCTCTGAGTCCACCGCCTTGAGCTCGCGATCAATTGTGTCTTCCAAGAATAGTGGGCTGATGAAGAACTGGCCAAAGCGATCCATCCCTTCCCATAGCGGCGAGTCATCTTTGGACCTTGCCAGGTTTGTTTGTGACACTTCCGGCAATGCGGTTTGACTGCACGCAGGCGTGGACGAAGGATATGAAAGCTCGAAGTAGTAGTTGGTCGAAGTGGAGGATGTAAAGGCATTCGAGTATCCGCCGTGGCGCATCAGATACTGACTGTAGGCGTTCTCCTCTGGGTACTTTTTAGTCCCCATGAACAGCAGGTGCTCCACCGCGTGTGCGATACCCGGCATATCTGGCGGATCGCTGAAGCTGCCCACGTTGACATCCAGCACCGCACTAGCCTTGTCTGTCTCCACGTCGTGTATCAGGAGAACCTCTAATTGATTCGATAGGTTGATGACTCGGTAAGAGCGGTTGTCGAGTTGTGGCCTTTCCAGATCTTCTATGCGCTGCCGTCCTCCAACTTCTTTTTCCAGCGCTTCTACCATCTTGGCTAATTTGCTGCTTCTTTTTAGCGATGTGACGAGGCTACGCTGTGTGGGCAGTGGCGAGGTGCTTGCAACAACCTGGCGACTACGAGGATTATGTATGCGGCAGAAAGTTGGAAAAGTAGACGTGTTGAATTGTTCGTATCAAGACCATCGCACGGCACAATTGGCAACAAAGCTCATATTCATGACAGCGCTTGGCCTGCGACACATGGTGTGGTTCCTTCTACGCTATCGCAAGTATCGAGTCAGCGTAAGCAGTTCCATCTGAATTATGCTATTGTCTGCTTGGCTCAGCCCTAGCACAACAATAAATCGATAGACAGATTGATTACAGTCGGTAGTGATTGAGGCTTGACCCTTGTGAACAGCCGTGGTATAGTTCCGCAAATAACATATTTTATTCTTGATCGCTTCAAGTTATGCAGATGGCTCATTCTTTCTTATCTTTCCAAGCTTATCTCGCTTTACACGCTGATTATTGGCTTTTTGAAGTTTGAGCAGTCGGGATTGCTCCTTTGTGTGAGAACTCTTGGCTCTTTGAAGTTATAGTTGTTATTTTTCCTGTTGCCATACGATCACGTAGCGTTGAGCTCGACGAAATTTCCTACCCTTCGTCCTTACGCGATAGACAACCCAGTAGGCCGATATCAGCGAATCAGAAGTTGTTCAAGATCGGGATATCTGCTACTCTTGCGCTCACATTAGCCAACATCGGCCCACGATATTGTTCGTTGCGTAAGGAAGGAGGTTAGAGACAAAAAATCACATGCGCAAAGACGTAAAGGCGGAAACAACAACGCGATGTATTCAACAGGTTCTCGGCAAGTATTTTATTAGTCATACTCGAGGAGCAGCAGTGCTAGCTGGGGTGATCGGGGTTCATGCTCGGCCCTTATGCCAGGTCCAACTCGGTGGCGAAAACCGAGCGCACTAGCCGCGAAGGGAAAATGGGAGACAGGAACTCAGGCAAGAGTGAAATATAGGAAGCGGGATCCACGCCACGTTGAGATGACAGCAGAATTACAGGTAGTCACATGAAAGTAAACAGGTGAACTACAGGACAGAATTGTGCATATTTAGTAAGCTCAGTATCCTCTACTATCATGTCTTCTGGTTGCTGTCTTACGGATACCAGATCTCCTGCACTTTGCTCTCTGCCGCCTCGTGTTCAGACTCGATCGTCGAGCAACATCTCAATTAAAAGAGAGTGTTCTTAAGCTTGTTACATTCACATGTTGGCTCCACCATCAATGCCAATGACTTTTCCGTTTACCCACTCCCCGTCCTGTGAGGCAAGAAAGGCAACAACGCGGGACACATCGCAAGTCTCACCTATGCGATTGTGTGGGAAAAGTTTTGAGATATACACATCGACGTTACCTTTCTCGTCATCAGGCACGACTTTATCTCGGCCCGAGTAGAACATGTCGGTCTTGATACCACCAGGAGCGACGCAATTGACTGTAACCTTCTTTTCCCCAGCATCTACCGCCATGCAACGTGCAAATGACTCGATAGCTCCCTTGGAGCCAGCATATACCGCGTGTTCGGGGATGCTCTTTGCCTGCGCAGTAATGGAACTCATGAAGATAATCCGGCCGCCAACCTCCATTCTTTTGTACGCCTCCTGTGCAACAAAGAATTGAGCACGAGTGTTTGTCGTGAAGGTGCGGTCAAAATCATCCGCTTTGACATCGCTGAAATGGCCAGAAGAGTGGACGCCAGCATTGGAGCAGCATATGTCGAGTCTACCGAAATGGGCAACAACGTTGTCCATTAGTTTTCCAATCTCTTCAACGTTATCGACATTTGCCTGGAAGAGGGCGGCATCGGAACCGTTTCCTAGATCCTTGATCCTTTTGACGACCTGCTCAGCGTCACTCACGCTGTTGAGATAATTAACAGCGACCCTAGCGCCGCGCTGGGCGAGCTCGAGAGCTATAGCTGCTCCTATTCCACGGCCTAGATCATTAATCAGTCTAATTTGCCGAAATAACGATATCGGCACAGCTTACTTGAGCCCGTAACGACTGCAACTTTGCCTTCTAGGCTGGAGCTTGGAACAACGGACATGCTAAACGTGGTTGCGATAGCTAAATTGGAGCGATGCGATATTGGCTGGTAAAACGGTCGAGTATGAATTCTGTGGTACATCTATTGAAGCGGCCAAGGAAGGAATGGTTATATATCGACTTTGGATTCAGCCTATATAGAGCTAAATTGGATGACCGACCATTGAAGCTAGGCAAAGAAAGTGCTTGAAGCAGCCTTGGGTCAGCAGCTTATTTTACTGATGACACGGCTTCTCTGCGACTGAGATGGTTTTCCTCTCATCAGTACAGTACTCCCAGACGATACGTGGTAGTCAGCAGAAATTTAGTCGTTTGGGCTCGATCCATTATGCGTTGTGATAGAAGAGAATTGCATAACAGGCTCGCCGACTAAGAATTACTCAGAATAAAAGTAAATTTTCAAACGACACGAAAAGGATAGTGGTCAAGGCATGAGAAATCATGACGCTAATTCCTGAGGAATCGAGCGAGTATGCTCATCCCTCCTGATTACCACTCTTGCCTACAGCCGCAAGACGGACCTTGACAGTGAAAGGAGCGTGACTGCGGTCCTCTTCCTATCCTGCCTGCTATTTTGGCTTCGGACAGGATTTTCGGAAGCAGAGGTCATTTTCCTGAAGACTCTATTGCTGGAAGCAGTCTTGGACCCTATTAAGACATTGATGGGGGAAGTAGAGGCAGCAGGATATGCAAACATGACACGCCTGAGCATGATTCCAATCAACTTTGCCGCACAGGAGGCCAAGGTAGAGGCTGTATTTCTTGCCTGGAACACTTTTGCGGCAATTGGCGTGTATGCCGGCCGTCCATCTTGGTATGGCCTACTAGGATATCGCTGCACAAAGCGCTCAACCCAGTGTATCCCGAGCCCTTTTGGAGCAACATGTTAGGCAAAGTCCTGCATCGTAGTTCGTGTGGGTGGTAAGCCTTGCCCTCTAAGGTAGTCGATGTAGTGTAGGAGAATGGAGTAACTGTCTTGAGAGGATGAGCGCAGCCACGCACATAGCGCTGACCGTGGTCGGGTTTCGGCTCATACAAGCGACGTGCGGGGGCTGTACGATCATGAATGATTGAAGGACGATATTCTTGCTTATACTCACCAATGTAATATTACTATTTGCCGATCATTACAGGATGACGCCGCGCCACATACGTGAGGAACAACAAAACCTTCCCTCTACCTTTGCACCACGCTATCTCAACAACAAGAGTAGCTATCGATGTTTTAGCAACGGCGTGAAGATCTCACGGTAATTCTCTACAAAGTAACCTCTTTGAGAACCTTATACTATCTTAAATAGCTACTAGAATCCTGCCTTCGAGTTCTACCCTCTCGTTCCTTATCACAGTGTATCCTCTCACCAGACGCATTGCAGTCCCAGTAGAGTATTAGGATGCCACCTGGAGGTAGTAGTCTAAAGAGCAACAGATCAACAATGAGACGGAGCTGGTGGTGAGTATTTTCATGAACAACATTACGAGCACAATCGTAAGCATAATTAGCATCCGTGCGCTGAGCATCCCAAGGGGACATGGAGTGTCGCATGACAAACATACAGTACGGTTCATGTGGTACCAATCTTTGAACTGTGGTTGATACATCATCATATCCTTCCCTGTGAGAGACAGCGCCTTGAATTCTTCAGATGAAGGCTGTAATCTTCGGTCAGAGCATCAAATTTGTGTGGTGGCTAAAGAGAAAACAACCAACTACAACACAGGTGAATGAACAGAAACTGCGCGACATCATCAACCATGTGTACATACAGCGAGCGTCGTTGATGGAAAGTAAAGTCACGGTGCATGGAAAATCGGTTTTCATGTCGGTCAGCAATAAGAGTCTCTGATCTCTCGACCTCAAAGTGCCGTACTTGTCGTACTGTGACCTCGTCTGCTATACGCTTGAGAATGACACAGGCTCACCGGGTGCGCCTACAACGTGTGTAAGCAACGGGAAGCAGCATGTGTAGCACCACAAAATCAACTTGATTCCTAAAAGTTCACGAGCTCTGTATACCATATACCTCTCTGCGACATACGTAACGCTTCTGACCTCCTTTACCAATGGCGTAATCGATCTCGTGCGTGCATGGCAGGCCGCGAGCGTATATACCGTGGCCAGAGCATTGCTGGTGGTGAGTAAGGGCCTCGCATATTTGGACGGAACGAATTAGCAGCAGATATTTGCACAATACTGAATGAACCTACTGACAAAGATGCAGGCTTCTTCTACATGCATATTGACCCACTGCGCATACAATCTGTTCTTAACGTGCATCGCCCGTAAGCGAGAAATGCCCCTCAGCGAGACCAATCTAACTTCAATCCAAACCAATCCTCACCACACTCACTTATGGACTTGCAATGTATGCGCGCTTGCTCTTCACGTACTTCTCTATTGCCCTGTATCTTGTGATAACCAAAATAAGGTGGTTGTGGTCGCAACGACAGTCCTGTCGCGCGCTGCGCTGGGAACCACTTTGGCTCACCCCTGCTCGATCACTACCAACCCCATTTTTCGCAATCTGCAACTGCTACGGCGATTGATACCACTGAGGTGCACATCGTCCCTGATTTCCAGGATGCTTGAGCTTGGAGAACATGTACTCTGCGCTTATCTCCGTGTCAAATAGACCTCCGCTTAGCGTCACAGCTCAATCACAACCATCCTGTTTTCTCTGCTGTAATGTGGTAGAAGAGGCGAAAGTGTCTGAAGCACAGACGCACGGCAATTTCAGATCTCTACAAGTGTATGGGAAGTGTGAGGTGCCTGTAGAGTTGGCTCATCTCGCTGAGGGGCATTTCTCGCTTACGGGCAGGGGACATTACTGAACTTCGCTGTTCACCACTGTGCTACGACTGAAATACCCCCAGGGGTAAGCATAATCACTTGAGGGATCACACGCTGTGATTCAACGCCGCACCTCAACGTAAGGCTACTGTATCTGCCATTACAAGACCCATGCCGTAGACGAACCCCCCCCTATCAGTAAGCAGCTTACGTTTCTCAAGCGCTATGACATGTACAGAAAGTAGAGCTGTGCAAAATCGTTGCGCGACTGCGTGTAGGGGTGAAGTCGCAATCACTGTTCACTACGGCAATCAGAGGTTAACGCTATGGCTGAAAATCAAACGGGTTACAGTACCGACCGAAATTGGTTTCCGCTTCGCGCATGTCGTTTGTTCAAAGCATGCAATTATCTTCCGAGTTCCCTACGCGACAGGTAGCGTGTTGCAAGGGCTGCATGGCGATGAATGGTTCTGAGCGCGAGAGCCTCTTTGTGATGGGTTACCGTTAGCACTGTAAGGCAAGGCTTAGGGATCGAGTGATTTCCCGGATTATTCCTCTAATTATGCCATACCACTAACAAATTACATGGCCGTAACGAGTTGAGGATGCCGTAAGTAGAAGAGCGATCTTCGTTACAGTCATACCTTGCACTGTGTGTTTCCTAGGCGGTATTTCAAGCATGGTTAGAAAACAAGGTTTTCATTGTGGCATCTGACTGGAATGAAGCAATCACTAGAGAGGAATAAGCAGTCATTATGAGGGAATTGTCGAAAGCACCAGGGATTTTAGCCTTCCTTTACGCTTTTATAAAGCGGGCTACTTCCTGCTCCACTCCTGTCGTACCATACATTGCAGATCTAAACTCTCTCGAAATACGGAATTCCTCAGAGCGGCTATATTGCTTAGCAGGCATCGAATCCAAGAATGGGCGGACATCACTCAGTCCCAGATAGAAGAACATGTGTCGGATTAGGCTCCTGGCCTGTATTTTGTCGTGACGGTCGTTCTGTCCCACGCAGCTTTGTTAGCCCTACTTACACGGAAGCTCTGGACGTGTAAGTACTTGGAAGGATTTTGGACTTAGAAGCTCAGCCTGACACTAGTTCACAGATCAAAAGATCTTTCTGCTAGCCAACAGTCCATTGGCACCTTTCTCCACTTTCCCAGACCCCGCTACTGCTTGCTTGGTATTCTACTGTGTCTGGCATTGGTGAGCACAGGAATACTGATCGGAACTTGTTGGCAGCGAGCAAGCTACAAAAAGAAACGCGGTCTCCCATGTTCGGAAAGAGATATCGAGAAAGAACTGATAGAGTGACAGTACAGGGGATACACGATCCTTCACGACTAAATAGATGTAAAAATAATTGAGCGTGAACGGCACGGCAGGCGATGTTCTTCTACTATCAGCATACTCCACAATCAAGCGGTACCGTATCTGTGCACGCGATGCACGTATATTACTGGGGAATTCCAGTGAGATCAAGAGCTTTAAACTGAGTTGATGTGGTTCACAAGTAATCTGTTCAATCCATATAACCCGTCCACCACACCAAGGTCAGCCTAACGCTCGATCAACACTACAATGCCACCACAACGCAACCTGCAACTGACCCGTACTGAAGGTACAATGCACCTTGATATCTAAGTTACAATGAAAGATCGCGACGGAAGCGAAAGGCGCGTTATTGCAGCCTCTGGCGTGCCTCGAAGCTCCCTCAGAGACCGACGCGACGGAGCCCTCCCAAAACGCGTTTGGGATTCTAAATCAAAGAAGCCGAGCAAGCTAAGTAGAGGAGGAGGCTCCGGCCCAAGAGATATTCAATCTTGTCTCAAGAGGAACAAACGCTACAAAATATATAGTGCGAAATATAGTCAACAATCTACTTGAAGAGCGAAGTAGAGAGCCTATTAGCAAGCACTGGGTACACAACCTAAAGACGCGTTGACCACAAATCAAGCTTCAAAAGAGCCGTATAGCGAGCCCTTAACGAAGACCGACGCGTCACAACACCCTGGTGCGAGCTATCGGCCAACACAAAAACAAATTATGGTATTGTAGACGAACACACCTACAAACTTTTATGAAACAGGCTTTATGATGGGGGTAATTAGAGGTTAGATGGTTTTCATAGAGTCGGTGGCAGAAATGATGCGCACCCCATGAGTGCTACGCCGTCGACCAATTATGCAAGTGCTCATTTTTATTTTCGTTGTATTCGACGTTTTTGAGGTTGCACAGATTCTGCGCTGCCATTCGAGTTCTATGAATGAAGCTGTTGCTCCACGATCAGAACGAGTATATATCGTTAGTATGCATTGGAACAACGAGGGGATTCTGCGAAGCCACTGGAACGATGCCGTACTCGCTCTGGCGAACGCGCTTGGCCGGGAGAGTGTCTTTGTCACTGTCTACGAAAGCGGGAGCTGGGACTATAGCAAAGGCGTCCTGAGGGAGCTTGGCGGGTGGGGATAGATG
>ERZ794946.94-NODE-94-length-51731-cov-4.559447_pt1 | contig 51731 bp, 61 predicted proteins | sample MGYA00433072_ERZ794946 | MGnify/ENA primary metagenome ERZ794946 (study PRJEB30137, sample SAMN04331413) | food metagenome | isolation source: Y3 must sample point D1 replicate A | place: Australia: South Australia | collected 2014 ...
GTTCACAATTTGTTCGCGTGTCGTTCTTGTTCTTGTTCTTTTCTATGAGCTCTCTGTCATTTGTTCTGTCAAGTTTTCTACTGCCTGCCTCCCTGTTTGACTACATATCGCTGCAAAACTTGCCACCATGTACGCTGTCACTGGTGAAGATGTAGCCCGAGCTATTTCATGGCTGCTCGGATGGTCATATTTCACATCTTGGTCGCTGTCTTTCTACCCGCAACCACTGCGCTGCTGGAAACGCCGCTCCACTCGTGGTATAACCGTTGATTTTCCTCTTTTGAACATTGTGGGCTTCACAAGTTATTTCATCTCGACAACATCCTTCTTATTCTCACATGAGATTCGTCAGCAGTATGCTGTTCGGCACCCGTTCGCTCCTGAGCCTACTGTTCGATTCAATGATCTGGTCTTCGCCCTGCACGGTACTATCGTGTGTTTCGTTTTCTACAGCCAGTTCTATCCTCGACTATGGAACTTCGAGGTTGTCAAAGGCCAACGAGCGAGCTCGACTGCCCTTGGTATCTTCTATGGAAGCATCATAGGTGTTGCCATCACTGTCCTGCTGGTCTCACTGTTCAAGGGGGGAAGAGACACTGCCGATTCATGGGCAGATATTGACGTTGTGCGTTCCCGCGTATCTCAGTTCAGAAGACCTCGCTAATCTGAATCCTCACCAGATATATGCTTTTTCTTACGTCAAACTTATCATCACTCTCAGCAAATACACCCCTCAAGCATGGTATGCAGCACTTGACGATCGCGGGCTCGTGATACTAACGCATTTCGCAGGTACAATTACAAGATCAAGTCGACAGCAGGTTGGGCTATTGACATGATCTGGCTCGACTTTATTGGTGGTGTAATGTCTCTTCTTCAACTGATCATAGACAGTGCCTTGCAAGCAGACTGGAGTGGAATCACGGGTAATCCTGCCAAACTATTCCTTGCCATGTTCAGTCTTTGCTTCGACATGATCTTCTTCGTACAGCACTACGTCCTATACAAAGGCAATGAGCTTCCAGGCGAGGATGAAGAAGATGCGACAAGACCTCTTCTTGGATAAGGTCAAAGAAGGCCAGGCTGTTAGACATATAGACAGGCGTGCCAAATACATCGCGGGTCGTGACAGAATCAGCGAAGACACGCATCATTGCATTTTGGAAGGCTCAGAGTGAAGGCATCCATATATCTAATACCACACATTTGCTTGTGTGATACAGTACCTTGAGCATACTGGCCGAACTCAAGGTTGTCGCACGGCACCGCTAGCAACACAACATCGGCTTTCCCGAGGCTGTCGGTCCTCCTGAATCGTGCCTAAGCACCAAGCCGCGCCTTTACGTTGTTCAAGCCACGGCAGATAAAGGTTTCCCAAGCATATGGAAAAGCATAGTTTAGCGCGGTGAGCATTGACCGTATCGCATGCATGCTGCACGAGAGGATGGCGCTGATTGGGAGATCCGATCTCTTGGTGGAGGCTTCGGAGATCTCGTAACGACCACCATCCTTCTCTGCATCTTGCTCTTCTATCTTTACCACAAATGTGTAGACTCTTCGAAGCGAGTTGCAATGTCTGACTGTAAAACACACTGTCGGTGGCAGCTCCATGGATTTGGAAGCTAATTACATGGTTTCGGCGATGCGGATCCGATCTAGAAACGAAGGTTTGCTAACTGCAGATCGAGCCAACGTTCATACCCAGATCGCACCGCATAATGATCTCGGCACCCGGGGAAGTACCTAGAGTATGACGATGACCCTTGATGGTTCGCGCCAGGAACAGCATAGGGTCTTTGTTGAATAGTCATCATGCATACATAGTAAGATGGCTGGCCGGTCGTGTTCCCTGCCCGGAGGTCACGCTTGTACTCGTCGTTTTATTGTGGAAGAAGAGATCAGAACGACACTCGGGTCAGATGAGTCCTCCAATCTTTGCTTCCCTGAGGAAGGTGCGTTTTGGAGAGCTCTTTCCTTAAGTATTGCCTAATTCCTTCCTAGCATCGCATAATGAATAAGAGCAAGAGAAACTCGGCGGATACTCAAAGTACACGGACAAGCTCAAGACCATCCTCTGTGGAAACTAGAATCAGAATCCCGACTCCGAAGTCGACGGACATGGTGGAGAGCCCTGCTTCGTCGAGCACCGAACACGCTGGACACGAACCCCTAGTCGAAGACTTCCATACTCGCTACGTACAGCCCATGTCGCCTTCCCGACAAGCTCCCGCACCCTTGCCCATACCTATCCGAGTGTCAGCCCCCAACGGACAGCTGCCGAGCTCGCCTACCTTCTCAGAGTTCGATACAGACGACAGTGACGACCTGGCCCCGCCAGACATATCCAGAAGTGCAACCGGTGGAAGCGCTGGACGTGCAAGAATGATCGATGTTCCTAGAGTCAACCCTTTGCTATCACCTGCACAGCCTACGAACGGCTCTGCTTACCGCAATGCGCCCAAGCAGCAGCGCAAATTCAGAGACTCTGGTTCATATGTTGGAACTTCGCAACCAAACACCCCAGACCGCGATCGCATGTCGGTAGACTCCGAGTACTTTCGGAACCCAAAGAGATATTCAGGAGGCTCCATGGCACATTCGATAGCTCCCTCGATCGCGCCATCAATAGCACCAACCGTACAGACCCTGCCTCCTCTACAAGCTCCAGGTCCTGTAGACGAGGTAGATCGCATGCAACCTCTACTGGAAGATGATCCTGCAAACTTCGATCTCATAGCTGCACCGCCGGAAGAAGTCAACGGAGCATATCAACTAGACCAACATGCAGAACAACTTTTGTCGAGAGAGCACCTGCTAGCCATGTTCGCCGACCGCAAGACCCTCCTGAAGTTTACTAGTTTCCTTAACAACCACCGCCCTCAGAGCATTCCCACACTGGTCTTCTATCTGGACGCTCTGAAGGCTTTGCGAGCTATCAGGTACGCAAACGCCGTCTCGGCAGCGTTGCGCCCAGTCGATGGCTTGGACTTCACTTCCACGCCGCCTGGAGCCACGCAGAACGACGAGCTGCAGAAGAAAGCGGATCAGGCGTTTGACCAGCTAGTACGAGAGGATCTACCGGCATATGTAACGTACACATGGATCTCAGTTGTCAGCACGAGTGTTCAGCGAAGGATTACGGGAACACTAGCGCCACATCTAAGAGAAGCCTCTGAAGGATTGGCTGAAGTCTTCTGCTTGACTGACCCTTCGAGAAAGGACAACCCAATCGTATTTGCTTCGGAGGAGTTTGCTCGCACAACACAATACGGTATGGGCTATTCTATTGGTCGCAATTGCCGTTTTCTGCAAGGACCAAGAACGAATCCACATTCGATACGAAGATTGGCAGAGGCTTGCAAAACATCTAGAGAACATAGCGAAGTCTTTGTCAACTACCGACGCGATGGCAGCCCGTTCATCAATCTGCTTATGACAGCACCGCTATTCGACTCGAAAGGCACACTGCGATACTTCATCGGCGCTCAGGTTGACGTTTCTGGCTTGTTGAAAGAGATGACTGGCATGCCGGCACTCGAAAAGATGTTGGAACACGACAAAGACAATAGGCATGACGAGAACGGACAACGGCATCAGAACGAAGAGTTCAAGAGTCTGAGCGAAATGTTCAACACCACCGAGCTGGAGACCGTGAGACAATGTGGAGGGCGAATGCATCGTGAGCAGGTTGACGACGAGCGAGAGGAGGGTGTACAACCCAGACCACGTCTCCTCCTTACAGATCCATCATCCGAGCTACTCGATGACTCTCAAGTCTCCAACAATCCGTCTTCTGGTCTGAATGGAGTACGAAGACTGCCAGAGAACGGCAAACTGGAGGGAGTCTATCAGCACTACCTTCTCATCCGTCCGGCCCCTTCATTACGCATCCTCTTCACCTCACCCTCGCTACGCGTTCCAGGAATCCTGCAGAGTCCTTTCCTCCACCGCATCGGAGGCTCACCTCGTGTGCGCACTGAACTCGCGCAAGCATTCGCTGAAGGTCGCGGCGTGACAGCCAAGGTCCGATGGTTGACACGTGTAGAAGATGATGGCGAAGAAGAAGGCCGCAGTCGCTGGATCCACTGTACACCGCTGCTTGGCCATGGTGGTGCTGTAGGTGTATGGATGGTAGTCCTCGTCGATGAAGAAGGCAGTCAAAGCAAAAGACGTTTCCGCCCTGCACCACCTGTCAGCCAAATCATCGGAGGCAAAGAATACGACCCCAGAGCTATGAAGGAGAAAGAAGAGAAAGAGAGGGCAAGACTTGAGATGATCGTGGATGGAGAATCACAAAGACCCGAAAGCAGTCTTAGTGGTAAACCACCAATGTTGAGAGAGAACAGTGCGTTCAGTGGGATTGGAAGTATAGGAGCTGATATTTCGTATCAGTTTAGATGAAAGTCGTCCTCGCGGGAGGGTATATGAGTATATAGAGATGAGGCAGAAGTTACGATACCCAGATTAATGCACATGTTATGACCATCAACAGACACGGCCTCTTTCGGAACAGCGAGTAGACCGTTGCTGAGCTCGTGAAGATGTCGGGTTGATGTCGCCAAGTTCGAGGGGAACTTGTACGAACGACAATATCGCAGTGATGTGGTCGTTGTGATCTGAGACTCCGGTCGTGTCTGTTCTCAGGTCTGCACGGGCTCGGCTATCTCATCGAGATCACGCCCGTCTGAGTCCCTCCCTTATGCTCATATACCTTCTCGTCCTCTCTTCCATCCAAGCCGTGTATCCTGATGCCATGCTCTTTCTTGGGTATCGTGTGCGGCGGCGCAGAGACTAGTCTGAGCATGCGTGTTGCGTCTCCCTTCTCCTCTTCTACCCCTCTCCTTCACCCTCGCTTCTCTCCTCGCTTTACTCATAATTGTCATCCTCGCTCTTTCTCATCATCACCACACCTCCCCAGGATCAACCCTAATCTCCTCTCCCCCCTCCCTAACAGTCTTCCCCTCCACATCCCTACTCAACGGCTTCCTCATATCAAAAGCATCACTCCCATCATTATAATAATCCACTATCCTCCTATAAACCGAATACCCCATCTTTTTATAAAGTTCAATGGCCGCCGTGTTTTCGACTCTGACGAAGAGATCCACGAACCATGCGTTTTCACGCTCGCCGATGAGTTCTAGGGCTTCGGAGAGGGCGGTCGCGTGGCCGAGACGGCGGGAGGAAGGGGAGACGGTGAGGCAGGTTATGTGGGCGTGCCAGGGGAGGTAGTTGGGGTAGGTTTTTGTGTAAGCCGGGTGGGAGGGGTTGTAGGGTGTGTGGGGTGCTGGGTAGGGTGATGATTCTACTTTGCCGAGGACTGTTGCGCTCGATATGTTAGTCATGTGTTCTTTGTTCACTGATACGGCAGTATAGTAGGATGAAAAGGGAAGGGATTCGACACTCACTGTAACCTTCAATTTCCCCGTGGCGTCCTTCAATCACCATGCACAATTCGGGCCATTTGGAAAAGTAATCCAGGTAGAAACCGATATTGTATGTTTCCGTCAGGTGGTCCAGGTTGCAAGGATTGAATTTCAGCAGGTCTGCTGGTGTCATGGGCCGTACTGAAGACATGATTGTGGTTGGCGCAAAGGTGTGTACGGATCAAGAGGTTCGTTCGTGAAGCTCAAAAGTTGATGGACTCGCGATTCGATGGCGTCGGCTTCGCTGTTCTCGGAACAAAGCACTCCGGCTCGTCACCCTGTCCTTTTGTACTGAACTTTCGAACACCCATACCATCATGTCACTTAAGTTTCACGTTAATCGTTTCGTTCGAGCGTACGTAAAAGTTGTTCTTGAAGAGTATTTCCATTGTGCTACTGATGGTAAAGTGGTATCTAGTCGTCTAATAATCACAACCTGCCCCACCCCGTACCAAAACGCCTTGATTATCATGTCCATCATAAAATCACCATGTATGCTGAGTAAAGGTCTCTTGCCTTCACATGTCGACCAGGTTCGCTGCTATAAACCCGTCCTCGTCGCGATTCGGAGAGAACCCTTGAGCGCGGAGTGTTTCATCCATCTGGCCGACAAGGCCTTCCATGTCTTCCTCGGTGATGCCCTCATCGTAGGCCTCGTCGCTGTCCTGTTGACTACTCACTCTGCTGCTTGCCGCCAGAGGTAAACCAAAGACCCAGGTGTTGTCTGTTTCGTCTACTTGGCTCTTAGGCTGAGAAACTGTGAACAGGTTGACTGTAGGCAGACGATGGTAAGGCATGTAAGGTGGGTTCGTATCCTTGTCTTGTACAGGCATTGCTGCTTTCCTCTGGCCCAGGCTAACAATGGAAGCCCGTCTCTGGGCATGCTTGTGAGTTGGAGGTGCGTTCCATATACAAAAGCCGTGCAGTCCTTCACGAGCACATCCACCATGTGGCCCCTCTGGTTCAAGCAAACCTAGCACTGCGGGAGGTAAAACGTCGCTGGCGATTGTCGGAAGTGCGCTCGAATAAAGTGGAGTCTTCTCTACCGCCGGGCTGACCACGGTCTTTCGCTGTTGGGTATGACTGACATTCTTCACTGCCAACAACGCGAGGTTACCGCTGCATAAGGTTGCAATAATGTCTCGGTCCTTGCCATGCTGCCATTGAACGCAGTTGGGCGCAATCGAGTGCTGAGTGGAAACGTGGAGACGAATCTTGTTGTCTTCAGCATGCCGAATGTGGTGAACGCCTTCGGAGGCCACGCCGAATCCTTTGGACAGGCCTTGACGCACGACTCTTCGACCTGCGGATTTTGCAGCCAGACCCGCGACACCAAGGGTATTGACAAGACCACTGGAACCGGTGCGTGGTCTAGTGGCTATGTCTTGGATGCCTCGAATTCCCGCGCGCATATTGCTCAAAAAGCCCCCTGCTGGCGCTTGAATCTCTTCACGTGGAGATGTGCCAGGAGAGGGCATGCTGGATGACAGCATCACCGGTGGTTTGTACTCCAGACTCTGGAGTCCGTACAGATGCACAGTACCTTTCTCGGTAACGATAGCGATCCGGTTTCCGCAGGCCGTCCAAACAGCATCAATCACTACTGAAGGTGACATTCTGTGGAACCTCGAGACCAGACGAATGGTACCAACGGATGACGGATCACTGACAGCTGCTCTACCGTCGTTGATCCTGGCTAGATCCCATACTCTCGACTCGTCACCGACGTGATTCGTAGCAAGTAGGAATAGTCCACTGGGTGAGAACGAAAGGAAAGAACATCCATCATTGAGATGAAACGTCGCCGAAAGAATCGGGCCCCCCTTGCTCTCACGCTCCTCGCGTTCGAACAACTTCTCGAGATCAATGATCGATACGAGGGCTGGCTCTACTGGAGAAGTTTGAGGCTCATTACTGTGGGCATGAGTTGGTGGGAAATTGCTATGCTCGGTCTGTGGCGACTGAGGCGATCCGTAATATGCCGGATCACCATTTGGGTTCGCTGGACCGTTAATGTATGTCTTGATTGCCTGGAAGCCTTGCTGCGCGCCTCGGTAAATCTCACGAGTTGTTGATTTAGCGACACGACTGATGAGACTCTCGTTGAACGGTGCATCAACCTCACAGTTTGCGAGAGGTGGGCCGGGACAAGCATGACTTGCAACGCTAGTAGGGTCAACGTGACTCGTTATTCCTATGGTGCCCTTTAAGGTCGTCTGCGAAGAGGAGGTGACTGGAGGTTTGATGGCCAGCCAACGGTCACTCAAGGCATACACAGTTTTATGTGCACTCTTCTGTCTGACAGGACCAGTATTGCCAGGTATATGTCCATGTTGTCTGTCGTCCGGCAATGTCTTCGTGTTCAAGCTTGACCAGTACTTTCCCAGACAGCAGAAAGGCATTTGGTCAGCCGCTGGCTGCTTGCTCCGAGCAGCAAAGACGTATATCTCGCCACTAACTCCAGAGGTCACAAGAATGAAGCGTCCTTGGGCAGCTATGCTCAGACTACCAATGGGGGGAGGAGGGTTAAAGGCTTTGGATGTGACGGGTTGGTGGATTCTCTCAGGTCTGGTCTGGAAGAGCCTACCAACTCGCTGCCAAGTTTGCATCGAATAGACTTCGACGAAGGTGTGATACTCTCTGATATCGGTGGCAGAAGACGACCGTCCCTGATCGCCTTCGAGTACCGGTCCATGGACGACACAGGCAACTAGAGGCCGCAGATGCTCCAAAGGGTCGTCCCGAGCTGTACATGGAAGGATTTTGGCGTTGATGACAGCGCCCTGCAAACCTTCCAGTCGGCCGAGCATTTCAGTCTTGTGCCGGCTCACTCTATGAACCTCTAGACCACCCTCGAATCCAGTTAAAGTGACGGAGCTTGTGCACGGAGGCGATGCGCTCTTGGGTGCCTGCCATGTATCGAAGCCACAATAGTACCCTCTCGAACCGGCCTGCAAAAACTTGTCTGGGTAGACAGGTCTGCTGAAATCGAAGTCGGCCAGTCTCGAGAAATGGCGCTGCGGCAAATGCGGAGGAGGAGGCTCATATGGCAAGGGTTGATTGGTGTTGGCAAAGCTCACAGGTTGGGTCGCAGGTGTGATGTAGGGGATGTTTGCTACATCTGGGAAGCCTCTCGACAAGAATCCTTGAGGCAATCGAATGCCGCCTTGTGGAGACGAAGATAAGGATGCAGCATGAAGCGGACTACCAGCGCCAGACAGGCGTGAGGGCATGACGCCATCTTGTGGAGGTGATGGCTCTGAGGTAGGCGCAAAAGGACTCAGATGAGTGGTAGGCTTCAACAACGGGGATGTGGCCTGGTCTGCTCCCATGTCCATCGTCTCTTTAGATATACGTGCATCAAGGCGAGGACTTGGTGAGCGAGAAGGTGGGGGTGAGGGAGCGATCGGATTCAGCGTTGGCGCTCTATGGTATCTCTGTTAGTCGGACCTCATGAGAACGAGGCTATCGCAACTCACAGATCGGGCGAGAAATGAGGCCCCTCGGACGATGAGTCCTTTGAGGAATCATCTTCAGCTTCGAGTCTCTGCTTGGCCGCCGCCTTCTTCTTCTGCTTCTTCCGGCTTGCTTTGTTGCCTTTTACCTCGTCCGGCGTGTCTTCTGCATGGAACAGCTCGTCGTTGGATGATGGCATATGAAAGGTTTGGGGTTGTATAGGACCACTCGCAGACCAGAGTCGACAAGTGGACGATGCGGCGTTAAGGGGAGCGAGACGGACGGAGCGAGAGGTAGCTGACGAGAGAGCTTGTCGCCAAACTTGTAGTCGTGAGTAAGTGTCTCACACGCGGCGCGTCAAACCGCAACACTGACACAAGGCAGGGTCGTGACTGAGGGGTGCTGCTGCCGCCTGCAAGGTACGTGTGTATGCGTGTTGGGTGTCTTATCGGCCAACTCCGAGATGTGTTATCGAACAAAGAAGGCGTGTGCTGGTCGCAAAGTGGGAAATAGGACAGTCGCATAGACTGTCCGAGACGATTCTAGAGGTATACAAGTCAAACAAAGAGGAAGAGAGTGTAGTATCCGATGCGTGTTTCGGTGAATGGGCGGTGCGGGTTGCTTGTTGACCGCATGCGGGGATGTTCGTCACTGTTGACCCCTCATCAATCTCATGCATCTTCAGCCTAGCTAGACAATCTCACATGACGCTCCCTAATAGCAATGTGACCAACCGACTCCTACTCGATCATCAAACATCTGTAAGCACGAATCATTGTCGCTGTTCATCATAAGTCTTGTTTGAATCAAAGAAGTTTCTGAACTGCATGCATATTCGAGATTGCCATGGTCGTCAACGGAATCAAGGTGATTTGAGACACTCCCGATGGGCGAAACTTGCGACTCGGAAAGACTTGTGCATTTCCACAGCTACCTACATGATCCACCTGAGAAATTGTGACACAAAATTGTTCTACTTCATCTCTGTTAACTGTGTTTTGGTCTCATGCTCCTCAGCCAGTGGTATTGGGGTTAGAGTTGACATATGGTTTCCCATCAGGGTCAGCCTGACAACAACGAGTGAGAAGTCGGTTGTTAACCATCAGTGAACAGCGAACTAAGGGCCCAAGACTGACTGATAGAGGACAGCAGATAGACCCTATGTCACAATCAACAAAGCCCTACGCACGTCCAAGTCCTGTCAGATCTTGCCTAGCTACGCAAAAGCCGGAAACAGAACATTGACCCTCTCGGATAGGATACGAAGGACCAGGCACCAGACCAGGCATATATGTATGACTCTCTCCACAGCATGCTCTTGCCCACTGAATACTGACGTTGAGCTCGTCGGCAAACCGCATCTCGACATGCTCGGAGTTGTAACCCTGAGGTAAGGCCAGGCGCATCCATGGTTAAGCTCGAGTCGTGTCAGGAAGAGCCCATCAATCAGAAGCTTGACCGAACGCCCGTCTGGCTGATATACGGCGTACGCAACGGGCACAGGTACAGCTGCCTTCCAGAATTACGGATACACTCAATACAAAAGTCGAGCAAAACGCAAACTAAGCCTTGTATGCATGGATATGGGCAAGGCGTTGAGCTTGGCTCGGGCTCACGGTCGAAAAGGCTTGCAGGACCAGTTACTGTTTTCTCTGGCTGTGGGATTAACCTTACCGATATATACAGTTGGAGGCAAGGCCCGTTGGCCCTGACCGAGCGACACACTGGCCGACGGCGGCGCGTTTGCACGGCGGCCTAAGCGGAATAGAAAAAAAAGAGCGTTGCAATTCGCATCGGCAGTTTTGGCCATCGAAGGGCAGCCAACGGCGGCGAAGATAGCGAATGGGTGAGGTTGTTGGAGTATTGGAATCAGAAGCAGTAACACAAGCACATGCTATTGGAATACGATCGTCTAGTGTCACCGTCATTGTACGTCCGCAGGCCCAGTTGGGCATGGATATTCGGATGGAAGAGACGTGGAACAATTAGAAGGGCTTGGCGATGGGCGCTGACGTGCACCTGCCCGTTCTGCAGGCTGCCCAAAGCAATGCGCCTCGAGATATGGAGAGCCAGGAAGGCCCCAAGGGCGAGTGAAGTAGCATGGAAGATAGAGCCGCTTTGGGGCGTAGCTGGGAATTGGGCCAGCAGAAGACATCGGATCAGGATTGACAAGCGGCGGACGTTCAGGAAGGTTGCCAACGGCGAGATTGCTCAGGTGTACTCGAGGCAGTTGGCAGGCAGCATTGGAGTGGGGAAGCACGCAGCACACCTCTTACGCTTCTGCTTCCAGCTCGACCGTTGCTCGACGTTACTCGTTTCGTTGCTACTTGCCATACTCGCTGCCTCTCCTTTTTCCGGATGCCTTTCCTCGCGTGACATGCCCATATGATAGTGCGCTCTTCTTTTCTTGCCTTTTGTATCTTTACCTTCTCGAACAACTCTTGCATCACAACGACGACCTGACCTCGACGGCCTGACTTTTCCCACATTCCTGGCCGAACTGCGTCGCATACACACGTCGACCAACCACCCGACCGCTCGTCGCCAATCCCGCCCGATTCCATCTGCTGCGACGCGACAACTGTCTCTCTCCGCCCACTGTCTGACATTCACCTTCGACTCTGAGACACTGCCTTGGGACTCGCCGAATGTGCTGATCTGCTCGACCTTCGCGACTTACCATCGACTGCGCAATGCGATAGAGGCCTCGAGGCCGAACCGAACCGATTAAAAATGACGGGCAACGCCTTCGCCGTCGTCTACGTGGACCGAAAGGCCCCCATCACGGGCTACCTTGGCGATAAGGACCTCGATGAATTGAAGGAAAAGCATGCTTCCAGCGAGACCGAGCACAATATCCGTACCGTCCTGGCTGCCTTTGGACAAGGTAGGTCTATCCATATATCTTGCTTGTCCCCATCTTGTGTTCTGATTCAATCAAATAGCCCATGTCTGCGCGGATGGCGTGTCCTGCCTGACGACCATTGCACAGCTCGATGAACCGCGCAACCCAAACCCTATTGTTGTGCTTCTCGATATGCCTCAGGACGATGATGCCGCCATTCGTAGAACATCGTGGGATGCGAACCCGCCTTCCCCATTGGTTGGAAGACGACCCAAAGTGGAGCGAAACGAGCCAAGTGATGTTTACGGCGTGCACTTGCTAGCCTACCTGTCCTCGGAGATACAGCAGCGTGTCCGTTCAAGGCTAGTCATCCCAATCGCTGTTCTTGCTGGCAAGACCGACGTAAGTTACGCACTGTAACACATCATTCTGTCGAAATCTAACATGATCCAGCTACTGGCTGAACCTACACGTATGTCGCGCTTCTTGGATGCTGGTGCCGTCGATGTGCTTCCTAGCCCGCTGGGAGTCGACAGGGTCCAAGGCTTGGCCGTTCACGCATACCGTACATATAAAGAGGTTGCACGTGAAGAGGCAAGCTTCGTGCTCCAGAAGAGAAACCGGAAACTGTCATGGGTTGGCATTGATGAAGAACGCCCTTATGCATACCTCAGAGAAGTCATGGTTTCAGGCCTGATGAATGGCATTTGCAACCCTGACTCTGTTGGCGAGTGTATAGACCCCAGGTTAGTTCCAGCGATTGTCGTTATTGTGGCACCTGACTGACAGGTATCTTCTAGCGAACTCAAGATCGAACCCGAGAGAAAAGCTGTCGTTGCCCAAGCAGTTGGCACATGGGCGTTTTCTGCTCATGACTTTGACTCTGACGAGCTTCTTTACGCTGCTTTGACCATACTGGAGCATGCCCTGAAAATGCCGGAGCTTGAGAAATGGCGCATTTCTACGGGTGAGCACGAGCCTGCTACACACGTTTGTAACGCAACTGACATACAGTTTTAGATGATCTAACCATCTTCCTTTTCGCTTGTAGGCACGCCTACAACGATTTTGTCCTCTACCACAACTTCCGTCACATCGTCGATGTTTTGCAAGCTGTTTTCTATTTCCTCTTACAGATTGGCATTCTGCCTCCCTACCCCAACTCCAACGGCGAGCAGGCACCCAGGACAGACCTTGCACCAGTGGCGTCTCTATTGCAGCCGTTTGATGCATTGACCCTCCTCATCTCGGCCATTGGCCATGATGTGGGCCACCCTGGTGTGAACAACGCTTTCTTGGTCGCTCTGAATGCACCGCTTGCTCAGCTCTACAACGATCGTTCGGTCCTGGAAGCGTTCCACTGCGCAGCCTATTCCCAGATCCTTCGCAGATACTGGCCCCAGGCTTTCGCTGACATCCCCATGCGTAAGCTTATGATCAACTCTATCCTGGCTACAGACATGGGTCTTCATTTCAAGTACATGATAGACATGGGAAATCTTCAGGAAAAGCTCTCTTCAAATGATGACAGCATTGAGGGCTGGACGCCAAAGGCTCTTGAGGAAACTAGAGATCTCGTCTGTGGACTCCTGATGAAATGTGCTGACATCAGCAACGTGGTATGTGTTGTTCAAACCTACTCAAGATCTTCACTAATCTCGCATAGGCACGAAAATATGCCGTTGCAGCACGATGGGCGGTCATTCTCACGGATGAATTCTCCAACCAAGGCGCTATGGAGAAAGAGCTTAACTTGCCAACTTGCTTGTTCGGCGGTCCCCCTGATCGCGAGGATTTAGTCAAGCTAGCAGAGTCTCAAATCGGCTTCATGAGCATTTTCGCTGGGCCTCTTTTTGAAGGCATTACAGCAGTCTTGCCGGCCATGGGATTCTCTACTGTCGAGATCGAGATCAATCGTACTGTTTGGGAGGAGAAGATACACGTTGAGAAGCTGAGGAGAGGATCCATCATGGCAAGCCCAGCTGCCCAACCTTCGCCTCTACCTCGAGCCCCTCTCTCTGTGCCTGAAGAGGAGTCCGAAGACAGCAAGGAAGACGACATTCCGCCTGAACGAGATTCGCTCTTCGGCCCATCTCGTACGTCACAAACACAAGATGAAGCAACACAACCTGACAGCAGCCGGGGGAATATAGAACCAGCATCGCCCACATCACCTACGAGGGCTCGTCCGACATCCGCATCGCCCATGAAAAGCAACAAGAAAAAATCAAGCACATCTAGCTTCCACGCGCCGTACTCGGTACCATTCCACCAACACACCAATTCGCGACGCTCTTCGAAGGATGCCGCGCTCGAGCAGCTTGAACAATTGCAGTTAGGTCAGCTCAGCAGCTTCTCGCGCATCGAGAACCAGAACTACGATGCTGGACGACGAGGCAGTGGAGATGCTTCTTTGACGACAATTCTTGTTCGCAGCCAAACAGCGCAAAGTAAGCAGGAGCCAGACTCGCCCACAAAGTCACCTCCATCTCCGCACAAGCAGACCATTCGCCCCTTCCCAGCGCCAGCTCAGCCAGGTGTTCCTGCTTCCCTGCCTTCTTCCCGCAGTCATGCCCCTAGCAATGCCACGGCAACGACGGGAACTTATGCACAATCACCAGGATCGACCCGACCGTCCTCTGTGGAAGAAATGGAAGCCGAGACAACACCCAAAGGACTACAGGCTCCCCCAGTACTGTCGACAGAGAACCCGTTCTTGCATCCCAACTCAAGCCCAGATCTGCATGGCAGAGAACGCATTTCTCACTCGGCTCCGGACATCCTGAGCATTCCCGAGGTGCGTGCGGGTAAACTGAACTCGGTATCACAAATTACCGCAGAACATGGGGACGAAGGCGATGACAATCGTGGCATGTCTCAAAGACCATCTGGACTGCGCGAAAGTCGTAGCCGAAGCAGATTGAGAGGGCTTCGCTTCTGGAGAAAGAGATGGAAGAGTCCTGGTCCCAGCGCCGAAGTCGACACGGAGCCCTGACGAACGCTAAGCCACGGTCGGTGTCGCCATCAAAAATCTCCTTTGTTAACAGGAAATCAAATTGCGAAGTACGGAAAGGAACTTTGCAAGGACGGAGGGGAGCTTCAGGCGTTGGAGGGATATACCACTGTCTCACGCGGGACGGCCTTATGATTTACAGACTCGACAGGGAATGCCGTGGAAAGGGTGGGCAGTTTCTCTTATTTTTTCCTTTTCTGCGTCTTTGATGTCTTCTTACACTCGCTTTCGGTTTCCTTTTTATAGTTTGTAGGCCTTGGTCCAGATGTGGACGCAAGGATGCAGTAGTGGTGTGGAAGAGGGGGGCTGCCGAGAGAGCGGCGGCTATATATAGCTCCAGAACCCAGGAGCATCATACTTAATACACGGTCAACGTTTAGCACATGTCCAAGTGAAAGTGAAGTCATGAAGTGCCAGTAGCAATGTATCGGCGGTCTCGAGATTCAGGGGCGTGGCAGAGTAATGAAGGTGACGGAAGCTTTGACAGCACTTTGGCCCGTCGTTGCTGCCAACACTGTTGATGCGAACACATGCAGCAGATTGCTGTCTCCCCATATTCACGACCCAACTGGCTCTACTGGCTCTACGCCCACTAGGAAAAGAAGACATCGAGTCAGCACCTCTGACGCCTGAAGATGAGGCATCTGTCAACAAGCCACTAGACTCACGCATACCACCCACACCCGAGGCAGCCTGCCATCCGGCGACAACGACGCATCCCTCTCGCACGCCAGCACTCACCCATCTTACACGCACACCATGACGTCGCCACCACTAACACCGTTACGGCGGTCCTTCTCGCAAAACAGCACATCTCCGGCCAGCCATCGCCTGTCGACAGCGTCACGCTTCTCCAATGGCAGTCAAGACTTTGCTACCCACATGGACGTCTCGGCTGGCGCATCTGGCATGGGCAATCTCGCCGACGAACTCGACTTTGCCGACTCGGACGAAGAAGACTGGGACTACGATGGCGAAGCTGACCCCGACGGGCATCAAGAGACGGGAATCGAAGGCACACCGAGCGAGGGAGCTCAGGACGGCGCCGCCGAAGACGAAGGTCCAAGAGACAGTGGAGCTCACATCGAGGACAAGGGGAATGTCTCATTACCACATCGCAACTTCTCTCGCCCAATGTCCCGCGATGCCGACTCGGACTCGTCAAACATCTTCTCCTTCGAACTGGAGGATGCAATGGCTCAAATCTCACGCCTCGCCAACCCTGCCTCGCACCAGAACCCGGACACCATCTCCCGCACCCTTGTCGCGCTACAGAACCTACCCCCTCAGCAGTCCCTAGAGGCACATACCCAGCGCCTCACCACATCTACCAACAGTCTCTCCTCTCATATAATTCAACAAACAAAGCACTTTGCTTCTCTTTCTGCCTCTCTGTTCGCTCCCTTCGGCTTCGGTACTCCACTGGACTTCCAGATCATCGACGACGACGTCGTGCCCGCCATTGCCCAAGTCATACAAGACCTACCCGCTCCTGATTCTCGTGCTTTGCACACTCTCTCACGCCTTGATCGTGAAACGGCCGACCTAATACAGACACTTGCCGCACTTTCCGACTCTTTGCAGATGGGCCGTCAGACCACTGCCAGCGCTGCACGTCATCTGAGAAACACACAACTCATGCTCTCCGAGATGCGTCGCGAAAGCGACCTAGCTGACCAGGCTCAATGGCGCATCGAAAAGGAGGACTGGGATCATCGCCTCGCCGGAAGGTTCTGCGCTAGTGAATGTCGCGATGTTGTCGGTGGCTTTGAACAAGTCTTTGAGGGCTTGAGAAGGGGGCTGGAAGAGAAGATTGCCGCTTGATTTGCTTGTTTGGATTCTACCATATAAGGGTATTTGTTTTTTATTGGGAGGGATACTGTCAAGGGTACACTGAGCGTCGCGGCGTTTAATACATGCATACAGGGATGGACACGGTTTAAGCATGCAAAGGGCGTTATGGACTACTCAAAGTAGTGGAGTTCCCAAGGCAATTGGCAATTGGAAGCAAGCAAACATTGCTGATTGCTTGAATCACATGGTAGGCATTAGACGGCAGACTCGCAAGATGGATTCGCTACATGCTCATATGTCTTTTTGAAAGAAATATCCTGTCTCACACAAGCAACACATCTTCATCCATCACTCTTCTGCTGCATTCCGAAGTGAGGCAAATACGACGTTTTGATTTACTAGCCAATCTCCCTAACCGAATCAAAGCATTCGCGGCTTCTGTCGAGCATTCACTCATCCAGCACCACTTGAATCTCTCGAGCTTGACCAACTCACTTGAGTTACATCACCCTCATCACCTTCCACCATCTCACCTGAATACCAATACGTACCAGAGCAACTCAAACTCGCGGCATGTCAAGTGCGCAGGATTCAATTGAACACGCCTACGTCCTCAGCTGCAACATGGCTGCCAACTTACAATCCGAACCCGCAGCGCGCAAACGCAAGATGAGCCACTCCGACGACGACGACGAGAGTCTTCCATCATCACACATCGATCCCAAGCTTCAGGACACGGAAACCGAGCTCAAGGACGCAGAGAACAACAAAGCCTCTTATAACGGACCTCAGAAAGTTCATGTGGTGATGCTGCGCGTGGCCAACGAGACCTCTGCACGTCCGGTGCCCCAATCGGCCTTCTTCTCTTACGACGCAGCGCTCTCGTTCGCCATGAGAATCTTGCTGCAGTGGTGCGAGGCTCACTATGACGACTATCATTGGAAGGGTCCCGAAGTCTTGACAAGACATTGCGTGGCCCGCTACGCCGCATACAACTCTCAAACCGGTAAACAGCTCGCAGTCGCAGACGTGATCAGAGTCAGCATCTTTGACGCCAAAGACGCCGAAGCCGTTCCCAAGGAGAACCAAACTGCTGATCTACGTGAGTGTTGCTCGTATAAGTTCCGGTATGCGCAAGAGCTGATGATTTTGCAGAGGCGGCCGAAGTCAAGTGGGCTGAGGCTGAACAAGCTGCGATGGAACAGTATACCGATTCTGTCGACATGACCAACGACATCGCGGCAGAGGCCATAAAGACAGCTATGGATTTGAGCAACGATCAAGATGCCTGGAAGGAAGAGCATGGTATGAGAGTGTTCAGCGGCCCTGCCGAATGAGCGAGGCATCTGGTTCTTGGAGAGGACAGCAGTTGCAGAGTGTAACACAGGAACTGTTAGGCAGTTTTTCGGGGTCATTGGGAAGTCGTGAGGTAACCAGAGCATATCGTCCTGGATTGACTCCAATTCTGAGGACGAGGGATGCATGATGGGAGGAAGCTGCGTCTTTCCAAAGGTTTTTTCTTCAACCTACCTGTACAACTAGTGATGAGCACAAATTTTCGGAGAATCAACCAGTCTTACGTCCTGATATGCTGCAACATCATAACTCAATTATGGCTAAAGTGACAAGGAGATAGATTGAAGAGGCTCAAAAGAAGGTGAATCTCAGGTGATGTTGATGTGTCGGGCCAATCACAGGGCGGCAGAACCTCAGCGGTTGGTTCCGAGCTTTCTCTCGACATCCGGCCCTGGTGAATTGGATAGCACAGCATCATCAACCTTCCGGTCGCCCTGTATAGACGATTCTCCCCTCCCGCCTTTCTCCCACAAAAACAATAGACAAAATGCGCACCTCGATGCTCCGCACCACCGGCACCGCCGCCGCCGCCCTGCGCTCTTCCGTGCGCGCAACCCAGACCCGCCGTGCCCACGCCATCTCCAACCCTACCCTCGCAAACATTGAGAAGAGATGGGAGGCTATGCCCCCTCAGGAGCAGGCCGACCTCTGGATGGCCCTCAGAGACCGCATGAAGGTTGACTGGACCGAAATGACCCTGCAAGAGAAGAAGGCCGGTATGTCGACTTTTTGTCTCACAGCATATACACGTTCAATTGGCGAGCTCAGTCATGTCGGATGAGTCTTTCAAGCTCGTCATGCCAGTTTCAGACCGTGATTTGTTCAATTGGGTCTTCAAAACAAGCTCTGACACGTCATTTCGCGCAGCATACTGGATCGCTTTCGGTCCCCACGGTCCCCGCGCCCAAACTCCTCCCGGTGAGGGCAAGCAGGTCTTCTGGTACACCATGGGTGGTCTCGGTGTCACCGCCGTTCTGTTCTTCGGTATCCGCGCCGGTGCCAGAGGCTCACCCCCAACCATGACCAAGGAGTACCAGGAGGCCTCCGACGCATACCTCAAGGTCCGTCCTTTGCTACCAGTTCTGACCTGCCTCGATGCAGTGGCTGACAATAGAAATTACAGGAGAACAACGTCGAGCCCATCACTGGTATCTCTGCCGAGGACTACAAGGGTGGCTTCATGGTCCAGAGCAAGCCTGCCCAGAAGTAAACGCCTTTTTAATCGAAAGGTGCTATACTGCTGTATTCATGAGGGAGCCAACCGGGCGTGCCATCGACGCCGTCGTAGTATCATACCGACTGGACGAAGAGAAGGTTACACGTCATTTTGGAGCCCGCTTATTAGAAGCAACGACGAAAAAAGATCCCTTGTACCTCTTTTTTATTATTCCAGCGTACTTGTACAAAGATCATATTTCATTTGTTTTACTTCTCTCACGCTTCCCCGTTCGTTTCTTGTCATATCGTGTCCTTTGGGTGTTTGATCAATCAAGGCACTTCTGCCAAGCCTGGACAACCATGGGTGAGTTTTCATGTCTGCCGCAATGTACATGTACTGTCAGATAGACTGCTTTCCGGCTCTCCGGATAGTTTGTAATGTAGATGGGTTGGCCAAGTAATGCCCAGTAGACATGAGAAAGTAACATGTCGTGCACCTCGCAACCGACCATCCGAGTAGCTAGGGCTTGCGGCATGATGAGCTTAAAAGCACGTTGATAGGTGTGTTCATTTTACACCGACAAAGAAAGTACCGACTAAACATGAATCTTACTGCGGCGCTGAGTGCCGGTAAAGCAGCAAAATTCTCGGCTTTCCTTTGATCCGTGCAACCAAGATGGTCTCTTGTTTCAACTGCAAAGCCGATGGGAAATGTAGAGGGCAAACGGCGGTGCAGATTTGGCAGTTCTTCCATAGCGGGCCGACCGAGAGTCAACCAAATGAAGCAGCTTCGGACCTACGTAATTGTTTACCAGACACAAAGTATTGCGTTGCAGTGTTGATTCAGGATTCTTAGGGTTGGTAATTCATGCAGCCTTGGTGGAATTCTTGGGATGAGAGGCTGGATGCACGAGCTTCCATGATGTGCATGAAGTCAAATATGATTGGCCGATCGTTTAGATGAGAAGAAAAAGTGGCCACCTGAAATAGAAAGCACACGTTCAGAGGCGGCCTAGAAGATGTGATTGAGAAAGACAGAGGAATTGTCAGAAGCAGCAGCTCAGCATCGGCCTTTGAACATGACTTGTCGAATGATTGGCATGATGCATGAAGACCAAAAGGCCAAGAGGCAGCAAGATTGCAGTCTGTGCTGAGACCCTTGCACTTGAGTTGTTTCCAGCCTTCGGAGAGGTTCCCGCGCGCTGGGCCTTGGATGGTGGACTCGACGCTGCTTGAGAACAGATAGAGACACTGGCTTTCGTAGACATGGAGGGAGGCGGGTGTAGAGGCAACACGGCATGTGATTGTCTCATGTGTTTGTGGATGACGGCTAGGCAGTCACTAGCGACTGGTCACGTCTTCGGGGTGTTGGTACAAAGGGCCCGGTCAAGGGTCAATATTTGGGACGACTGGTAAAGTACAGGGTTCAAGAAATCTGCGGCCTCCAGCACTTTGACTGTTTCGCGCCAACCAACAACGCTCGCGGCTCCCCCAGTTCGAAACCGTCGGACAGAGCCTCTTCCCTATTGTCGGCCTCTGAATCTCTGGCCTCGTGTTGCGATCGCGAAGAGGGCCTGGGGAGATAGTGTTCAATTATCCATATTGCCGCATCCTTTTCGCAACTTCCTTGCTTGCACCCTTGCTGTTGCTTCGCTCCTGCTCCCATGCATAGAGAGCCTGGCCTTCCCAAATCATGGACACTGAGGATGGCCACCAATTCATAAAGGTAAGTGTCCGCACTGTCTCATGCCGTCGCTGTCGTTGTAGAGGTCGCCGGCTCACCCATACCCAACAGCAACTCGCCTACTTCGTGCGGACCCATGAAAAGGCGCTGGCCAACGCGCTGCAACTGCAGAGGCGCGGATCCCAGAATGTCACCTCTCCCATCTCGACCACGGCCATGAGCCCTCCTGCCGCTCCTTCAGCCTCGTCGACCTCGTCTTCCGCCAGCACCTTTGCTGCCGCCCTATCGCTCCCTTATCTCAGCTTCACCTCGCAGACCGTCAAGCCCGTCAAATTGACCCTGACCCCTCACCACCTCTTCTACTTGTTATCTCGCTTCGAGGAATTGGGAATCAATGTCGGGCCCATGACGGTCCGTCTTGAGAACATCCACAACGACGTCGCCCCTGGAAACTATGTCTCGTTCCTCTCAGCCCCAAAGTCACGCGGACGTGCCTCAGATGCCGAATCTGTACGATCTTCCTCGAGCGTACGCAGCGTCATGTCGACCATGTCAAGCATGTGGTCACACTTCAATCTCAGTGGACAATCCAACAAGGAGGAAAAGCAAAAGGCAGCCGAGCTGGAAGATCTGAAGTATTTGTATTCGGCTTTCACAAAGATACCGTGTCTGCGTCTGTCTCCGGATCACCGCTCCAAGCTGATCGCTGGCTATGAGGAATTTCCCTTTGATACCGCAGTTCCACTGTTCGCATTCAAGAATGTCAGCGCTCTGGAGATCTGCGATTTGGACTTCCGCCAGCTCTTCGGCTGGGACCGCATGGCTGAGCAGCTACGCAGTCTTACCATCAAGCGCGCGAGCATTGATGATCTGGCTGACCTGACCATAAACGTTGTCCTTGATGATATGGACAAGCGCCGCCGCAGATCGTCAAAGGCACCCATACCTTCTTCTCCGGCTGTAGGATGGGCGTCTGCGAACTCGAGTATCAGAACTGCTGCCGAATTGGCATCTGCCTCAGTACCCAATTCGCCAATGGCAGAGGGAAGACGGCCATCGATCGGCAGTCCCCAGCATTCAGCAGTCAATATGACGCGCACGGCCTCTTCCGATGGTAAAAAGACTCCTCGTCTAAGACAGAGGAGTATCTCGCCTTCCAGACCTGCTAGCTCGCGACACAATTCATCCTATGGCCATGGCCATCCACCACGAAGTGGCACACCCAAATTCAGACGCGAATCGGGCAGCTCTGGTTCAAGCATCCACTCAAGCACGCCGCGGAACAGTACATCCAACCTTCTCGCACTCGGCATTATCCCTGCTTCTAAGTGGCGCTTCTTGCGTCACCTCAGTCTTGCTGACAACAGCCTGACCTTCATCACAACTCACAGTCTTGCTCCTCTAGCTCAAACACTGCACTCGCTCGACCTCTCCTCCAATCTCCTTACCGAAATTCCCGAGAGTCTTGCCTCGTTAACCAATCTAAGAGCCCTCAATCTGTCCAATTGCATGATTGACAGCTTGCACTCTCTTGTCCGCAACCCTTTGCCCGCTATCACTACGCTAAACCTCAGATCCAACCGCCTCGTATCCCTTGCTGGCATTGAGCGCTTGTTCTCTCTGGAACGTCTCGACCTTCGCGACAACAAGTTGACCGACCCTACGGAGCTTGCACGGCTCACAAGGATGCCTGAGATGCAAGACATCTATGTTGCGAAGAACCCCTTCATCCGCACACACTCAAACTACAGAGTCACGATATTCAACCTCTTCCGAGCGACACCAGGCTACACTGAAGACGTCAAGATTGACTCGACGGGTCCATCGTACAGTGAGCGTAGACAACTGGTTGATCGCGCCCCAGAACTACCATCGGCACCGGTACCACTTTCGGTACCTGAAGATGAGCGCTCAGACGATGCATTGAACATGCCTGATCTCGGTGAACGATCACGACAGGCGGCCGCCGACCATGCTCAAGGATCGACTAGATCAATCGGCGACTATTCGACGGCATCTCAAAGGAAGAAGAAGGGCACTCGGCGAAGGATTGTCGAGCTGTCACACGAAATGGGCTCTGAGCAGTCCATCCAGACTGATGCACCGCCGTCGCCGCGTACAGCGACCAAGGCAACCGTGTCACTGGAGGAACAGCGCATGACACGAGCAACTTCATCACCACCCCGACTACCACCATTGGACACGGGTTCTTCGAGTATGATGATGGACGGCCTCACGACTTCGACTGAAGAGGACGAAGAGATTGGTGTCAACAGTGAAGTCTACCGCCAGAAGATCGAGACATTGAAAAGTGATCTCGGCAATGGCTGGTTGACAGCATTGAGTGAAGACATGAAGAGTAGCACGGAAAGAGAATACACTGCCAGGCCATCAATTGGAGGACAACGAACCGATAGTCGGGAAGTGACTGTCGGTGGTAGAAGGTTGGGTTGAAGGAATGTCGCGATACCCAAAAGCCGGCTGGCAAGGATGACATGTGTTTTGAAGGGCGTTCACTTGTATAGCGATGATGGATTTCTGAATGTGGCCCCGTTGAATGACTTGAATGGCGCGGGCAAAGGCATAGCGATGGCGCAAAGGAAAAGGTAGATACCTCATGGACGAATGCACAGTTTATTGTTATGGTGTTTTGACTGGCCGGATTGGAGACGAGTGACCACGTGATGGGAGAAGCAATAGGCAATGTTGATGCTGGATGATGGGTAGATGCAAGATGATGCGGTGTGGATACGTGAGACAGAGATTAAATCAGGCTATTAGCTAGATATAGTATGACCAAGACAAAAGCCGCGCAACAGGGCGGATAGACAAATTGTTTTTTAGCAGTTGCAAGTCGCAAAGCACGGCCGCGCTTGCTGGCGGGCAGGCTTGGGCTTTTGGGATCCAACTTCTCCCTGCCGCGCTTGCTGGGACTTCTTTCGCTGTCTACCCATCAAACACAACCACTCAAGTGCTGTCACGACCATTCACAACGACCAGAGGTACGTCCACTTTCCTGATTTTGGAGTAGCGGCTTGTTCCGCAAGCTGCGCTGGCGCTGTCGCTTTCGCAATCTGCCTGGCGAGCAGCGAGCGCTCCTTCCTCCCCCCGTCTCATTCTTGCCCTCCAGCATCCAACTCCAACACGTCGCTGACCACGTCTTCCACGAACAGCAGCGCTGAAACCGCCCACATCTTCGAAAAACTCCTCTCAATTTTTGACGACCGATAATTCCTATCGTGGTCTTCACATAGTCCCAGCGGTGTAAACGGCGTGTTTCCCGTTCCATATCTCGGTCTATCGCCAAACATCCCCTCCGGCGCCCATCTCGAAAGCTCTTCGACATCACCCCTTTGTCGCCGTCGCTCCACGTGCTTCGTCATTCCGACACAAAAACTCAACACGACCATCTCCGCACCGGTCAACAACAAGGCTCCATCTAGCACCTCCGTTGCACCCGAGGTCGCCTTTAACTACATCTGTGCCACACGTGTAGCCTCATCTACCAACAAAGCATCGGAACGTCGATTGAGCGCTAGCAAGGGCCCCGGCGCTCGGTGAGAGACTTTTAGTTTTCCCCTCGTTCTTTCTTTCTCGGCTTCGTAATGGCGGACCAACAAGACGTCGATTTGGACTCGATCATCGACAGACTGCTCGAGGTCCGCGGTAGCAGACCCGGCAAGCAAGTCCAGCTCCTTGAAACCGAGATCCGCTACCTCTGCACCAGAGCCCGCGAAATCTTCATTTCTCAGCCCATCCTCCTCGAGCTCGAGGCTCCCATCAAGGTAGCCATTCCCTGACTCTCATCTCTCGTGCTTTCTCCTCTGACGTATCCAGATCTGTGGTGATATTCACGGCCAATACTACGACCTTCTGCGCCTGTTCGAGTACGGTGGTTTCCCGCCTGAGGCCAACTACCTCTTCCTTGGAGACTACGTCGACCGTGGCAAGCAGTCACTCGAGACCATCTGCCTGCTCCTGGCCTACAAGATCAAGTACCCCGAGAACTTCTTCATCCTTCGCGGCAACCACGAGTGTGCCTCGATCAACCGCATCTACGGTTTCTACGATGAGTGCAAGAGAAGATACAACATCAAGCTGTGGAAGACCTTTACCGACTGCTTCAACTGCCTGCCCATCGCTGCCATCATTGACGAGAAGATCTTCACCATGCACGGTGGTTTGAGTCCCGACCTCAACTCGATGGAGCAGATCAGACGTGTCATGCGCCCCACCGATGTATGTCAACAGGCCCTGCTACTACTATCATCCCACTGACGCGATTTCTAGATCCCCGACTGCGGTCTCCTTTGCGATCTTCTGTGGTCCGACCCTGACAAGGATATTACTGGATGGAGCGAGAACGACCGTGGTGTATCGTTCACCTTCGGTCCCGACGTCGTATCGCGTTTCCTGCAGAAACACGACATGGACCTCATCTGCCGTGCTCATCAAGTCGTTGAAGACGGTTACGAGTTCTTCTCGAAACGCCAGCTCGTTACTTTGTTCAGTGCTCCCAACTACTGTGGAGAGTTCGACAATGCCGGTGCCATGATGAGCGTCGACGAGAGCTTGTTGTGCTCTTTCCAGATTCTCAAGCCAGCAGAGAAGAAGCAGAAGTACGCATCCACTCCCGATCCCTCCACACTTTTATTACATTCTCAATACTAACTTGAATTCGTACAGCAGGTTCGGTCGCAGATAGTGGAACGTTGACGAGAAAAGGCATCCTGTCCACTAGCAGCACATTACATACAGCGCGGTTATCTTTGCATTCACTCTCCTCTATGCCCCACCGGATCCTCACCTTTTTATATCATGTCATGGTGATGGTTGCTCTTGTGCAGTTCTAAGGCCAGCCGTGACGAATGGACAATCCGAGCAGAAACAGAGGAGCCAAAAGGGAAGAAGAGAAAGATGGAGGAGTCTTGAGAAGAAGAAGAAATCGATGATACCATGGGCCCTGGCTTCTAAGACCGACCGACCCCTCACCTTCTCTCCATCTACGGACGCAGTCTCTTCTGGTCGAGACCACTACGGTTCAGAGCCGAGTGGTTTGTACGAGGAGAAAAGAGGGGGGCTGGTCGATTCATGATTGGGAGAAAAAAGGAGAAGCTCTTGGAATGGCCCCTCTCCGATTTGTGTTTTTTGCTGTTGCTACCACTCATACGCTCTCCGTTGTTTTTTTGTTATTTTGAATGTCATGGGTTTTCTTTTTCGATCGCTCTCCATCTGTCACGGCTGTCTTGCTGACTGATAGCTCATAATACATGGTTTGTTCGAGCTGTTCCTTGGGGGCAATCTCTGATGTGGATTAATGTCTTGTGAGGATCTGTAGAGAGTCTGGTCTTCAGAGGTAAGAGTCCAAGTCACAGGAAAATGTGATTATCGTCCTCAGGTCGCCCTCTCTGTACTTGATCTCAGCTTGCTTTGTCATCCTTCCCATCTAGACAGAGGTCGCACCACCCAAGCGAATTCTCAGTCTTCCAAGGTACCTTCCCATCTGTCTCCGGAGATGCAAGCTATTTTTGACATTGGCGTTCGCAACCATTGAGTGCGGCACATTGACCCACTCTCTTTGGACATCCATGATGACTTCTTGAAACCCACTGTGACTTTTTGTTATCTTTATAATAGACCTCTCACAAGGGGACCGATATGGGCCTCTACAGTACACGAGCATTGACATGACCTGCATGACCCTGTCCCGCTACATCCCTACAAGGAACTAGTCAAAGGAATCTTCGATGGGGGCGATGGAGTTGAGACTAGAGTAGGTCTGGCTTATCTGCGAACTACTATCTGGCCAAAGCTTGATAGAAGTATGCTTTGGGGTGAGCTCTGTCTAATGGTTTCGCTGGTGTTTTGATCAACAGAGGTTTGTTTGGGTAAGAGCGATCAAGAAGGACAAGCTGAACAAACGATCGATTGTAGCAGGAAGGAATGACCAGCAAAGAAGGGCAGAAAGGAGCGGCCCAAACAGACAGAATCATGGCCAACCACAAAAGCAGAACAAGGAACGATAGGCAAACTGCGACTGCCGTTCCAATGGAATGTTGGAAATGTAAAGTGTTTGTATTTTGATAATGGTATCATGCAGAGGATTCGCTTTTTCCCATCCTCTTTCTCATCCTTGACTTTGTGAACTTTCTTCTCGAAAACGCCATATACGCCTTTTGCCTGCCCTTTTTACACCAGAAACAACAAGTTATGCTAGTAATAAAACAATAGCGAGGAACAAGATAGAGAAGAACGCACTACTGCTCAGTCTGTAGGACCATCTTTTCTCTCTCGCTCCTTCTCTTGGTGTCTCCCTTTGAACTATGCTTTCTCTCATTCTCCTCTCTGCGTTTGATGGCTTGAAGCTCTTCTCCCTTGATCTCGCCGGCCTTCTTGACTTGCTTGGGCAAGTGTCTGTGGCGGTGGATTCTCCTGATCTCGGGCATGTGCTTGTATCTCTCCACCAGAGCTCTGTCGTATTCGAGTTGTTGGCGTTGTCTGGCGCTCTTGACTCCTTGACGCTCAGAGGCGCGGGCGCGCCATAGACGAATGTTGCCGTCGTCACTGCCGGAAAGGATGTAGTTGTTGTCTGGTGTCCAGGCGGCGGAGAAGACGCGCTGCATGCGTTTTGTGTGGTAGACGTCTCTGCTGTGTCCGTCGTTGCGCTTCCAGAGGCGAACACTGCGGTCGTAGGAGGCTGAAACTAGCTCTTCACCGGTGGGGGAGAACTCGACGTCCATGACTGCAGCGACGTGATCCTTCAGGACGTTCAAGGCGCGCTTCAGGTTGCGCATGTCGAAGATGTAGATGTTGTGGTCTTCGTTTGCGACTGCCAGGTTGAAGGCTTCCATAGGGTTCCAGGAGATGGCGTTGGAGGCCAGTGTGAGGACGGATTTGTGTAGAGGAGAGGATGTACGCATATCGTAGAAGATGAGGGAGCGGTCGGTGGCTGTAGAGGCGAGGATGGAGGTTTCGGTCTGGTTGAACTTGAGGGCGGTGATGGTATCGATACTGTTGGGCCATTGCAGCGTCTGTAGCGGAGCGGAGTTCGGTCTGTTCAGGTCGTAGATGCTGATGACGGACGATGCAGCGGCGACTGCGGGTTCGGTACGGTGCTTCGTGATGGAGGTGAAGGCGGCGGGACCGAGGTATGTCGATAGAGGAGCAGCATTTCCAGCCTGGTTGTAAGGATCGTACATCTTGATGCTCCTGTCGCTGCCACAAGACAACAGCTTCTTGTCGTGCGTCCACGTCATGCCCTTGACAATGTTCTCATGCGCTTGCGCCTGCCAGATCTCTTCTCTTGTCGTCAGGTCCCAGACTTTGACGACACCGTCACCACTGCCTGAAGCAAATCTCTCGAGCGAGTTGGGGTCCTTGGCCATGGTGTAAACTCCGTCGACGTGACCGCGACCTAGCTGGGCCAGGAAGGGCTGTGCGAACATGCGGTCCATCTTTGTCGCATTCAGCGCTCTGGTGTACTCGCGGGCTCGTTCGAAAGGGTGCAACGCCGGATCCAGGTTGCGTGTCTGCCGTTGCACCGAAGTGCCTGGCGTCTGCTGCTGCGACGCAGTGCGCGTGAGGGCCTTGATTTTCTATCATCGCAGGTTAGTCTGATTCTTGCTGTCGGCGGCGGTAGTCATGATGGTTCAAAGATGGAGCACATTCGTAGAATAGTACGTTCCACAAGACACATGACGAAACAACCGGGCAAAGAGAAATGACTTACCATGATGAAGGCTGCACTGTCGAGTTCAGCAGTGGCCGAATCTTCAATGTCCAAAAAAGTTGCTCGGTGCTCGGCTTCTTTCGCCCGCCCAATTCTTCTCCGCATTCTTAGCGCGCCTTCACATGTCTGACAGGGTCACCTCGTTCCTACTTGGCATTGGTAGCATAATTCGTTTGATCATTATTGTCTCTTTGTTGACCATCACTCTATGTATGAGCGAGAAGCGCTTCGTCAGACAACCGCCTACGTGTCGCTATCTATCGACAGTTCGCGGAATCGTTCGACCTCGTCCTCCGAATCACAAAGGTCGTCGACACTCTCTGTCTCTTCTTCCTCGCTCTTGAAGCCAGACACGCCCGTCTTGGTTTGCTCGATCACTTCGTAGCCTAGGGCTCCCGTCTTCCATGTCGTACCGCAAGCTACGCACTCAATTGTCCGAGCCCTAGATGTGATGGTCGCTGCTTTACCACAGCGGAAGCAAGCGAATTCGGCCATTGGTCCCTTTGCTCTGATCCAATCCCAAATATCATCTGGAATCCGCTCTGAGAGCCATTTCTCTGGCGCATCGTAATCATCCGGCAAAGGGATGAATCCACAATCAAGACTACAAGCTTCTGTGTCTTGATAGCCTGATTTGCGAGTCTGCTTGTTACGGCGTCTCAGCGATCTAAGCACCTTTTCTTGAAACTTGCCGGCCTTCTCGCGTAGTTTGACTGCCTCGCTATCACTTCGGTACGGGCCGTTGTAGTTCGGGCCTTGGACAACCTGTCTAAACGGCATAGTTCCCGCAGGTTTGATTTCGAGTGCTTCGGTGTCGAACATCTTCTGACAGTCCAAAGCTCCGGAAGCAGCCTCTTCCTTCAATGGCGCTTCATCCACCTTGAATCTAGGTGTGGTTCTTTGGTCGAATCTTGCACCATCTTTACCCACACTTAGCAAGTTCAGTCTGGCACCAGCTTCGCCGAGCAGGAGGTGAGAGAAGTCGGGGCTGAAAGCTCCAGACATCACGGACGAGCTTAGTCTGACCACGTCGCGGACCTCTTTGTCTGAATCGTGGCGGTAGGGATCCCAACATTTCACCACTCCGTCGGATGAGCCTGAGTAGAGTCGGTTGCGTTCTGAGCCCCATGACAGGAAGCGTATGCCTGTGTCCATCTCAACTGCCACAGTTTCTTCGTGTCTCAGGGTGCTCAGGGGCGACTGGCCGTGCTTTGTGTACCGGACATCCCATATGTAAACCCTGCCCTCAGTACTGCCGACTGCGATGAGGTTGCTATCATGTGGAGAGTATATAACATCATTGATGTCCCATGCTGGACAGTCCAGCTCCATTGTGTGTTGTGCACGATTTTGCCTGGGTGAGTAGAGGCGTACGACTGATTCAATGCCATGGCTCACGTGGCCGAAGGTCCCGCTCGCAACTGCGAAGATAGACGAGCTGCTGCTAGGGTTTGGATTCCAGGCGAGATCAAAGATGTTCTTGTTTGATGCATCCGTCTCAAGTCTTTGTTGGGTGTTCATGTCCCATAGCGCGACCTCACCCTTCTTGTCTCTGTTGTCGTCTTCTGCATAACGAACTTCAACCTCCCTCGAGAAGCCTGCAAGTAGGTAGTTCTGATGGTTATGTGCTGTACCCCATTTCAGAGCTGAAGGGGTCTTTCTACTCTGCACTGTTCCGGAGAGACGTACAGCTTTCGACGTGGCATTCTCGTCGTCATAAGCAAGTACACGAATAGCGCCAGCGTCCGCGGAAGCACAACCAGTTGCTACCAAACCATTGTTACTGACTGATAGGAAATCCACAGATGCTGGATGTTCTACTGTATCGACAAGTGTGGTTTCAAGCGGCGATTCACCGACCTTGTATCTGTGTAGGCGCCGGTCGATGCCAACCGAGTACATGTATTTGCTGTCAGGGCTCCAGGCTACCAACTGAACCGTTGCGAAGGCGTCTTTCTGGCGTCCGTCGGGCAGCATATGCTTGATGGTGTGTTGGGGTAGCTCTTTTGCCGTCTGGGTCGCAGCACTTCCAATGACAAGGTTGCGCGGTTTGCTGTGATCGATCGTCTGGCGGTCTGCAACAGCCACTGCGCCGGCAGCGAAAAACTTGCCGTCTGGTGACCATGCAACGGTCGACACGTCACCAGAAGCGTTATCCATGTGTGCTTGCACTCCCATACTGTTATAAGCAAGATCCTTGAAGCCTGCATGAATCTTTCTGGGCCATTGGCGTCCGCGAGTAGCCCCAATCTCTCGATGTCGTATGAGATAATTCAAGGGTTGGGTCACCCGTCTGCATCGGTAGGCGTCATCCATGATCTCGTCTTCTGATTCCTGGCGGATTGCGGAGGAATCGACAGAGTTTGCATGGACGTGATGCGTGCCGCGTAACTCTCTCGCTGGACGGAGCACTTCTCTGGTCGGTCGGGGTATCTCTCTCTGAGGTTTCTCTCTTGTCGACGCCGGCAGTGACAAAGGTACCAAACCGGATGGTCTCACTGTCAGTTTGGACAACACCTTAGAGTATCTTGATTGCATCGAAGGCCATTTTCTTCCTGGGAAAAAACGCTCGAAATCTTTCCACGGAATCTTCTTGACCTCCTTCAGGTGCCTCACCAGCGCGTCTTCCTCCAAGGTAAATGGCTGTCCGAATCTGTTCTTGAATGGCTTGATCTTTGTGATGTCCCTCGGGAAAGTGAATTGATCGTGCGTGTCGACTTCGACAGAACCCATGACAGAGTCCGGTTGGACCAATACGCCTGGACTCTTTGGTCTAGCTGCAGAAGATCGAGTACGTCTGAGGCGCTTCAGCGGCTCGTCGTCATCAATTTCAATAACTTCCATTTTTCTCTTTCCGATTCGTGGAGAGCTTTTGCTTGCAGGTTTACTGGCCACAGAGCTTGAACTGCCGACCGCAGTCACGAAGCTGTCATCACTAAAGGGTGAACCCGGGTCGACAGCATTGTTGACAGCGGGCTTGAGAGGAAGCGTTGCCTGCTGTTGTGCTGGGAGTGTCCTCTTTTGGGAAGGCTCTGGTGGCTGCGTGACCAAAGATGTTGAGGTCTTCGAGCTCGTAGGTGCTGCTTCTGATTCCTTCCTTGGCTGACGAGGCTCACTGGGATACGAGAGTGATGCAAGTGTCCTGGACACATGCTTGCTTGAAGAGGGCGCCGCGGGCGCTGGTTTCAAGCCAATTGACTGAGATAGGTTGTTGTTCCGAGCATGTTCAGCGCTAGTATCGCCGTTCCTTCCTCTAGAGATTTCTTCTGGTAAGACTGTTGGAGGTGGATCTGACGCGACTCTTGAAGGAAGGGTAGGTGGCAGTGCAGGATGTTTGAGAGCAGGTATTGCAGGTGCAGGTGCAGGCGAGAGTTGGAATAATTCCACAGGCTGTGAGGGAGCTAGTCCCATTGATTTGCCCGAGGAACCAGGTGGTGGAGCATGTGCTTGAGAATCTAGGCCTGCATGTGCTGACGATGGTCTTGAAGGCCTTGAGGACTGCGGAGGCAATGAAAAATGCGAGTGCGCTGGTGGGATCGAAGAAGTAGAAGGGAGCGGTGTTGCGCCGGGCGGCAGATTCAACTGTTGTGGTATGGAAGCTGAAGGTGTAGCACGGGATCTGGATAGACTAGCAAGGAACAGCTTTGTTGACGGGTTCGCTATAGAGACAGAACTCTCACGACCATCAGGTGGCGCTGCTGGCCAAGGCTGCGGTCGTGGCTGTGTTTGGTTTTGTGGTGCTGGTCCCGACTGTGATTGTGGTTGAGGCTGCGAATGTGGACGTGGCTGTTGTTGAAGCGACGGCACAAACGAAGATCGCGGCGGGACGAGGGAGGACTGGGTTGGCTTCTGGGCGTTTGGAAGCGGACCTAGCGGTCTCGAGATGTTCGGTTGTGTGGGTGCTGGCTTAGTAACATCTTTCTTGCCATCGAGGACATTGGTAGGCAGGTTCGACTTTAGCGTGTTCGAAACGTTGGTATCATGGCGTTGCTTGCGCGTGCCCCAGAGGAACATGACCCCGTCATCGCTATCGTCGTCGTTGTCGTCGTCCGAGGGAGTTATGAAGCGTGTATCGGGAACTTTTGCGGGCTGGGCCTTGTGCGACTCTAGTTCAGGTGGTGGTGGACTGTCTTCGCTCAGGTCGATTACCACTCGGCCTCGTTGTGCCATTTCGGGGTGGTTGTGCAGTGCGCCTCGCCTCGGAACAGTTACGAAGTTCGTTACGCTTGGTCATCGCCGTAATTCGAGAACATCGGTAAACTTACGCTGCTCGAGTGAAGGTCAAGGTCGTGTGAAAGCCAGAGGACGCGTCGCGGAGAGATGACGCGCACGCGATTCAATTTACCGAGTATCGCACTTCACCCTTGGCTGCAACTGATGTAGAGCACGACGAGTGAATCAGACTGATCTATTGGTATAAGGTAGTTTGAGTCAAGTACGTTTTGCTTTCGCTTACGCTCAACTTTTAACTTGTCTAGTGATACTGTAGACACCGCTTCCTTACGGTTAAGTAGACTCGAGTATTCCACCTTCCTTCACTTCTCTGCTGTTGTATGTCTATGAAAGGCCAGCTAGCGGCCTTCTCCCAAGGATAAACTCTCTGCTCTTCAGAAGTGTTCTTCATCTTGCACAGGACTGTGTGTCGTGTGCTGCTTGGTAGCGCATCTTTGCCTTCCTCCTCGCAAAGCAATCTTACAGTGGTCGCTTTCTCAAGTCGCAGTGGTATGCTGTCCTTACTCCGAGGGCAATGAGCCGACATAGATCATCTTGTCTATGGGTTGTTGCTTCATGAGCTCATGCCAGTTGCTTTGCCAATTCTTCTCTTGAGCGACTCGATCGTGTCTTGTGTCGACTTGCCCTTCTCCTTCTCGTCACGGTTGATGCGAACGACGGCTGCCGAGCCTCCGATGAACAATGCAAACACCGGGTCGAGGTTCCTGTGGGAAGCCATCAGTCACCCGCTTGCCGCGTGCATTCATGTCCGGGGCACTACTGACTTGGAGATGATGTAGGCGTAGCGCGGGGCAGACATGGTGAATTGTTGGCGTTCAGACTATGCTGTGTTTGTAGATAGTGTCGTAGCCTAATATCAAAGAGTATAGATGTTGGCTCGCAATATTCCTTGATGTCCTTGGGCTCTTGAAGCCGTGAAGTTCGTTTCTGCCAGTTTGGCTTCGGGCCCGGCCCGTTGGCAAGCTGTCTGTCGCATGACGCGCTAAGTCGCGAAGCCGGAGATAAGGCGCATATCACCCTGATAAGTCAGGTACCTTGCCAACCACCCTGGTGGGCATCGCCCAACTTGACTTGTTGATCAGTTGCCTCCTGTGCTCATGTTTTGAACGTGGGACAACTATGGAACTCGATCCTGAAACGTCTTTCGAGTCCAAATCCAACAAGTCACGCAGATTTGTGAGGTTAACTTCACGTCAACGGAACAGACAGATGATTATGTAAAGGGTTTCATTCAAAGCATGTGTAGAAGCAGGCAGCTAAACGGGAGACGAGGGCTTGAGCGGTGGTGGTTCTTCTTGACGGGCTCTGTCATCAATGTGACGAGCTGCTGCTTTGTCCTGCCTTCTCCGTCGCTGCATTCGGCGATCGGTCCTCCCTCAAATCATCCTTCTCCATCGTGACTCCCAAAGACTCCGAAACTCCTGGTGATCCGTGTAAGGATATCGTTGGCATTAAAATAAGGAAAGAGGGTTGGGTATGGTCTAGACGGCCTCGCCGAAGGTGTTCTCGCCCGAGTAGCTGTGTATTGTGTAAGCTCATGTGTTTCAATCGTGGACTTCTTGCAAGCACGTACGTGATGTAGAGGAATCCGTCCTCGTCCTTGTGCTCCTCGTAGATGCTGCTCATGAGGGCGGCGGTGGGTGGCAGGACCTCGTCGACGAAGATGAAGATGGCCTTCTCAGGCGAAAGCTTAATGCGCTTGCGGATCACGTAGACGAACTGTCCGACAGTGAGGTCGGCGGGGACCAGGTACTTCTTCTTGTCGATGGTGGCGATGTCCGACTTCTCGACCTTTTCGCAGATGACCTGTGTTGCCACGGCGTCAGTATCGTTTCCGGCCTCGCAGCGAGCGGGAGATAAAGACTTACAGGGATGCGGTCCGTGTACTTGACGCGGATACGCTCTGCTTCGGCCTATGCGGAGTTAGTATCGCGACAGTTCTGGGTTGATGGTGATGGCGCATCAACGGACCTTGCGCTTCTCGAAGCTGTGATGGCATGTTAGTCGTGACGTTCCTTGACCGCCTTGACGTTAGGCAGCGACTTACGGGTGCTCGTCCTTGAACTTGGATCTCATGCTTGCGGTTTGTGGTTGAGTTGTTGTGGTGAAGATGTAGTTGGAAGAAGTTGAGATGGTAAGAGGTAGCTAGGTTGTGTGAAGGTGACGGTCGGTAGATGAAAGGGAAGGAGTGATAGTCAGGCGCAGGCTGCGATGACCAATGACACGGATGCGGGGTGAGCGAGCACGGACAACACGAACGGCCGCCGGGTCACAAGCGTCAAGCTCCGTTTCTTATCTCCAACACAAAGCGAAGTGACTGTGAAAGCGTGACTTGCACCAAGAAAGGGAACAAAGGCACGAGTGAGCCAGCATGAAGCTAAATGACACAATCTTTAGTACAATCACACGACTCTGTCCGACGAGTGATGGGTATCCGTATCATCTGTTTTTCAATGCTGCACCGCAACGCCATGATAACCCCCAGATACCTAGCCTCCAGATAACCTTCAAACAAACTCCTCATAACGTCTCAAACGCTCCTGCCAGCCTTCATTTCCCGATTACAATGTCGCTGTAGGGAAATAGTACTGGTCCCATAGGAACTCATAATCTTCAATTATACCACCAGCCATGTCAAGCAGGGGTTTGTTTCGGAGCTTGTTTGTCACCGAATGGATCCACGCTCTGTTCATGATGTGTCAGTAGAGTCAACCTTTCGTATGATGATTCAGGGTGAACGTACTTCGTAAAGGTCTCGTAGAATGCACCTCTCATGAGCCACCACCCAAGGCTCCAGCCTCTTCTCTTCAGTTCCTCTTTTTCGAGTGCGGTCAACGCCCGTAATCCGCCAGCTCTCCTTTCTTGGAGATCCTTCTTTGCCAGCTGGCGGGCACCGTATTCTATCGTGACTCCCAATACCCAAGGCTGCCAGCTCTTCTTGTTCTTGGTGGCCCAGTAATGCATCGCGGCAGCATAGATGACTGGTCGTAGGATGTAGAGGACCTCTGCCAGTTCTCCCATTCCGTTGACGCGATGTAACAGGGCCTTTGGCGGTTTGATGTCGTCCGCGGTCAGAGCTTTAGAAAGCAGATAGCCGGATATGTCAGACGATGATGGCAGTGTAGGTAGCGAAAGACCAGTCCTAGGCATTGTCCACTGAGTGTCCTCGGATTTCTCTGATGGTGGTGATTCGAGACCACTAGAGTCTTTCTCTTCCAATGTGCTTGGGTCTGCCTCGCGTTCCGGCAAGGGCGGATTCAACAAGGGGCGAGAGTTGGTCAAACGCATGAGCAGTAATCTGCACATAGCCTTGATGCTCTCAAGGATGACAACTGCCCTCCACCTCGCCCTCTCTCCCCTCCTCTTTGCTGCCATCTCACATAGTAGCTCGGTGTATTGCACTACTTGCAAAAGCATGGCGAGTCGTTTATATGCCGGTGACTTTTGCGACCAGAACCTGGTATAGCGAGTATGTGGTGACGGATGAGGACGTTGCAAAGCAGGTAGACGCTGCACGGCGCGAGCGAGTAGGGAGTCATGGTATATCGAAAGCAGTTGTACGCTCGAGTGTACTATGCGACAGGTTCAGCTCTGGTGGTCTGGGAACAGATTGTTCGTTTTGCTTACAAGATTCAGAGGCAATCTCCGTGTCGCGAAACCGACCTGATGCCATTAACACTATGTTTGCTTGGCTACAGAGGAGGCAATACCTGGTAGGACATAGGTCAATGACCGCAATGCACCCTCGATCTGGCTGACGGCACTGGCATTCTTCGTCACAAAGTCCCCATACATGCGTAGATACTTTGGCGGAAGCGCAAGGGCTTCCTGTGTCGTATGCGACACATGCCTGTAGAGCTCCATGATCTCGAGGCCGGAAGCAAAGGTGTGATCAAGTTCAGGAGAAAAACAGAGAGCATGCGAACGCGAAGTCGGTGACGCTGGCAGAGAGCCTTGGGAGCCTCGGCTTACCCCAGCTTTAGCACATGATCAACCAGGGGACCGAGTGGGCGCAACCTCCGGAGTTGTTCTCAAAGCAAACTCCTCGCTGTCTTTTTCCACATCATCTCGACGCGTTAACTGTTCGAGGGACTATCGTTCATGGACTACCAGAACATGTACTCGTCTTTCGGCGACGAGTCTTCGGCTCAAAATCCCTCGGATAATCCAGCTGCCTCGACTCCCAATTTCATGCAGTTTGTGCTTTCGTCTTTCCCGAATCTGGCGCATCCTGGTCCTGCTCACGCTCCAAACTCTTCCGCGGCGACTGCTCAAAGACCGTTCCTAACGTAAGTCTATACAATTCACGTGTTCATCAAATACAGCAATGTAATTCTGTGACAAGGCCTGCCAACTCGAGCAACCAAATCACACAAAGCCCTGTGCACCAACCTTCCCCGACCGCGTCCAATGAACGCACGAACACTACCTGGACCGAAGCAGAATGGCAGAAAGTCTACAGGTAAGCCAAGCTGATCGCAGATTTGAAGACCATTATATTTATCCATCGTAGCAACACACCTGACGGAGTTGCCGAGCTGCGTGCAAGATGGGAGGCCGACTTGAGCCGTACTGAACTACCTCCACCACCGCCTGAGGTGCATGCCACCAAGCAAGAGGGCATTGATGTCAGACCCTGAAATACCCTGTCTTTGTATCCAACATTGCTGATGACCACCAGGCCGTCAAGAACTTTGCAAAGGATCATGGCTACGTTCTGGTCATTGGCCACTCTTACAAGGACAAGGTGAGCATCATTGCTATTTTCATCGTGACTTGTGATTTTCGCCATCAACCTGACGTGTTCTGACACCTCCTACCCTGCTTTAGTTTGCTGCGGTACTGCTTTAGAAGTGTCGAGTATATTTTGAAACTAGACTGACTTGAGTGTTCAGAATGGCGAGACGAACAAAGTCTTGTTGACTTGTGAGATGGGTGGTTACTTCCGTGACCATTTCAAGAAGAATCCAGGAACCAGAGTGCGCAACCGCATGAGCAGAAAGACTGGATGTCCAATGAAGATCCTCATCTCCAAGCGACGCTTCTCTGACGAATGGGTCACTGTCATCAAGGACCACAAGCACAACCATGGCGCATACAGAGCCAAGGTCACACTCACTGCTTCGAAGATGCCCGAGCTGGAAGACGCTCTGCATGAATGGCACATGGCCGAGATTGCAAGAGGCGAGGCTGTGCACGGAAACACACTCAAGGCCAGAGCATTGGCAATGTACGCTGAGATGCCACAATATCGCGGCAAGTCTCCACCAAACCTTGACAGAGACTGGCTCGATCAATACCGCATGCGCTACAACCTTCCGGGCAAGGTGACAAGGCCACCGATACCAGGCATTGTCCGAGGTCCCAACAACCCCGAGCCCACACCAATCAATGTCGACGATCAGCTACCTTTGGAGCCTCCAGCCTTCGCCGACTTGGAAGGCATCTTTCCATTGGAGCAGAACCTCTTCTGGCCCACGAAGCAGTTTGTACAGGAGTACATGTCCCGCTACGACGCCTCGCACGACTTCAAGCACGTCACACGAGTTTTTGCCCTATCAAGACGCATTCTGGAGCAGGAGACACAGTCTTTCCAGGGAGTCACGTACGACCCACAAGCCGTTCTCCTTGCGGCTATGCTGCATGATGTCGGCGATCACAAATATCACAAGCCAGGAGAGAATCCAGAAAACCAGATTGCAGAACATCTTTTGGAGCATGGAGCAAGTCCCGATCTAGCAATGAAGGTGCAACTCATTGCCAAGAACGTATCATTCTCCAATGAAGTCAAGAACCCTCGCATGATGAAGGCGGTGCTTGACCAACACCCGGAACTGGGTATTGTGCAGGACGCCGACAGATTGGATGCGATAGGTGCAGTGGGTATCGGCAGATGCTTTGCATTTGGCGCAGTCAAACAACCAGACAGAGGATTGGACGGAAGCATCGAGCACTTTGTCGAGAAGCTCGAGAGACTGGAGAACATGATGAAGGTAAGTGCTTTTCCTCGGACTAGCTTAGCGTACGACTGACAAGATACAGACACACTCCGGACGTGAAATGGCCAGAGAGAGAACTCAACGTCTGCAAATATTTAGACAGTGGTGGGATGAGGAGACCTCGATGCAGATCTGATGCATCTGAAATGTTCAAAAGAAGGCAGGCAATGGAAGGAAAGGGGAAGGCGTCTATGGCTTACATCAGATACCCATTACCAAGAGTAGTTACTAGTGATACCAGCACAGATGATAGCTGCAGTATAGCTGTTATCCAAGAATAATGCATTGATCAAAGCATGATTGACATCGTTGCTAAAGTGAGATGTAAAAGAGTGTAGAAACAAACGCCAAGTCTTCGGAGATGTTCGAACAGCAACGCCGTCCAGCTTCAAGCTCGATCCGCCATCGTCATCACAACTGCACAGTCACTTTCGCATTTCCATCCCATCTTCGCTCGACCTCTAATTCATCTCGAACAACTCCCGACGACATCGCACATCCAGACCGCCATGCCGTCAACCACCGCAGAAACGCTCTCGCTTGTCAACAGGAACGTGTCGGTAGCGCCGTTAGTGCTACTCTCGGCCACAGATCACTATGCTCGTTCAGCAAAGGGCACACGCAAGAGAGTCGTCGGTGTGCTGCTGGGCCAGAATGATGGAAAGAACGTGAGAGTGTCAAACAGTTTTGCTGGTATGTTGCCACTGCTTGCGCTCGTGCGCACCCGATACTGACGATCGCCTCTCAGTGCCATTTGAGGAGGACGAGAAGGACCCGTCCGTATGGTTCCTTGACCACAACTACATCGAATCAATGAACGACATGTTCAAGAAAGTCAACGCTCGCGAGAAGTTGATTGGATGGTACCACACCGGTCCCAAGTTGCGCGCCTCAGACCTGGAGATCAACGAGCTGTTCAAGCGCTACACACCCAACCCCCTTCTTGTCATCATTGACGTCCAGCCCAAGGATGTCGGTGTGCCGACCGATGCCTACTTTGCTGTTGACGAGATCAAAGACGTACGTTCAAGTCAAACGCCATAGAATCTCTCCCTTAGACTTACACATGTTGCAGGACGGAACCACAACCGCAAAGACATTCGTCCACACACCCTCGACCATCGAAGCCGAAGAAGCAGAAGAGATTGGAGTTGAGCACTTGCTACGTGATATCCGCGACGTTGCTGTCGGCACTCTCTCGACTCGTGTGACATCGCAATTGCAGTCGCTGCAAGGTCTGCATCACCGTCTGCAAGACATCGGTCGATACCTCGACAAAGTGGTCGATGAAGAACTCCCCGTCAACCACGCAATTCTCGGCAACCTCCAGGACGTCTTCAACCTGTTGCCCAACCTCTCCACACCCAAGACCGCAGGCGCCATTGGTCTCGCTGGCCCACAAGCAGCTGGCGATTCTGAGCTTGCTCGTGCCATGAGCATCAAGACCAATGACCAGCTCATGTCTATCTACCTCGGCAGTTTGATCCGTGCCATCACCGCCTTCCACGACCTTATCGAGAACAAGGTTCAAAACAAGCAGCAGGCCGACGATAAGGAGCTGAAGAAGGAGGAGGACAAGACGAAAGAGACCATCAAGAAGACTGAGAACCTCATGTTGAACGGCGATGCACCGGCCGAGCAGCAAGGAAAGGATGACAAGTCCAAGGACGAGAAGAAGGGATGAAGGACATGAAAGCGCGCACCAGTTACGAAAACATGACGTGTCTTATTAGCTATCGCTACAGCTGAGTCTATTGAGACTCCGGCAGCGATATCTTGCATGCATCGGGCGTTTGTAATATAATGGGGACCGGAGGAACACTATCAGAGGACGCATCAGGCGCCGGTCGAGCAACAAACTCGGGCGTCTTCTTGTCGCAAGGCCCATACAACATGATATGAAAAGCAAATACGCCAACAACCCATTGACCGTTTCGTGAATCGTATGCACATGAGAGTCTGCTTAACACTCAGGCGTTCATCCACCCCATCCAGCAGCCCAGCCAGCGAGTTCTTCGATGCTGACCTCCCTCGTCTTCACGTACCCTGCGAATGACCCTCCTCTCTCTGCTAACACGCAAGCAAGCAAATGCTTACACATTGGCACATCTTTGCCCAGTGACAAGCCTCCTACCCTCCACTCTTCATTCCCTCCCTCCTCTGCTTCTGCCTCAATCTCTCCATCCCCTTCTTCTTCCTCCACATCAACTGAAACCACAGGAAATGCAGCAAATGTAAACGCAGGACACGAACAACTCCAACTCGACGTCCTGACTTCATAATGCGTACTCGACGCCACCGGATCCCTGAACCGTGAATTCGAAGATGTTTGCTGTGCTGAACGAACATAGTAGATTGCGTTATCATAGCCCTTATCTCTGATGCCATTCTTGTCTTCCGAGGACGTGGCGGTAGTGGCGGTAGTAGCGGTATTATCTGGTTCTGTGGTCGTTCCTTCCATTTGAATATCTGATCCTTCTGATGTTGGTGGCGGGTTTGTTGGAGAGTGGGGCATCATTCTTATGACTAATTCTCGGTCTAGTAGGTCCAGGGCCGCGAGCAGTTCGTTTGGGTATAGCACGTGAAGGGTAAGCAGGGTTGACTTTTCTGCTGGCGTGGCTTGTTTGAGAGGATTGGATGATGTGGATGTGGCTGTTGTTGATGTCGGCGATGTGTTTAGAGATGTGATGAGGGAGGTTATGAAGGCGCGAGATTGAGGTAATGTCATTGTTTTTCGGTGTGTCTAAGGACAATTGGATATTTTTGTGATTTGTGAGAATGATTGAACCTTAGAATATACTGCTCGCTGTTCCGCGTCGTGGTCATGGTCGTGATCGATAACCTTGGGATATTTTACGAGAAATGTTTATAAGGTCAGTCATCAACTTTAGGGGCCCAACACTACACACTGAAAAGCTTCTGCACTCAGAGCACGGTTTCAACTGCATTGTTCAGGAGACAACACAGTTCGGTGAACATTTTGCATGTTTCATCAGAGAGACAGGGTATCCCGGACAGCATGAGTACATGATTGTTACGGATACCAAGCCGCAGCAGAACACCTGCAATCTTGCAATTGTGGAAGATGAAGGATGACAAGCTTTCAGGCTGTTCTTATACGTCTTGAGCACACTAGATAACCATATAGCTGCGCAGACTCGGACCGTACAGTGAGGGAAGCACGTGAAAACCAAAAAGTAGAGACGGCAGCAGTTGTCAATTCTACATCGTGGTTGCTCAAAGCCGTCGTCATGCTCATCGTCAATCTCACCTGTAGATACGTGTAGCCTTATCGTAAATTGCTTCTGCGACAAGATGGAATTGTCAAAAGGTCATCTGGCAAAAGCAGGTTAGCAACCGGTCACCTAGACCACATGCGATAGTCTACAGCTTGGTCATGATACACCGGCTGATAAGTTGCTATGGCTTGAATAGAGAGGTACAAGGTTAGCATGTAGCCGAGTACGTCCAGATGACAGGCGAGGCACACATGCTACAGTGGTTCATCGCTGTACATGCACACGAGGTCCACGATAAAAGTATGCGGCCCGCCCGGCGCAGGGCATCCACCGGATCTGCAGATCTGCAGCGACAGAACGACATGTCAATTGGAGAACCGTAACAAGTGTTTCTTCTTTCTCGACAGTCCTTGGGTTGAACAAATCCAATGGCTGATATCAGAGCTGCGCTTGCTTCTTCTTATGCTCATGAACCCTGGCAGCGTTCGCTGTCGCGTCCCAAAGCTAGTGTGACCAGACACTGCTATCCGACGATTACTCGCATCCGCTGCGGTCATGAGCCGACGACCTGCATTTGCCCTGCTGCCTGCTGCAAAGAAGCGTGCAGATGATCACGACTGGACCGTGATTGCGCTTGGAACAGTGCAATATACAGAACAAGTCACGCATCGGTTGGATATTCTTCTTTGGCTCCGGTGGAGGTGCACCCTGTCGGCACGAGATTGTTTCAGGACATGTGTTCGTCGGTTGAAGGCCTGGCCTATCATCCTTCAATCCAGAGAGGGTCTCAAACATAGGCTGTGGACACCGGTTGTATATTATACCTTGATGCTACTCGACTTGGTGTATTCGTTAAGAGGGGACTCCATAAGGACTCCGTACGCGTACGCACGTATCGTCAATAGTGTCAGCGCTTTTACCTACAAGGTGAATAGTAGCCTGTAGACATCAAGTGCCGTGTGACCGTGGTCCACAGGAGAAGCGGAGGAGGAGGCGGGTGGCCGCAACTCGCAATGAGGGGTACTTGTTTAGCTTTAGGGCGTGGGGGGTGGTGAGCCAAGAGTCCGCCACCATCGCGCCGTTGCTGCAGAGGATGCATCAAGATAGCAAAGTCAATTGGAGAGGGCTTTCACATGTCAAAGACGGTCGCAAGAATGACTCTATGACGCATGAGCTCGTGGGTCAGTTGAGGACTCAATGCTTGACGATAGAGGGTCAATTGACGATGAAGTTATCATCTGCGCAATGCACACCCTCGGCCGACAGCCTCAAAACAAATTGCTGACAGCCCAAGCTGAAGTAGGAATGCAATCACCCCGAATCCAGGCATTGGAGAGTGCTTGCTTGGCGTTAGTTTCAATGTTGGTCTCGCCGGACCCGGGCGAATGCGTGATTGATGATTGATCTGATCCCACCAAGCCCACCTGATAAGCGGACAAACACACAGGCGCTTGCCCCTCTCGACCAATCTCGATCGAGCGAGGAGGGAAGGAGGCGCCGAGGCGGTGCGCTCAATCGCGTGGAGTTCGTCTCTGACGGATTGGATTGTTGCCCAATGGACGGGATCAATGGGCTGATACAATTGACGCCATCACTCGCAATTGTCATACCCAGAATGGTTTCAGATAGCGTAATGTCAAAGCCGTGGATGGAGGACTCAAAAACAAGCGGCGAGAGGGGGTTTCGTGTGAGCCAGCACAGCGATAGGGAAGAGAGAATCACGGTCGGTGAATGATTCGCAGAGCCGCACTTGGGACGGATGAGGCTTGGTGCAGGGTCTTTCCGAGCCGAGAGCAAGATGACTCTTCGACAACACAACCAACGCAAAAGCAGCAACAGAACCGGACTGCCATGAACAACAATAACTCACTAGTACAGCAACGCAGGCGGTGGTTGATTTAGTGACCTCGGTGCCTCGCGCTCGTAAAGTAGCGCAGCCGCTTATTTCATTGGCCAATGGGTCTTGCTGCGCTTTTTGCCTTCTCTTATTCGAGCACCTTCGATGTTCCGCGTTATTCCTTTGCCGCATCCATTCGTCAGCAGACCCTAGGTAGGTACTGCTGCCTGTTCGCTCTTGCATGATCATGTCTCACCCGAACATATCATTCGGATTCACCCCCCTTCCCCATATCTTCACAAGACTCGCTCTCCGCAACCCTTTCGTATCAATCACGGGCGCATCTTTCTCATTTCCCCTCCATTGGATATTCAAGCGTCCTGACCCGCCGCACAATCATTGATAAGAGTGGTCAGCCTGTTCTTGACCCATTGACTCAGCAGGCAGCGACTTTTAGGCGCGAAGCTTAAACTGCACTCAATTGCGTCGGATTTAAACTCATCTTGCTCCGAGGATATATACTCACCCCTTCGCCACTGGTTTCTCCTCTTGACCCTCTTCGCACCCTCTCTCTGCTCTGGATATCTTTCATCGCAGTCTGATAGCAATCATACTCACCACTCACCACGACCGTTCCAACATTGGCCTCAAATTCTGAGACAATGGGTTCTGCTGCGCTCAACGCACAGTATTCGTACCTAAGAGAGATGCATGAATCGCCAGCGAATCAATCAGGATCAATGGACTCAAACGCAGCAAAGGGCAAGGCTCCCGCCACAAGCGTATATCCTTCGCCAGCAGACGAAGTTATCAATAATTTTTCTGCGCCATCTTCACCAATATTCAACGAGCAGCAAATTGCCCCCTCGATGCGAAAGGAGAGAATCACACTACCACCGATCAGCAGTCTAGTCAATCAGATGCCGTCGCCATCATCGTCTCCGCAATTGCCGGTCGCATCTTACAGGAGTCCTGCGGAAAGCTTTCTGAGATCTCCAATCAAGTTCAACAGAAGCCAAGATGCTCCATTGTTCCCTGACCGACCGTCAGCTACTAATGAGGTCGCAAGACCACAGCCTCTATTTGGAAACCTGGCTCAGCCTCTTCAAATACAGCCTGCCGTTCTGTCTGCAAAGGACCAGCAGCGATTTGCCCCTTCAGAGCAACGTAGTCCTGGAGACTCCGCAAAACCTCACTCTCACGCCGGTGGTCTTGCTCGACCCCAGCCGATGGAACCTGCCGTTCTGTTCGGACAACATGCTCAATCATCTGACAGACCCGCACACGGCAATCTAGCTCAAAGACATACGTTCCCACCTGGTAGGAAGCCCAAGCAAAGGCAGACTACTCACGACATTCACATGAGGAGACCGATATCTCCAAGCACTCCTAGATATGGCAGCAACGACTTTTGGGCCAGGCAGACCACTGATCCAGAGACATATGCTTTGCCAGTCGTCATGGAATGGCAAGGAATGTTCACCCTGCCCACACCTAACTTCCCGATTGGAGCACCTCCAGGCATGCTTGCAACTTTGGCGCAAGTCTCTCCTGCCGATGCTACTGAATACACCAGAAGACACTCGACCACAGTGGGAAGGAGAGATCAGTCACAGAAGCGCAAAGCTGATAGCGTAGTCGAGATGCCTCCACCCAAGCGTACGAGAAAGCCATCTACCAGCAAGGCACACCCCAGACCCTCGGTCTCGCCTCGCGAGGCGCCTTTGGATGTACACGAAAAGAAGTTTCGTCGCCGTACCAATGACGCAAACAGAATGAAAGCACCAGCTGACAAGGTTGCACGCGACTATTCTATCTACCCAGACTATTGCCCCCCGCTCTCAACTTTGGACGGCGACCACGTCAACTTCCCAAACATTGAGTGGAAAGCAACGCCTCAAGATGTCACCAATCATGAAGACTGCCACCTCCTACATGCGAAGGAAATTCCGGTCGTGTCGAAGCTTGTCCTGACACCTTCTGATTACATCTACATTAAGCGTCGCTTCTTTGCAAACCGTCTTGAGTACGCAAGAAAGCATCATGCTTTCAACATCAACGCAGCTCAGCTTGCTTGCAAGGGAGCGGATGAGCACGGTATAACCGGCATTGATGTCAACAAGACCAGCAGACTCCACAAGGCCTTCGAGAAAGTAGGCTGGCTCGAGGAGAAACACATGCAACGCTTCCTCTAAGTCGACTACCCGCAGCAATGCTTACATGGAAGACTGCTGTTACTGATTCTTGACTCTGCGATCTCTTACCTCTCGGTCTTTTTCTGATCTCGGATTCTCCTTCTCTTCTGTTGTCTTTTCTCGATCTGTTGTACTTTCTTTCCTTAGTGTTTTTTTCCTTCTTCTTTCTTTAGCAGGTTCACGAATGCTTACGCACATTGATGATATGGGAGTGGAACAGGATGATTGGACTGGCGTTTGGCAATGGCATGTCCGGGACAAGGTACCGGCGAGGCGTTTTGACATTACTTTCTCTTTCCGGGACTACTCTGCTCAGTTCACTACAAGGCGTTATGGGTCTCATGTCACCAGGTCGGCGACGAATGATTCGGATGAGATTTTAGATATGGTCAGAAGCAAGGCAGCACACAATTCAACGCGTATTGCAGCAAGCAGCATCACTATCACGTGTATTATTTTCTCTGTATGACGGCATTGAGTTTAGCACGTGAAAGGCGATTCGTCAGCCAAAAATAAACAGGAGGCGGAGCCGGATGAGGACGGAGTTTTCGGTTCCGTCGAGGAGACGGTGCACGGATGTAAGCTCGCGACGCGACCCTTGGTGGAGGGAGGTGAGGCTAAAGTGCATGGTGAATAATTGTTGCTCCTAGCATCAGCACAGCCTTTTGAGTCGCAGACACAGATGGACAACGACTCGATACACTCGCAGGAGCCGCAAGCGGGCCAGGATGGAAAGAAGGAAAAGAGCAGGAGGCCGCCCAGTAGGTCGACTCCCGATGATGGCAAGAGCGAGCAGGCATTGATCATGACAACACAGACACGGCGTTCCGACAGCAGCGCTTGAAGGCATGGCAACCCATCCTCACGCCCAAGACAGTGCTGCCCTTGTTCTTCGCCGTCGGAGTGATATTCGCGCCCCTGGGAGGACTGTTGCTGTGGGCGAGCTCGCAAGTCCAGGAGCTATCCATCGAATACCAACACTGCACACGCGATGCCACAGCAAACTTTACAAACGTACCATCAGACCTTGTTTCGAGCCACTTCAAGAATTCAACAACGCCCTCGCAAGTCCCCCAATGGCGCACCTACAACGACACCGTGTCGTACCACAATGGCACCGTCAACGTCGAGACTGCCATTTGCCAGTTGCGCTTCTGGATCCCTGACGACCTGGCCCCGCCCGTCCTCTTCTACTACCAACTCACAAACTTCTACCAGAACCATCGCCGCTATGTCAAGTCGCTCGATGCCGACCAGCTCAAGGGCAACTTCCGCGACAACGATACCATCGATGGAAGCGACTGCGACCCCCTTCGCATCGACGGAAACACTGGCAAGGCCTACTACCCTTGCGGTCTGATCGCAAACTCCATGTTCAACGACAGCTTCGTCACCCCTCGCCTGCTGAACCAGCGCGGCGATGCCGACCCCGTCGACTACAACATGACCAACAAGGGCATCGCTTGGAGCAGTGACGGCGACCTGTACAAGAACACGGCTTATACTGCCGACCAGGTCAGCCCTCCACCCAACTGGCGCATCATGTACCCCGAGTACAACGAGTCCATCCCCATCCCCAACATCCACGACTGGGAAGAGTTCCATGTATGGATGCGAACTGCCGGTCTGCCCTCGTTCAGTAAGCTGGCTCTGCGCAACGATACCGCCACCATGCGCAGTGGCCAGTACGAGATGGAGATTCGCGACTGTGAGTTATGTCCCGAAAACATGCTGCCGCGACCTGCTAACCTGACTCTACCTTTTCAGACTTCCCTGTCACCATCTACGGCGGCACAAAGTCCATCCTCCTGAGTACTCGCACCATCATGGGTGGTCGTAATCCTTTCCTCGGCATTGCTTATATCGTCGTTGCCGGTGTCTGCATTGTCCTCGGTGCTCTGTTCACCGCAACCCACCTGATCAGACCTAGGTATGCCCTTCCAGCACACCCTCTCGCATCTGTACGCTGACATTCCATATAGAAAACTTGGTGATCACACCTACTTGAGCTGGAACAATGATCAACCCAGTACTGGCACCACTACTGGCAGAGCCTAGTCTTGGCCCCTCCTCTTTGATGTTGTTCATGTGTGCATGCCGTCGAGCTGTTTCTTTTATTGTACATGGCGTTCGGAGGGGACCCTGGTAGGCTGGATCTTCACTTGTTTTGTTACCCTCGAGAAAATCACTCGAATCAAGTTCTTTCCGTTACTCCGATCTGGACCTTTCTCCTGCCTTGTAGTTGACTTCCATTGCCATCTGCTTTGTCGATTCACAGCCGCCTGACAAGCATTTTGCCCCAACAGTCCCTATACGGCCATGTCCCTCGCATCTTTAGCCGCCGTCGCTTCTTCACCCTGTAAAAAGAGATATCCACACTCCATCTTCGGAACTGCCTCGTCCTACATAGTCCTACTCTCGTAATTGTGGCGCGTAATCCATTGTGGTGGCCGTAGGTCCGACGGTAGTGTCGCTTCGCCTTGCCTCATATATCCTTTGTCACTCAAGCCTGGACTTGAAGTTAGCCGCAAACGTCTATTTTGACTGCTCGTGCTCGACTTCACAAGCAATTCCGAGTCCTTCACTGGCTGCCGATCACTTCTGCAATCAGCCGCATAAATAGATTCCTCGTCCCCAGTATCTGGGTCCTTGTATCTTCACAAGAGTTGAATCTCATTGTGAATCTTTTGGACGGACGAGACTATTGTACATATCTCTGCTCTTCGACCGTCATCGTTTATTGCACATACACACATCTTTCTTCTTTCGTTTTACGGCCTCCCCAATCGACAACATGCACTTCACCAGCATCTTCCTCGGCCTTGCCGGTCTTCTGGCCTGTGCCAGCGCCAAACCCGCCAACACTACCGCATACAAGCACTTTGAATGTGGTGTTGACATCAGCCGCGCCAGTGCGCACTTCAACCAGACCATCCGCGCCATGCACCAGGGCGTCTTCAAGGCACACAGTGGAACACAGGTCGCCGGTATCGTTGCACGCGCTGCTGCAGCTCAACCCGTAGCTGTTGATGTTGCTTTCCATGTCATCACTACTGCCGCAAAGGAGGGTACTATCTCTCAGAAGATGGTCGACGACCAATTTGCTGCCTTGAACACCGCCTACGCTCCCACCAACATCCAATTCAAGCGCGTTGCTACCACATACACCACAAACGATGCCTGGGCCGTGGGTGCAGGCTCTGATGCCACTGCCTTGAAGACTGCCCTCCGCAACGGCACCTACGCTACACTCAACGTCTACTTCTTGACCGACCTCGCTGGCAGTATCCTCGGCACGTGTAGCCTGCCATCAAACATCGGTCCCGGCACGCCTGATCCCAGCACATACATCGGTGATGGTTGCATGATCCAGGCCAACACAATGCCTGGCGGTAACATCTACGGCTTCAACCAGGGCAAGACCACCGTCCACGAAGTCGGCCACTGGATGGGTCTTCTGCACACCTTTGAGGGCTACAGTTGCTCAGGCAACGGTGACTTCGTTGCCGACACACCCATGCAGAGCACCAGTACCGACGGTTGCCCTTCCAAGCCGGCAAAGGACAGCTGCCCTCAGAATGTTGGCGTCGACCCCATCCACAACTACATGGATTATTCAGACGATGCCTGCTACACCAACTTCACTCCCGGCCAAACCAAGAGAATGGCCGGCATGTGGGCCGCTTACAGAGCCAATCGCTAAACCAGTCCGACGGCACGACCAGGGTTCAGTCAGAAGACGGACTCGGTGATTCGGGAACATCTGAAAGGCCAACAATGCAGGCAAAGAGCGCCTTCGTTTCTTTCTTGTAAATAACTTCTTTCTTTTCTGCTTATAGCTGCGAAATGAATGCATCACGGATGGGCGTTTTTTCTTCTTGCTCCTACTTTCCACATTCCGAACTGAGTGCGGAAGTTGTCATGGTGAAATAAATAGAGTGAAGTGTCAAGGAACGTGGCATAGCGTGACATGAGGAATGTGAACTACTGGACCATGAGATGGCCTTCACGCCTGGTTGGACTTGCCTGAAAGGAAGGTGCCTTTTGTTGAGGTCCTACCTAGCCGCCTAGCATTTTATGTGATGCGTGAAAAGAACAACAAAGAAACACGTTCACAGTCTCGAGAGTGGTTGAGTGAATATTCCGAGTTGTGGTAGATTGAGAGCGTGAGTGAAGTCAAGGAGGAAAGAAGCAACTGAGTTCTGAACCCTGCAGGAAACGGAAACGATGACGCAGGCGCTTGGACCATCAAAATGATGGACAGGGTCTCGCAGGTGCCGATGCAAAGACGCAGCCTTGTGAATCACGAACTTTGGAAAATCATTTGAAGAACACACACTTCTTATCATTCTCAAACATCAGATGTGTGGATAGACTAGAAATCTCGAATATGGAGACCGACGCCTCAAAGCGCCGATCGGTTCGTCAAGCCATAACTCGAAAGAGAAGTCGATACCTGGACCCAGACACGGATGATGACTTCGACATTGCCGAGGGGCAGGATTCCGCCGAAGAGCATCTTCAATCCCCGGAGCCTGAGCAGAAGCGACAAAAGACAACCAAAAGACGAACAAGCAAACCATCTCCAAGGGAAACCAGATCCAAGGCAAAGAAACCTACGCCCAAAAAATCGCCACTCACCCGCAAAGCTAAACATGCTTCTAAGCCGACCAAGCTGCCTGCCCTAGCTGCACCACCAATCCCAAGTGACGGGATAACACCTAAGTGGCAAACCCTTCCCTACGAGATTCTGTCGCAGATTTTCAGTTATGCATTCGCTGCCGAGCTCGAGCACGAGACAGGTGGTGTTGCGAGCAGAAGAGTGAATCATCCGAATACATGGATTATGAAGACAGCTAGAAAGGTCTGTCGAGCCTTCTCGGAACCAGCCTTGACAGCTTTCTACAGAGCACCAAACCTTTTGGCAGCACGATGGCTGGAGGACTTCTCTGCTATCGTCAAGCAACCTAATGACCAACACTTATACTCGTATAACATGAAAGTCACCAGCATAGAAGTGTCGGCTCGCAACCTTGAGTCTTTTGCACGAAACACATCTTTGTCTTTTGCTGAAACAGTGTCGAAACTGCCTCGACTTTCTTCGCTGCTCATCACACATCAGCTGGACGAACCACCATACGAGTATCAGGGCCGACTCCCTCGATGGAAGTATCCTCCAAATCTCTTCGAAGCACTCGACTCGAACAAAATCCATCTCGAGTGCTGGAGGTGGAATGCAAATCTCATCGAACAGCAAGACGGCAAAGCAGAACTTCAAAGGTATGTTCAATCCAGTTATACTATTGGCTTCGTTTACTTACAACCCACTAGACACACAGAGTATATGGCTGGAGTACACCAGAGACCCTCTTTTCAAAGCTTGCGCCATCTTACCGTCTCACATCTTCCAGCGATAGCAGCAGAAGCACTCACCCCGGAGGAAGAAGCCGCTGATGTTGCTTTCGGCAAGATATTTGCTGATCTACCTAAGCTCGAAACACTGTCTTTCGAGTCATGCGATCGCCTTTCTACCCAGATGCTACTTCAATTACCAAGCACTCTCAAGACTATCAAGTTCATAAACTGTATGCCTCTTAACTCGGACATGCTGAGCGAATTTCTTGGTAGTCATGGTCATTCGTAAGTTGCTTCGTGCCCTTACATATGTGTTGAATCACATGGCTGATTGAAGATCATCAGAATCCAAGAGCTAGTCCTGGACCACAATCCCTTCCTTGATCTTGCTTTCTTCACGGCTCTTCGCACG